>Ga0208988_1000088_pt1 | contig 11001 bp, 8 predicted proteins | sample MedBloCARef_M1_FD_187850 | JGI IMG/M metagenome (GOLD analysis project Ga0208988, IMG submission 187850) | Forest soil microbial communities from El Dorado National Forest, California, USA - Mediterranean Blodgett CA Ref_M1 (SPAdes) (version 2) | ecosystem: Environmental > Terrestrial > Soil >... | reverse complement strand
GCGTCCACAGGTACACCGAATGGTGCGGCATGCCCCAGACCAGGATGTTGCCGACGCCGTTCAGGTAAGCGCCGCGGTGGTGATACACCACGCCCTTCGGATTGCCGGTGGTGCCCGAGGTGTAGTTGAGCGAGATCGCCTGCCATTCGTCGGCCGGCCAGCGCCATTCCCACGCCGGGTCGCCCTCGGCGAGCAGCTCCTCGTAAGTCTTGCCTCCGAGGCGCCTGCCCGGGCCGGCGTACTCGGGGTCCTCCACGTCGATGACTTCGATGGCGTGGTCCGCCTTGGACAATGCCTTTGCCGCCATCTCTGAAAATTCTTTATCGATCAACAGCAGCTTGGCTGCGCCATGGTTCAGCATGAAGCCGATGGCGTCGGCATCGAGCCGGGTGTTCAGCGTATTGAGCACGGCGCCGCTCATCGGCACGCCGAAGTGCGCCTCGTACATCGCGGGAATATTGGGCAGCAGCGCCGCGACGGTATCCCCGACGCCCAGGCCGCGCTTCGCCAGAGCGTCCGCCAAACGGCGCGAGCGCTCGTACGTCTGCCTCCAGGTGCTGCGCTGTGCGCCATGGATCACCGAGACGCGGCTCGGATACACGTACGCCGCGCGCTCGAGGAACGACAGCGGGGTCAGCGGCGCATAGTTCGCCGCATTCTTGTCGAGCTGCTGCTCGTAGGGATTGCTGTTCACGCTGCCTTGAGTATACGGCGCCAGACGACGCCGCCTTTTGCTTCCTTCTCCATGCCATCGAGGTACTTCTCGTGGAGCGCCACCTCCTCGGGCAGGGCGCGCAGCACGCTCAGGTTGGAGACGTCGACCTGCAGCGCGGCGAGGGCCGCGGCGGCGGCGGCCGGCGTCTCGAGCTCCATCACCAGGCTCTCCTGGCCGCGCGTCATCGCCAGGTAGCACTCGGCGAGCAGCCGCGCGTCGAGCAGCGCGCCATGCAGCGTGCGGTTGGAATGATCGACGAAATAGCGTTCGCAAAGCGCGTCGAGGCTGTTCCTCTTGCCCGGATGCAGCTCGCGCGCGAAGGCGAGCGTATCGGTGATCGTCGCCACATGCTGGCCGAGCCGGCCGAGCCCGGCGCGCCCGAGCTCCAGGTCGAGGAACTCGACGTCGAAGTCGGCGTTGTGGATGATCAGCTCGGCGCCGTGAATGAAGTCCAGGAAAGCGCGGGCGATGGCGGCAAAGCGCGGCTTGTCGGCGAGAAACTCGCGCGTCAGCCCGTGCACCTTGAGCGCGCCCTCCTCGACCTCGCGCTGCGGGTTCAGGTAGACATGGAAATGCCGCTCGCTGATCCTGCGGCTGAGGATCTCCACGCACCCGAGCTCGATGACGCGGTCGCCGAGCTTGGGGTTCAAGCCGGTGGTTTCCGTATCCAGCACGATCTGCCTAGCGCTCATCCGGTATTCCCCGGTTCGCCAGCTGGTCCGCCCGCTCGTTCTCCGGGTGGCCCGCATGGCCTCTCACCCAGTGCCACTCCACGTCGTGCAGGGCTGCCAGCTCGTCGAGCCGCTGCCACAGGTCGACATTCTTCACCGGTTTCTTGTCGGCGGTGCGCCAGCCGCGGCGCTTCCAGTCGTGCACCCATTCCGAGATCCCCTTCGTCACATACAGGGAATCGGTATAGAACCGCACCCGGCTGGGGCGCTTGAGCGCCTCGAGGGCGCGGATCGCCGCGGTGAGCTCCATGCGGTTATTCGTGGTGTCGGCCTCGCCCCCATAGAGCTCGCGCTCGGTGCCCTTGGCGCGCAGGAGCACGCCCCAGCCGCCCGGGCCCGGATTCCCGCGGCAGGCCCCGTCGCTGAAGATCTCCACCACCTCCCTATCCATGATTCTTCTGAGAGCGCTGCGTCATCGGCGCGAGCGCCCGCCGCCGCGCGCGTTCCCGACGCCAGGCCGGGGTGACGATGCGCATGCCTTGTACTCGCTTCACCGCGCGCACCACATAGACGGCGCCCGCGAACCACAGCCAGCGCGGGCCCATCTTCTCCATGAAGCCGAATCGCCGCAGCCACTGCGGATTGGAGAACGGCGGCGCATAGCAGCCGAACTTGCCGCCGTTCAGCTCGAGGCCGAGGAGCTTGAGCCATTCCTTGAGCCGCACCAGCCCGATGAATCTGCCGTCCCACGGCGCCCCCGCCTTGCGGGAAAAGACCTGCCGCAGGCGCCAGAGCGAAGCGCTGTTGAAGCCGGAGATCACGACCTGGCCCTCGGGCATCAGCACCCGCTCGACCTCGCGCAGCACGTCGTGCGGGTTGTGGTGAAACTCCAGCACGTGCGGCAGCGCGACCAGGTCGACGCTCTGCGAAGCAAGCGGCAGCTGCAGCGGGTCCGCCGCCAGCGCGGCACCGGGCTCGAGCGCCAGCGAGAAACGGTATGGAATGCGGTTTTGCCGCAAAAAATCGATTTCGGGCAAGCCGACCTGCAGCGCCCTGAAGCCGAACACGTCATCTACAGCGCTGTCAAACTGGGCGAGCTCCCAGTCGAGCACATAAGCCCCCTGGGGCGTGGAAAACCACCAGGAAAGCGATGAGCGGCCGCCGTTATACTTCTGCGCCCCGTTTTGCACGAAGGAATGCTGCACCATGCTCAGGATCGTTCCCGTCAAAGCGTTCAAGGACAACTATGTCTGGACGCTGCGCAACGCGACGCACGCCGCGGTGGTCGACCCCGGTGAAGCGCGCCCGGTGCTCGACTATCTGTCGAGCGAGCGGCTCGAGCTCGCCGCGATTCTCGCCACTCATCACCATCCGGATCATGTCGGCGGCATCGCCGAGCTGGTCGCGACGCGCCCGGTTCCCGTCTATGGCCCGCGCAAGGAACCGATCCCCACGCTGACGCGGCCGGTGTCCGAAGGCGACAGCGTCAGCATCCCCGAGCTTGGCGTCGATTTCTCGGTGATCGACATCCCCGGGCATACGCGCGCGCACATCGCCTATTATGGGGCAGGGTCGCTGTTCTGTGGCGATACGCTGTTCGCGTGCGGCTGCGGGCGCCTCTTCGAAGGCACCGCCGAGCAGATGTACGCGTCGCTGCAGAAGCTGCGCGCGCTGCCCGACGAGACGAAGGTGTATTGCGGGCACGAGTACACGCTCGCGAACATCGGCTTCGCCAAAACCGTCGAGCCGGACAACGCAGCGCTCAAGCAACGCGAGGAGCGCGACCAGCGCCTGCGCGCGGCGGGCAAGCCGACGCTGCCGAGCACGCTGGGCGAGGAAAAGGCCACCAATCCCTTCCTGCGCTGCCTCGAGCCCGCGGTGGTCGAGTCGGCCAACAAGTACCTCGGAGCGCGCATAGCCGATCCTGTGAGAGTATTCGCCGCAATACGGGACTGGAAGAACCGCTTTTGAAGAACAAACAGGTCCTTGCCGGGTGGTTGATCGCGCTGCTGCAGGCCTGCGCGTCTCAGCCCGTGCCGCCCGAGCTGCCGGGCGAGCAGGCAGCCGCGGCGCAGACGGCCTCCCCGGCGCCGCCCTCATCACCGCCCGCCAGCCCGCAGCCCGCGCTGCCGCCGGCCATTCTTCCCGACGCGTCCGGCCTGGCGCCCTTCGAGGGCGAGCAGCGCGTCATGCAGGAGCCGCTGCGCGGCTTGAGGAAGATCGATCGCACCGAGCGGCCGGCGGATCTCTGGCAGCGCATTCGCCAGGGCTTCGCGATCCCCGACCTCGACAGTACCCTGGTGGAGAAGCACACCGCGTACTTCGCCGCGCGCCCCGAATACCTGCAGCGCGTCTTCGACCGCAGCCGGCTGTACCTCTATCACATCGTCGAGGAGATCGAAAAGCGCGGGCTGCCGACCGAGCTGGCGCTGCTGCCGATGGTCGAGAGCGCGTTCAACCCGATGGCCTACTCGCGCGCGCATGCCTCGGGCCTGTGGCAGTTCATCCCGGGCACCGGCAGGCGCTTCGAGCTGAAGCAGAACTGGTGGTACGACGGGCGCCGCGACATCGTCGACTCGACCACCGCGGCGCTCGACTACCTCACCAAGCTCTACGAGATGCACGGCGACTGGCAGCTCGCGCTCGCCTCCTATAACTGGGGCGAGAACGGGGTGGCGCGAGCGATCGCCAAGAACCGCGCCGCGCGCAAGCCGACCGACTACGTGAACCTGAAAATGCCCGCCGAAACGCGCACGTATATCCCCAAGCTGCAGGCGTTGAAGAACATCATTTCCAACCCGGCGCTGTTCGGCATCGTCCTCGATCCGATCCCCAATGCGCCCTATTTCGCCGCCTATACGGAGCTGCGGGACATCGACGTGCAGCTTGCCGCCAAGCTCGCCGAGATGCCGGTCGAGGAATTCATCGCCCTCAATCCCGGTTTCAGCCGGCCGCTGATCCGCGCCGCGCTGACGCCCCGCATCGTGCTTCCCGCCGACAAGGTCGACGTGTTCCACGCCAACCTCATCAAGCACGACGAAAACGCGCTGGTGTCGTGGCAGTCCTATCAGACGAAGCGCGGCGAGACGCTCGAATCGATCGCGAAGAAATTCGGCCTGACGCTGGGGCAGCTGAAGGAAGTCAACGGCATCGCGCCGCGCAGGCGCGAAGTACCAGGCCTGCTGGTCGTGCCGGTGGACATCGCCGCGGCGAGCGGCATGCGCAAGCTGCCGATCATGTATGCGCCGCCGATCCCGATCGTGATGCGGCGCATCTTCCACACCGTCAGGCCCGGCGAGACGTTCGACTCGATCGCGGAGCGCTACGGCGTCATCATCGAGGACATCAAGCGCTGGAACCGCATCAGCCGGCTCGCCACCGGGCAGCGCATCGCCCTCGAAGTGCGCGCGCCCGCGAAGAAGGGCAAGCTGCGCTCCAAGGCGAAAGGCAGGCTCTACCGCAAGGCTGCCTAGTCCGGACTGGCGTGGCCGAGGACCTCGTCGAGCGGCCCGCTCTCGACGATGCGGCTGTCTTTCATCACCATGACGCGATGCGCCATGGCGCGCACCACGTCGATGTCGTGGGTCACCAGGATGTAGCTCAGCCCGTATTTCCGCTGCAGCCCGGCAAGCAGCTCCAGCACCTGCTTCTGGATCGTGACGTCGAGCGCGCTGGTCGGCTCGTCCAGCACCACCACCTTCGGCTTCACGATCAGGGCGCGCGCGATGGCGATGCGCTGGCGCTGGCCGCCGGAGAACTCGTGCGGGTAGCGCGCGAGCAGCGGCTCGGCCTCCCCGCCTTCGGTGAGCCCGACGTCGCAGAGCGCCTGCACGATGCGCTCGCGCCGCTCGGCTGCATTCAACTGCGGCGCGTGGATCTCGAGCCCCTCGCCGATGATCGCCTCGACGGTGAGCCGCGGCGAGAGCGACGACATCGGATCCTGGAACACCACCTGGATTTCGCGGCGAAGCATGCGTTTTTCTTTGGCGGAGACCTTCCATGAGCTGCCCCCGATGCGGATCTCCCCCTGAGCCTCCATCAGGCCCAAAACGGCCAGCGCGAGCGTGGTCTTGCCCGAGCCCGACTCGCCGATGATGCCGAGCGTTTCGCCGGGGGCGAGGTCGAAGTCCACGCCCTCGACCGCGGTAAAGCGGCCGCTCCTGAACCAGCCGCGAATGCCCGGCAGGCGAGTCGGGTACTCCACCCTGATGCCGCGAGCCTCGACCACGCGGCCCGCGCCCGGCGGACCGACGTCGCGCACGGGCCGGCTGTTGACGAGCTTTTGCGTGTACGGGTGCTGCGGACGCTCGGTCACCTGCGCTGTCGGCCCCTGCTCGACCATCACGCCGCGCTCCATGACCGCCACCCGATCGGCGTAGCGGCGCACCAGGTTCAGGTCGTGCGTGATCAGCAGGAGCGCCATGCCCGCCTGCGCGCGCAGGTCTTCCAGCAGCTCCAGGATCTGCAGGCGGATCGCGGCGTCGAGCGCCGTGGTCGGCTCGTCGGCGATGAGGAGCTTCGGATGGCAGGCGAGCGCCATCGCGATCATGGCACGCTGGCGCTGCCCGCCGGAGAGCTGGTGCGGATAACTCCTCGCCCGCCGCTCCGCGTCGTCGATGCCCACGCGGCGCATTGCCGCGACGGCCTCGCCCCAGGCCTGCGCCCCGCGCAGCTTCGTGTGCAGCTCGATCGACTCGACGATCTGGTCGCCGACCGTATAGATCGGGTTCAGCGCGGTCATCGGCTCCTGGAAGATCACGGCGATGTCGCGCCCGCGCAGATCGCACAGCTCCTCGGGGAGCATTTTCAAGACTTGCTTCCCGTTGAAGAGAATCTCCCCGGTCAAGCGCGCGTTCTCGATGAGCCGGAGTGTGGAGAGCGCGGTCACCGTCTTGCCCGAGGCGGACTCACCGACGAGCGCCAGCTTCTCGCCCGCATCAAGCGAGAAGGAGACGTTGTCCACCACCTGGCGGGCGCCGAAGCTGATGCTGAGATCGCGGACTTCGAGAAGGCTCATCGCTGCTCGCCCTCCAGCACCTTGCGCGGATCGAGCGCGTCGCGCAACGCGTCGCCGATCAGGATGAGCAGAAGCAGCATCACGACGAGCACGGCGAAGGTCGACATGGAGATCCACCATGCGTAGAGGTTGTCCTTCCCCTGGCTGAGCAGCTCTCCCAGGCTCGGCGTGCCCAGAGGCATGCCCAAGTTCAGGAAATCGAGGCTGGTCAGGGCACCGATCGCGCCGGCCATCTCGAACGGCACCAGAGTGACGACGGGTGTGATGCTGTTCGGCAGGATATGCCGCCACATGATGATCCGGTTGCTCTGGCCGAGAGCGCGGGCAGCGCGCACGTAGTCGAGCGTGCGGTTCTTGAGAAACTCGGCGCGTACGTACGCCGCGATGCCGAGCCAGCCGAAGATGGCGATCAGCAGGACGAGGAGCCAGAAGCTGGGCGAAAAGAGCGAGGAGAAGATGATCAGCATGTACAGCACCGGCATCGCGCCCCAGATTTCCTTGACGCGCTCCATGCCGATGTCGGTCCAGCCGGCGAAATAACCCTGAATCGCCCCGTACAGCACGCCGCAGGCGGTGGAAAGCGCCGCGACAATCAGCGCAAAGACGACCGAGAGGCGAAAACCATAGAGCAGCCGCGCGAGCAGATCGCGGCCCCGGTCGTCGGTGCCGAACCAGTTCTCGCGATTGGGCGGCGACGGATCGGGATTCTTCGCGAAGTAGTTGATCGTGCTGTGGTGATAGCGGTTGAGCGGATAGAGCGCGAAGTTGCCGGGTTGCGCCAGGTTTTCTCGAACGCGCGGATCGAGAAAGTCGGTCGGCGTGGGAAAGTCTCCGCCAAAGGCCGTTTCGGGCGTCGTCTCGATCACCGGAAAGTACCAATGGCCGTCGTAGCGAGCGACCAGCGGCTTGTCGTTGGACACCAGTTCGGCAATCAGGCTCACGCCGAAAAGCACGGCGAACACGAGCAGGCTCACATAACCCAGCCGGTTGCTGCGGAACCGGCGCCAGGCGCGCCGCGCGGGACTTTGCCGCGCGCTCAATCGAAGAACCTGACCCGCGGGTCGACCAGCACGTAGCTCAGGTCGCGCACCAGATGGGTGAACAAGCCGATGATCGTGAATACGAACAGGCTGCCGAACACCACCGGGTAATCGCGCCGGATCACCGATTCATAGGAAAGGAGCCCAAGCCCGTCCAGGGAGAACAGCGTCTCGATCAGCAGCGACCCGGTGAAGAACGCCGCGACGAACGCCGCCGGGAACCCGGTCATGATCGGAATCAGGGCGTTGCGGAACACGTGCCGCCATAGCACCACGCGCTCCTCGACGCCCTTCGCCCGGGCGGTCATCACGTATTGCTTGCGGATCTCCTCCAGCACGGAGTTCTTGGTCAGCGTCGTGATGACGGCGAATCCACCTACCGTCATCGCCGTGACCGGAAGCGCGACGTGCCAGAAGTAATCGGTGATCTTGCCCAAGAGGCTCAGATCATTCCAGTTCGGCGAAGTAAGGGCGCGCAGCGGAAACCACTGCACGAACGTTCCGCCCGCGAGGAACACGAGAAGCACCACGCCGAGGACGAAGCTCGGGATGGCGTAGCCGAGCAGCACGATGAAGGTAGTGGCGGTATCGAACGCCGTGCCCGCCTTCACCGCTTTCGCGATGCCGAGCGGGACCGAAATCAGGTAGCTGAGAAGAAACGTCCATAGTCCCAGGCTGATGGACACCGGGAGCTTCTCCGCGATGAGCTGGGACACTCTCTTGTTGTGGAAGAAGCTGGTCCCCAGGTCGAAGCGCGCGAACTGCCCGATCATCTGCATGAAGCGCTGGTGCGCCGGCTTGTCGAACCCGTAAAGCTTCTTGATCTCCTCGATCTGCGCTGCGTCCACGCCCTGGCGACCGCGATAGCCGCCGAGCCCCGGGGCGCGCGCCGTTCCACCACCGCCTTCCATGCCGCCTTCGCGGCCTTCGAGCTGGTAGACGAGCTGCTCGACCGGCCCGCCGGGGACGAACTGGATGACGACGAAAGTGATGAGGAGGATTCCGAACAGCGTCGGGATCATGAGCAGCAGCCGCTTCAGGAGATACGACCACATTCAGCGTTTCCTCCACCACGTGAAGACGACCCAGTCGTCGGCGGTGTAATAGTGCGGCTTCACCTCGGGCTGCTCGAATTTGCCGGCGCGGTATGCGACGCGGTGAGTGCTCGAATACCACTGCGGGATGACGTAGTGGCCATGGCGCAGAACGCGGTCGAGCGCGCGCAGCCGGGCGACGAGCTGGGGCCGCGTGGCGGCGGACATCGCCAGGTTGACGATGGCGTCTACCGCCGGGTCACGCACGCCGATCCAGTTGCTCGAGCCTTCGGTGTCGGCCGATGGCGAGCCGAAGAAGTCGAGCAGGTCGGCGCCCGGTGCCTCGTTGCCGGGAACTCGCAGCGAGAAGAGATCGAAGTCGAAGACGTTGAGCCGCTTCCGGTACAGTGCGAAGTCCACGCGGCGATAGTCGAGCCGGATGCCGAGCTTCGCGAGCGCCTGGATGTACGGCGTCATGACGCGCTCCTGGCCGCCGCTATCCATGTATTCCAGGGTGAACGCCTCGCCGCTGGCATTGCGCAAGGCGCCGTCGCGGTAGGTCCACCCCGCGGCAGCAAGAAGATCGCGCGCCTTCTGCAGGTTGGCGCGCAAGCTGCCGGGCGGATCGGTGGAAGGCGGCTGCGGCACTTCCTGGCTAAAGATTTTCTCGGATAATTTGTTTCTCAAAGGTTCGAGAACCTTGAGCTCATCCGGCCCGGGCAGGCCCTTGGCCTCGAAATCGCTGTTGTTGAAATAGCCGCGGCAGCGGAGGTACGAGTTGTACATCAGCCGGCGGCTCATCCATTCGAAGTCGAAGGCGAGCGCCAGCGCCTCGCGCACGCGCGCATCCTTGAACTTGTCGCGGCGCGTGTTGATGAGGAAGCCCTGAAAATCGCCGGCGTTACTGAATGGCAGCTCGGCCTTGACGAGCTCGCCCGAGTCGAATTTCCTGCCCGTGTAGATGCGCGCCCATTCCCGCGCCGAGAACACCCGCAGGAAATCGAACTCGCCCGCCTTGAAGGCTTCGGTCTGCGCCACGTTGTCGCGATAGATCTTGTAGGTGATACGGTCGAAGTTGAACATGCCGCGGCGCACGCCCAGATCCCGCGCCCAGTAGTCCGGATCGCGCTCGTAGGTGATATCGCGGCCGAAGTTCACGCGGCCGACCCGGTATGGGCCGGTAGCGATGGGAATGTCCATCACGACCTTGTCGAAGGGTTTTCCCGCTCCCCAATCCCGGCTGAAGACGGCGAGCCCCCCTACGAGAAGCGGCAGCTCCGCGCTCGCACGTGCAAAATCGAAGCGCACCGTGCGCGGTGCGAGCACCACAGCGCGCTTCACGTCGCCGTACACGACCCGGTATTGGGGGTTCGCTTCCTTGGTCATCAGGATGTCGAAGCTGTGCTTGACGTCCGCCGCCATCACCGGCTTGCCGTCGCGGAAGCGCGCTTTCGGATTGAGGCGGAAAGTGACCGAGAGCCCGTCCTGCGCGACCTCGATATCCTCGGCGAGGAGGCCATAGGCCGTGGTCGGCTCGTCGAGGGTCGGGGTGAGCAGCGTGTCGAATACGATAGCCAGCCCGGGCGGCGACGTGCCCTTCAGCGTGAACGGGTTGTATTTGTCGAAATTAGTGATGCGCAACGCGGCGACCAGCTCGAGCTCGCCGCCCTTCGGCGCGTTCGGGTTGACCCATTCGAAGTGCGAAAAGCCGCGCGGGTATTTGATGTCGCCGAACTGGGCATAGGCGTGCGCGGCCGATGCCACCGGGTTAAAGGCTATTCCGAGAAGGAGAAGGGCGATCCTCACTGGTGGGCGCGCCCGGGCATCGACGACAGCAGCAGCCGTGTATAGGGATGTTTCGGGCTCGAGTAGATCTCGTCCGGGCCGGCGATCTCGACGATCTCGCCGTCCTTCATCACCATGACCTGGTCGGCCATGTAGCGGACCACCGCCAGGTCGTGCGAGATGAACAGGTAGCTCATTGCGTATTCGTCCTGCAGATCCTGCAGGAGGTTCAACAGCTGGGCCTGGACCGAGACGTCGAGCGCCGAGACCGACTCGTCGCAGATCAGGACCTCCGGGCGCAGCGTGAGCGCGCGGGCGATCGCGATCCTCTGGCGCTGGCCGCCGGAGAACTCGTGCGGGTACTTGGCGAACGAGTCCGCGGCGAGGCCCACCTTGTCGAGCAGCTCCAGGCTGAGCGCGCGCCGCTCGGCCTCGCCGCTGCCCACGCCGTGGATCTGCATCGGCTCCATCAGGATCTGGCCCACCGTGAAGCGCGGATTGAGCGAGGCATAGGGATTCTGGAACACGATCTGGATGCGCCGCTTGTACGGGTACGCCGCCTTCGGCGGCAGCGGCACCAGGTCCCTGCCCTCGAACAGCACTTCGCCGCCGGAAGCCTTGTGCAGCCGCATGAGCAGCAGGCCGACCGTGGTCTTGCCGGACCCGGATTCGCCGACCACCCCGAGCGTCTTGCCCTTGGCCACCTTGAACGAAGCGCCCTTGACCGCTTTGAGCTCGC
>Ga0208988_1000087_pt1 | contig 11025 bp, 9 predicted proteins | sample MedBloCARef_M1_FD_187850 | JGI IMG/M metagenome (GOLD analysis project Ga0208988, IMG submission 187850) | Forest soil microbial communities from El Dorado National Forest, California, USA - Mediterranean Blodgett CA Ref_M1 (SPAdes) (version 2) | ecosystem: Environmental > Terrestrial > Soil >... | reverse complement strand
TCAGCGATACGACGCCTTGAATTGTTCCCGTGCCGTCCCGAAAGATCGGGAAAAGTAATTTCCCTGATTCGCGCAAGTTGTAAAGCCAGCCGCGCAGCGTGATTTCCTGCCCTTCGTGCTGCCCGACATCCTGAATGGCCACTACTGGCATAAAACTCGTTTCTCTCTCTTCACGACGTAGCTATGTTCACTTCAAACTCGACGCGAACGTACGGCTCGTTGCGCTAAGCCTGCGTTAGGGCCTGTTCGAACTTATCGAAGACCGTGCGCATCCCCTGGAGCGTCCCGGAAAATGCCTGCGGGTCGGCGGAGCCGGCGGCTGCGGCGGGCTCTTTCAGTTCGAAAACGATGGGGACGTCATTCGGCAGCGCCGCGAGCGCCGCGTTCCAGTCGATTGTCCCCTCGTAAGGGAGTAAGTGGTCGTCACGTTCGCCGCGATTGTCATGAACATGCGTCGTGACCACGAGATCGTGGATGGCTTTGAGGCCCGCGACTACTCCGCCCTCGAGATGAGCGTGGCCGGTATCGAAGCACAACTTCACGTTCGTCAGACGCGTTTGCTCCAGGAAATTCTTGAGGTTCGTGGGAGTCGCCATTTCACCTGGCGTGTTTTCAAGCGCCAGGGTGACGCCGCGTTGTCTGGCGAATAGGGACAGGAGTTCGAGGGAACTAAACACCGCATCCCAACGGCGCTGGTCGGGAATGTCCCGGGGCCGCGCCACATGCTGAACGCAATAGCGGAAGGGTACGTACTCCACCAGATCCAAAGCTCGCTTAATTTCGTCCACGGCCTCCTGCCGCCGAATCCTTTCCGGATCCGAAATCGAAAGCGGCGTGCCGCTTTCGCGTTTGGGATAGGAATTGGGCGTGGTTGGCGAGTGGATCGAATGCAACGTGAGGTTATTTCCGGCGAGCCAGGAGGCCAGCTCGCGCGCGTCCTCGGCCGAGCCGTAGTCGAAATGCCCGCGCGAGCAAAACAGTTCGATCGCGGAAACTTTCGCCCGCGCCACTTCCCCCACCAGAGCGGCGGTCAGTTTGCGGTTGACGAAAAGATATGTGGAGAGAACTCGTTGCATCGTCACGGGTTGCCGGAGTTTTTCCTTATTTAGCTGGGCTCAAAGTTGCTGCCACGCCGAAGCCAGCGTTACGGCGACGGCGCGTGGAGCCCGCACCCGCGAACCATTTCGACTCTAAGCGAAACGCCAATTCGCGTCAAGGCAACCCCGGACGGAAAGGAAAATGTGAACGGAGCTCAGCTCTTACTCTTCGCTTAAGAACTCAGCATCGGGCGGACCCGGTATCAATCCTGCATTCACGCCCCGCGTGAGAAATTCGCGCACTGCCTTGCGTCCGCGCTCGCCATAGCCGAGCGTCCATTTGTTTACATACATTCCAATGAATTTGTCGGCCAGCTCCGAATCCATGTCGCGCGCGAATTGCATGGCGTAATTGACCGCGGCTTCGCGATGCTCGAACGCAAAGGTTACGCTCTCACGAATTACCTGCGCCACTTGAACGCCCACAGCCGGGCCCAGCGCGCGGCGCACTCCGTTGCCGCCCAACGGCAGCGGAAGCCCCGTCTGTTCGAGCCACCACTGGCCCAGGTCAACGACCCGGTGCAGCCCCATTTGCGAGAACAACAGCTGCCCTTCGTGAATCAGCAAGCCCGCATCGACCACCGAGTTCTTCACGGCGTCCAGGATCTGATCGAACGCCATCGGGATGGGCTCAACGCGCGGTTCGTACAGCCTGAGCGCCAAGTAGGCGGAAGTGTGCAGCCCCGGCACGCCGACGCGGCATTTCGCCAGATCCTCGCGTTTGAGGGGGTGCTGGGAGACCACGATGGGCCCGTACCCCTCTCCGAAGCTTCCTCCGCAATCGAGCAGCAGGTACTTATCCCGGATATAGGGGTACGCCGCAAAGCTAAATGCTGTCACGTCATAGATTTCCTGGGAGGCCGCCTGATTCAGCGTTTCAATGTCGGCCAGGACGTGTGAGAACTTCAGACCGGGCGTGCGCACCTTCTGCGTGGCCAGCCCGTAGAACATGAAGGCGTCGTCGGAGTCCGGCGAATGAGCCAGTTTGATTTCCAGCGCTTTACCCGTTGCAGGTTTCGTCGGCATTGCGTTCCGTCAACTCTCCCGATTCGATTTGTTCCCTGGTCCGAAGAAACCTCTAGAAAGTCAATCCGGCCTGCTGGTCCGCCAGGTGCGCTGGAGTCGCAGGAAATCCCGGGGTGACACCCATGCTGCAGAGAGAAGCGTCGGGGGCGGGTTCCGTGTCCGCGGAACCCCGCTTTCAAGGGCAAAAGGTTATCACAAAACGACACCACACCGAAAGAACAACGAAAACGCTGCAATTCAACCCGCGTGTTCGTGCAGCGGGCTACGATACGGAACGCGCACGGTCCAGCGTGCTCCGCACGATTTGACCAAGATTTTTCATGCTGTAAGGCTTCTGCAGGATGGGAACACCTTTTTCGAGCGTGGAATTCAGGGATGCTGTTTCGGCCGTGTAGCCGGTGGCAAAGACTACTCGGAGATCAGGTTGAATGGCAGCCATTTGCGAATAGACCGCGGGACCTGATAAGCCGGGCATCACCACGTCCAAAATGACCAGATCTATCTGGCCCAGATTCGTCTTAAACAGCTCAATTGCGTCTGTACCATTGGAGGCCAGGATTGGGCGATACCCAAGCCTTTGCAACATCTCCTGAGCCGCCTCCCGGAGCTCCTCGTTGTCTTCGGCCAGCAAAATAATTTCGGTGCCCTTCGGTGTTTGTTCGTTACTCTTCAGCTCACGCGGTTCGGCCGCGCCGCTTCCCGCCGGGATATAGATTCGAAAAGTGGTTCCTTTTCCGAGCTCGCTATACAAATGTATAAATCCGCCGTGCTGTTTCACGACGCCGTATACGGTTGCCAGTCCCAGCCCGGTGCCTTTACCCACTTCCTTGGTTGTGAAAAAAGGTTCGAAGACGCGTTCGGTCGTCGCAGCGTCCATTCCAACGCCCGTGTCCGATACAGCGAGCAAGACATAGCTCCCCTGCTTCGCGTAAGGGTGCGTGCGGCAGTATTCTTCCTCAATCTCGACGTTTTGGGTTTCGATGATGAGCTGACCGCCTTCCGGCATGGCATCCCGCGCATTCAAACAGAGATTCATAAGCACTTGCTCGATCTGCGTAGGATCCACCAGCGTAACGTTGAGATCCGGCGCCGCCAGGACGCGGATTTCAATTTGCTCTCCGATCACTCTGTGAAGCAGGCTCATCCCCTCCACCACAAGCGTGTTCAAATTGATCTTTCGCTGCTGGAGCACTTGGCGTCGCGCAAATGCAAGAAGCTGGGAAGTCAGCCGGGCAGCCCAAAACGCCTGGTCGCGGATCTTCTGAAAATGGTGGTGCAAGCGACTTTCTGGCGGTGCTTCTTCGCAGCCCATTTCCGCCCATCCCAACACGACACCGATCACATTATTGAAATCATGGGCGATGCCGCCGGCTAACTTTCCGATCGCTTCGAATTTCCGCAATTGTTGTACCTGCTGCTCCATCTGTTTGCGTTGCCGGCGATCCTCGGCCTCCTGGAGCGCGCGCTGAACCGCGGGGACCAGCCGCTTCAAGTTGGTCTTCATCAGGTAATCCTGGGCGCCGTTCTGCAAGGCAGCCACGGCGGTTTCGTCACCCATCGTGCCCGAAACAAAAATGAAGGGTACGTCGGATCCCTTTGCACGCAAGAGATGCAACGCATCCGTGCCGGAAAAATGCGGCATGGAAAAATCAGAGACAATCAGGTCCCAGGCATGCGTATCCAAAGCGGATTTCAGCGTGCCGGGAAGGTCCACGCGTTCAAACTCAACGTCGTAACCGCCGCGCCGCAATTCGCGCAGCAGCAGTGTGGCGTCATCTTCGGAATCCTCGATCATCAACACGCGAAGCGGGGTTCCCATCTATGATCTCCGGGCCGGCGGCTGTTCGTTCAGAATCAGCCAGTACAATCCCAACTGGCGCACAGCCTCGATGAACTGATTGAAGTCGACAGGTTTGCGCACATAACTGTTCGCGCCTGAGTCGTACCCGTTGATCCGGTCCTGCTCTTCATTGGAGGACGTCAGGATCACCACGGGGAGTAATTTAGTGCTCTCATTGGCCCGCATCCGCCGCAAGACTTCCAGGCCTTCGACCTTGGGGAGCTTCAAATCCAATAGAACCACCTGCGGTGTGAGATTGGCGTCTCTTCCGGAATATTGCCCGGTGCCAAATAGGTAGTCGAGCGCCTCTGAGCCATCGCGTGCGACGATCACTTGATTGCTGATGTTGTTTTTCTTCAGTGCCCGGAGCGTGAGTGCCTCATCGTCCGGGTTGTCTTCGACCAAAAGTATGATTTTGTTGTCCATGATCCCTTTTTTCTCGTCGAACTGATTTCGTCATAGGGTGAAATAGAACGTCGCACCCTTTTCGACAGCGCCTTCGGCCCAAATTTCTCCGCCATGTCTGTGGATGATTCGTTGCACGGTGGCGAGACCCACGCCGGTGCCTGGGAACTCCGCCGCCGTATGAAGGCGTTGGAAGGCCCCGAAAAGACGGTCTGAATAGCGGGGATCAAATCCGGCGCCGTCGTCGCGCACGAAAAACGGGTGCTTACCGTTCTGCTGGCTCTTGCCGAATTCGATCCGGGCCTGCGAGTGTGCGGACGTGTACTTCCAGGAATTGCGAAGCAGGTTTTCCATCGCCGCTCGCAGCAGCCGCGAATCTCCCATAGCGATCAAATCACTTTCGATCACGAACTCTACCAGCCGGCCCGGCTCCGCCTCCTGAAGGTCCGCGGCGATCGACTTTGCCACGGCGCTCAAGTCGAGCTTTTCGCGGCGCATCGCGCTTCGGTTCACGCGGGAGAGATTCAGCATATCGTCAATCAACACGGACATGCGCTGTGCCGCGCGGCGTACGCGCTCGAGGTGATCCCGCCCGGCGGAATCGAGTTTGTCCGAATAATCTTCCAGCAGTGCTTGACTAAAGCCGTCGATACTCCGGAGGGGTGCTCGCAAGTCGTGGGAGACAGAATAAGAAAAGGCTTCGAGTTCCTTATTGGTCGTGGCCAGCTCTTTCGTGCGCTCCTCGACACGTTGTTCTAACTCATCGTGGGCCCGCTGCAAAGCCGTGTCGCGCTCTTGAATCTGCGACAACATGCCGTTGAAGTCATCGACCAAGACCGAGAGTTCGTCGCGATTGCCGGTGCGTTTGGCGCGGACCGAATAGTCCTTGTCGCGGGAGACGATTCTTGCGATCCATGCCAGGTGAACGATCGGTTCAGCGATGGCTCGACGGAAAACAGGTGAGATGAGAAGCACTGCCAGCAGAGAGGTCGCAAGAACAGCGACGGCGACTCCCAGATACTGCGCCACGCGAACCTTCAATCCCTCCAAATCCGATTGGATATATACGATACCGGTCGGTTTGTCCTGAAACACAATTCGCCGGACCAATACCACCTCGCTCCGATTGAACCGGTAGGTCTCCACCTGCCCCGCGAGAATGGGAGGCATCGCCGGGGCCTGGCTGCTTTGACCGCGCTGATACGTCGCGAAGGGCCTTCCATCAAGCGTGTTTATGCCGGCGGAAACGATGTTAGGCCAAGCCTTCAACCCCGATAAAGTGTTCTCCGCGGAATGCGGATCGTTGAACAGAAGCGCGGAGGTGCTATTGAACCCGACGATTTGAGCCTGCATGGAGAGGTTGTAGACCATCCCGTCTCGAATGGAGATCACGTCGTAGGCGATGAATGCACCACAGGCCAGGAGCAGCGCCGCGCCACTCACCAGCATGTTCATCCAGGTCAACTTCTTGGAGATCGAATAATCTCTAAACATCTTCCTTCAGTCTCCGGGCTGAGAATTTTTTCTTACGAGGACTGCTACCTTTAGCAGCTCGGAACTCAAAGTGAGGCCGGCGTCCTCGGCGCTTGCCAGGTTCACCTCGAAACGAATCTTGTTGCTCTCTTGAACGAACTGGATCATCCCGCCGCGTTGTGAGAACTGAGGAATGTCACTGACGGTCAGAACGGCCGCCTTATCTAGACCTGCGAGGACTTCTCTCAACCGGGTCTCTTCGGACGAACTTATATACAAAACCCCGCAACTCACTGCCTCCTGCGGTTTCAAGACCCGCTTCACGAGGACCGCTTTGCCACCTATGGTTTCGCCAGCAACGATGGTGTCGAGAGCCGGGCCGAATGGATCCTGACCGAGTACACAAATGGGAAAGGAGTCGCTCTTGGCCGCCGCGGCAGTGGTCGGCCATTCGACGAACCTGGCGAAGTTGTACAGGTAGGTCGCCTTCACCTCAAATTCTCTGGGTTTCGATTTTTGGGCAGACATACCCAAAGAGCCAAAGATTGCTACCATGCCAACCAAAGCAATCACCCGAGGCAAAAGACACTGGCTGCCCCTGTGCGCTCCACGTTCTGGCATGGATTGGCTACGACATGTGGCGCTATCTTGACACATGGTTGTCCCTGCTGGTCACCTTCTCCAAGTGATCTTCGCGTAGACGCCCCTCCGGATCTCTACAAGTGGACCAGGGTCGCCTTTGCTCTCTGCGTGATGAGGTTGAAACAAGTTTTGTCCGACTACGGAAAATTCAAACGACCTGACCGGATGCCAACCGAGGCGTACATCGGCCGTGCTGTAACTGCGAATGACTTGGGCGGGTAGGGCACTCACGTAGCGATAGGTCTGCCCAAACTCAAGTTTCTTGGTTAAATCCAGAAATGATTGGAGGACAACCTGATGCTGAGGGCTGGAACCTTCGGTTGAGATAGGGGTCGAAGAGTCCAGGCTACCCGCGCTTTTGGCAATGTCCATATGCAGGAATGAATACGACCCTTGCAATCGCCACCAATCGGTGGGCTTCCAATCCGGTGTGATTTCGATTCCGTATGTGGTGCCCATGAGTCCATTGCGAAGAAAGAATGGGACGACAAAATGAGTCGGTGACGGCGATGTTTCGGAGAAAGGCGCCCCGGGCTCAAGGCTCAAGAGATGATCGTAATTGTTGTAAAACGTTGCGACGTCGAAATGGAACGTGGGGCTCAGCAGGGTCCGATATCCGGCTTCATAGCTCAGCAGATGTTCCGACGTGAACTTTCCGTCGCCGATGATGCGAAGGAAGGTCAGCGGACTCGATGCGACCAGGCCGGAGAGCAGATCGTCTTCCTCCACGCGTGAGGGTGTGCGCACGGCGCGCGTGAAGCCAGCCCATATTGTCTGCCGCGCGGTTGGAGTCCACAGGAGCCGCGCGCTCGGCTGAATCTCAATTCCGGTGTAGATGTTGTGCAGAACCTTCGACCCGAGCGTGATGGAGAGCTTCTCCCCGACAATCGGGATTTCATCCTGCACGAATCCGCTGTAGAGCTTGTCGGTGCGGTGACCCGGCGCAAACACGATCGTGGGAGTAACCTGGGTAGCGTTACCCGAACTCAAACGAGCCCCGAGGCCCCAGAGAAAATCCTGGCGCCCCGGCAGAGTCAGGTGGTGCAGGAAATCGATGTCGAAGGTATCGCGCGACTCGCCGAAACTGGCCTCACGCCGGTTCGTTCTGTCGTAATACGTTTGCAACTGAACGTCGGATCCCCCGCTTATAGTGCGTTTCCAGCGGCCGAGGAGATTGCCGCCGGATACTTCACCGGCTCCATCGACAATGGTCGCATAAGGCGGCGAATACGATCCGACGGACACTCTTTCTCCATCATCGGCATTGTAAATGTCGCCCTGCAGCGTCAGAGCGTCGCGAGCGTGAGCGGTCCAATCCATCCGGAAACCGGCCTGCCCCATTTCCCAGACATCGAATTGTTTTTTGTCCGAGTGGAATTCGGGCCCGCGAGAGAACGCCTTGCCATACACGCGGAAATCGAAAGCCTTGCCGTTTCCACCTCCGTACCGAAAGCTGCCGATCCCCTGATCGACATTTCCTCCGCCAATGGACGCGAGCATCCCATGGGTGTCTTTCGCACTTTTCGTGATGATATTGATCACCGCGTTGACGGCGTTTGCTCCCCAGATGGTTCCGCCGGGTCCGCGAATCACTTCGATCCGATCGATATCCGAGAGCAGTGTGTCTTGCACCTCCCAATAAACTCCCGCAAACAGCGGCGTGTAAACGGTTCGGCCGTCGAGGAGTACCAGCACGGATCGGGAAAGGCGGCTTCCGAATCCGCGCACGCCGATAGACCATTTGTCGGAATCGATTCGGGCAACCTCCACCCCCGGCACGAGGCGGAGGACTTCTGGGATACTGGTCGCCCCGGACAGGCGAATGTCCTCTTGGGTAAGGACGTAAATCGCCGCTGGAGTTCGCGCAACCGTCACCGGTTCTTTCGATACGGACGTGACCTCGAGGTCCCCGAGTTGAGCCAGGCTTAGTTTCTTGAGTTGCCCTGATGTTTCCGGGTCGCTCCCTGGGGCGCCGGCCCGGCTATTCTTAGTGAGTCCTCCAAGCAAGAGCATGGAGACCAAAATCTTTGCGATCACGCCACGCCCGGTGCTCCTGGCGACGAATCGCGGGGAAACTCCCGGTGTTGTACTCCAGAAACTGACCTGCGCGCGGGTGCGCATCGAGCCAGCCCGGCATGTCCGTTTATTCATGAGCGATCAGCCCTTAAGTCCCACAGAAGAAATGCTCCCTACATTGAAAAAAGCGGCAGTCCTTCACCGTGGCGGGCTCCTTCACTGAACCTTTTTCATTTAGTAGAGTCGTGCCGGATAATCATTCGAAGGGGTGTGCGTTACTTGGCGAGCATCAGCCAAATAAGCGGAAAGAGGGTGCACCGATCCGGACAGAGCAATCTCTTGGAAGGGGTAACTTCATCGTACTCGGAAACAACGGAGTGTCAAACACATTCCGAATTTTTGCGTTGGAAGAGTAAATTGTTCAGCAAGGTTTAGAAGTCGCGTCACCACCTCCGCAGCCGCACGCACGCGACACCAACTTGCACCTCACAAAGCAGCTGCCAGACGCGCTACCGCTGTGTCGAAGGAAACTCTGCCATCCAGGTAGGGACGCCAGTAGAGATCGAGCATGCCACGAAAGCGGTCCCACGAGCCGGAATAGAGGCCGAACCGCGCAGCGTAGGGCTGGTAAGTGGACGGATCGGTTCCTTGGAGTGTGGCGAGCGTCATCGTTCCATACGCGAGATCGCGGCGAACCAGTTCACCCGTGGTGTAAAACAGCAGTGCGTGCCAGAGGTCGCGCGGGATGGGCTTGTCACGCGTGCGGAATTCCCGGGCGATCGCTTCGTTCACCGCGCCTGCCAGAGCGTGCGAGCCTTCGTGGAAGAGAACTTCAAATCCATAGATCCCTTGATTGCGTACGTCGTGGCTGGAGAGTGTGGCGTGGGTGGGGCCAAGCGATGTATAGGCGCCGTAGGGTCCACCGTACCACACGATGTCCACGCGCAGCCGCCCTGCCGGCCAAGGGCGCTGGTAAACGTCCGCAAGCTGCGCGGAAAGCTCTACACCCATCTGTTGAACCATCGGCGCCACCCGGGCAATCCATTCGCGGTTTGCGCGATCCTGTTCGGCCCACCAGTGCGCCCGGTAGACCGGTGCGGCCCGGTCGAGAGCCTCGACCAGGTCCGTTTGTAGTCCGGACCTGCAAGGAGGGGAGTTTTTCCCTTGCAGATCCGCGCAAGTTTCCATCTCGGACAGGCGGTTGTTTATCGTTTCCATTTCACCGTTGAGGAGCAGGTCGCGCTGAGCCAGATCTTTTGCATAAAACGCCACAGCGGCACGCCAGGCTTTATTTTCTTCCGCAGGGAAATCGATGAGAGAAACGGGCGGCTCGTCAGGAGATGCTGCGCCTCTGGCACTATACGTGGATGAGGTGTTGCCATTCATCAACCGCGCTTGCAGGTAAAGGAAATGGTGCAAGTTCACCCAGAATCCGCTGTGAAATTCAAATACGGGGAGCGGGGATTCCGTTCCGGAGGACTGTTGTTTTGCCGGATGTGCCGGCGGGCGCGCGGGCGCAGCACGAAGCGAAGATTCTGTCGAGTTTCCCGCAGCAAGGAGGATGAGCGCCGCAATAGCAGCGGCCCTGCGGCTTCTATCTCGGAGGGAAGGAATCATGACCCGAGTTGGGATGGTATCGCCAAATCCACTTCCTGCGCTAGGGTCGGCGTCCCTTCGGGCTCCCCGCTTCACGCGCCGACCAACACTCCGAGAATGGGGCCTGCCAGGTGAACACGAGAAGGTTGAATCTTATATCAGGAATGGGCAGCCAGGAGTTGCCGCATCACTGATATAATTTGCGGAGTAATGCAGCGCCTTCCGTTTCATTAATGAGTTTCTTGCGGACCATGAGGCTGACAAGTTCGTTCAAGACCTGCTGCAAGCTTAGAACGGTCGAGAGGTTGCCCGATTCAGGACCGGGAGCCGCCACATCGAATTTGGGCAACGCCTCGCCGCTCAGCTCGGCCACCCATGCCTGCAACACAGCCTGATGTTCCGGCTTGACCTCGGTAAACGCCAGCCCCATTCCCATCGAATACTTGGCGTACATGACTTTGGCCATCGCCTCGAAGACCTTTTTTTCGCGCTCCAGACGAACGAGCACGGCGGAACCTAGGGCAAACGGCGAAAGAATATCGATGTAACATCCGCCAAGTCCCACGTCGGAACTGCGCCCGGCCACGCGTGCATGGGAACTTAGATCTATGATCTCAGCTGCCGCGGTGAACGGATAGCGAACGGCGCGACGGCGCTCAGGGCCATTCCCCATTTCTGATTCTGCCGGCATCGGGCCCGGCACCACGCCCATCGGCTTGTCTGAAATCTTAGACATCGTCTGAATTCTGGGGGGCTCCAGTCGCCGACGCGCCACTCGCCCGCCAAAGCACCGCGGCGAGCAGGATGTCAGCCCGCCTGGGCGGGACAGCGCGCAGGGGCCGCACCTGAATCAACCAGCAAACACAAGACTTTTCGTTAGACACACTTACAGTGGGATTCTGCGCGCGCCTCTACGCCCAGAAAGCGGAA
>Ga0208988_1000086_pt1 | contig 11062 bp, 8 predicted proteins | sample MedBloCARef_M1_FD_187850 | JGI IMG/M metagenome (GOLD analysis project Ga0208988, IMG submission 187850) | Forest soil microbial communities from El Dorado National Forest, California, USA - Mediterranean Blodgett CA Ref_M1 (SPAdes) (version 2) | ecosystem: Environmental > Terrestrial > Soil >... | reverse complement strand
GGCGTGGTGCTGGTATTCGACGACATCACGACATTGCTGCAGGCGCAGCGCGATAATCCCGATGTGCTTGCGCAGATGATGGTGCCGTCCACAAAGCTGGGCCAAGTCCGCCTGGAAAATGTGGCGTCTATTGTTCGCGGCGCAGGTCCCGCGACGTTGTGGCGGTACAACCGGGAATTTCAGGTTACGGTTTACGCTAACGTGGCTTCGGGCTTTCCGCTGGATCTCGGCGCGGCACACACGGTGCAGTCCATCAAAGAAATTGGGCTCCCTCCCGGATACTCCTACCGATTCACGGGGCAAGTGAAGGTGCTTGAGGAAACTACGTGGAATCTTCTTCTCGCCATGCTGCTGGCTTCGATTTTTATGTACATGGTATTGGCGGCGCAGTTCGAGAGCTTCACCTATCCATTCATCATTATGCTCACGCTGCCACTGAGCATCCCGTTTGCGCTATTCTCACTTTGGATTACACACCGCTCGCTGAACCTATGGAGTTCCCTGGGTGTCTTCCTTCTGCTTGGCATTGTGAAAAAGAATGGCATTCTTCAGGTTGATTACACCAATCGACTACGAAGTGAGGGCATGCCTCTGCGTCAAGCGCTGATTGAGGCCAACCGCGTCCGGTTGCGCCCCATTCTGATGACTACATTTTCCATCGTGGCCGGGCTGATTCCTGTCGCCATCGGCCTGGGCGCCGGATCGGAACAGCGTGCCGCCATCGCAGTCACGATCATCGGTGGACAGACGCTCTGCCTCATTCTCACATTGCTGGTCGTCCCTGTCGCTTACTCTTATCTCGCTCATCTCACGGCGATATCCTGGAGCGAATATACGGCGCTGTTCTGGGGCCGCCTGCGAATGCAATTTGCGCGGCGTTTTGGACTGTTCTGAGGTCCGCGTTGCAAGCTGCGTGAATTCGATTTCATTTAGCGGAGCACTTGGCCGACGACCTTGTCAAATTCACGTCCCTTCTTCAGTTCCGCAACTACAAAGGCATTTGACGATGTCTCTTGGGCAAGAATCGTCGATAGTACCCACGTCTACCGGCAGTGTTTAAATGTGGGATTCCGGGCACAATCTAACTCATTGGCAAGATTCTTGAAAATGTTTCTTACGCCCACCATCCACTAATGTTTGCATCCAAAGGAAACGGGGCCAGCATTGTGCGCGGAGGCAATCCGGTTTAGATTACCGCCTGCGGGCAAATCTTGGGCTAGGTAGCCTTTGGCATCGGAGATTCAAGAACCACCTATGGTAGGATGCGGCCCAGTTGGTGCTTTCCGTTGGCCGAGTGTTCTCAGAAACAAATGGACTACGGAAGGAGTTTCAAAATGCGGAATCGCTCCCTAAGCTTGATCGTCGTCCTAGTGACAGTTTCCATAGCGACGTATCGACCGGTCCTCGCGCAGGGGCCGGCGACGGTCGAGCCAATGCATGTTCATCACGTTCACTTGAATTCCTTGAACCCAAAGGCCGCGGCCGAGTACTACCTGAAACCGTTTCCGGCGTCGACAACCAAGACGACCTTCAACGGCTACGAGGCGGTCAAGACGGGCAACGTCTATTTGCTTTTCACGAAGGTCAACACACCGCCTCAGACGGAGCTGACCGGGCCTCAAACCTCGGTGTGGCATTTCGGCTGGAATACGCCGGACTCGCGCAAATACAACGAAGAGTTCCACGCGAAGGGCCTGAAAATCGCTCAGATGTGGGATGCCGCCGACGGCAAGCTCGTCGACATGTCAAGCGATACATTACCCGGACTGCCAACGCAGGAGCAGATCCTCGAAATGCGAGCCAAGGGTACGAAGCCGACCCGGGAGGGAGGCTTCGGATATCTCCGGGGCCCGGATGGCGCGATGATTGAGAACGCTCAAAGCGGCCAGGTGGAACGGTTCAACCACATACACATGTATCATGAGCACCCGCTGTGTGCGATCCAGTGGTATGTCACCCACCTTGGTGCGACCAAACCGCTAGGTAGCGGTGGCGCGCCTGCGGCGTCAACCTCTGGGGATTGCAAACAGCTGTACGCCCCGCCGACATGGCCGTCGTTCGCCAGGTTTCCTGGTTTTGTTCGCGAGCCGTCCGGGAGCGTCATGTTCGACGACATCAGCATTTTGATCCGGCCGTGGCCTGGAGGCGGGCTCGTCAGCACACGCGGGCATCTCGTTGATCATTGGGCGCTCAGCGTCGCAGACCTGATGCCAACTGTGGCCCGGTTGAAGAGCGAAGGGATAAAATTCCTCGAAGAGATCCACCCGTGGGGCAACACGCGGGCGGCCATGATTGAGGGACCCGATCGAATCGCGATTGAGCTCGTTGAGGTGAAATGAGTCGGTGGGAGTATCAATTTGACTTAGATATGGGGCTTGACCGCGCTTAACGGTCACAATCAACTGAGTATCTTGAGGAGGCAGTCATGCGGATGAAGATCCTGCAAGTTCTGGCTATGGTCCTTGCGGCGTTCCCTGTACTCGGGTTGGCCCAAGCACCAAAGGATGGCGTCTACATTAGCGACAACGACGTAAAGGCCGTGTTAAAGCACTCGGTCGATACGAAGCGCACGATTCCAGATAATACGCTCAGGGTGATCGATATGGATAAGTACCAGCTCGGTGTCGCCGTCATTCACCGCGGGGCGATGGGAGGCGGCGGTGGCGCCAATGCCGCCGCGGCGGCGAACCCCTCGCCGGCATGTGGCGAGCAGCGCCCCAATGCGACTGGTCCCACAGGCATCTTCCACGACGATACTGCCGAGAGTTACGTCGTCATATCGGGCAATGCGACGTTGATTACTGGGGGCACCATCGTCAACGGGAGGCGTTCTGCGCCAGACAGCGAAGTGACGACAATCCTGAACGGTCCGTCCTGCAGCGGCACGATGGTGGGATACACGAGCCGTGAAATAAAGACGGGCGACATTATCGTCATCCCCGAGGGCGTGCCCCATGGATTTTCGGCCGTCCCCGATCACGTCACGTACCTGAGCATACGGCCGGATCTGAAAAAGGTCCTCCAGCACGGGTATGTGAATCCAGCGCTCAAGAAGTAAGTAAGGTTAGGCTGGCGCGAAGCAGAACACTCCGCTGGCGTGAGCGACTTTAACGTTGTGCTGAACCGGTTTGAAGAATTGAAGCCCTGCGTGCCGGCGGGAAAACGAATCGGCCGTTGTCACTATGAGGAGCGCGGCGACGAGGGTCTCTCTTTCTGGCGGCAAAGAGGAAAATAGGCCTGACATGATCGGCAAGACCACCCCGCACTATCGGATCGTGGAGCAGCTTGGGGGCGGCGGGATGAGAAGGAGGAGCATATGCGTCACAGAAAGACTAATGGACTGAACCAAGTGTTTTTGTCGGTGATTTCTCTTGTCATCGGACTCCTGTGCATATCGGTGCGGGTATCGGGCCAGTCCGGCGCCAAGGACGGCGAATGGCCGACCTACAGCGCGGACCTGGCGGGCACCAGATACCGGCCGCTGGACCAAATCAACGCAACCAACTTTAACGAGCTGGAGGTCGCTTGGCGCTTCAAGACCGACAACCTGGGTCCGTTTCCAGAATACAAATTGGAAGGGACGCCGCTGATGGTCAATGGCGTGATCTATACGACCGGCGGCACGCGGCGGTCCGTGGTCGCGCTCGACGCCAAGACCGGTGAACTGAGCTGGGTGCACAGCATTCATGAAGGCAAGCGCGCCGCCGTCTCGCCGCGGCAGCTCTCGAGCCGCGGAGTGGCGTACTGGACCAGCGGAACGGGTGATGAGCGCGTGATCTATATGACGACCGGCTATCGGCTCGTCGAGCTCGATGCCAAAACGGGCGCCATGATCCGGTCGTTTGGCACAAACGGTGTCGTCGACCTGAAGGTCGGCGTGATGAAGGGAGTCGATCAACAAATCGATTTGGAAACCGGCGAGATCGGTATTCATTCGACGCCGATCGTGGTCAAGGACGTGGTAATTGTCGGCTCGTCCATGAAGGAGGGTCAAACTGTCGAGACCCACAACAACACCAAGGGTCTGGTTCGCGCCTTCGATGTTCGGACCGGCAAGAAACTTTGGCAGTTCAATACGATGCCAAGGCCGGGCGAATTCGGCAACGATACTTGGGAAGAAGGCTCGTGGGCCGTCAACGGCAACACCGGCGTCTGGACCCAGATCACCGTGGACGCAGACCTTGGGTTGGTGTACCTGCCGGTAGAAACGCCCACATCTGACTTTTATGGAGGACATCGGCCGGGGAACAATCTGTTCGCCGAGAGCTTGGTCTGTGTGGATCTAAAAACCGGGCAACGCAAGTGGCATTTCCAATTGGTGCACCATCCCATCTGGAACTTTGACATCTCCTCCGCGCCGATTCTGGCCGACATCACCGTCAACGGCCGGGCGATCAAAGCCGTGGCGGTGCCGAGCAAACAGGGATTCCTCTACGTCTTTGATCGCGTAACGGGCCAGCCGGTGTGGCCCATCGAAGAGCGCCCAGTGCCACAGTCTGACGTGCCGGGCGAGAAGACCTCGCCGACGCAGCCGTTTCCGACCAAGCCGCCGGCCTATGCCCGCAACTACTTGCAGGTTCCCGACGACTTGATCGACTTCACGCCCGAGCTGCGGGCGCAAGCGCTGGAAGTTATCAAGCGATACCGAGTGGGGCCGTCGCCGTTCACCCCGGCGATGCTCGGCGACGTCGAGGGCGTGCTCGGCGCGATTGGCGCGGGAACCGCGACGAATTGGCCCGGATCGGCCTACGATCCTGAGACGCACATCGTTTACGCGCAGGCAACAAACAACGCCATTCAGGCCAGGTCGCTCGTCGCGCCGCCGCCGGGATTCTCCGATATTCGCTACGCGTCAGGAATCGCCGGGCGACAATTCCAAGTGGTACTGGGTCCTGGCGATTGTTGCGCCGCTGATGGAGCGAGACGTCAAGTTTCGCCCCCACCTCCACCCCAAACGGCGTCCGCGGCTAATCGGCCCGCCGACGGTGGTGGTGGCCTGACTGTGCAGGGACTGCCAATCTTCAAACCGCCTTACGGGACACTGTCGGCGGTCAATCTCGACCGGGGTGAGATTATGTGGCAGGTGCCACATGGCGACACGCCGGATAACGTCCGCAACCATCCGGCGCTCAAGGGTCTGAACATTCCGAAGACCGGCCAGGCTGGCACGTCTGGCGTGGGATTGATGGTCACAAAAACACTGGTCGTCATGGGTGACTCTCAGATCACTACTACGCCGGAACATCCACGCGGCGCGATGCTGCGTGCCTACGACAAAGCGACCGGCAAAGAGGTCGGCGCGGTTTACATGCCAGCGCCTCAGAGCGGCTCGCCGATGACGTACATGTGGCAGGGGAAGCAGTACATCGTTGTTGCGGTCGGCGGCGGGAACTACTCTGGCGAATACATTGCGTTCACCCTGCCCTCCACTGGAGAGGGCAGCCCATCCGTGAAATAAAAGTGGGTGACGCTAAGGCTACGCATCCAGTCAGAGAGGCCCGCGAGAGCGTGTCTCTCTACACACCGATTTCGAGTCCGAACTCGAGTGATCGGGAGCATAAAAGAATTCCTGATTCCTCCACTACGCAGTTTCGAGGAGTTGAAATGAGGGCCAAAATCGCGGCTGCGGCGATCGCCGGTTTGGCGGTAATCAGCCCGTTCTATTCTGCACTTCGCGCGCAGGAAGCGCCCTCGGGTTCGCGTTCGGTGTGGGACGGCGTGTATACACAAGAGCAAGCGGAGCGCGGCCATTCGCTCTATAACCAGCACTGTGCGTCATGCCACGGCGACACGCTTGCCGGCGGCGAAGTGGCGCCCCCGCTCGCGGGTGGTGATTTCCTCGCGAATTGGAATGGCCTGACGGTCGGCGATTTGTTCGAGAGAATTCGCCGGTCGATGCCGCAAAACGATCCAGGACGGCTAAGCCGGCAGGAGGACGCCGACGTTCTGACTTACATATTGAGCTTCAACAAGTTTCCGGCCGGGAAGACGGAACTGGCGCACAATACGGAGCTACTGAAGCAGATTCGGATCGAGGCGACCAAGCCAGACCCCAAAAATGACAAATAGGCGCTGCTCGCAGGTCTCAGCGGCCAGCAAGGCGCCGGTTAGCAAAAGCCCGAAGCCAACTGCTCGGCGAAGCGATCGCCGAATTTCAGAGGAGTAGCCGCGAGGCGCTGGGATAGTTTCCGAGTTGCCGACGATACGACCAGGATGTCTCGGGCGGGAGCGGCACAGCTACGTGCAGAGTGTTACCCAGGCGGTACCCGCCTTAGACAGTTTGCTGGGCTAATCCTCTGACGAATGCATATCACATTTTGGTGACACCACTTGTTTTGGAGAGCCCTATTTAGCCGCACGTGCGAGAATGGGACCGAGCACCGCCAGAAAGAGCACATACGCGGCTGCAAGTGGTCCGAGTTGTGGCTCAAGGCCAGCGCCCAAGCCTGCAATCACAATCGAGAACTCGCCCCGCGCCACCAAGGCCATCCCTGCCCGCAGGCGTCCTGGCCGGTCCACTCCACTTCGTCCAGCGGCAAGATAACCCGTCAGCACCTTCGTCACCGCGGTCACACAACCCAACAAGACAGCGGTTAGCAGCGCCGAGGGCAGGGTTGCTGGGTCGATCTGAAGCCCAAAGAAAAAAAAGAACGTCGCGGCAAACAGATCACGAAGGGGGGCGAGGAGCCGATGTGTTTGTTGGGCCATTGGGCCCGACACGGCGATGCCAACGAGAAATGCCCCAATGGCGGCCGACACTTGGAGCCGCTGTGAAACACCAGCAACAAGGAGAACGGCGCCAAACGTTGTTAGGAGTACGATCTCATCTGACTCGTGAGCTACAAAGCGGCTCAGTGGCTGGCCGTACCGGACAGCTACGACAAGCACCAGAAAGACCGCGGCTATCGCCAGGGAAACGGACAAGGCTATTTTTGACGGACCTCCACCGGCCAAGAGCACCGCAACGAGAGGCAGATAGACCGCCATCGCTAGATCCTCCAGCACCAATATGGCGAGCACTGCCGGTGTCTCAGGATTTTCAAGTCGCCGGAGATCAGCCAACACTTTTGCAATCACGCCTGATGAGGAGACGTAAGTAACCCCGCCCAACAGGACCGAAGCCAGCGGTTGCCACCGTAAAAAGAGTCCCGCGATAAGACCAGGTGTGAAGTTCAGCGCCAGATCAACGACGGCCGCGGGGAATCCCCCCCGGAGGTTCTCCACCAACTCTCTTCCGGTGTATTCAACCCCTAACATGAACAGAAGCAAGAGCACGCCGATCTCGGCACCGATATGGATAAAGCCAGCACTCACCTTCAGGGGCGACAGTCCTCCATTGCCAAAAGCTAGGCCGGCAAGCAGATAGAGTGGGATGGCAGAGAAACCCCAACGACTCGCGATGCGCGCCAAAATGGCAAGGCCGATGACGACAAGGCCCAGCTCGATTAAGACGTGGGATAGATCATGAGTCGTGGAGTCCATGCACTACGATACCGCATTCCAACTGTCAGAAAAGAGTTCACTACTTGACTTGGCCAATGCCCCGCGAGGCGAGCCAACGTAGCACCGGGGTTCGCGGTCTGTCTGTCCCTGGGAAAACACAACCTGCTTCGACTCTGCGCTTTTGCACGATTTCTCCCTTGCCACAGCCGCCGCTCGCTCCAGCCGCAATTCGCGAACGCAAGAATCGACTCATAACATAGCCTCTCACATCACCAGTCCTATAGAGATACTGCCATTTTTGTCTCGAAATAGCGTCTGGACGTGATCGTTTCAGCGGCGCCATCCAGGATACGCTTCATGACAAAAGGAGGGTTGTTCATCGAGCCGAGTTACAGATGGGCGTGAATTTCGTTTGCGTTAACGCGGGAGGCGCGACGACCATTGCCCCGGCGAGTGCGGGCTGTCCAGGAGGGAGTGCAAGCACCGCTGGCTACGTTGCTCAAAATTCTTCAGCGCGTTATGTGCACGCGGGCACGGATGCTATTTCTAACTTGCCCGTAACGCCCTCGGTACTCCGGGAGTGAACATCTGGAACATGTCGATACTAAAGGATACCGAGGTAACCGAACGGCTTGGCTTCCAGCTCCGCGTTGATGCGATGAATGTTCCCAATATGAATGGCGGAAATGACAATCCGAGCTGTGGGAAACAGCGCACGAAAGAGATGTCGAAAGGAGAATTAAATGATTGCCGAATACACTGGGACCATCCCGAAAAGAGGCGACCGCGTTGGCACGGCCCATCAAGAAGGTGTGTTTGAAGTCGTTGACATCAACTCGCTCATGCAGACGGCACACCTCAAGTCGACGGATGGATTGGGCCACATCATGCGGAATATACCTTGGACAGCGCTGAAGTTTCCGAATAGGAAATAGACCGAAATTCCTCAACGTTGCGGTTCAGAACAAGGAAGGTAGTCGAAACCATCATCTAACGCATGCAGTCCAAGTCGTCAGACAGGGAACACGTGTCAAAGCCCTCCTCTGGCAGGTCTGGATAATTTGAGAAAAGAGGACCAGTGACGGGTTTCCTGTCTGCCTCCCGCTTCATATTTCATTGAGCGAGTCGCAGCGCAGAGACAATTCAAGCAACCCTGCGCATTAGATTCGGTCTTTTCACGGGGATCCCGGCGTCTTCTCCCTTGGAGCTTTCCCGCCGCGAAAACGTTGAGTAGACTGTGGGCAAGGATGGTGGGCCAATGACCGAGACGAAGGAAACTCCGCGGGTGGCCTCTCAGTCATACAGCCAGAGGCGATTCGGCCCGCGAGCAGAGCTGTTTGCCGGCTTCGGAGCATTGCTGGCTCTGATGGCTGTCATGTCTATTGACTCGCTTCGAACGTTGCGCGCGATCGAGACAAGCGACGCCCAGATTCGGCGCGATTTCCTTTACCGTGAACGCACGCTCGAACAGGCACGCACGGGTCTCTACGAATCGGGCAATATCGTCCGCGATTACATCCTGGGTGGATCGGATCGAAACGCTCAGGCGAGGCTGCGCCAGGAGTTTCAGTCGATTCGCGATGCTACAAATGCAGCACTGAGCTCCTGCATCGAGTCTCTGCCGCCAAGCGGGCGGGAGCCATTTCAACACCTTGCTGTCGAGCTGCAGAACTACTGGTCGGCGCTTGATCCGATTTTCGAGTCGGACGCGAAAGAAGTACAGAAACGAAGCGACTCGTTCCTACGCAGCGGCGTCCAGTCTCAACACGCCACCGTGCTGGTGATTGCGAAGGAAGTTAGCGCCGTGAACCAAAGTGGACTCGAAGAAGGCGAAAGAAGAATCGCTGCCGTGTTCGCGCGATTTCGGAGCCGTTTGCAGGCCGTCATTGTGTTCGCCTTTGGCTTGGGCCTGATCCTGGCCAGCGCGACGATTGTTTACACGTCGCGCCTAGAGAAACGAGTGGAGGAGAAATATAAGGAGAGCTTGCAGGCTCAGAGGGAATTGAAAAAGCTATCCAAACGTCTCGTCGATGCGCAGGAACAGGAGCGACGCGCCATTTCAAGGGAACTTCACGACGAGGTTGGCCAATCTCTGAGCGCGCTGCTTATGGACGTGGAACGCCTGTCGGCGATCCTCAGCAAAGATGGCGAGTACCGGCAAGCCCTCGAAAACATCAAGACACTGGCGGAAAACTCGGTCACCGAAGTGCGTAACATGTCGCTGCTGTTGCGCCCATCGATGCTCGATGACCTCGGCCTGGTTGCGGCGCTCGAATGGCAGGCACGCGAAGTCTCGAAGCGCACCGGAATGCTGGTGGGTCTTGTGGAAGAGAATGTCTCGGACAGCTTGCCCGAGGAACACAAAACGTGCGTGTACAGGATCGTTCAAGAGGCTTTGAACAACTGCTCGAAGCACGCATATGCAAAGCATGTGCAGGTTACGATCCGCCAAAAACCTGGCCGCCTCACGCTAACGATTCAGGATGATGGCAAAGGCTTTGATCCAGGTCGCGCGCGAGGGTTGGGATTGGTAGGCATGACCGAGCGTGTCAGCCAGTTGAACGGTAATTTGAAAGTCGATTCCGTTGCCGGGCGAGGCACATCCCTTCACGTCGATCTCCCACTCGTTAGCACGTCCGAAAATCGGGACAGAGTGGCATCGTGAAAAAATTGAGGATACTGCTTGCCGACGACCACACGGTGATGCGGTCTGGCTTGCGCGCCTTGCTCGAGCGCCAGTCCAACCTGGAAGTTGTCGGTGAATCCGAGAACGGACGTCACACGGTCGAGGCTTCTGCCTCGCTCAAGCCGGATGTGGTGATCATGGACATCGGCATGCCGATTCTGAACGGTATCGAGGCAACGAAACAGATTGTCAATCAGCATCCTGCCATTGCGGTAGTCATCTTAAGTATGTACTCCGACGAAGCGTACGTAATGCGTGCGTTGACGGCCGGAGCCCGCGCCTATTTGCTGAAGGACTCCGCCGCTCGTGATTTGATAACCGCAATTGAAGCCGTTTCGCAAGGTAAGTCATTTTTTAGCCCTAAGGTGAGCCGTATCCTGGCTGAAGACTATATCCGCGTACTCAAACAAAAAGGTGCGGTGGATACCTATGACTTACTGACGAGCCGCGAACGCGAAATTCTTCAACTTCTGGCCGAAGGGAGGACGAACAAGGAGGTATCAACGGCGCTCAACATCAGCCCCTACACCGTTGAGACCCATCGTGGTCACATCCTGCAGAAATTGAATCTGCACAATTCGGCCGAGCTCGTGCTATATGCCGTCCGTAAAGGCATCATTTCTTAGAACGGCTATCCACGCCCATGTCTTGTCCGCACTCATGTATTACTCCTGAATCGCAAGTGTTCCCCGTTTTCTTCAACCCACCTAACTAAATTGCAGCCTCAAAATACCCTGTAGCTGGGATAGCTCTCTGCCCCGCATCATTCTAGACTCCCGTACGAGATCCTGAATACCCGCGGTCCTCAATCTCTCTCGTCACGGTCAGATTGGTGGCCGAAGGGCTAGGGGCGGTGGATTCACTGCGGCCGCAAAATGTCAGCGGAGGACAAGCCAATGATTCCATTCAATGATACAAGCGTGATGCGTCACC
>Ga0208988_1000085_pt1 | contig 11328 bp, 11 predicted proteins | sample MedBloCARef_M1_FD_187850 | JGI IMG/M metagenome (GOLD analysis project Ga0208988, IMG submission 187850) | Forest soil microbial communities from El Dorado National Forest, California, USA - Mediterranean Blodgett CA Ref_M1 (SPAdes) (version 2) | ecosystem: Environmental > Terrestrial > Soil >... | reverse complement strand
GGTATGAGTCTCGGCTGTCCAGCGGTGTTGGCGCCCTGTGGTGCATTGCCGGAGGTTGGAGGCGACAGCGCTCTCTTTGCTGGGCCGGCTGATCCCCGGCAATGGGTCGCTGCGATCCGACGGCTTGCTGATGATGCCGACTTCTGGGCCAGCTATTCTCACGCAGGCCGCCAACGTGCGGGCTCATTTACCTGGAGGCGCGCAGGACAAAAACTGGTCGACGTCGTCAAAGAAGTTGTTCTGGCCGAAGTCTCCCGAGGGCGATAGCACATCAATGACGGCTCACTCGCCCAGCCGAATTGCCATCATTATTGCCAGCAGCGGACGGCCGGTGGAACTCGGACGCTGGATTGATCACGTACGGAGGCAAACACTTCAGCCATCAGCGTTGGTCTATGCCGTTGCGAAGCCCACGGACTTGTCCTGCTGCAGCGAATTTCAACGTGCTGTTACGGTTGTCGTTAGTGATCCGGGCTTGCCTATCCAACGCAACGCAGGTCTCGAGGCAGTCATTGGGTCGAATGATATCATCGCCTATTTCGACGATGATTATGTCCCGTCTTCCTACTGCCTCGAGGGAATCGATGATTTTTTTCGAATGCATCCTGACGTCGCGGCAGCTAATGGGATGCTTCTCGCCGATGGCATTAATTCGGCTGGAATTCCCTACGAAGAGGCGACAGAGTTGGTTAGCCGGCATGATAACCGGCCGCGGGCGCAGGGGGTGGTGCTTCATGAATTGAGCGGGCTTTACGGCTGCAACATGGTTTTTCGCGCCAAGGCTATTAGCGAAGAACGCTTCGACGAACAGCTTCCGTTGTATGCTTGGCAGGAAGACATCGATTTCTCGGCGCGCGTTGGCCGACACGGCCGGCTAGTCAAAACGAACGCATTCCACGGCGTGCATCAAGGCATGAAGGGCGCGCGGCTTTCAGGGGTTCGCCTCGGATATTCGCAAGTCGTCAATCCGATCTACTTGGTGCGCAAAGGGACGCTACCGGCAAAGGATGCAACCAAGTTAGTGCTCAAGAATATCCTTATGAATCATGCCAAGGCGCCATTTCCGGAGCCTTGGATTGATCGCCTCGGGCGGTGTAAGGGCAATTGGTTAGCTATGTTGGACGTGCTTGCGGGACGAGACCACCCGAAGAAAATCTTGACGCTGCCCCGATAGGTAAACAAATGTCCTGATCGTTTCCGTCAGAAGCGCCGATCCCGTCGTGGTTTGCTACTACCCTCCCGATCGAGCTACAGGGTCCTTAGCACGCGATCGCACGCATTAGCGCCCAACGCCAAGCAGCGACCGCTTTTTCCAACGAAAACCTTGTGACGCTAAGTTGAAGTTCGGAAAGCCGACGGGCGCGCTCCTCACCGGTCATGGCAGCTATCTTTCGCATGCCGGCAGCTATATCCGCCACATCGAGCGGATTTACGAACACAGCTGCGCTGCCAGCAACCTCTTCCAATGCCCCGCCGCTGCTTAAAACTGGGACCAGATCATAATTAATTGCCTCAGCCGCAGGAAGCCCAAAGCCCTCGAGCAAACTCGGCAAAATGAAGCCCTGTGCCTTTTTGTACAGCCACCGTAGTTGATCGTCGTTCACGTAGCCGGGTAGAATTACGCCCGGTGTCGCCCGTGCTAGGGTTATCACCGGCTCCGCGCCCGGCTCCGGACCGCCACAGATGACGTATGCGTACCCTTCCTTAGCAAGCCCTGAAACATCGAAAGCCTGTATGGAACGCAACTGATTCTTGCGCGCGCCAATGCTGCCCACTGTCAAAAGGAATTTAGAAGGAATGTGAGGAACCGCTTTTTCGTCACTCCGCTCCATCCCGCTCCGAATTGGCGGATAGACCACCTGCAGCAGAGGGAATTCACTTCCGCAGCTGGTGACGAAATCCCGCCGCGAAGCCTCGCTGACGAACAGCATGAATGGTCTCGCGGCTTTAATCATGTCGAACGCAAGCGTGTACAGCTCTCTAACCCCCGGCTCGTAAAGACTGGGATGGGTGATAGGACCCATATCATGACATAGAACCACATCGTTCGATTTCAGGTTATAGAGCACGCATTCCCTTGGGTCGGTAAACACCATAGGACGGGGATGCGAAATCGGCGCCAGACCGATGTGGGGGAGGTAACTTCGTACTCGAAGATCGACTTCGATGCGAGCAAGCCTTCCTAACACTCGTGCAATGGTCTTAGGGGGCAGGTTCTTTAGTGGAATTCGCCAGTAATAACAGTTGCGGATCAAATCCTGGGAAGCATCGATCATGTCCTTGCAAAAGAAATACTTACCCGTACGATTGTTGAGCGCTAACGTGAATTCACAATCTAATGCGGGGAAAGCTTTAAGCACAAAACAATCCTCATCTGGTTGAGCAGGTCTAGCACGATTGGCAGCTAGTGACAGAAAGACAGAGCGAAAGAATCCGAAAACACGGGGCGGAAGATAAATTGCGGCACCAATCCGGTCGTTGCTCAATTCCTAAATCGGCCCTGTTGAAGCAGGCTCCCACAAAGAAGTTCATGGGGCCTGCGTTCCGCGCTGTAAGAAGTCTTGGAACCCGGTCATGTCCCCGGTTGTTGCGAGGCTTTCCCAATAGGCAAGGGCGCTGGCCTGGGCGGCTTCCAGCTCTGAGTTGTTCAAGAGCACCCGCTCGAAGAAGGAGCGCTCAATCGGAAAAACGCAATGGTCGTACCCTGGCGGTAATCCTTCCATCGAGTGGCGTGACGCGAACACCGGTCGTCCTTGGCTAAGTGCCTCGATGGCCTTGATCTTGAGACCGGTGCCGTCGACAGGGGAGATGGCCGCTTTCGACGCCGCATAGACGGCGGGCAGATTATCGACGAAGCCGAGCAGTTCGATCTGCGGCCTCATCTGCGCGAACGCGCGGATGGATGTGTTTTCTCCGACCCGCCCAACCACTGCGATCCGCAGCGACCCGAGCCATGTCTTGTTTGCTTCGAAAAACGCCAGCAGACCGCGCGCATTTTGAAACATGTCAGACCCCACGAAAACAAGATCGTAACGGTATCCGGCTTTCGGTCGATTTGCGCGGCGCAGCCGGGTGTCCGATGGATATTGCGGAATGTAAAAAACTCTGGGACCCGCTACAACGGCGCGAAAAAAACCCGCCTCGACAGGCGAAATCGCGATAATTGCCGCCGTGCAATTGAGCACTCCCAACTCGCTTCGCATTCTGAGCAGCGAACGAAGATTGAAGGGCCGCGTGCAATGTTTCTTGGCGACCTGGATAAATTTTATGTCGTGGGTTTCGACGACAATCGGGACCGGCGGCACACCATTAAGCTGCGTCAGGCCGTCAGCATAGTTCACGATCCAAACCGCGTCGCCCGGTTCGGTCACCAGCGCTTCGTAGTTCGGGCTTGCTCCACGGCGGCGCCACGCGATAATCTCGTGCGCCCTGGTGGGCATAAAAGATGTGAGTGCATTTTTAAGAGACGTCAAGCAACGAAGCAAAGCGGTTTGCGTATCCAATACCAATCGAATGGTTGGAAACGCGGTTTTGAACGCGCTTTGAGCGGCTTCGGTCCACGGCTCGGTCGGATGGTTTTCAAAACTGAACAGCGTAATTGAATAGCCGGCCTTCACCAGATATTGCAGCAGGGAAGTCATCCGCGCGTGGGCACCGTTACGCAAGTGAATGAACGTTCCATTGTAGTAGACAACGATCCGCATGGCGCCCGAGCGAGCGACGGCAGCTCCAACCCGATCTTCATCGCCATCGTGAGAAAATGCTGCCAGGTCGCGCGTGCTCATTCGAGGTCAGGAGGTTCTCAGGGCGCAGGCCCAATTGAGCGTGCTCTTTAACGTCATTTGATAGGTCCGTCCTGGAATTGGTCGCGCCGATTGATCCCGCCTAGTGACGATAGCCAGAATCGCATGGCGCCCCTGAGGTTACCCCGAAGAATTTTCCGGTGACTGAGATCAAAATCCTTATCGGCAAGCGGACCGCCGCAATACTCCCACAAGCCGCCGCGGATGTCGCGACAAATGCGAAGCAACAATTTCCAATCCCTAAGTCCATGCTTAGCGTAAAGTGCCCCATTGCCAAGATTGTAGACCTCTTGCAATAGTTTCACTTCCGCGAAATCTCGTCGTCCATGATGATGAAATACCACGATTGAAGGATCATATAACACCATCACACCGGAGCGGTGCGCGCGGTACACAAAGTCCGAGTCCTCTGCTGCCCCGATGGGTTGACCGGCGCCGAGGCGGGTGTCGAAACGCCCAACGAGCTCTAAGGCTGAGCGCGACATTGTTAGATTGCAGCCATGTATGAAGCCGCCCGGATGTCCTCCGGCAAACCTCTGTGGCGCCAAATCGGTCTTGATCGTAAAGGGCAGGTCGCGTGGATCACCTAATTCAACGCGGCCGCCACGAAGGGTGGGGCCAGCGTCTGCAGCATAAGCTCGCTCAAGTTGCGTCAAATAGTCTGGAGCGACTGTGCAATCGTCATCCGTAAAGGCGATTATGTTGCCGGTGGCCTGTTGGGAGGCCATAATTTCTAGCATGGCTTAGACCCCGCTCCTCGACAAAGACGACCCTGTAGCGGACTGACGTGGATTTTTGCCAACTCTGAAGCAACGCAGCGGTCGCGTCCGTCGATCCATTGTCGACGATAACCAACTCGACTTCGACCGCACGATTTGCGACTGCCGCCTGTTCTATCGAATTCAAACACAGCGGCAAGCTTTCGGCTCTGTTGCGGGTGCAAACGATGATCGATATTTGGGGCATAGACAAAAATCAGCATATTTATTGAACGGAAAGGATCATCTCAACCAGCCATCTTAATATATTTGCCCTCGCCCATCTAGAGCAGCCAAGGGCGGCTTGGTGAAATCGCGTGCCGGCCTCTTTATCTCGAACAATTCCATCACGTTCATCAAGCTAATTATCGGGGGATCGTATGTGAAGATTCCTAATGGGAAACAAGCGTCGTTACCAGCGGTCTTGGTCCTTGCAGGATATCCAACCCCGGACGCAGATTAGTGACCGATCTCGCCGCGGTGTCGCGCCGCTGTCCGCACCGATTTCTTGTTAGCAGAAGCCTGGCGGTCGGTCGAAAATCGATTAGTCGGGGCTGCTCTGTTCGTAGAAAGCTCCCTAACCGACCGTATTGCATTGTGGCGTAAATTTTGACGGTTCAAACCTGGCGGCAGCCAACGCCAGACGCCGCTTGCGCTCTTTGAGCTTTTCATGCGGATCGATCTGCAAATCCCTGAGAATTTCCTCAAAACGATAAGCGAGATCGTGTTTGAGCAAAGACATGTAAACATTTCGCCGCCGAATTGAGCTCATGCGTTCCGTTTGACCCTCTAAGCTCCGCAAAAAGCCAAGATAATCGAAGTCGCCGACGGGGGCTGGAATGATCACATCCTCCCAGTCAAACAACCCGGGATAATCAAGCGATGTCGGAGGCGTGCCGAACATCACTGTCCCAGCGGCAGCTCCTTCGTAACATCGATACGTAATCGAGTCCTCGTCGCCGGCAAGCTCAACCTCTTTGCTGTGAAAGGATCTAATGCCAAAATTCGGAAAAAATTTTGTCAGCTTCAAAAGCTGCCTCTTCGACAAGCAATGACCGGCAAAGTCTTTGAGGAACGGCACCGAGTTGTCGAATGAATCGAAAACATAGTTGATATAACCAGAAACCATAGCGCGCGCCATCTGATCGTGCATTGTCGGAAATCTCCGACCCATGGCGTAGACATCGATCGCGCGTTCGCGTTCAATCGATGCTGGCATCGTTTCCAGCGCTGGAATGCCGTATGCTAAATAGTGCACGGGGGGACTGATCATTGATTGAAACAATGGTAATGAACCGATCGTCCCACTGTATACGATGTCAAACGCGTTCAGAACCGTGAGACTTTTTTCAAATTGTTTCAGCTCTGTCCCAAAGGCCTTCAAAACGAGGCAAGCAGCTTTGTTGGCCCGGCGGCGCCAGTGCCGAATGCGAGCGATGTCGGGAAGGTCCGGCAGCCCGGTTGCAACATATACAAAGAGTTCATAATCGCGCTTAACCTCGACTGGCTCGATCCGATAGGAAGTGCCTAGTCCAGTCAACGATTTAATCCGGCGTTTTGCTCTGTCAATGCGCAGTTGCCGGGGGCTATTAGTTGGGCTTGGAGCGAGAACGTCCGCGTCATCGCAGCTGGCAAACCCCCAGACCGTCTCATAGCAATGGGTATCGTATACATAACGCGTCGCATTGTAATGCGAAGCGACGAGAATACGGCTTGGGCTCATTTAAATTCCTCGTTGTTAGTCCATGTCCTTGACGATGGCTGAGGTCATTTTCCCAATTGCACTTCTTGACTAAGTTATGAGCAGTGGTGAATATTAAAGGAAACGCAGTGGAGAGCGGAGCATCACATATTTGCCGCCGAAAGGAAACTTTATCTGCCTCACCGTGAATTCCCGGCCAAAGCTCTGTTAGCACCATTGCACTAAATCCGGGTGACGCGCGGCGACAATATTTACGTCATATCTGGCGGGGGTTGATGATCGTTCGATTAAATGTCCGCGTTCTTTGACCGATTAAGTTCTTTCCGCGCCCTGCGGGGGCGAAGTACCTTGCAGGGATTGATAATCGGCCATATTAATCTGAATGGCGCATAGCTGTCGCGCGCTTACGTGTTTTGTGGATAGTTTCATGCTTCGGAAAACCTGACAACATTTCAGAGTGGGACGCTCAGGTTGGCGAGGGAAATCGGAACGTGAATATATTGATCACTGGAAACATGGGTTATGTCGGCCCGTCGGTGGCCAAGTATTTGCGGAGAGCCCGGCCTGACGCGACTTTACGCGGCTTCGACAATGCATATTTCGCTCATTGCCTTACAGGTGCCTCCGTCTTCCCGGAACGAGATCTCAACGAGCAATTGTATGGGGACGTCCGCACAATCCCTTTTGAAATGATGCGCGGTTGCGATGCGGTTGTCCAACTCGCGGCCATTTCGAACGATCCAATGGGAAATCAATTCGAAGCTGTAACATTCGATATCAATCAAAACACAACAATCTCAATTGCAAAGGCGGCCGCCAAAGCCGGCGTCAAGAATTTTGTGTTCGCATCGAGTTGCAGCATCTACGGGATCGCCAAAGGTCCTCCTCGAAAAGAGACGGACCCGCTCAATCCAATCACGGCCTATGCAAAATCGAAAATCGGCGCCGAGCGTGAGCTGCAGAAAATCGACACTGACATGGTGGTGACCAGCCTGCGCTTTGCGACGGCCTGTGGTATGTCGGACCGTCTCCGGCTTGACCTGGTACTCAATGATTTCGTGGCTTGCGCGATCAGCCGGGGAGAAATTACCGTATTGTCGGATGGTTCGCCGTGGCGTCCGTTAATTGACGTCGCCGATATGGCTCGTGCGATCGATTGGGCAATTGATCGGCCGGCTCAAAATGGTGGTCGGTATTTAGCGGTTAACGCCGGCTCAAATGACCGCAATTATCAAGTCCGCGACCTCGCAAATGCTGTTGCCGCCGCCAATCCCGGCACCAAGGTCTCGATCAACACCTCGGCGCCGGCTGATAGCCGCTCTTATCAAGTCGATTTTGGACTATTTCACTCGCTAGCTCCCAATCACCAGCCCGTAGTCGTTTTGGACCAATCGATCCAAAACTTGATCGCGGGCTTGAAAAGGATGAATTTCAAGGACGCTGACTTCCGTTCCTCCGACCTCATGAGGTTGAAGGTGCTGCAAGGACATATCGACCGGGGTCGTTTGAACCCGGAGTTAAAGTGGAAAGAGTAGGTCGTCACGCAACATTATGTTGGGCGTGGGAGCATTTATGGACTTGAAACTACCGCCAATGCCGGGCGCCGCGCCAGCGTGTCGCCACTGTGGGTCCAAGCTGACCCTGACGCTTGCCAACCTGGGCCTATCACCGGTCGCGAATGATTATGTGGACCCGGTAAATTGCGCGAAGGCGGAGCCGTTCTATCCGCTCGAGGCATTGGTTTGTCGCGAATGCCGCTTGGTGCAGACCTGCGATATGTTGGCGGCGGAGGACATCTTCCGAGCGGACTATGCCTACTTCTCTTCGCATTCCAGCTCATGGCTGGACCACGCCAAAACCTATGTCGAGAACATGGCCAGGCGTTTCGAACTGACGCCGGGGTCCCGTCACGTCGAACTCGCGTCGAACGACGGTTATTTGCTGCAATATTCGATGGCAAAAGGCATTCAATGCTTAGGCATCGAACCATGCGAAAGCGTTGCCCTGGCCGGCCGGGCGAAAGGCATCGAAACGCGCATTGAATTTTTCGGCAGAGACTACGCCATGCAACTGCTGACCGAGGGTTGGGCCGCTGACCTGATTACGGGAAACAACGTGTTGGCTCACGTGCCTAACATCAACGATTTTCTGAGTGGTGTGAAACTGTTGCTCGCCCCTGACGGCGTCGCCACCTTCGAGGTGCAGCATCTACTTAGGATGATGCAGCGCTATCAATTCGACACCATCTATCACGAACATTTCTCCTATTTATCGCTGATCGCGGGGACGCGAATCTTCGCCAAGGCGGGTCTGCGCATTTTCGATGTCGAACAGCCCGAGACCCATGGCGGGTCTATCCGCTTTTTCGTGTGCCATGCGCAGTCCGATCATTCAGAAAGTCCTCGTGTGGCGGAGCTCCTGGAGGAGGAGCGGGCCTATGGTCTGGAGAGCGATGCGATTTACGTCGCATGGAACGAATCTGTAAAAGCGACCAAGCGCGATCTTCTTGAACTGCTTGTTGCGTTGAAGCGGGAGAGCAAGACAATCGCAGGCTATGGTGCTCCCGCTAAAGCCGTGACACTTCTCAATTATTGCGGAATCGGAAGGGACTTCCTTGACTTCACGGTGGATCGTGCGCCCTCAAAACAGGGGCGCTATCTACCCGGAGTTCGCATCCCAATCTTTCCTCCCGAAGCCATCTTTGAGGCAAAACCTGATTTCGTTCTGATTTTACCTTGGAATCTGAAAGACGAGATCAAAGCTCAGATGAGGGAAATCAAGTCATGGGGCGGCCGATTCATTGTGCCGGTGCCGAAGGCAACCATTGAGGAATAGGCAATGATGCCGTCTCGATCTGCCTGTCTGCCTGCATCAGATGGTCGAATACCAACGCTAGATTGTCATCTTCTGACTGATTGCCATTCCGAAACCCGACCTTTGAAGGGGCCATAACAAGGCCTTACGTTGCCTAGCAGGAGAAAAAAAGGATTTCGAGATGAAGGTTGCAATACTGGCGGGCGGTCTCGGCACGCGACTTAGCGAGGAGACGTCAATACGCCCCAAGCCGATGGCCGAGATTGGTGGTAAGCCGATGATGTGGCATATTATGAAGATTTATTCGTATCATGGTTTCAACGACTTCGTCGTGCTAGGCGGATACAAAGTAGAATTTATTCGCGACTATTTTTTGCGGTATCAATCAATGTCGAACGATTTTACGATCGACCTCGCTACCGGCAAGGTTAATTGGATAGAAGCGAAGACAGAACACTGGCGTGTGACCGTACTCGACACTGGTTTGGACACATTAACCGGCGGTCGAATTAAACGGGCGCGCAAATTTCTTGAGAATGACCGGTTTTGCCTCACATATGGCGACGGCGTTTCGGACGTCAACATCACCGAGCTCGTGAATTTTCATAAGGACGTCGGAAGCTGGTGTACGCTCACAGCGGTGACTCAGCCGGGCCGTTATGGTGCCCTTCATCTTTCCGAAGATGGCCATCATGTCAGGGGTTTTCGTGAGAAAGGCATAACGGATGGCGGGCAGATAAATGGAGGCTTTTTCGTCTGTCAGCCAGAAATATTTGACCTCATCGATGGAGATCATCAGAGTTGGGAAGAAGAACCGATGGCGCGGCTAGTCGAGAAAGGCAAGCTCGCAAGCTTTCACCACAAGGGCTATTGGCAGAGCATGGATTCTCTGAGAGACAAGGTGGTGCTGGAAGCAATTTGGGCGAAGGGTAACGCGCCATGGAAAGTGTGGATGGATTGACGACATTGTCTTGCTGATACAATCCGCTCTCAGAGGACTATTGAATTTAGGTTGTTATACGCTCGATAGTTTCCCCAGCGTTGGCGAACTGTCAGGCCTCGAAAACGAAACCCGGATGCCGGCAGGCTTCCTAAAGCTTGAAACGATCACGATGGAAGCTACGAAACCGTTGCGAACGTTTAGATAAGGCCGTTCGTCCGGATGGCACTTAGATATTTGTTTCCCTATTATTTTTGTAAAGTCGTCGATCGGTTTACGAACCTCCTTGAGTGATCTGATAACACGCTTTCTCAGGTAAGTAGAATGCCAGACGTAAGTGCGATTGCAGGCAAAAATGTCCTTGTCGTCGGCGCTAGTGGCTTCATCGGCCGCCCGCTCACAGATCGACTTGCCGCTGCGGGTGCAAAAATTTACGCCGTGTGTCGCAATCCGCCGGCGCCTGGCACTGGGCCTATTGTTTGGTCGCGTGGCGATGTTTCCGACGCAAGCAGCGTCAAGCAAATATTTTCTGAATTCCGTCCTGCTGTGGTTTTTCATTTGACAAGCGAGAGCCAAGGCGGTGGAGATATCTCGTTGATACCTAGCAGTTTCCGCAACGACCTCATGGCTGCGGTCAATATGCTACACGGAGCAGCAACTGCTGATGCTAAAGTTGAACGCTTCATTATGGCAGGCTCACTAGAGGAACCTGACGGCGCGGATACGACACCGGTTTCTCCTTATGCCGCTGCAAAGTGGGCCGCGAGCGGTTATGGCCGCATGTTTCGACAACACTATAATTTAGATGTGCGCATTCTGCGGCCGATGATGACATTCGGACCGGGTCAAAAGGAATTTAAGGTCGTGCCAAGCACGATTTTGTCGCTGTTGCGGAATTGTCCCGCGAAAATTGGAAGCGGCTCCCGGCTTGTTGACTGGATTTATATTGACGATGTGATTGAAGGGCTTGTCGCCGCAGCAAGTGCACAAGATCTGCCTTGTACGATCGATTTGGGTTCTGGAGTTCTGGTCAGCGTCGCTGATGTGGCACGTGAAATCGCCCGACAGCTTGGCCGAGAACATTTGCTGGAAATTGGTGAAGGCGCTCGAGGCGAGGAGCGAATTCGCGCTGCGGATGTGGAACCGGCACGCCGACTGATCGGTTTCGAAGCCTCAACTGGCCTTGCTGAGGGTATTTCTCGCACGATCGAGTCTTTTGCTAGCTTGCACAATTTATCCACCACGGTTTCGTTGACGAGTTCATCGGACCGCGAGCTTTAGCGGATGTCGCTGCGATCCTGGATCAGAAGA
>Ga0208988_1000083_pt1 | contig 11486 bp, 10 predicted proteins | sample MedBloCARef_M1_FD_187850 | JGI IMG/M metagenome (GOLD analysis project Ga0208988, IMG submission 187850) | Forest soil microbial communities from El Dorado National Forest, California, USA - Mediterranean Blodgett CA Ref_M1 (SPAdes) (version 2) | ecosystem: Environmental > Terrestrial > Soil >... | reverse complement strand
CGAGGCGATCCTGACCGGGCGGCCGGTCGGGCTGCGCGGCAGGCTGCTTTACGGGCTCGGCCGGGTGGTTCTGTACGAGCCGCTCAAGAACGTGCTCGGCCTCTCGCGCGTGCGCGTCGCCTATACGGCGGGCGAGGCGATCGGCCCGGACCTCTTCTCGTTCTACCGGTCGCTCGGGCTCAATCTCAAGCAGCTCTACGGCCAGACCGAGGCCTTCCTCTATGTCACGGCGCAGCCGGACGGCGAGATCCATTCCGACACGGTCGGCCCGGCGGCCCCGAACGTCGACATCCGGTTGGCCGAGAGCGGCGAGGTGCAGTTCAAGTCGCCCGGCATGTTCGTCGGCTACTTCAAGGACGAGGCCAAGACCGCGGAAGCGCTCACGCCGGATGGCTACGTCAAGACCGGCGACGCCGGCGTCTTCGACCCGCGGACCGGCCATCTCAAGATCATCGACCGGGCGAAGGATGTCGGCCGGCTCAATGACGGCACGCTGTTCGCGCCGAAATATCTCGAGAACAAGCTGAAGTTCTTTCCCAACATCCGCGAGGCGGTCGCCTATGGGGACCGGCGCGACTTCGTCTGCGTCATTCTCAATATCGACCTTGCCGCCGTCGCCAACTGGGCGGAACGCCGCAATGTGGTCTATGCCTCCTACCAGGAGCTTGCCGGCCACGCCGAGGTCTACGACATGCTCGAGCGCCACGTCGCCGAGGTCAACCGCTCGCTGGCCGACGAGAAGGTGATGGCGGGGGCGCAGATCCGGCGCTTTCTCATTCTGCACAAGGAGCTCGACGCCGACGACGGCGAGCTCACCCGAACCCAGAAAGTGCGCCGCGGCTTCGTCGCCGAGCGCTATGCGCCGCTCATCCGCGCGCTGTATGACGGCTCGACCGAGGCCGACATCTCGACCGAGGTCACGTTCGAGGACGGCCGCAAGGGCGTGCTTTCGGCACGGGTGAAGATCCGCGACATGGCGCCGGACGCGGTGCCGGCGTTGGGGAAGGTCGCGTGACAGCGGGCCGCGGCGCCGGCGCGCACGAGGCGCTCCTGTCGGTCGAGGGCGTCTCGCTCGCCTTCGGCGGCGTCAAGGCGCTCACCGACGTGTCCTTCGACGTCCGCAAGGGCGAGATCCGCGCCATCATCGGTCCGAACGGCGCCGGCAAGACGTCCATGCTCAACGTCATCAACGGCTTCTACCGTCCGCAGGACGGCCGCATCACCTTCAAGGGGCGCACGCGCAGCGCGATGCGGCCCTATGAGGCGGCGCGCGGCGGCATTGCCCGCACGTTCCAGAACGTCGCGCTGTTTCGCGGCATGAGCGCGCTCGACAACATCATGGCGGGCCGGACCCTCAAGATGCATCGCGGGTTTTTCTGGCAGCTCATTCGCTTCGGCCCCGCGCTGGCCGAGGAGGTCGAGCACCGGCGCAAGGTGGAGGAGATCATCGACTTCCTGGAGATTCCGCAGATCCGCAAGACGCCGGTCGGGCGCCTGCCTTACGGCCTGCAGAAGCGGGTCGAGCTCGGCCGCGCGCTCGCCATGGAGCCCGATCTGCTCCTGCTCGACGAGCCGATGGCCGGCATGAACCTGGAGGAAAAGGAGGACATGTCGCGCTACATCATCGACGCCAACAACCATTTGGGCACCACGATCGCGCTGATCGAGCACGACATGGGCGTCGTGATGGACCTCTCCGACCGCGTGGTCGTGCTCGAATATGGACGCAAGATCGCCGATGGCACGCCCGACGAGGTCAAGGCCGACCACAAGGTCGTCGCCGCCTATCTGGGCGTGCCGCATTGAGGGCTGATGGACCTGCTCTATAAAATCTTTCTCGATCCTTTCGTGCAAATGGGCGCGGCACCCGATCTGCTGGTGCAGACGCTGTGGGAGGGCTTGGTCGCGGGCGTGCTCTATGCGCTGATCGCGCTGGGCTATGTGCTGATCTACAAGGCCTCGGGCGTCTTCAATTTCGCGCAAGGCATCATGGTGGTCTTCGCGGCGCTCACCCTGGTCGGGGTTGCTGCGAGGTTGCGCCAATGGGGCGTCGCTCCCGGCGATGTCGCGGCCTACGGGGCGCTCGTCCTCACCGCTCTCGTGATGCTGGGGCTCGCCTGGGGGGTCGAGCGGGTGATGCTGCGGCCGCTCGTGAACCAGCCCGAGATCATCCTGTTCATGGCGACCTTCGGCCTCACTTATTTTCTCATCGGTTTCGGCGAGCTCCTGTTCGGGGGCGAACCCAAGGTGATGATCACGGACGATCTTCACCTGCCGCGCGGCGCCCTCGAGTTCAAGATGCTGGGCGGGTTCGTGTCGCTGCAGAAGATCGACGTCGCGGCCGCGGTCATCGCCTCGATCATGGTGGCGGCGCTCGCGCTTTTCTTCCAGAAAACCCGCATCGGCCGCGCGCTGCGCGCCGTCGCCGACAGCCACAAGGCGGCGCTGTCGGTCGGCATCTCGCTCGAGCAGATCTGGGTGACCGTGTGGTTCGCGGCCGGGATCGTGGCGCTGGCGACCGGCATCATGTGGGGCGCGCGCTCCGACGTCTCCTTCGCGTTGCAGACCCTCGCCCTCAAGGCGCTGCCGGTGCTGATCCTGGGCGGCTTCACGTCGATCCCCGGCGCGATCGTCGGCGGCGTCATCATCGGGGTCGGCGAGAAGCTCGGCGAATTCTACTGGGGCCCGCTGCTCGGCAGCGGCATCGAAAGCTGGCTCGCCTACGTCATTGCGCTCGTGTTCCTGCTGTTCCGGCCGCAGGGACTTTTCGGCGAGAAGATCATCGAGCGCATCTGAAGGACCTCCATGCTCTATCGCGAAGCGGGCCAGTTCAAGACCACCTACGGCGCCGACCAGTCGGTGTTTCCGATCCGGCAGGATCGCATCGGCATCGCGATCATCCTGTTGGTCGCTTTCGTCCTCGTGCCGCTGCTGGCGTCGAGCTTCGTGCTGAGCGCGGTCTTCATTCCGGTCCTGGTGTTCTCGCTCGCGGCGATCGGGCTCAATCTGCTGACCGGTTACGCCGGCCAGGTGTCGCTCGGCACCGGGGCCTTCATGGGGGTCGGCGCCTATACGTGCTACAAGCTCACGACCTACTTGCCCCAGGCCAACATCATCGTGTTGATCCTCGCGTCGGGCTTGGGATCCGCCGCGATCGGCACGGTCTTCGGCTTGCCGTCGCTGCGCATCAAGGGCTTCTATCTCGCGGTCGCCACCCTGGCGGCGCAGTTCTTCCTGTCGTGGAGCTTCGTCCGGATTCCCTGGCTTTACAACTACAACGTCTCCGGCGCGATCGAAGTGCCGACCCGCACGATGCTCGGCGTCGCGGTCACCGGACCGAATGCGACGCCGTTGACGCGCTATCTCGTCGTGCTGTCGATCGTCACGCTGATGACCTGGGTCGCGTCGAATCTGCTGCGCGGCCGCATCGGACGAACCTGGATGGCGGTGCGCGACATGGACATCGCGGCCGAGCTGATCGGGATCAGGCTCTACAGCGCCAAGCTGCTCGCCTTCGCGGTGTCGTCCTTCTATTGCGGGGTCGCGGGCGCCATCATGGTGTTCCTGTGGTTCGGCGCGGCCGAAGCGGACTCGTTCAATATCGACCAGTCGTTTCTCATTCTGTTCATGGTGATCGTCGGCGGCCTGGGCAGCCTGATCGGCTCGTTTTTCGGGGCGATCTTCATCTGGGGCCTGCCGATCGTGCTCAGGGCGGCGCCGGAATTCTTCGGCCTCACGATCCGCGCCGCGACCGTCGAGCATTTGCAGTTCATGATCGTCGGCGCGCTGATCATTTTCTTCCTGATCGCCGAGCCGGCGGGCCTCGCCCGGCTGTGGCAGATCGGCAAGCAGAAGCTCAGGGTCTGGCCTTTCCCCTATTAAGAGTGCAAACTTGCGCCGAAGCCTGCCCGCATTCGCGAGAGCCGGGCACGCAAGGGCAGGGCGTCGAGTTCCCGGAATCGCCGTTGGATCACTGGCCGCCCATTCGGGCAGGCGAGGACACAAGGAGATAACGATGCGCGCGCAGCACGTCATGCTTGCATTGACCATTGCGGCAGCCTTGGCTGTCCCGGCCGTGGCGCCGCCGGCGCAGGCCCAGGACGGCATCTATGTTCCGCTGCTCACCTACCGCACGGGCCCGTTCGCCGGCTCGGGAATACCGATCGCGAACGGGATGCATGATTACCTGACCATGCTGAACGAGCGCGACGGCGGCATCGGCGGGGTCAAGCTCGTGATCGAGGAATGCGAGACCGGTTACGACACCAAGAAGGGCGTCGAGTGCTACGAGTCGGTCAAGAGCAAAAAGCCGGTGATCATGAACCCATGGTCCACCGGCATAACGCTGCAGCTCATCCCAAAAGCGAGTGTCGACAAGATTCCCATCCTGTCCATGGCCTATGGGCTGTCGGCATCCGCGGTCGGCACCGACTTCCCCTGGGTGTTCAATCCGCCCGCCACCTACTGGGACGGGCTGTCGATGATCTTCAAATACATCGGCAGCAAGGAAGGCGGTCTCGACAAGCTCAAGGGCAAGACCATCGGCTTCATCTTTTTCGAGGGCGGCTACGGACGCGAGCCGATTCCGTTGCTCGAGCAGTTCGCCAAGGACTATGGCTTCGAAGCCAAGATGTACCCGGTCACGGCCCAGGAGATGCAGAACCAGTCGGCGCAATGGCTCAGCGTGCGCCGCGACCGGCCGGCCTGGATGATCATGTGGGGCTGGGGCGCCATGAACCCGACGGCCGTCAAGGAAGCCGCCAAGATCAACTATCCGATGGACCACTTCGTCAGCGTCTGGTGGGGCGGCGGCGAGGACGACGCGCGCCCGGCGGCCGCCGAGGCCAAGGGCTATACGACCCTGAATTTCAGCGCCGTCGGGGCGAATTTCCCGGCCCTTCAGGACATCAACAAGAAGGTGGTCGACGCCGGCAAGAGCCAGGTCGCCTCCAAGGACAAGGTCGGCGAGTCGCACTACAACAAAGGCGTCTACAACTCCGTGCTGATCGCCGAGGCGATCCGCAACGCCCAGAAGCTGACCGGCAAGAAGCTCGTGACCGGCGAGGACGTCCGGCGCGGACTGGAGACGATCGAGATCAGCGACGCGCGCTGGAAGGAATTGGGGCTGGCCGGGTTCGGATCCGCCCTGAAGGTCACCTGCACCGATCACAACGGCCATCAGGCCGCGTATCTGCAGCAATGGGACGGCGCCAAATGGGCCAAGGTCTCCGATTGGCTCGAGCCCATGAAGGCCAAGGTGCAGCCGCTGCTCGACGCCGCCGCCAAGGACTATGTGTCCAAGGATCCGGCATGGCCCAAGCGGACGGAAGCTTGCGACAAGTCGTCGTAAAGCCCGCATGACGCCAGCCGCGTCCCGCCCGCGTGAAGCGCCCGCCGCAGCGGCGGCGGGCCAGATCCTGGCGCTCAACAATATCGAGGTGGTCTACGACCGCGTCATCCTGGTGCTGAAGGGCGTGTCGCTCGAGGTCAAGACCGGCGGCATCGTGGCGCTGCTCGGCGCGAACGGGGCCGGCAAGACCACGACCCTCAAGGCGATCTCCAATCTGCTGCATGCCGAGCGTGGCGAGGTCACCAAGGGCTCGATCCTGTTCGACGGCGCGGAGGTCCAGTCCCTGTCGCCGAACGAGCTGGTGCGGCGCGGCTGCATCCAGGTGATGGAGGGGCGCCATTGCTTCGCGCATCTTTCCATCGAGGAAAACCTGCTCACCGGCGCCTATACGCGCCGCGACGGCCGGGCGGCGGTGCGCGCCGACCTCGCGCGCGTCTACGGCTATTTCCCGCGTCTGCGCGAGCGCCGCACCGCGATCGCCGGCTACACCTCGGGCGGCGAGCAGCAGATGTGCGCGCTCGGCCGCGCCCTGATGTCGCGCCCGAAGATGATCCTGCTCGACGAGCCCTCGATGGGGCTCGCCCCGCAGGTGGTCGAGGAGATCTTCGGCATCGTGAAGAGCCTGAACGAGCGGGAGGGCGTCTCCTTCCTGCTCGCCGAGCAGAACACCAACATGGCGCTGAGATACGCGAGCTACGGCTATATCCTGGAGAACGGCCGCGTCGTCATGGACGGCGACGCCAAGGCGCTCGCCGAGAACGAGGACGTGAAGGAATTCTATCTCGGCATCGCCGAGGGCCGCCGCAGGTCGTTCCGCGACGTGAAGAACTACAAGCGGCGCAAGCGGTGGCTGGCGTGATGTGTCCTTCCTCGGCGCCAGGACGGGTCTGCCCCGCGGTCATGCCCCGCCGAGCGCCGACGTCATAGCCTGTCGGGCCCCGTCATGGATAAGGTGATCGCCATCTTCAGGCGCTCGATCACGAAGATGCTCGGACGGTTGGTGCTCGGCGTCGTGATGACGGGGGCCTGCGCCCTGGTCGCGTTCTACGCGATTCCCGCCGTCGCGCCGGGCAGTCGCGCCGCGCTCCTCGGCGCCGCGGGTTTTGTGTTCTTTGGCCTCGTCACGATCGTCATCTTCCTGCAATCGTTCCGGACCGGCCCGGTGGTCGAGGTCAGGACGTCGGGCCTGCGCGACCACCGTCGATCTCCCGACGTCATACCGTGGACCGCGCTTGCCAAGGTCTCGATCAGGAGCGGTGGGAGCCGGCGTCTCCTGGCGCTGCAGTTTCGTGCCGGGACGAAGCTGAGACCTTCGCGGCTCCGCCGCGCGGTCGGACAGATGAATGCGGCGGCAGGCGGCTTCTCCATCTCGATGGCAGGCCTCGACGGCTCGTTCGACGACCTCATCACCGCCATCAAGAAAGCGAATGCGGTTGCGGCGAAGGAGGGACCATGAACACGATGGAACGACTTGGTCCAACAATGCGGTCGCCACCGCGCCGGGGAATTTGATGAATGGCTGACCACTATGATGCGCTGGAAACCCGCGACCCCGATGCGCGCGAACGCGACCTGTTTGCGCGACTATCCGAGATCGTGGCGCGCGCCCTGACCGCGCTGGGCTGGGCCAGCCATCTGGCGGGGGTCGATCCGGCATCCGTGACGTCGCGCGTCGCCTTGGCCCGGCTTCCGCTGTTGCGCAAATCCGATCTTGTGGCGTTGCAGAAGGCTCATCCGCCGTTCGGCGGATTGAACGTCACGCCGGCCGGGAAGGTAAGGCGGCTGCTGATGTCGCCCGGACCGATCTTCGAGCCGGAAGGCTTCGGCCCCGACATCTACGGCGTGGCGCGGGCCCTGCTGGCCGCCGGCTTCCGGCCGGGCGATATCGTGCATAATTCCTTCTCCTATCATCTCACGCCCGGCGCCTTCATCTTCGAGTCGGGCCTCCTTTCGCTCGGCTGCGCCGTGATTCCGGGCGGGGTCGGCAACACCGAGATGCAGATCGACGCGATCGCGCATCTCGCGCCGACCGGCTATGCGGGCACGCCGGATTTCTTGAAAGTGCTGCTCGACGGGGCGCAGAAATCCGGCAAGGACGCTTCCTCCCTCAAGCGCGGGCTCGTGTCGGGCGCGGCGCTGCCGGCGTCGTTGCGCCAGGAATTCGCGGCGCGCGGCCTCGAGGTGCTGCAGTGCTACGCCATCGCCGAGGTCGGCGTCATCGCCTATGAGTCGGCGGCGCGCGAAGGCATGATCGTCAATGAGCAGTTGATCGTCGAGATCGTGCGGCCGGGCACCGGCGATCCGGTCGCCGATGGCGAGGTCGGCGAGGTCGTGGTCACGTCGTTCAATCCGGATTATCCGATGATCCGGCTCGCGACCGGCGATCTTTCGGCGGCGCTGCCCGGCCGTTCGGCCTGCGGGCGCACCAACATGCGCATCAAGGGCTGGATGGGCCGCGCCGACCAGACCGCCAAGGTCAGGGGCCTGTTCGTTCATCCCGGCCAGGTGGCCGAGGTTGCGCGCCGCCACCCCGCGCTCGGCCGCGTCCGGCTCGCGATCACCCGCGCGGGCGAGCAGGACGAGATGACGCTGCTTGCCGAATGCGGGACGCCGGCCGCCGGGCTCGCCCAGGAGGTCGCCGCGACCGTGCAATCCGTCACCAAGCTGCGCGCCGAGGTGAAGCTGGTGGCTCCTGGCAGCCTGCCCAACGACGGCAAGGTCATCTCCGACGAGCGAAGCCCGGGCTAGCGCACGTTCCACTTTGATTGAGTCGGGGATTCCGTCACGGCCGGGCATAGCCGTTCGAAGAACGGCGTCGCTTCGCTCGCCTATGTCCCGGCCATCCCGCTTAGGCAGGCACCGTGCGTCCCTGTCGGGATGCCATCGAAACTCGGGCTTGCCCCAGGGGAATCGCATGTGAGTAAAAAATGACTTGCGGTTTTGTGGAAGATGGATTCTTGCGAGTGTCCGCATGCTTTGGAGGACACTCCGATGGGCGATTTCTCTGTCATCTTCGAATCTGTACCTGATCCTCGCGACATTAATGCGCGGCATGACTTGCGCGACATGCTGTTCATCGCACTCGCCGCCATGCTTTGCGGGGCTGAGTCCTGCGTCGAGATGGCGGAATTCGGTGGTGAGAAGGAAGCTCTTCTTCGCACCATCCTCGAACTCAAGCACGGCATCCCCAGCCACGACACATTCAGCCGGGTGCTGCGTCGGCTCGACCCGATCGCACTGGAGAGCGCGTTTACCCGCTTCATGGAGGCTTTCCGGCGGGCGCTGGGGTCCGCCACCGGCCGATCCGTCCTGGCGATCGACGGTAAAAGCCTCAAGAGCGCCTACGAAAAGGGCCGTGCTCATATGCCCCCCATGATGGTCTCGGTGTGGGGCGTGACCATGCGCATGACCTTTGCCCAGACGCAGGCCGGGACGGGCGGCGAGGCCGAAGCCGCGATCAGGCTGCTCGAAAGCGTGTCTCTCAAAGGCTGCGTCGTCACGGCTGATGCCATTCATTGCGATCGTCGCGTGGTCGAGACCGTCAAGCAACGGGGTGGCGACTATGTCATCGCGCTCAAGCTCAACCAACGCAAACTGCTCGCAAGCGTCACAGCCTTGTTCGAAGCCGCCCCCGCCGACGCCCGATCCGCGCAGACCTCCGAGACGGGTCATGGCAGGCAAGAACGGCGCTCGATCCTCGTCCTCCCCGCACCCGGCATCGCGGCCACTTACGGCTTCAAGGGCCTCACCACCGTCGCGCGGGTGGTCAGCGAGCGCACGCTCGACGGCAAAACAGCTCACGAGGAACGCTTCTACATCGCATCCCGCCGGTTCCCGCCGTTCGATCTCCTTGAGATCATCCGCAGTCATTGGGACATCGAAAATGGAAGTCATTGGCAGCAGGACGTCGTATTCCACGAAGACCTCGCCAGAAATCGAAAGGACAATGGTCCGCGAAATCTTGCGCTCCTCCGGCGGCTCACCGCCAATATCCTCAAAGCCAACCCCGACAAGGCTTCAACACGCGTCAAACGACTCAAAGCCGCCTGGAACCAAGACTTCTTCCTCGACGCCTTGACTCATATGCGATAGCCCTGGGGTAAACCCGAGATTGTGCGCGGTCCCGGGTCTGCAGCGCCATAGGCGGCCTCCGGCCGCCGTAGAACGCCCGCGCTTCGTGCGGGCTATGCCGCTTCGCTACACGCTGCGCTGCGCCCGGGACACCAGGGTCACCCCGACGCGCTCAGCTGCTTGCGCAGATGCGGATACTTCTCGGTCAGCAGCGAGCCGAAATAATAGGCCTTGGCGTAGGCGGGATGCGCCTGGATGGCGGCGAGCCAGGTGCCGACCGCCGGGTGATCGTTCCACATCGTGGTGAGGTTGATATCCTGCAGCCGCACGATCACCGGCATGACGGCGATATCGGCGAGCGTGAGCCGCGGCCCGAGCATGAACGGGCCGCCGCTCGCCCGGAGGGCGTCGTCCATCCGCCGTATTGAGCGCGCGAGGCGATCCATCGCGCTTTTCATCTCGGCGTCCGGGAAGCCGGTGCGCCCCATGGTAAGCAGGAATTCCTTGCGCAAGGGCTTCGATTCCGCGAGCGCCAGGAATTCGGCCTCGGTCATCGCCTGGAATGCCGGCAGGAAGGCCAGGTTGTAGCTCGGCACGCGGATCGCCGCCGCCGGCACCTCGTCGATGAAGCGCATCAGCGCCCGCATGGCGGCGCGCGCGACCGCGTCCTCGGGCACGAGGCGCTCGGGTGCCGGAAACACCTCGTCGAGATATTCCATGATGACCGAGGAATCGATCACCACCCGGCCGTCATGCATCAGCGATGGCACGACTCCGTTCGGGTTGATCCTGAGATAGTCGGGCTTGAGCTGGTCGCCGGCGAACAGATCGAGCTTGCGCTCCTCGAAAGCCAGCCCCTTCGCCTGCAGCACGAAGCGCACGCGCTGGCTGCAGGTCGATTGCGGGGCGTTGAAGAGAACGAGCTCGGTCATCGCCTCTGCCTCAACGCACCACCGCCGCGGTCTGGCCGAACAGGATCTTTTTCGACTCCTCGGTGACGCTCGGCTGGGTGTTGATGGTCTTGGCGAGCTCATAGGCGCGCACCGTCGCGGGCCTCGCCTTGATGGTCTCGAACCAGCGTTTCAGGTTGGGGAAATCCTCGATCTTCTGGCCCTGCCGCTCATAGGGCACGATCCAGGGATAGCTCGCCATGTCGGCGATCGAGTAGTCGCCCGCGATGAAGTCGCGCCCGGCGAGCTTCTTGTTGAGCACGCCGTAGAGGCGGTTGACCTCGTTGCGGTAGCGGTCGATCGCGTAGGGGATCTTGTCGTTGGCGTATTGCGAGAAGTGATTGTTCTGTCCGCTCATGGGTCCGAGCCCGCCCATCTGCCAGAACAGCCATTGGATCGTGTCGTAGCGCTTGCGCGTGTCGGCGGGGAGGAACTTGCCGGTCTTCTCGGCGAGGTAGAGCAGGATCGCGCCCGACTCGAACACCGGGATCGGCGCGCCGCCGTCATTCGGCTTGCGGTCGAGGATCGCGGGGATGCGGTTGTTGGGCGACACCGCCAAAAACTCCGGCTTGAACTGCTCGCCCTTGCCGATGTTCACCGGGACGATCTTGTAGTCGAGCCCGGCCTCCTCGAGAAACATCGTGATCTTGTGGCCGTTCGGCGTGGTCCAATAATGCAGCTCGATCATGGCAAGTCGCTCCTTTGTCCGCAAAACGTGCGGGATGCTGCCACAGGTCGGCGGGCCGGTGTCATGCAAAATGCGGCAGTGACGTATTCTTGAAGACGTATTCTTGAAGACCCTGGCCGGAAGGGCTAGCCTGCCTCACGCTTCGCAAATCAATAAGTCTGAAGCATTTCATTCAGGGAGGTCATGATGCGCGCCCGAGCCGTCACCCTTGCCGTCGTGAGTGGCCTTTTCGCTCTGATTTTCAACGCTCCGCTCAGCGCGCTCGCGCAATCGTCCGACGCCCTGGTGGGCCAGGTGAGCTCGGCCCAGGAAGGCGCCATGGAAGGCGTCGTGGTCAGCGCCAAGAAGGCGGGCGCGACCGTCACCGTGTCGGTGGTGACCGATCGTGAGGGGCGCTATCGCTTCCCGGTCGCGCGGCTCGAGCCCG
>Ga0208988_1000082_pt1 | contig 11552 bp, 10 predicted proteins | sample MedBloCARef_M1_FD_187850 | JGI IMG/M metagenome (GOLD analysis project Ga0208988, IMG submission 187850) | Forest soil microbial communities from El Dorado National Forest, California, USA - Mediterranean Blodgett CA Ref_M1 (SPAdes) (version 2) | ecosystem: Environmental > Terrestrial > Soil >... | reverse complement strand
CCGAAGGCCAGGCCCGCGCCATCCTCGAGCTCCGCCTGCAGCGCTTGACCGGCCTGGAACGCGACAAGATCGCCGAGGAGCTGGCCGAGGTTGCCAGGATGATCACCGGTTATCTCGAGCTGCTGGCCGATCGCGACAAGCTGTTCGCGCTGATGCGCACGGAGCTCCTCGAGATCAAAGAGAAATTCGCCACGCCGCGTCGCACCGAGATCCTCGACAACGAGTTCGAGCAGGACATCGAGGATCTGATTCAGCGCGAGGACATGGTCGTGACGGTGACGCACGGCGGCTACGTCAAGCGCGTGCCGGTGTCGGCCTATCGCGCCCAGCGCCGCGGCGGCAAGGGCCGCGCCGGCATGGCCACGCGCGAGGACGATTTTGTTAGCAGCCTGTTCGTCGCCAATACGCACACGCCGGTACTGTTCTTCTCGAGCCGCGGCATCGTCTACAAGCTCAAGGTGTGGCGCCTGCCGCTCGGCGCGCCGCAGGCGCGCGGCAAGGCCTTCGTCAACCTGCTGCCGCTGGGCGAGGGAGAGACGATCAGCGCCGTGATGCCGATGCCGGAGGACGAGGCGAGCTGGTCGACGCTGCATGTGATGTTCGCCACGGCGCGCGGCGGCGTGCGTCGCAACGAGCTCAGCGACTTCGTCAGCGTGAACCAGTCCGGCAAGATCGCCATGAAGTTCGACGGCGAGGACGCCGGTGACCGGCTGATCGGCGTCAGCGTCTGCAGCGAGGAGCAGGACGTGCTGCTGGCCACCCGCCAGGGTCGCGCCATGCGTTTCCCGGTGGCGACGGTGCGCGTGTTCCAGAGCCGCGCCTCGACCGGCGTGCGCGGCATCGCGCTGGCCGAGGGCGACGAGGTGATCTCGATGTCGCTGTTCGACAGCGGCAAGGGCATCACGACCGAAGAGCGTGAAGGCTATCTGCGCCAGTCGCGCGCGGCGCGCCAGGCAGAGAACGCCCCGGAGAGCGCGGGCGACAACGGCGAGGAAGAGACGGCGCCGGCGGCGGAGGAGACGGCGGTTGCCGCGACGCTGTCGGCCGAGCGCTTCGCCGAACTGCAGGCCAAGGAGGAGTTCGTGCTCACCGCCGCCTCGTCGGGCTTCGGCAAGCGCACCTCGGCCTACGAATATCGAGTGACCGGCCGCGGCGGCAAGGGCGTCGAGCTGATGAACATGGCGAGAGGCGGCGAGGTCGTGGCGGCCTTCCCGGTGCAGGACAGCGACCAGGTCATGCTGGTGACCAATGGTGGTACGCTGATCCGCTGTCCGGTGGACGGAATTCGCATCGCGGGACGCGCCACGCGCGGCGTGCGCATCGTCAACGTGAGCGAGGGTGAGCGCGTGGTCTCCGCCGTGCGCATCGGCGAGGACGATGCTGGCAACGGAAACGGCAACGGCAACGGCAATGGAAACGGCAACGGCGGTGAAATCCATTCCGAAACAAACGGTGGATAAGGACCTGCCGTGTCGTTAAAACTCCGCCGCCGCATTTGGCGCACGAGTAATGGGGAAGTGGGGGAGAGACATGGCCTCAGAACGCACCGGCGTGTACCCGGGGACGTTCGATCCCGTCACCAGCGGGCACATGGAAGTGGTGCGCCGCTCTCTGAAGCTGGTCGACAAGCTCGTGATCGGACCGGCGACCAACATCGGCAAAGGGCCGCTGTTCTCGCTCGAGGAGCGGATCGACATCATCAAGGACGATATCGCGGACTTCTCGCAGGCCGACAGGGATCGCATCAAGATCGTGCCGTTCGACGGGTTGCTGATTCATTTTGCGCGCGACGTGGGCGCTTCGATGATCATCCGCGGCCTGCGCGCGGTCTCGGACTTCGAGTACGAGATCCAGATGGCCAACATGAACGCCCGCATGGAGCCCAACATCGAGACCATCTTCCTGATGGCCTCCGACCGGCACCAGTTCATCGCCTCGTCCCTGGTCAAGGACATTGCGCGGCTGGGCGGCGATACGTCCCAGTTCGTGTCCAAGAAGGTCTTCGAGCGGCTGAAAGCCAAGTTCAAGCGCTCCTGACGCTCCCGGCCGCCGCGTTGACCGTGGGGCCTGCACATCTTATACGGGCGCCGCGCGGGGTTTCGGCCTGCAGCGCTGTGCCGGAGCGAGCCCGTAGCTCAGCGGTAGAGCATCTGACTTTTAATCAGGTGGTCGTGGGTTCGACCCCCACCGGGCTCACCACCGCATGCCAGAAGGAGAGACGCGGCTCATGCCGTCGGTGAATGTCGTCAACGGCAAGCTGATCGTGGTCGAAACCCTCGACCGGTCGCAGCGCGTCCAACGCTTCCTCGCCAAGCCCTTCCTGCAGATGTGGAACCATCAGGATCTGATCAGGGCCATCCTGCGCCGCGAGTTGCGTGCGCGCTTCCAGGGCTCGGCCGGGGGATGGATCTGGGCGGTGTTCGCGCCGCTGGTGGCGATCGCCGTCTATACCATGGCCTTCACGACCAACCTGCAGATCTCCAGCGCCGGCGCCGGAGAGCGCGTGAACTATGCGCTGTTCATCTTCAGCGGCATCGTCATCTTCAATTTCTTCTCGGAGATGGCGTTCCGCTCGCCGATGCTGTTGCACGAGTACGCGCACTACATCAAACAGACGATCTTCCCCAGCGACATGCTGGCGGTGATCTCGACCCTGCGGGCGACGGCCTACATCGGGATTTCGATCGGCGTCCTGCTGCTCCTCGAGCTGATCGTGAGGGGCGGCCTGCCCTGGACGGTCGTGCTTCTCCCGCTGGTCTTCCTGCCGCTCATGGCGTTCCTGGTCGGCATGGCATGGTTCCTGTGCGCGGTGGGTGCATTCACGCGCGACGCGGGCTACCTGATGATCAACATCGTGCCGCTGTTCATGTTCATGACGCCGGTCTTCTATCAGCACAGTTCGCTGTCGCCGCCGTACAATATTCTGATCTACGCCAATGCGCTGACCGGCTATGTCGAGTGCATGCGCGATATCGTGCTGCAGGGGCGGGTACCCAATCCCCTGGTCTATGGCTGGATGCTCGCCACCTCGATATCGACCTTCTACTTCGGCTACTGGTTCTTCGACAGGTATCGGAATGTCATCGTCGACGTCATCTGAAGTCGTCGTACACGCCCGGCACCTCGGCAAGGCCTACCAACTCTATGCCCGGCGCAGCGACTGGCTGAAGCAGGTCATGTTCGGTTGGTGGAAGTCGTACTTCAAGCCGTTCTGGGTGTTGCGCGACATCGACCTCGACGTCTATCGCGGCGAGAGCATCGGCATCCTGGGACGCAACGGGTGCGGCAAGTCGACTCTCCTGCAGGTGATCTGCGGCATGACCCTGCCCAGCAACGGCGAGCTCAGGGTCACCGGCCGCATCGCCCCGGTGCTGGCGCTCGGCGCCACCTTCGACGCCGAGCTGTCGGGCCGCGAGAACGTCATGATCGGCGGCGCCGTGTTCGGGCTGAAGCGCTCCGAGTTGCTGCGCAAGTTCGACTCGATCGCGGAGTTCGCCGGCATCGGCGACTACATGGAGCAGCCCGTGAAGCATTATTCCCTGGGCATGCGCACGCGCCTGGCTTTCGCCATCTGCGCTCATGTCGAGGCCGAAATCCTGGTGGTCGATGAAGCGCTGGCGGTCGGTGACGCCGCCTTTCAGCGCAAGTGCATGGATTGGATCGACAGCTTCCGCAGGAACGGCACCCTCCTGTTCGTCTCGCACTCGACGGCCGAGGTGCGCCGGCTGTGCACCCGTGCCATCTGGATCGAGGACGGCCGGATCCGCGCGCAGGGCGAGCCCCGCACGGTCATCCGCTCCTACCATCGCGCGCTGGCGATGGAGAACGACGATATCCACCGCTTCTCAGCGGGCGAGTGATGAGAGATGGCCGCCAGCACCCTGTTCTGGATCGGGCTCGGCTGGTGGACGATCACCACGCTCGTCCAGTGGCTGAGCGCCGCGCTGGCCCTGTGGCGGCGAGCGGCGCCGCCGTCGCGGCACAAGGCGGCCGATTTCAGCATCGTGGCCCCCCTGGCGGGCATCCATGATGCCTCGGAAGCCTATATCGGGAGGCTGGCGGAGCTCGCGCGCGTCGGCGCCGAAGTCTTGATCTGCGTGGCCAGCGAGCGCGACGAAGCGGTGGCGCGCGTGCGCGCGCAATGGCCCGGCGCGCCGATCCTGTTCGGCAACGACAGCACCTTCAATCCCAAGCTCAACAACGTGCGCAAGGGCCTCGAGGCGGCGAGCCGGCCCGTCGTGGCGCTGTGCGACGCCGGGATCGCGCTCACCGCTCATGATCTCGTCACGGCCGCGGCGCAATTGTCGGACGAAGTCGGGCTTGTGCTGGCGCTCAAGGCCGGCGAGCGGCCGGAAAATTTCGCAGCCGAGATGGAATGCGCCTATCTCAACGGCCATCAGGCGCGCTTCCTGCTGGCGGCCGACCGGCTGGGCATGCCCGTCGCGTCGGGCGGCGTGACCATCCTCACCCGGGACGTCCTGGAGCGCATCGGCGGTCATCAGGGTTTCCTCAACTATATCGCCGACGATTATTCCGTCGTGCGTACAGTGCGCGACAGAGTCGGACGGACGACGTGGCTGGCCAATGTCATGCCCAGGTTGCCGCTGGGCCGCCGCCGCTGGTCTGACATATGGCGTCGCCAGGTCCGTTGGGGCTCGACGCGCCTCAACCTCCCCATCGAGGTGAAGGCGCTGGTGCTGCTGGAGCCGGCGATCGGCTGGCTCGCGTCGGGACTGGCGGGGAGCGCGGCCCTGATCGCCTGCGACGTCGGAGCGGGCACCCTGGCGCTTGCCCTCGCCGCGCACACGATCGCGTGGTTTGCCGCCGAGGCATGGTTCGTCATGGGCTACCGGTTGCCGTTCGGACCGCGCGCCTGGGCGGCGGCGCTGGTGCGCGAGGCGCTGGTGCCGGTGCTGGCGGCCCAGGCTTGGCACGGACGCCATAGAATCGACTGGCGCGGGACAAACCTGGCCGCCGGCTGGCGGCCCGGGGATGGCGCCGCCGGAAAGAGCGTATGAGGATGACGAACGCCATGGATGACATTGCCACCGTCATGCTGCCGGAGCGCGTCGACTCGGCGACCTCGGCGTCGGTCGAAGCGCTGATGTTCGCCGCGCTGCGCCCGGGGGCACGCGTGATCGTCGACGGCAGCGCGGTCACCTATATGAGCGCGGCCGGCGTGCGCGTTCTGGCGACCACCATTCATCGGGCGGAAGAGCAGGAAACGCACATCGTTCTCTGCAGCTTTAGCGGCCCCGCAGCCGATTGTTTGCTGGTCAGCGGCTTCTCCCAGCTGTTCGATGTCGCCGATTCGGTCGACGAGGCCATGAAAAGGCTGCGTCCCAATCTCGTGGGTAACCCCGCGGACCGCTTGCACCCGCGCGGCGCAGCGGGTTAATTACTGGCCGGGCTGAGCAAGATCATGGAATGGGTAGCAGTACGGCGTGTGACGTGGCGACCGTTCTGGACGGAGATCGGAATTTGACAATCTGGAGCTGGCTTCGCCCGGTCGCGCGACCGACGGCCATTGTTCTCGGCCTGGCTCTTGGTGCCGGCGGCTGCACGGCTCTGCCCGGCGACGGCCCGTGGATGGGCGGCGCCCAAAGCGGCAGCTCGGAGGCGCTGCCGTTCGACGTTATCGACCTCACGCCGACCACCGTCGTCGCCTATCGGCAACCGGAAAGCCCCGATCGTCCGACGTCGGTTGCCAGCAACCTGTCGGCGGCTGTGCATATCGTCATCGCGCCCGGCGACTCGCTGAGGGTGCGCATCTACGAACGCTATGGCGGCAACATCTTTCCGACCATCTCCGGAATGGCCGCCGATCTCGGCGTCCAGCGTGTGGCGGAGGACGGCACGATCAAGGTACCCGTCGTCGGGATTGTGCAGGTGGCGGGCCTCGGCCTGAATCAGGTTGAAGATCGCATCATCCAGCAACTCGGCAACAAGGTGCAGGAGCCCGAAGTCATCGTCGACTTCGATTCGCCGCGCACCCAGACGGTGATGGTGTCGGGCGACGTCAAGAAGCCCGGACGCTGGTCGATTCTCGACGACATCCGTACCGTGGTCGATGCCATCAACGCGGCGGGCGGCCCGTCAGGCGGCGGCAGCCAATTGGCCGTGCCCGCGAACCAGCTCGAAGTGGTGGTGCGCCGCGATAGCCAGGTGATCCTGAGGGCGCAGCTGTCCGATCTGCTCGCCGGTGCGGATATCCCCGTACAGAAGGGCGACGAGATCGTCGTGAGATCCAATCCCCGCGTCTATACCGTCCTGGGCGCCGTCATGAAGTCGGGCAATGTCGAGATGACCAAAGCCAATCTCAGCCTGCTGGAGGCTTTGGGAAATGTCGGCGGGTTGCAGGACCAGCGCGCAAACAAAACAGGCGTTTATGTGTTCAGAATGGGGGATTTGCTGAACAATCCCACCGCCAAGGCCCGCGTTTTTAGGTTGGACCTCTACCAACCAGTATCTATCTTCATCGCGCAACAGTTCGGGGTCCAGGCTCGCGACGTCGTGTATGTCACCAATGCACCGCTTTACGAGTACGACAAGATCCTGAGCTCGATTTACCGCACCTTCTCGATCATCGGCGTGGCCAGGGGCAATATCCTGACGACGTCGACGTTCTGACGCGGGCCCGAGCAAACCGAAGGGATTTTTGGTAGTATTCAGGATGGCCCAGGCAAAGAAGTTCACATGGGGTGCGACAGGGCTGGTGGTCGTGGCCGTCATTGCCGCCCTCGTGCTGTGGATAGCGCCCAGCCGGCAGACCAGCAGCGCCCAGGACGGGGCGCGGCCCGCCGCGGCCCTGATCTCGCGCGGCTATACCGACGCCCCGGCGGGGACGGCGGTCGTTGCCGGCGATCCCGCGGGCGGCACCAATCTGCTCGAGTTGCGCATCAAGGATGGCCAGAAGGTGAAGCGCGACGAGATCATCGCCGTGCTGTCGAACTATCCCAAAGCGGATGTGGCGCTGCGCATGGCCGAGGCCAACCTGAGCAAGCTGAAGCAGACCCACGACACGGTGCTGATGGGGACCCGTGTCACCGACATCGCCTTGCTGGAAGCCACGCTGAAGTCGTCGATCGAGTCGGACAAGCTGCAGACCCTGCAGCGCTCGCGATCGGGCAAGCCGCCCGACGTGAAGGAGCTGGAATCCAGCCTCGCCGAGCAGGGTCTCGAGCGCGAGAAGGTCAGGCTGGAGCTGGCGAAGACGACGCTCAAGAACGATCTGGCGCAGTATGAGATCGATCTCGCCAACTCCGAAGCCTCGGTCGACAACGCCCGCCGCAGCCGCGAGGAATCGCTGGTCCGCTCGCCGCTCGACGGCGTCGTGGTACAGATCTTCTCGCGCCAGGGCGAACGCATCTCGCCGGCCGGCATCGCCAAGATCGTCGATATGAGCCAGTTGCGCGTCCTGGCCGATGTCGACGAACTGCACGTTGCCCGCCTGAAGCCCGGCGGCAAGGTCGAAGTCACGTTTCGCGGCAGCCCGACCGTCTACAAAGGCACGATCTCGCGCGTGGCGCCCACGGTGAAGCGCATGCAGCGTGTTGAGCCGGACGGTGCGTCGTCGACGGATGCCCGCGTCGTGCAGGTCGAGATCGAGTTCGACGATCCCTCCACCATGCCGCAGGTGCTGGGACGCGAGACACGCGTCACTTTCCTCTAATGGCTTTGATCCTGCCTGACGTACCGGCGCTGCGGCTTCGGCTGCTGCGCCTGTTGTCGCGGGCGGCGCAGCTCCGTCACTGGCGGCCGGATTTCTCGCTGGCCCGCGTGCGGGCGTCGGCGCGCACCGCCACGGTCATGCCGCTCGGCGTCCAGCAGCTCAAGCGCCAGCGCACCAGCACGCTGCTTTCGCTGGCCGGCGTCACCGCGAGCCTGCTGGTGATTTTCGCCCAGCTCGGCGTCGAACGCGCCGTCTACGAATCGTCGGTACGGCTCCATCGCATGGTCACCGGCGACCTCGTGGTCGTGCCCTACGGCTTCAAGTCGATGCAGCTCCACGCCGAGGTTCCGGTCGCGGTGACCGATATTGTCGCGACCAATCCCTCGGTCGCCAGTACGTCGCCGTTCTGGTTCGGCGTCATGTCGATAAGCTATTCCGGCATACCGACGTCTCGCCGGCTCGCCTGGTACGCCATCGACGTGGAACGGCCGGCGATCGACGTGCCCGGGCTGAAGGAGAACCTCTACAAGCTTCGCGAGACGCGGCGCATGCTGTTCGACCGTGATTCGCGGCCGTATTTCGGAGATCTGGCCGAGGCTGCCGACAGCGGAGCGGAAGTGCCGGTCCTGGGGCCGCCCGATAATCGCGGGCTGCTGCACCAGCTTTCCGTCGTCGGCACCTTTGCCGTCGGGCCCAACGTCTTGAACGATGGCGCGGTTTTGATGTCCGAGGCCACCATGGCCGAGGTGTTTGGCGCCTGGTGGTCGGACCGCCCGGCCTTCATCTCGGTCAAGCTCGCGCCTGGCGCCGATCCCGTCGCGGTGCGTCAGGAGCTCAACAAGTCCCTGATCGGCCGTGGCGAGGTGATCACCATCCACGAGTTCGAGTTGCGCGAGCGGGCGTACTGGTCGCGCGAGACGCCGGTCGGCTACATCACGGACCTTGGTTTCGTGATGGGCGTAATGATCGGCATGGTGTTCATCTACTACGCCCAATACCAGATCATCCGCTTCTACCTGCCGGAATACGCCATCCTGAAGAGCCTGGGCTACAACTGGTGGTTCTTCTTCTTCATGATCGGCCAGATTGGCGCGGCCATCATCACGCCGGCCTTCGTGCTGTCCTTCACGCTCGGACGCCTGGTTTACGGCATCACGGAAGCGGCCATGCATCTCGGCATGTCGATGGGTCTGCGCGAGATGGTGGTGGCGCTGGTTGCCTGCGTGATCATGACCGTGGTGTCGAGCCTGTTTGCCATCCGGCGACTGTGGAAGGTCGACCCCATCATGCTGTTCGAGTAGCCATGTCCGATATCCACAATTTCGGGCCGCCGGTCGTCGAGGCGGTCGACGTCCACCACCACTACGGCGAGGGGCCGCAGCGCGCCGACGTGCTGTTCGACATCAACATGCAGGTTCGCGAGGGCGAGCTGGTGATCGTCACCGGGCCTTCGGGCTCGGGCAAGACGACGCTGCTCACCATCCTCGGCACCATGCGCCGCCCGTCGGAAGGCAAGCTCCGCCTGCTCGGCACGGATATCGTCAACCTGAGCGGCACGACGCTCGACGTCCTGCGCAACCGCGTGCGCTTCCTGTTCCAGAAGCGCAACTTGTTGTCCTCGCTGACGGCGCTGCAGAACATCATGGCGGGCGTCTCGACCACGCCGCTGTCGGACCCGGCGTGGGACGAGCCGCGCGCCCGCCACCTGCTGGGGCTGCTGGGTCTCGGCGACAAGGCGGACGCCTGGCCGGACGAGCTGTCGGGCGGCCAGCAGCAGCGCGTCGCCATCGCCCGCGTCATGATCGGGCTGCCCGACCTCATCATCGCCGACGAGCCGACCTCGGCGCTCGACCGCGTCGCCGGGCGGCTGGTGGTCGATCAGCTGAAAGACCTCGCCATGCGCGCCAAGTGCGCGGTCGTGTTGTCGACGCACGACGAGCGCATCTTCGACGTGGCGTCGCGCCGTCTCCATATCGAGGACGGCCGCTGCTTCGAAGTGCCGATCCACTACCACTGACCGCGAGGCAGCAATGCTGCTCTTCGCCGTCGACCTCATCGTCTTCCTCAGCCTGGCCGTGCAGTTCGCCATCGCCGGCTACTTCCTCTACCTGGTCTATTGGCTGATCGAGCTGCCGGCGGCCGACTCCGTCCCGCCACCGTTGCCGGCCGAGCTGCCGCATGTGCTGGTCCAGATCCCGGTCTACAACGAGCCGCTGGTCGTCGAGCGCGCGCTGGTCGCGGCGGCGGCGCTCGACTGGCCGCGCGACCGTCTGACGATCCAGCTGCTCGACGACAGCACCGACATCACCCCGGACATCGCCGTCCACGCCGTGGCGCGGCTGCGGCGCGACGGCGTCGACGTGGCGCACCTGCGCCGGGACGACCGCAGCGGCTTCAAGGCGGGCGCGCTGGCGGCGGGCCTCGCCCTCTCGGACGCGCCCTACGTCGCGGTGTTCGACGCCGACTTCGTGCCGGCCCCCGATTGGCTGCAGGGCGCGATGGCTGCGATCCTGGCCGAACCGAAGGCCGCCTTCGTGCAGACCCGCATCGAATGGGGCAACGGCGAGCGCAACTGGCTGACCCGCGCCCAGCGCCTGATGCAGGATGCCCACTTCGCCGTCGAGCAGGACGTCCGCGCCCGGCGCGGCGTGCCGTTCCAGTTCAACGGCACGGGCGGCATCTGGCGCCGCGCCGCGGTCGACGAGGCGGGCGGCTGGTCGCATGATACCCTATCGGAGGATCTCGACCTGGTGCTGCGCACGCACCTCAAGGGCTGGCGCGGCGTGTTCCTGATGGAGCCGCACGTGACCGGCGAGCTGCCCAGCAAGCTCGACGATTTCAGCGCGCAGCAGAGCCGCTGGTCGAAGGGTTTCATGCAGGTGGCGCGCAAGCTGCTCGGACCGATCTGGAAGTCCGACTGGTCGGACGAAGCCAAGTTCATGACCACGGTGGCGCTGGGACAGCAGCTGATCTTTCCGGTGCTGATCGTGGGCGTCGTGGCCCTGATCCTGTCGGTGATCGGCCATGGATATCTGGTGGGCTTCTTCCGCTTCCTGCTGTGGCTGTGGCTCTGCGCCATGCTGGCCGTGCTGGTCGGCATGACCTGGGGCGCCTATCGCCGGCTGCAGCGCGGCGACGTCGTGCGTTACCTGATCACGGCAGCGAGCGTGCCGGCGCTGATCGTCTATCTCGCAGCCGCCAATGCCGGTGCCATCGTGGGCGCGGGCTTCGGCCGCAAGACCGAATTCAAGCGCACGCCCAAGACAGGCGCCTGATCCGCCGATGGCCATCCTCGCCAACCTGGCCCTGCTGTTCGCCGCGATCTTCGTGGTCTGCTGCGTGCTGCTCGTCGCCTTCGTCGGCAGCCTGCTCTACATGGTGGTGCTGCATCACCGCCTGAAGGAGCAAGGCCTCGGCCGCGAACGGGGGTTGCTGGCCACGCCGCTGCCGCCCGACGCCGAGCTGCCGCACGTCGTGGTCCAGATCCCGTCCTTCAACGAGGGCCCCGTGCTGCGGCGCGGCGTCGAGGCGGCGGCCCGGCTCGACTGGCCGCGCGACAAGCTGCACATCCAGGTCCTCGACGACAGCACCGACGAGACCGCCGAGCTCGCGCGCACGGTGGTGGCCGAGCTGCGGGCGCGGGGCCTCGATGTCGTGGCCCTGCAGCGCACCGATCGCAGCGGCTACAAGGGCGGCGCGCTGCACGAGGCAATGCAGAAGACGCCCTACGACTACTTCGCCATCTTCGACGTCGACTACGTGCCGCCGGCCGACTTCCTGCGCACCTGCATGCGGCCGTTCTTCGCCAAATTGCACGGAACCGGGCCCAACTGGGCCTTCGTGCAGGCCCGCTTCGATTTCCTCAATCCGCACGAGAACG
>Ga0208988_1000080_pt1 | contig 11640 bp, 15 predicted proteins | sample MedBloCARef_M1_FD_187850 | JGI IMG/M metagenome (GOLD analysis project Ga0208988, IMG submission 187850) | Forest soil microbial communities from El Dorado National Forest, California, USA - Mediterranean Blodgett CA Ref_M1 (SPAdes) (version 2) | ecosystem: Environmental > Terrestrial > Soil >... | reverse complement strand
GAAGTCCGGCATCGACACGCGCTCGGGATTGAGGAAGCGCTCGAACAGGAGCCCGAAGCGGATCGGATCGAGATCCGTGATGGTGAGCGCATAGGCGACGAGCGAGCCGGCGCCCGAGCCGCGGCCCGGGCCGACCGGAATCCCTTCCGACTTCGCCCATTGGATGAAGTCGGCCACGATCAGGAAATAGCCGGGATATTTCATCCCGGCGATGACATTGAGCTCGAAGGCGAGGCGTTCCCGATAGTCCTCCTCGGTATGGACATGGGCGACGCCGTGCGACGCGATGCGCCGCGCGAGCCCCTCCTCGGCGCGCTTGCGCAGCTCCGCCGCCTCGTCGATCTTGCCCTCGCCGGTGGTGAATTGCGGCAGGATCGGTTTCTGGATGGTGGGGCGGAAGGCGCAGCGCCGCGCGATCTCGACCGTGGCGGCGAGCGCCTCGGGCAGATCGGCGAACAGCTTCATCATCTCGGCGCGGGTCTTGAAGCGGTGCTCGGGCGTCAGATGGCGGCGGTTGGGCTCGGCCAGCAACCGGCCCTCGGCGATGCAGATCAGCGCGTCATGGGCTTCGTAATCGTCCGCGGTCGCGAACAGCGGCTCGTTGGCGGCGACGAGCGGAAGGCCGCGCGCATAGGCGAACTCGATCAGCGCCGCCTCGGCGCCGCGTTCCTCGGCGGTGCCATGGCGCTGCAGCTCGACATAAAGCCCGTCGCCGAACAACCGCATGAGCGCCTCGCCGCGCGCGGCGGCGAGCGGCGGCTGGCCGGCCACGATGGCGCGGTCGAGCGGGCCGCCCGGCCCCCCGGTGAGGGCGATCAGTCCCTCGCAGGCGCCCTCGAGCCAGGCGAGCTTGACGTGCGCCGGCTCGTTGCCGGCATGGCCCAGGAAGGCGCGCGCGTTGAGCCGCATGAGGTTGCGGTAGCCCTCCTCACGCGCCGCGAGCAGCACGATGCGCGGGAGGTCGCGCGCCGCATTGGCGAGCCCGGCCGGACGGGCGCCGTGGTCCTGGTCGCCGAAATCGACCGCGAGCGCGCAGCCGATGATCGGCTGGATGCCGGAGGCCGCCATCTTGTCGGAGAATTCGAGCGCCCCGAACATGTTGTCGGTGTCGGTGAGGGCGAGCGCGGGCTGCCGGTCGGCCTTGGCGAGCTCGGCCAGCCGGGCGATCGAAAGCGCGCCTTCGAGCAGCGAATAGGACGAATGCACGTGCAGATGCACGAAGCCAGGATCTGAAGTCGCGGCGCTCACGGGCGGCCTCTCGAAATGATGGGGACGAATCCCGCCCCGACAGTGGGGACGCGGGCGCCGCATGTCCACCCGCCGGAAGCGCGGGCGCCGGATCGGTTCACAGGTTCCTTGGCGCCCCATCCAGCCGGGCCAACGCGTCGCTCAGAACCCGTCAATGCTGGCGGCTGTTTTCCAGTCGCGCCCGCGGTGTAAAGGGCGTGTCCACACCCGGGCCGGCCGCCGGCCGGACCCGGGTGCGGACATGACGCAAGCTTACAACGCGGTACGCAACGCCTACGCCACGCCACTTACAACACCGCAAACACCTGGACCCATACGGCCAGCATCCCGAGAAACAGCGAAACCGACGCCAGCGCAGCAGCTTCCTCGACAACAGCCCGAAACATCACGACCTCCCCGAGTAAGAACGAACAGAGAACATAGTTCGTGTTTCGTTCTGGAGTCAAGGGGCGGCAGTGGGTCAGTTTGGAAACGCGGGGCCATGATCAGCGGCAGCCGCAAGACGCAATGCGGATCCGGCCCCCTCGGCGCTAACCTGTCCTTGTGGACCTCATGACCGACCGCGGTGAGGCGGTCACACGACCCGCGGTTCCCGGTACAATAGGGCGAGGAACAGCAGGATCGAGACGACGATCAGGTCTTTGTAAAAATCGTCCATTTGCAGCCTCGGTCATTCCGCCCCATAAGCGATCCTGACTGAGTCGTGCTTACTTTTCAGTCAATTTTGCGCTTTGCCAGACAAAAACTGGCCCACAGCCACAGCCGAGGCCCATCGAACCCCAGCCGGCTTCGGGCCGCCGTTGCCCTTCAAGATTGGTGCCAGTCGAAAGCCAAAATTAGCCGCCGACGCGACCCCGACGGCCGCACCGGAGATGGACGGGCGTCGCGCGTTACTTCGCGTAGCCCTGCGATCGCAGCCAGTCGATGCGGCGGCTTCCGGTCAGCCACTCGTCGACCTCGGTCTTGGTCTTGAAGCCCTTGATGTGCCGGACCTCGACGCCCGGGCAGTGCGCTTCGATCTGCCAGTCATCCTGGGCGACGCGATGCATCTTGAAGGTGACGCGGGGTGATTTGGTCTTGGCCATGCGCCCAATATGCGCCGGATCGGGCCGAACGGCTAGCCCGGCTTTGTGCCGGCCCGCGGGCGGCTGGGAATAGTATTATACAACCGCCTGTTCGGCCGCCCCCGGGGGGACCTTGCTCCCCCTCGGGGCCGGAGTATGGTGGCGCGCCGCAGGCGCGACGCCGCCGGGAGGAGCCCCATGAGAGCCTTGGTGACAGCCGCGATTATCGCATTATTAACCACGGCCGCATCCGCCCAGAGCATGAACGTCCTGCAGGACAAGAAAAGGCTGGTGACCGAGGAAGAGGTGAAGGCCCAGCAGGAGCGCGACAGCGCCTATAAGTCCGCCATCAGCAAGGTGCCCGCGCAAAAACCGGCCACCGATCCCTGGGGCAATATCCGTGGGGCGGGCGCGCCGAGCGCCCAGACCGGGGCGCGGGCCGGCTCGAAATAGCGCTCAAAAAAGCACGCGAGCCCGCGCCGGGATCGGCGCAAGCCGTCCCGTGCGAGCCGCGTCGCAAGATATCCGCCCACGACCGGTCCCGCGCGTGTCGCCATGCGCGGCACCAGGCCGTGGGGGCGGATGCATCACTTGCCGGCGGTGCCCAGCTGGGTGGAAACCGTCGTGAAGGTGTTGGTGAGCGTGACACCGAGCGAGTTCACGACGGCAATGATCGCGACCGAGATGCCGGCCGCGATCAGGCCGTATTCGATGGCGGTCGCGCCGGACTTGTCGCGCATGAAACGCAGAAACAAGGACTTCATTGCCGTCTCCTGTGGGGTCGAAATGGAGCGTATGTCCTAGCAGCTCGATCCTGCCGCAGCTTTAAGCTGTGCCCCGCAATTCGCTTACAAATTTAGGCAATTTCGCAAGGGGCCGGCCGCCCCAGGCCCGCCGGGTCATTGAATGGGGCGCCGGGGCGTGGTGTTAATGCGGAGGGGGCGGGCACCGGGAGACACCCATGCGCGCAATATCGCTCGCAATATCGCTACTGGCCTTCATCGGGCTTGCGGTCCTGGCCCAGACGCAATCGGGCGCCGCCCAGTCCGCCTATGACTATCCCTGGTGCGCCATCTATGGCGACAAGAGCGGCTCCCAAGCCTGCTATTACACCAGTTATCAGCAATGCATGGCCACCCTGAGCGGCATCGGCGGCACCTGCATACGCAGCCCCTATTATCGCGGCGCCGTGCGCGAGGTCCCGCGCGGCGAGCGCCGCCCGCGCTACGACTGAGGGGCCCGCGTCCGCGGCATCAGGTTCGCGCAACGCTATTTCGCGGCGCCGTCGCAGCCGCGGCTGCGCGCGCCCGGCTGAACGTCGAGGGTGCAGAATTCGCGCCGCGAAGCCCCGGCCGTGGTCCGGCATTGCGCGATCGCCTGGCGATCGGCCATCTGCTGATTTTCGGCGATCGCCCAGCCGACGCCCGGCGTCCCGTCCTTGGGATCCATGGCGACCGCGAAGCACTGATTGCGAAACGTGGCGACGATCTTGCAGAGCTTGCGCAGCTCCGCCGATGCGTTGCCGAGCGCGCCGCGGCAACCGTCGATCGCGGCCGTGCGTGCCGCATCCATGCTCGTGGAATCCAGCGCGCTGCCGTAGGCAAAGCCCTCACGCGCCACATTGGCCGGCATTCCGACCGCCAGCGCGCCATCGCAGGCGCCGGTGCGCGGCACCAAAACGAGCAGGCCGGCCGCGATCAGCCCCACACTCATCCGTCGCGTCGATCGATCCGCATGCATTCTCCCCTCCCCGCCCGGATCGCATGATGCTACGCCCGAATGCGGCGGGTGCCTATCGGCTTCGATTTACCGCGGTCCTGTAGCGGCGCACGGCCGTGTCGGCGCGTCGCCGAAGTCCGGCGCGAATGTTGATTTCCGTCAAGGACAGCGTCCGGCCAAGTGGTAAACTGCCGACTGTCTCGACCGAACGGCGCCGGTAGGCGGCCGCTAAGATCTTGATAAGAGCCCCGGCTCCACCCCGGGGTTTCTTTTTTGGCGGCACGGCCGGCCCCCGTTCGGGGACCTCCTCACCAAATCTTGTAGCCGCGATCGGCTTACGGCCGTTGAATAACACGCACCGGCGTGGTGTTGATGCATGGGGCAGCTGCCGGGAGATTCCCATGCGTTCGATCCAGCTCATGATCGCCGGTGCTGCCCTGCTGGCCGCCACGACGGCGAGCCACGCCCAGTCCGCCTACGACTATCCGTGGTGCGCGGTCTACACCAACAGGAGCGGCGCCCAGGCCTGCTACTACACCAGCTATCAGCAATGCATGGCCACGATGCGGGGCATCGGCGGCACCTGCATCGAAAGTCCCTATTACCGGGGGCCGCGCCCGGAGCGGCGCGTCCGCCACTACTGATGCGGCTCGATCCATCGTGAAGGAGACCACGCCGATGCGAAAACTTATTTTGGGCGTCCTCACGGGCGCGGCCGTCATGGCGGCCGCCACTTCGGCGAGCCGCGCCCAGGATTATCCCTGGTGCCTGGTCATTTCCGACAAGAACGGTTCGTGGACCTGCTACTTCACGAGCCGGGAGCAATGCATGATGTCGGCCGGCGGCAATGTCGGGTTCTGCGCCCAAAATCCCGCCTATCCAGCCGCGCCCGGGCGACGGCGGCGGCCGTCCGACCGCTAGGGCATCGGCGGATCGGCCCGCGCGCGCTGCAGGCGCGCCGCTCGGGATGACGGTATAAGCCTGAGCGTTCCGGTTCCGGAGCCGATAGACTATTCGGGCTTTTGAAGGTATTCCCGGCCAGGGGCCATGCGGCGCGGTGGCGATCACGGCGTTCTCATCGGGCCCGATTGTTTCCTTGAAACGGCGGGCAGCGTCCCGCCCTGCCGGGTCCGACATGCAACAGCAAAACTTGCAACAGCAGAACGCGCAACAACAAAAGCTGCAGCAGCAGAACCTGCAGCAGCAAAATCCCGAACAGACCGCCGCGATGCGGTTGGCGGCGGCCACCGGCGACTTCCAGGTCCTGCACGAGATCGTCGCCAAGGCGCGCCAGAACCTCAACCAGAATGATTGGGACTATATCGTTGGGGCCGCCGAGACCGAGACCACGCTGCGGCGCAACCGGCTGGCGCTGGACTCGATCGCCTTCCGGCCGCGCGTGCTGCGCGACGTCAGCCGGATCGACACCTCGGTGGAGGCGTTTGGGCGCCGGCTTCGCCTGCCCGTCATGTTCGCGCCGGTGGGATCGCTGGAGAGCTTCCATGACGGCGCGGCCGCCGACGTGGTGCGGGCCGCCAAGGAGTTCGGCGTCGCCCATATGCTGAGCTCGGTGTGCGAGCCCGGCCTCGAAAAGGTCGCCGAGGCCGCCCCGGACGCGTTGCGCTTCTTCCAGCTCTATGTGCGCGGCGACGAGGCCTGGGTCGACGATTACGCGGCGCGCGCGGTCGCGAACGGCTACAGCGCCTTCTGCCTCACGGTCGACACCGCGATCTACAGCCGGCGCGAGCGCGACATCGCCAAGCGCCATATCGTGGCCGGGCGCCGGCGGGCGTCGGGCCGCGAGTTCCAGGCCGCGCTCGACTGGCGCACGGTCGAGCGTCTCAAGAAGCGCTTCGACATCCCGCTCGCCATCAAGGGCATCGCGACCGCGGAGGACGTCAAGATCGCGCTCGACCACGGCGTCGCGTGGATCTACGTCTCCAACCATGGCGGCCGGCAGCTCGACCACGGCCGCGGCTCCATGGACGTGCTGCCCGAGATCGTGGCGGCGGCGGCCGGGCGGGCCAAGATCATGGTCGACGGCGGCTTCGCGCGCGGCACCGACATCGTCAAGGCGATCGCCGCGGGCGCCAGCCTGGTCGGGCTTGGACGCCTGCAATGCTACGCGCTGGCGGCCGGCGGCGAAGGCGCGCTGGTGCGGCTGCTCGAGCTGCTCGAGGACGAGGTGATGCGCTGTCTCGGGATGCTGGGCGTAACGCGCTTCGCCGACCTCGATCCGGCCTGCCTGCACCCGGCGCCGCCCGTCACCTCGCCGCATGCGCTGAGCGCGTTTCCGCTGCTCAAGGTCGAGGACTACGAGTACTGAGGCGCGGGAAAGAGCGAATAGCGAGTAGGGAATGGCGAATAGCCTCTGACTCGTCATGCCCGCGCTCGTCGCGGGCATCCACGTCTTTATTGCCGCTAAACATGAAAGACGTGGATGGCCGGGACAAGGTCGGCCATGACGAATCCACTATTCGCCACTCGCCCGCTACCCCCTACGCCATCTCCTCCACCAGCCCGTCGCGCAGCGTGACCCGGCGGTCCATGCGGGCGGCGAGATCCATGTTGTGGGTGGCGATGACGGCGGCGAGCCCGGAGGCGCGCACCAGCTGGGTCAGGGCGGAGAATACGTGGTCGGCGGTGCGCGGATCGAGGTTGCCGGTCGGCTCGTCGGCCAGCAGCACGCGCGGCCCATTGGCGACCGCCCGGGCGATCGCGACCCGCTGCTGCTCGCCGCCGGAGAGCTCGGAGGGGCGATGGGTGAAGCGCTCCTTGAGGCCGAGATAGCCCAGAAGCTCGCGCGCGCGCGTCGTCGCCTCGCGGCGCGACAGCCCGCGGATCATCTGCGGCAGCATGACATTCTCCAGCGCGGAGAATTCCGGCAGCAGATGGTGGGCCTGATACACGAAGCCGATATCGGTGCGGCGGATGCGGGTGCGCTCGCTGTCGTTGAGGCCCGAGGTCGCGACCTCGTTGAGATAGACCTCGCCGGAGTCCTGGCGCTCGAGCAGGCCGGCGATGTGCAGCAGCGTCGATTTGCCGGCCCCCGAGGGCGCGATCAGCGCCACCGACTGGCCCGCCCAGACCGCGAGCTCGGCCCCCTTGAGGATATCGAGCGTCGCGTCTCCCTGCCGGTAGTGACGCTCGATGCCATGCAGGAAGATGGCGGGCGCTTCGGGGTCGGCCATCGCGTCCTACTCGTAACGCAGCGCGTCGACGGGGTCGAGGCGCGCCGCGCGCCACGCCGGGTAGAGAGTGGCGAGCAGCGACAGCGTGAGCGCCAGCACGACCACGGCGGTGGTCTCGCCGAAGGCCATCTCGGCCGGCAGCTTCGACAGGAAATAGACTTCCTTCGAGAAGATCTCGGTCCGGGTCACGAAGGACATGAACTGGCGGATCGACTCGACATTGAGGCAGACCAGCGTGCCGGCCACGAAGCCCGTCAGGGTCCCGACCACGCCGATCGCGGCGCCGGTGATCACGAATATCCGCATGATCGCACCCTGGGTCGCCCCCATGGTGCGCATGATGGCGATGTCGGGACTCTTGTCCTTCACCAGCATGATCAGGCCGGAAATGATGTTGAGCGCCGCGACCAGCACGATCAGGGTGAGGATCAGGAACATCACGTTGCGCTCGACCTGCAGCGCGGTGAAGAAGGTCGCGTTGCGCCGCCGCCAATCCACCATGAAGATCGGCCGCTTGGCGGCCTCGGTGATGAGCTTGGTGTAGCTCTCGATGTCGTCCGGATGCTCGACATAGACCTCGATCGCCGTCACGTCGCCGGAGCGGTTGAAATAGGCCTGCGATTCGGCGAGCGGCATGAACACGAAGGCGGAATCATATTCCGACATGCCGATCTCGAACACGGCGGCGATCTTGTAGGGCTTGATGCGCGGCGTCGTGCCCATGGGGGTCACCGCGCCGCGCGGCGCCACCAGGGTCACGTTGTCGCCCGACCGCAGCGAGAGCTGGTCGGCGAGCCGCCGGCCGATCAACACCCCCTGCCCCTGGTCGAAGCCCTCGAGCGTGCCCTGCCTGATGTTCTTGGCGATCGAGCCGAGCTTGGCGAGGTCGGCCCCGCGCATGCCGCGCACCAGCACGCCGCTGGCGTTGAACGGCGAGGAGGCGAGCGCCTGGCCTTCGACGATCGGCGCCGCGAGGATCACCCCGGGGACCCGGGAGATGCGATCGGCCACCTCGGCATAGTCGGTGAGCGGGGAATCGAGCGGCTGGATCAGCAGATGGCCGTTGAGGCCGAGGATCTTGTCGAGCAGCTCCTTGCGGAAGCCGTTCATCACCGCCATCACGATGATCAGGGTCGCGACCCCCAGCATGATGCCGAGGAACGAGAAGCCGGCGATGACCGAAATGAATCCTTCCCGCCGGCGCGCCCGCAGATAGCGCAGCGACAGCATCCATTCGAAGGGCGCGAAAGGCCGCGTGGCGGTCGGCTCGGTCATTTGTTGTTTCTTTCCCCCACGCCGGGATTCCACCTGATTCTGGCGGATTCATGCCACTTAATTCGCGGTATTGCTGTGGCGGCTCACAGGTTAATGCGTCGCATCAGGACGTCAGGCGCGCAATTACCTCTTCGGGCGTGAGCAGCTCGCGCGAGCCGTCGAGGCGGCGCTTGAGCTCGACCTTGCCTTCGGCGAGCCCCTTCGGCCCCACCACCACCTGCCAGGGCACGCCGATCAGGTCCATGGCGGCGAATTTCGAGCCCGGCCGCTCGTCGAGATCGTGATAGAGCGTATCGACGCCCTTTTGCATGAGGCCGCCATAGATGCGCTCGCAGGCCGCATCGGTATCGGGGCTGCCTTGCTTGAGGTTGAGCACCGCCGCCCGGAACGGCGCGACCGCCTCCGGCCACTTGATGCCCGCGTCATCATGGAAGGCCTCGATGATGGCGGCGACCAGGCGCGAGGGACCGATGCCGTAGGATCCCATATGGACCGGCCGCTCGACCCCGTCGGGGCCGGCCACCACCGCCTTCATGGGCTCGGAATATTTGGTGCCGAAATAGAAGATGTGGCCGACCTCGATGCCGCGCGCCGACATCTGCTTGTCGGCCGGCAGCCTGGCGAAGGCGGCGGCGTCGTGCTTCTCGGAGGTCGCCGCATAGAGCCCGGTCCATCGGTCGACGATCTTCTGGAGACCCGCCACGTCGTCGAAATCGACGCCCTCGCCCGGCACCTCGACATCGAGATAGTCGCGGTGGCAGTAGACCTCGCTCTCGCCGGTCGACGCCAGGATGATGAATTCGTGGCTGAGGTTGCCGCCGATCGGGCCGGTATCGGCCACCATCGGGATCGCCCGCAGCCCCATGCGGGCGAAGGTGCGCAGATAGGCGACGAACATGCGGTTATAGGCGTGGGTCGCGCCCGCGAGGTCGACGTCGAACGAATAGGCGTCCTTCATCAGGAATTCGCGGCCGCGCATCAGGCCGAAGCGCGGCCGCACCTCGTCGCGGAATTTCCACTGGATATGATAGAGATTGAGCGGCAGATCCTTGTAGGAGCGCACATAGGACCGAAAGATCTCGGTGATCATCTCCTCGTTGGTCGGGCCATACAGCATGTCGCGCTCGTGGCGGTCCTTGATGCGCAGCATCTCCTTGCCGTAGTCGTCGTAGCGTCCGCTTTCGCGCCACAGGTCCGCCGACTGGATGGTCGGCATCAGCATCTCGATCGCGCCCGAGCGGTCCTGCTCTTCGCGCACGATCTGGCTGATCTTCTGCAGCACGCGCAGCCCGAGCGGCAGGAAGGCGTAGATGCCGGCCGCCTCCTGGCGGATCATTCCGGCGCGCAGCATCAGCCGGTGCGAAGCGATCTCTGCTTCTTTCGGCGTCTCGCGCAGGATCGGCAGAAAGAAACGGGACAGGCGCATGGGAATCCGACTCGTGGAATGCGGGCAGAAGGGGTTCGAGTGAAAGCGGATCGGGCGCCAAAACACAACCCCTGAACGGCCCGCAAAAGAGGGGCGACACCCGACCCGCCTACAAGGCCCGCGTGTGGCTCCGGTATAATGTTGCGCCGCAAGATGAATATTTTCCGGCAAGTTGCGTACGATACGTGACAAACGAAATTTGTTGGGCTACGGTCATTTCATCGCGCGGTACCATCAGAAGATGGACTTCTGCGGTCCAAGTCTTGGGAGGACAGTCCATAGGCGCGGGAAGCCGCTGCCTGGCCCGAAAAAAAGCCGCTACGCCGGGGTTCATGGACAATGAGGAAATTTGAGCAGGGCTTTGGCCCTGCTCATTTTTTTGGCCTTCAGGGGGCCCGGGAGGGCCCACCCGAAAGACCCTCGCGGATGGCCCGAATCGTGCCGGTCGGCGGGCACACGCCGATCATCTTCAGCACGCTGCCGCCGGCAGTCCCCTTCATCAAGGAAGGCAAGCTGCGCGCGCTTGCGGTGACAGGCAGGGCGCGCTTCCAGACGGCGCCGGAGGTGCCGACGATGGCGGAAGCCGGGCACCCCGATATAGAGGGTGACACCTGGGTCGGCGCGCTCGCTCCGGCCGGAACGGACGGTCACATCGTGGCATTTCTCAACCGCGAGATCGTCAGCATTCTTGCCGTCCCCGCGATGAAGGAACGCTTGATGGAGCTTGGCTACGAGCCGGTCGGCAATACGCCGGATGAATTCGCGGCTCGGATCAAGACCGAGATCGCGACATGGGCAAGAATCATCCGCTCCGCGGGGATTCGGGCGCAGTGAATCCCCGCCTAGCGACCCTGCGGCAGCAACCCCCACAGGGTCGCGAGGTCGTCGAGCGTCACTTTTCGGGTCATGAACAGCCAGAAGAAGAAGGCGCACAGCAGGGTGGTCACGATCGTGGTCCAGATCAGCTTCTTGACCAGCAGCGGAACGGCGGGCGCGCCCGGATCGGTGCCGGGCGAGACCGCGCCCTCTTCTTCTTGCGAATGGACGCCGAACGGCAGCACGGCGAACAGCACGATCCACCACGCGACGAAATAGATCGCGAGCGCCGTGGTCCATGACATCAAGACAACTCCATCATCTCTGCTCGAGCTCGACCAAGGTGCCGCAGAAATCCTTGGGGTGGAGGAACAGCACCGGCTTGCCATGGGCGCCGATCTTCGGCGTTCCGTCGCCGAGCACGCGCGCGCCCTCCCCTTTGAGCCGGTCGCGCGCCGCCAGGATGTCGTCGACCTCGTAGCAGAGATGATGAATGCCGCCGTCCGGGTTGCGCTCGAGGAATTTCGCGATCGGCGACTCCTTGCCGAGCGGCTCGAGCAGCTCGATCTTGGTGTTGGGCAAGGTGATGAAGACCGTCGTCACCCCGTGATCCGGCTGCGTCACCGCCGCCGACACCTCCGCGCCCAGCGTGTCGCGATAGACTCGCGCCGCCGCCGCGATGTCGCGCACCGCGATGGCGACGTGATTGAGCCGTCCGATCATGCGTGTCTCCCGTGGCCCGGCAGCTTATCCGTCATTGCGGGCCCGACAAGAGTCCAAGCCCGCTCAGGGCCGCGCGCATCTCGCCGCGCTCGCGCCCCAGATAATCACGCAGCGTCGCCCCTGCGAGAAGCATCTCGGTCCAGAAATGACGGGCGAGCTCGGATCTCCATTCCGCCGT
>Ga0208988_1000079_pt1 | contig 11662 bp, 8 predicted proteins | sample MedBloCARef_M1_FD_187850 | JGI IMG/M metagenome (GOLD analysis project Ga0208988, IMG submission 187850) | Forest soil microbial communities from El Dorado National Forest, California, USA - Mediterranean Blodgett CA Ref_M1 (SPAdes) (version 2) | ecosystem: Environmental > Terrestrial > Soil >... | reverse complement strand
CAATCACGCGAGCGATCAATCCCCTTTTTACATACCTGCTGGAACGGGTAGCCACAAACCCGCAAAACCATTTCGTGGAATCCTGCATCCAAAATTCCAACCAGCCTGCACGGCGCGGCTTACTCCACGGCCGCGGAACTCAAATTCTCAGATTTTTCAGGAGGAGATTTCCATGGCTCGAAAATTTTCATTCTTGTTGGGACTGATTTTCCTGATTTCGGTCACCGCTCGAGCGCAGGATAAAGTGGAGATTTTCGGTGGTTATTCCTTCGAGCGTTTCAATGCCTCGTCTTCGCGCAACCTGAATGGTTGGGAGCTCTCGGGCCAATACAAATTTGCAAGTTGGCTGGGCGGCGTCGCTGATCTCGACGCCCACTACGGCTTGCCTTCACAAAGCAACATTAGAACTTTGTCTTTCCTGGCCGGCCCGCAAATTTCCTTCCCGGCTCCCGTATCGCCGTTCGTCCACGTCCTCGCCGGGATTGGCCGTATTAGAACTGCAGGGATTTCCGATAGTTCATTTTCCACAGCGATCGGTGGCGGCTTCGACATGCATATAGCTCCCTTTATTTCTTGGCGAATCTTCCAGGCCGATGATGTGGTCACGCGATTCTTCGGCGGCACGCAAAATAACGCCCGCTTTTCCACTGGACTCGTTTTTCGGTTCTAAGCCCGGGTAAGCCACGGCAATGATGCTGATGATTTCGCTTGCACGGCGGAAATTGGCAGGATTGCAGCTCGTCCAGGACGGGCTACAGCGGATGCGGCATCAACACTGATTTATTCAAGACAGACAAACTAGGTCCGAGAGGTAAGATATCGATCTGGTTCGCGACTCTTCAAGAGATGTCTCAGGCGATCGCAAGCTTGCTCGAGAGATTGGTATAGCTCCTCCACGCCCTTGCCGTCGGCCGTAACTCTTCCCGCGTCCATGTCGGCGATGACTTCGTGGCATAGATTTGTGGCGCGGCGAATTCGATCGGAGGTCAGCCGCAAAGAAATCTCTCCATCCTCTCGCCCGTGCATTTGATGCTCCCGCAGTTGCTGAACGACAACGGCCGCCGTCCGTATGTATTCCACGGCGTCGCGGAACTCATTCAAAACGCGCAGATCGATGCCCTCCGACCGGAGAGAATCTTCGAGCTTTTGCAGCTCCACGCTGGCTTTCTTAACCTGTAAATTCACACCCCAGAAGCTTTCGCTCGAAATAATTAATTCGACGACGATGCCGTGAGACACGCCTTCCCTCGAATACGGAGTCGCCAGCACGCGAGCCTCCGCCGTCTCCGCGGAAAGAAAGTTTGTGAGTGTGATCCTGTTGCCTACGTCCGGGTAGCTGGACATCTCCAACTGGCCGCCGTTGGCGTTCACTTGCCTGGCGATGGCTTGCTCCTTAATGGCGATGCCATCGGAGCCACGCCAACTCACTTCAATCGGGACTGTAACCGGAAATCGCTGGGCTTTTCTACGCTCCGCCTTTGTGCCGTCTGGGCTGGTTCCACGCCTTGCCATAGTAGCTGGGTTCCTTCCGACATGTCTCTTGGTTTTGGAGTTCACCAAAGCAGAGGGACAGGTCAAAGGGAAGCTTAGGGCAAAATTTGCGGAATTCCTACTGTACTAAAGGACAGTATGCGGGGAACGCAAAAAATCCAGGTATATCCGGCCAAAGGGGCGCGCCTGTTAGTAAAAACAGACCCCCAGCCGGGTGTTATTGCGCTGGAGAAGCCGCATCCACGGTAACGTGTGCGGGAATCGGGCGGTACCCGCTGCGTGTCCGAATGCGGTATTTCTTCCATTTCGGGTCTTTTAGTTTGACCGTAATAGCGCGCCAGCCACGATTTGGGTTCGTCTGTGGGTAGTAACTCAGAAAATAGAGGTGGGCCAGGTCTTCCCGGATTAAAGAGAAGGCTTGGCGCTCGTCTCTCCAATTCTTGGCATAGTAGGCCTCGCCCCCGGTGGCGGCGCTCATGCGTTCGAACACCGCGGAGGTCGCCGGATCCAACTTTGCCTCCCGGGTACTGATCATGTAGATGGGGATCCCTTGCGACTGCGCCAATTCGTCGACATCCTCTGGGGCAACCATGCTGGAGTTGTCGGGGCCGTTCGAGAAGACCACCACCACTTTTCTGCCGGAATTCTGACCTGCGTCCTTGAGAGTCATCAACAGGGCGTTATAAAGGGCGGAATCATCTCCATTCACCGTGCCACGCACGCCGCGCAGCACTTGTGACCGGTCGGTCGTGAGCGAGGTGGCTCGGAAAAAGTCTCTGCTATAGGAATAGAACGCCACGCGATAGGGAGTATCGAGACTCCGTATAAAGTCAGCGATGGCATCCTGTGCGTAAACAAACCCCCGGCCCTTATACATGTAGTTGCTGGTGTCGAACAGGATGAAAACATCGGCGCCGCTTACCGCGGAGTCAAGCCCTTGCAGCGAGCCCTGTTGGACTCCATTGCGCGGAGAGGCGCTCGCCGGTCCCTCGATGAAGGTATTCGCGTTCGGACCTCCCGGCTTGGACGCGCCTTTCCCCTGGGGAACGTCGGCCACATTTTGCGGGCCTTCATTGCCCTCCTCAAAGGTGGCGACGGTTTGCGGGATGCCGTCTTCGGAAATCACGAAGTCAGAGGGGTGGAGCCCCGTGACGTAGTCACCCTTGCTATCTGTCACCGCCACATTCAGCTGCACCATGGCCACCGTGACGCGGATGACGTTGCTGTTCTGTTCGCGATCCTGGGCCGACATCCAGACAGCGAAGCCGGAGAGCAGTACCAGAAGTATCAGAAACAACAGAACATACCGTTTCCCCATAAGTCCCTCTTTTGACTGACCGCCGCGTCCAGTCCCAGCGATCCAACCTCTTACGAATTCCTTCCGTACAGGAGAAATAGGCTAGAATCCCGAAGCAACGGTGCTCTTCGGCAGCGCAGCGATCTTTCCCTGGCGAAACTCATCCCCTGTTTCCCGCATCGCCCGGAGCACGGCCGTCCAATCTTCCAGGTGGGTGGCAAATGTTTGCTCCACCATGCGGCGCGTCAGCTCCGGAACCAGACGGTTCAACATCACAGGGGCATAGTTCATTTCATCCGCAAGCCGGGCCCAATACAAGTTATTCGAATCCCAGGATTCAGCCAGCAACCGGCTGGAGTAGCCCAGGAAAGAAGGAAAGGGCTTTACATTCAACAGTTCCCGGGCGTAGCTCTGTGCCAGAGCAGGGTGCGGCACACCGAAATCCTCCGACAGCCGTTCCCAACTCACCTCTTTAGGAAATTTTGCCGTCAAGCCTTCCAACTCCTTGCCTGCAGCCCCCCAATGGCTCGTGTCTTCCGGGAATCTTCGCCGGAACTCCGCAGTCAAGTAGAACGTCTCGGCCGGCGTCGTCTGAGAAAGTGCCTCGCCCTCGCGTCCCGCGCGGAGAGCTCGCTCAACTTCCTCGGACCTCTGGGGAAGCATGCGATCGGAAAAGATGCTCATTACCGTCTGGCGAACTTTTTCGTTCTCCGCGGCGGCCGCCATAAGTTCTTCTCCGGTGCGCTGATACAGGGTGACGGCATGAAGTTCGTTTCGCGTCACCCCCCACCATCGCGGCAGAATGGCGCTAGTCATGAGTCCCGGCACCAAGTCCTCCCAGATCAGCGACTGGACGTTTTGTGGCACGATGAAGTCCTGCTCCACCTTAGCAAGCACGTAAGGTAGATCGGCCATCGAGCCGATCAGATGAGCACCCCCGCTCGCCGTCCAGCCTCGGCCAAACAAACGCGGGGTTCGCCAGGTTTGTTCTCCGGCGGTGGCCGCTTCGCCGGAATAGTCCCCTCCAGAGAAATCATGGGAACGGACGAACAGGGGGTTGTGGTGCAGCATCTGGGCGCCCGACGGCTCAAAGTACGCGTAATTCAGCCCCACCAGGGTGTCCCGCAGAAAGGGAGTGAGCTGGCCGCGAGCTTCGGCGATCTCGCCGGGAGTAGCCTGCGATTTGAGCACCTTCGCCAAATCCGTCCTCATCTGCAATATCGTGTGGCGATTGCTGTAAAGTCCGGCGGCGTATTCACTCCTCTCGCGAGTCGTGAATAGCGGCTTTGGCATCTCGAATTCCCGCAGCTCTCCAGCAAGAGGCACCAGGAAGTCGGACGCGCCCTTGCCATTCGCCATTTGATTCAGGCCGTCCCCGAGTGCGAGCAGCGTATCGAGAGAAACGAGGCGTTGATCATCCAGCACCAAGCGCATCCTGTTTGCTAATTCCTGCCGCACCTGTTGGCCTTCGGGGCTGGTCTGGTCGGGCCCAGCCAACAAGGCTATGATTGCGTCCTGGGAAAGCGCCGGTCTTCCGGTCGCGGCACGCATCAATTCTCCGAGCGAATTCTTGCCGGCTTCGAAGAGTTGGTTTGAGGATTGGATCGTGGCGAATGGATTGAGAGCCTTCAGCCACGAATCGTTCATACTTCCAACCGGGATCTGCCCTTGCCGGGCGAGGATTTGCCAGAGTCCGATGTTGGCCTGCACAATGCCCAATGCATCCGCTCGCAGGAGGCGGTCGGGAATACGATTGAGTCCTTCGGCCACTGTGATAAAGCGGGTGATCGCGGCATTGCTCAAACTGGGGAACTCCGAGAAAACCAGATACTGGTCACCGAATCGCCCGAACTTTTCAGTCAGCAAACGCGCTGTTGCGAGGTTCAATCTTTGGTCCGGAGACCGGCCGCGGTCGATTTCAGTCAAAGCCAGAAAAGTGTTCAGCGGCCCTTCTCTCGAACTCACGCGTGAAATGGCGATCATGCCCTCCACAAGTTGCTCGGGATTGTTCCAACCAGCTGCGCGCTTGCCCCACTCCCTAACGATCTTGGAGTCGCTCTTCGCCCGCATGGCCTCCTTCCAGACTTCCAAGCCACCCGGAATGTGCGGCTGGCCGTCAGGCTCAAACTGGAGCCGGTTGACAAGAAGGAAGAGTCCCTGATCCGGACGGAACGAATGTCTGGTGGGGCTGGGGGAGAGGTCCTTTCCCCGGAGCGCTTCATAGAAATGCTGCAATCGGCGAGATTCGGTGAAGTAGGGCTGTTGCTTTTGGCTGACGCGAGACAGCGCATCAAAATAAGTGGCCAGCCAGCCGTCGTCTCTGCCAAGCAGGCGGGTTATGAATTCCGCCGGCGATCCGGGACTGGCTCCCACCAAATCTTTCCATGCGGATTCCGCGGGCGCTCCCCCTGGCACGATGACTCTGCCTGCCCGGATGGAGATATGACTGCCGTAGAAGTCGAGAACGGCCGCAACTGGTACCAGTTTCCTTAGTCCCTGAGATCGCCACAGCGCATTCCGCGTTTCCACATCCATACGAGACATGGCCCAGTAGAGACGCGCCATGCCGGGATCGCGCAAGATAGAATCCACGACCTCTTTTCTTGTGGTGTTGCCGTTCTTCTCAGCGGCCATCCAATCGTTCCCGGCGAACAGCACGGGCACTCGAGTGGAGGTGAAGGGATAAACAAAAGGTTTGCCTCCGCGCAATGTATCCTCAAGTTCAGACAGGGGAAACCCGGAATCAATCGTGAGGAAAGCCCTGTCCGCATTGGAGGTTTCAAGCGCGGCATTTGGCCCACAGGATTGCTTCATCCTGTAGCCGAGGATCGGCAAAAGCGGTTTCGCCTCCGCGCAATTTGAAACATGAATCACGCCTCCCGGGCCCGCGAAAGTCATCAATTCCCTGGCCTGATCCATATACCAATTTAATAGGATGAGAAACTCTGTTGGCTTGCCGCTCCCCCCTTGAAAGCCACTCACCACCACATTGCGAGACAGCAGGGGCAAGACTTCCTCCGGGGAAACTTTCTGACTGATGGCGGCCATGCGCAGGAATGAGCGCAAGGGACCAGGAATCGTGACCTCTTCCGGAGAGGAAACAGCGGCAGGCTCCGGAGACTGCGTTCCATTGGTTTGCTGTGAAGGGGTGGCGGGTAAAGCGGTCCAGGCGTTGCGAGGGAAGTAAAAGAACGCGCACAGAAAAATCGTAAGAAGTAGCACGGGCAGGCAAAAGCGAGATTTCATGGCCGAATCCTCCCTCGAACATTGAGGAAAATGAAATGTGAGTTATTGGCGGCACCAGGCAAGGGGGAAACTCTGCCTTCCCGGCGCGACCTCCATTTGGCTCACCTGGGCCCGGAGAACCTCAAGCTCGTCGGTTCTCTTCGAAGTAGAAATCTGAAGTGTATCTCTCTTTTTTACCGGCGCTCCTTGTGTGGGAGCGAAGGATAGATCATTCGTTGGACTCCCGTCAATCGGGTACTCACATCATGATCCTGGTCTGTCACCCTTCGAGACGGTCTCGGCAAACGTGACAGCGACAAATCGCAGTTATGTCCGTGGAGAGCGAAACGCATCTGCTCCCGGGGCGGGGGGTAATCCAAAGGTACACGAGAAATGTGAATGGATCAATCAGAAGTAGAACAAAATATGAATGCAAAAGTAGATATTTTGGTGCGGAAGGGGGGATTCGAACCCCCACGCCTTACGGCGCCACCCCCTCAAGATGGTGCGTCTGCCAGTTCCGCCACTTCCGCACGAGGAAAGGTGAGAATAAATCCGAGCACGTTCTGCAACGCAGCCAGCGCTATGAGGCTCCTGCTGTTTGTGCTATTTCGACGGCGTCGTTGGAGCTGGCGCCGATGGAGCAGGCGTCGCGGCGTTCGGTGCTGCCGGAACCGGCGCCTCGGGCGTCGGCACTGTCCCCGTGTGTACTGGGAGTGCCGGCACCGCAGGCTTGCCCGTCTTTGAGAATTGCTGCAACACGGAACTTCCCGAAGACGCAGCCGTCGAATTCTGGCGCATGGTCATGGCCATCGAGGTCAGCATGAACATGATCGCGCACCACGTCGTGGCCTTCGAAAGGAATGTTGCCGCGCCGCGCGGGCCAAACGCCGTCTGGCTGCCCGCACCGCCGAACGCTCCCGCCAGGTCCGCGGCCTCACCGCTTTGCAACAACACTACGATGATCAGCAGACCGCAGACCAAAACATGCAGCGTGACGAGCACAAAATAAACTTTCCAGCCGAGACTCAGCAGACCCAAGCCAATCAGGATTGAAATTGCCCACTTAACTTCTTTTGGCATTACACTTCCTACCCTTCAGAAATTCACCCGCTCAAAAATTTACAATGGAGGCGAACGCCCCGGGGTTCAGACTCGCGCCACCCACCAGCGCTCCGTCAATTTCCACCTGCGCCATCAATCCCTTAATATTGTCGGGCTTGACGCTGCCCCCATAGAGAATCCGCAACCCGCTGGCCCGTTCAGGCGTAAAGACCGCTGCTGCCTGCTGCCGCAGGAACCGGTGCGCCTCCGCGGCCATTTCCGGAGTCGCCGTGCGGCCCGTGCCAATCGCCCACACGGGTTCGTAAGCAAGAATGATACGCGAGAACTCCGCACCGGTCAACGCACCTACCCCACCGCGAAATTGCCGCTCGAGCACCTCTTCCGTCTTTCCGCCCTCGCGCTCGGCGAGCAGCTCCCCCACGCACAAGATCGGGGTCAGACCCGCTGCAAGCGCCATCTTGACCTTCTTGCAGGCGCGCTCGTCGGTCTCGGCACAGAATTGACGTATTTCCGAATGCGCAACGAGTGCGACACGGCATCCCACATCCACCAGCATCGAAGCGGAAACTTGTCCGGTGAACGCACCTTCCGCTTCCCAGCACAGGTCTTGCGCCGCGATCGAAATGGCAGTCCCGCGCGCAGCTTCCACCGCGGACGTTAGAGCTGTAAACGGTGGCGCGACGATGATGTCGCAGTGCGTCGAGCTTGCCACCAGCGGCGCCAGCGCGGCAAAATACGCGCGCGCCTCCGCCTGCGTCTTGTACATCTTCCAGTTCCCGGCAATCACCGGTCGTCGCATCACGCCTCTTTCGTCGCCGCAACAACTCTATGTTCCGGTCTTTAGCGTACCCGAATTTTTCTTTTTCGCATGCGTTAAATTCAGAAAAGCGCGACACAGAGGACACAAAGGAACACAGAGGGTCACAGAGAAATCGAAGTTACTCTTTCAATCGCCTTTTCGTGCTCTTCTCTGAGCCCTTTGTGTACTCTGTGTTAAATCTTTTTTTGTTTGAAGTGCTCAAACTTTTTTCGTCAGCGCCTCGACTCCTGGCAGCTTGCGCCCGCCCAAGAATTCAAGCGATGCGCCCCCGCCGGTCGAAATGTGCGAAACTTTGCCGGCAAGCCCTGCCGCGTGGATCGCCGCCACCGAATCTCCTCCGCCCACGATCGAAATCGCGCCCTTAGCTGTCGCAGCAGCCACCGCGCGCGCGATTTCCAGCGTCCCTTTCGCGAACGCCGGCATCTCGAACACGCCCATCGGGCCGTTCCACACAATTGTTTTTGCGCGCGCCAGCTCGGCGCTGAATTTCGTTACCGTTTCCGGGCCGATGTCGAGCCCCATCCATCCGTCGGGCGTTGCGTTCACGCTTGTCGTTTGCGTCTTCGTATCCGCCTTCAGTTCCGCGCCCAACACGTGGTCGGTGGGCAGCAGCAAGCGGAAGTTGCGCTGCTTGGCTTCCTCGATCAACTTTCGCGCGAGGTCCACCTTGTCGGTTTCCACGAGGGAATTCCCGATCGGCAGCCCCTGCGATTTTAAGAACGTGTAAGCCATTCCGCCGCCGATGAGCATCGCGTCGGCAATGCGCATCAGGTTCTCGACCACTTCGATCTTGTCCGAGACCTTCGCGCCGCCCAGCACGGCCACGAATGGCCGCTCGGGGTTTGACAACGCTTTACCCAGAAAAGCCAGCTCGCGCTCCATCAGCAATCCGGCCGCGGCCTGTTTCACGAAGCGCGTAATTCCCACAACCGACGCGTGCGCCCGATGCGCCGAACCGAAAGCGTCGCACACAAACAGGCCGTCGCAGAGCGCCGCCAGTTGGCGCGAGAAAGTCTCGTCATTGGCCTCTTCTTCCGCGTGGTAGCGGACATTTTCGAGCAATAGCACACCGCCGTTTGCGAGCGCCCGGCTCTTTGCCTCCGCATCCGCGCCGACGCAATCCGGCGCGAACTCCACCGGCGCCCCCAAGAGCTCCGCAAGTTTCGCCGCCACCGGCCGTAAACTGTATTTCGGATCGGGCTTGCCTTTTGGCCGCCCTAGATGCGAAGCGAGCACCAGCCGGGCGCCGCGCTCGCGCGCAAATGCCAGCGTCGGCAGCGTCTCCCGGATCCGCGTATCGTCGGTGACACGTCCGCCGTCCAGTGGAACATTAAAGTCGACGCGCACAAACACTCGTTTGCCGCCAAGTTCCAGATCGCGGATCGAAAGTTTATTCATGGCCCAAGTCCGAAGAAGTAGAGGGATTCCTCATCCCTCCTCGGCGGGATTCGGAATGACAATCGAAATTACTTTTTCCGCAATCTGCGGAGCTGCGACGCCTATTTGGCCGTCTTCAGCTGCGCCATGTACATCCGCATTAGGCACGGGCCGCCCTTCGCATCAGCTCAGGGCAAGCGAATCACTGGCCACTAGTCACCGGTCACTAGTCACCAGTCACCAGTCACCATCCTACAGCTTCGACGCCAGGAACTGGACCAAGTCCCGGCAGCGGCTCGAATATCCCCACTCGTTGTCGTACCAGGCCAATATTTTCGCGCAGTTCGTTCCCACAACGCGCGTGTAGCCGGAATCGACGATGGACGAGTGCGGGTTGCCCTTAAAATCTGCAGAGACCAACTCCTCTTCCGTATACTCGAGGACGTTTTTCATCGGTCCTTCGGCCGCGCGGCGCAAGGCGGCATTTACGGTTTCAACCGTTACAGGTTTTTCCGTCATGACGGTGAGGTCCACCACGCTCACGTTCGGCGTGGGCACGCGGATGGAGTAGCCGTCGAGCTTCCCTTTCAACTCCGGGATCACCAGGTGCAGCGCCTTTGCCGCGCCTGTTGAAGTCGGAATCATCGAAAGCGCCGCCGCGCGCGCTCGGCGCAGATCTTTATGCGGCAAATCGAGCAGCCTCTGATCGTTCGTATAAGAGTGGATCGTGGTCATGGTGCCGCAGGAGATCCCAAACGTGTCGTGGATTACTTTGGCGACCGGAGCCAGGCAGTTGGTCGTGCAGGATGCATTCGAGATGATGTGATGTTTCGCGGGGTCGTACGCCTTGTCGTTCACTCCGAGCACAACCGTCAGGTCCTCGCCTGTCGCGGGCGCCGAAATAATCACCTTTTTTACGGGGCCGCGCTTGTGTTTTGCCGCCTCGGCGGCCGTGGTGAACAGGCCCGTCGATTCAATGACGATTTCCGCCCCGACAGATGCCCAATCGATCTGCCCCGGATCTTTCGTTTTGAAGACACGGAAACTCTTTCCATCCACCGCGATCGAATCGTCGGTATGGGTCACCTTTTGGTGCAAGTTCCCCAATACGGAGTCGTACTTTAGCAAGTGCGCCAGAGTTCGTGAGTCGGTGATGTCATTTACCGCTACGAACTCAATCGCCGGATTTCCCAGCGATGCGCGCACGATATTCCGCCCGATACGGCCGAAGCCGTTGATTCCCACTTTGATCGGCATGATTCCTCCGGAAGGATGGATAGTCAGGCATGAGAACCCAAAATGCTAGGTTGGAGAGGTGCAAAAGTCAAACCGATTCGCTGACCAATGGTCTCATTTCCGTGCACGGCGTCTTCGGTAAGCGGAAGGTTTTTTCAGCACTCCTTGCAGGACACGCAGTTGGCCGTCTACCGGCCCAATCTGCAAACCAAGAATCTTTGCAATCAACGGATACAGGTGGATGTTTTCGAACGGGGCGACGGTCAATCCGGCGCGGATTTCCGGACCGGCGGCGTAGAAGATCGCCTTCATCGACGGCATCGTGTCCGGATCGTAGCCGTGCGCACCTTGCGGGGGCATCATTAAATTGCCGGGCACATGCGCAACGATGCTGAACGGACCGGTCGGCACGACGACCGGGTCGCCCACGCGTGGATTCGAATCGAAATGCAGGTTCTCCGGCACCTTCGCCCGGCGATATACTTCGAACGAGTCGGTCGCGCCAAGCAAGGAGTTGTAGGCCTTTTCCGCATCCGCTTCGGATTTCGCATAGAGCAGGGGTCCTGACGTCTCAAATTGTGACAGGTCAGCCCATTTATCGAGCGCAATCCAACCGCCTTGCGTGGCTTCCATTCCGTGATCGGCGACTACGATTAGATCGACGGACAATCCAAGCCTCGCGATCCCCTCGTACAATATTCCAATCATCTCGTCTACGTGCCGGACAGCTTCACCAGTTTCAGGAGCACCGGGTCCAAACTCGTGCCCCGCGTGGTCCACATTGGAATAATAAAGCGTGATGAAATGCGGCCTCTCCTTCGCCGGAAGCCTCAGCCAGGCCAGGATTTGTTGCACGCGCTGCTCATCTGGAAACTTGTCATCAAAATGCAGGTAGTAGCTGGGGCGCTTTCCTTGAATTTCGGCCTCTGAGCCCGGCCAGAACAAGCAGGCTGAACGCATTCCTTGCTGCTCCGCGAGCACCCAGAGCGGCGTCCCGCCGTACCAACTTCCGTCCGCGTTGGATTTTGGGTCCGAAAAGGAATACTTCTCTTTGCGCTCGGGATCGTAGAAATTATTGGCGACGATGCCGTGGTGCTCGGGATAGAGCCCAGTCACAATTGTGTAGTGATTCGGGAAGGTAACCGAGGGAT
>Ga0208988_1000078_pt1 | contig 11735 bp, 7 predicted proteins | sample MedBloCARef_M1_FD_187850 | JGI IMG/M metagenome (GOLD analysis project Ga0208988, IMG submission 187850) | Forest soil microbial communities from El Dorado National Forest, California, USA - Mediterranean Blodgett CA Ref_M1 (SPAdes) (version 2) | ecosystem: Environmental > Terrestrial > Soil >... | reverse complement strand
CAACCCGGCTCTACCATGACCTGACGCAAATTCTCCGGCTCTGCCTGTCGGGTCCTTTCGATCCGAAGACGGCCGGGGCGGGGCTGCTCGGCCTGCTGGCGCGTGCCGCCGATGTGCCGGATTTCGCCACCCTGGAGGCGCACCTCGCCGACACGCAGGCGAAAGTGAGGCGGAGCTTCGTGCGCATCCTCGGGGAATGAGCGCGCGGACTGCACGAGTGGCCGTGCCCCGAGCGGCCTGTGGTTGCAGGGATGCAAACCCTCAATGGTTGTGGGAGGATGCCAAGGCCTGTTAGCATGGCGCGTCGGGACCGAAGGAGCGGGACATGTCCGTGATCGAAGCGGCGGTGGCGGCGGTCGGGGTACGGTTGATGATGTTGGGCGCGGCGCTCGCCGCCCTCGGCCGGCTCATCGCCATCGCGATCAAAAGCCTGTTCGGCCACGACGGCACCCTTCAGCAACGCTTGGTCGCCGGCCTGACGTCCCCGGTCGGGCAGCGAGCGGCGTTCGACGTGCTGCGGGCATTTCTGCCCAATATCGTGATCAAGCGGAAGTTCATCACCTCCTACGATAATGGCGGCACCGCGGTGGTGACGCGCTTCGAGGACGTCAAGGAGGTGCTGGCGCGCGACGGCGAGTTCGAGGTCGTCTACGGGCCCCGGATGATCGAGATCACCGGCGGGCAGAACTTCTTCCTCGGCATGCAGGATACGCCCGACTATACCCGCGACGTCTCGAACATGAGGATCGCGGTGCGCCGCACCGATCTGCCGAGCATCGTGCAGCCGTTCGCGGCGCGCAAAGCGGCCGAGCTGGTCGCCGCGACCCGCGGGCGGATCGACGTTCCGCAGGACCTCACCTTGCGCGTGCCGACGCAGCTGCTCGACGTCTATTTCGGCACGCCCGGGCCGTCCGAGCGCGAGATGATCGCGTGGACGACGGACATGTTCTGGTACTTGTTCATCGACCTCTCGGCGGATCCGACGCTCGACAAGCGCGCGCTGCAATCCGCGGCCCAATGCAGGACCTATCTCGACGGCGTGGTGCGGGATCGAAAGGCCCGGCCGTCGAGCGCCGACGACGTCCTCAATCGGTGCCTGGCGATGCAGGCGGCCGGTCTTCCCGGCATGGACGATCTCGGCATCCGCAACAACCTGATCGGGCTGGTGATCGGCGCCGTTCCGACGACGTCGAAGGCCGCCGTCCTGGCGCTCGATCAGCTGCTCGAACGTCCCGACGCGCTGGCCGGGGCGCAACGCGCCGCCCGCGCGGACGACGATGCGTTGCTGGCGCGCCATATATTCGAGGCGCTGAGGTTCAATCCGGTCAATCCGGTGATCTACCGGCGCGCCAACCGCGACACCGTGGTGGCGGCGGGAACGTTGCGTGCGCGAAAGATTCCGCGGTCCACCATGGTGCTGGCGGCGAATTACTCCGCGATGTTCGACCGCTTCAAGCTCTACGACCCGGAATCGTTCCGGACCGACCGGCCCTGGGACAGCTACATCTTGTGGGGCGACGGGCTGCATACCTGCTTCGGCGCCCATATCAATCAGGTTCTTATCCCGGCGATCCTGAAACCGCTCCTGCAACAGAAGGGCTTGCGGCGCGCGCCTGATGCGTCGGGACAAATCGACACGGGCGGGACACCGTTTCCGGTGCATCTGCGCCTGGAGTTCGATGCGGCCTGAGGAAAGCCGCTATCTCTCCGGCTGCGCATTCCCGAAATAGTCCGTGACGGTCTCCCAGGCCGCGGTCTGCAGGAACTTGGCGGTGCCGGCGTCGAGGCCGGCGGTATAGCCGAGACCTTCCGGGGATTTCTTGAACAGCGCCGCATAGACGGTGCAGGCCGCCAGATAGGTACCGGCGAGGCTCGGATGGCGCTTGTCGGATGCGTGCAGGATCAGCTCGGGCCGCTGCCGGAGCGAACGCGCGAAGGCCAGCCCGGCCGGGATCACCAAGGCCTCGTTCTGGTTGGCCGCCGTCGTATAGGCCTCGGCCAATGTGGCCGTCATTTCCGGCTTGTCGGCATAGGCCCATGACATGAAGAATACCGGCTTGGCGCCGTGCCGTCGCACCGTATCGCTGTGCTTCTTGCTGTAGTCGGTGAAGACCGATTTCAATTGCGGGTGAATCGGGCACTGGCTGCAATCCATCATGATGGCCAGGTCGAACAGCCGGTCGATCTTGTTGAACACGACGTTGTTGTCGGCATCGAAGGAATAGCGGCCCAGGGCGTTCGGCCGGAAATACGATTCGACGTCGTGCCAGTCCGCGCCCGAGCCGCTGATGGTGACCGATGTGGCGCGCAACTGATAAGCCGGATCGGCGGCGCTCGCGAGCCGCAACACGTGATTATGCAGGCTGTTGTTGTAATAGAAGAAGCTGTTGCCGATGAAGATCACGGAGGCTGGCCGCTCGACGCCGGACGTGAGGATCTTCGGCGCCGTCTGCGCCGCGAGCGGCGTCATGCCGAGAACGGCGAGCAGGGCGGCGCCGAACAAAGGGCGGAGGTTGGGAAAAGGCATGGTATGCGTCCTCATCGGGGTGAGTGAGCAGGCTTCGGCGTTTCAATCGGATATCTTAGACCGACGCGAGGCATCGACGCCGCGTGGCCGGCGCGGGTTATCGTGACGTGACGACCTTGCTACTTTACCGCCCGGTCTCGTTCCCTCCCAGAGGCTCTCCATGACCCCGATCCTGCGGCTCTACGAGGATACGCTTTCCGGCGACGGCGCATTCGATGCCGCATTGCCCGCCATGCCGCGCATGATCTTCGTGGTGCACGGCGCGGTCACGGTCGCCAAGCGCCTGCTGGGCGATGGCGAAGCCTGGTTCGGCGCCGGCGCGCTCGCGCTCACGCCCGGCAAAGCCGGGGTGACCTGCTGGCGCTTCGAGCTCGCGCCGGCATCGGGTGCGGACGGCGCGGCGCGCGGCCGCGGCGTGGTCTCGCACCAGAAAATGTCGGTGCGGCTCGATACCTTGCCGGCGGGCGATCTCCTGATGCGGGGCGACAGCGTCGGCTTTCCGCCGGGCGGCTGCGCCTATCTGCACACCCATCAGGGCCCCGGCATCCGCTGCCTGATCGAAGGCGGCATCCGCATCGACACCCATGGCGGCTCGACGTCCTACGGACCGGGCGGCGCGTGGTTCGAATCCGGCCCCGAGCCTGTTTTCGCGCAGGGCGCCGATCGTCCGACGCGCTTCATCCGGGTGATGATCCTGCCCCGCGCGCTGCTCGGCAAGAGCTCGATCTCCTACGTCAACGAGGACGACAAGACGCGGCCGAAATCGCAGCAGTATAAGATCTTCGTCGATGAGCCTATCGCCCGGGAGTAACCGGGCCGTCGGCCTCCTGGACCGCTCTCACGCCGCATTGCGGGCGTCGGTCGCCTGCCGCGCCGGAGACGGCAGGCGCACCAGCACGACGGTGCCGACGCCGGGCTTGGAGCGGATGCGCATGATGCCGCCATGCAGCTCGACCAGGGACTTGGCGATCGCGAGGCCGAGCCCGGAGCCCTGATGGCTCTTGGTGAGCTGGCTCTCGACCTGCTCGAACGGCCGGCCGAGCTTGGCGAGCGCGGCGTGCGGAATGCCGATGCCGCTGTCGTCGATCGCGATCACCAGCGAATGGCCGCGCATGCGGCCGCGGACATTGACGTGGCCGCCGTCCGGCGTGAATTTCACCGCGTTGGACAGCAGGTTCAGGATGATCTGCTTGCAGGCGCGGCGATCGGCTTCGAACGCGATGCCGGGCGTCACGTCGAGCGCCAGCGCGAGCTTCTTTTCGGCGGCCCGGCCCGAGACCACCCGCAGCGCATCGGCCAAAAGCTCGTCGAGGATGAGCGTCTCGCGGTCGAGGCGCATGCGGCCGGCCTCGATCTTGGACATGTCGAGCACGTCGTTGATCACTTCGAGCAGGTATTGGCCGCTCGAATGGATGTCGTGACAATATTCGTCGTATTTTTGGGTGCCGAGCGGGCCGAACATGCCGGATCCCATGATCTCGGAGAATCCCAGGATGGCGTTGAGCGGCGTGCGCAGCTCATGGCTCATATTGGCGAGGAATTTCGATTTCGCCTGGCTGGCTTCCTCTGCGCGGGTCTTCTCCTCGGAGTATTTCTCTGCGAGTTCGGAGAGCTGGTGCGCCTGCGACTCGAGCACCTGCTGGGAGGTGCGCAGATCGGCGACGGTCGCCATCAGGCGGCGCTCGCTGTGGATCAGCTTCTCCTCGTGCAGCTTGATATTGGTGATGTCGGTGCCGACCGAGACATAACCGCCGTCCTTGGTGCGCCGCTCGCTGATATGCAGCCAGCGGCCGTCCTCGAGCTGCGCCTCGAAGGTGCGCGCGCCCGGCGTCGGGCTGTCGTCATTGGCGCTGGTGGTGCGCACCACCGGCCTGCGTCCGGCGGCGACCACCGCCTCATAGGCGGTGCCCGCCGTGATCGTGTCGTCGGGAAGATCGTGCAGCGCCTGAAAATTCGAGTTGCAAAGCACCAGCCGGTTGTCGGAGTCCCACAGCACGAAGGCCTCCGGGATGGTCTCGATCGCGTCACGCAGGCGGAGATCCGCCGCGACGGTCTTTTCCATCAGGTGCTTCTGCTCGGTGATGTCGACCGCGATGCCGATCAAATGCGGGTCGGCGCCGTCGCTCTGGCGGATGATCTCGCAGCGCGCGCGCAGCCAGACCCAGTCGCCGCAGGCGTGGCGCATGCGGAATGCGCGGTCGATCGACCGCGTCTTGCCGTCGGCGAGCTGGGTCGCGAGCTCGTAGAGCCGGATGTCGTCGGGGTGGACCAGCGCGCCGACCTCCCCGAAGGTCAGCAGATCGTCGCGCGGGTCGAGACCGAGAATGGCGAACATCGAATGGGACCAGAAGATGCGCCCGCGCGCGAGGTCCCAGTCCCATAATCCGCAGCGCCCGCGGTTGAGCGCGGTGTCGATCCGCGCGCGTACGGTGTCGTAGATCGCGTCCGCCTCGCGCGCGCGCGTCGCCTGCCAATGGAAAGCGAAGCCAAGGATGAGAACCACGAAGCCGGTGGTGGCCGACAGCGTGACGGTGAGCACGGTGTCGGACCGCCAGGGTGCGAGCGCCTGCGCGCGGGACTGGATGATCGCGACCTGGCCGAGCGGCGCCTTGAGCAGGCGCACGGTCGCGAAGGCCGGTGTGCCGTCGGCGAGCGGCGTTTCCAGCACGCCGGCGGTGGCGCCGAAGGTGGTGAGCGGCTGGTCGGGCCCCAGGATATCGAGCAACGGCCGGCCCGGTATGCGGAAGGGCGCGGCCGCGACGATGTTGCCGTCGATATCGCTGACGAAGATCTCGCGTCCGCCGTCGCGGGCGCGGGAGGGAAGCAAGCGATCGAGCAGCTCCTGGGTGCCGCGCAAGACGTCGTTCTTCGACGTCGCCACCGCCTGATCGAGACGCGCGGCGAGCAGATCAGCGGTCGCGTCGAGCTCGGTGACGACCGTCGCGATCGCCTGATGCCGACGATCGTGCACCTGCACGCCGGTGCCGAACGCCATGGTGAGCAGGAAGGCGATGATGAGAACCGGAACCGCGCGGCGCAATGCCGGCTCTGCGACGAGGAGGCGCCGATATGCGGGCTTGGCGATAGATTGAGCCAGGCCCTTGATCGAATCCGTACTCGGTGACGCGCTCGCGAGAGCGGGCGTCATGCCAAGCCTCCCCCTTTTGGAACTTCCCCATCCGTCCTCGGTCAGGATGCGCCGCACCGCTTACCGAATCACCGTCATTGGAATCGATCGCCGAATCTTTGTCGAGAGTCCCCGAATCGATTTTTAAAAAATTATTACCATCAACGAAAAACGCGAAAATGCGCATGTGACACGGGTTTCCGTGACTTTCGCGGCGGTGCCGGGACGATATCCACACCCCGGTTTCCAGGCCTTGACAGAGGTTCCGTTTCGTCCCCGCCGAGCGCGCCGCGGTGCCGCGCTCAGGTGTCGGCGAGCGAGCGCTCGACGATGTCGCGCACGTCGGGGGAGAGCGACGGCGCCGCCGCCACCCGCTTGAGCTCGGCCTCGGCCCTGGCGCGCCGCACCGCCTCGAGGGCACGCCAGCTTCGGAACGCCGTCATCATGCGCGAGGCGACCTGGGGATTTTTTCCGTCGAGGGCCAGCACGGTGTCGGCCAGGAAGGCGTAGCCGGCGCCGTCCGGGCGGTTGAACTGGGTCTGGTTCATCTGCGTGAAGGCGCCCACAAGGGAACGTACGCGGTTCGGATTTCCGAGCGAAAAAGCGGGATGCCGCGTGAGCTCGTGCACCCGGTCGAGCGTCGCCGGCTCCGGGATCGCCGCCTGCAGCGCGAACCATTTGTCGATCACCAGCGGATCGGACTGATAGCGGCGATAGAAATCGTCGATCGCCGCCTGGCGCTCGCGCACCGGGTAGAGCGAGAGCGTCGACACCGCCGCCAGGCGGTCGGTCATGTTGTCGGCCGACTGGTATTGGCGGGCGGCGAGCGCGATCGCGGCCGAGCTGCCCGAGGCGGCCAGCAGGTCCAGCGCGATGTTCTTCAGGCTGCGGCGGCCGGCGCTCGCCGCATCCGGGCTGTAGGTGCCGCTCTCCGACAGGCGGCGATAGGCGTCGCGCAGCGCGGGTCCTAGTGTGTTCCCGATCTCCGCCCGCAATGCCACGCGCGCCGTGAAAATCGCGTCCGGATCGACGTCGCGGCCGAGCTCGCGCGCGATATCGGCCTCCGATGGCACCGCGAGCGCCTGCGCCGCGAAGGCCGGTTCGACCTGCGGATCGGCAAGGATCGCGCCGAGCGCGGCGACCAGGCCGCCGTCCGTGCGCATCGGGTTACCGGCGCGCAGCGCCCTGACATTGTCGGTGAGCAGCGTCGAGGCCAGCGTTTGCAGCGCCTGCCAGCGGTTGAACGGATCGCGGTCATGGGCGGCGAGAAAATGCAGGTCGTGGGGAGTGAGGTTCGCGGTGAGCTTGACCGGCGCCGAAAAGGCGCGGTTGAGCGAAGCGACGGGCCGCGCCCCCACATTGGTGAACACGAAGGTCTCGGCCGGGTCGCTGAGCACGAGGACGCCGCGCTCGACCGTGCGGCCGTCGGCGAGCGTGAGCGGAAGATCGTGGCCGTCCGGCGCGATCAGCCCGATCGCGAGCGGGATCACCATCGGTTCCTTCACCGACTGGCCGGGGGTCGGACGCAGCATCTGGGCAAGCTGAAGGGTGCAGGTCCTGGCTTTGGCGTCGTGGCTCATGGTCACGGCGACCTCGGGGGTGCCGGCCTGCCGGTACCAGCGCATGAATTGGGTCAAATCGCTCCCGGTCGCGTCGGCGAAGCAGCCGACGAAGTCCTCGACGGTGGCGGCGCGGCCGTCATGGCGCTCGAAATAGAGATCCATGCCCTTGCGAAAGCCCTGCGCGCCGAGCAGCGTCTTGAGCATGCGCACGATCTCGGCGCCCTTCTCGTAGACGGTCGGCGTGTAGAAATTATTGATCTCGCGATAGCTGTCGGGCCGCACCGGATGGGCCAGGGGGCCGGCGTCCTCGACGAACTGGTGGGCGCGCAGCACCCGAACGTCGGCGATGCGCTTCACCGGCCGCGAGCGCTGGTCGGCGGTGTATTCCTGGTCGCGGAAGACGGTGAGGCCTTCCTTCAGGCAGAGCTGGAACCAGTCGCGGCAGGTGATCCGGTTGCCGGTCCAGTTGTGGAAATATTCATGCGCGATGATGGCGTCGATGCTCGCATAGTCGGCGTCGGTCGCGGTGTCGGGCGTGGCCAGGACGTATTTGTCATTGAATACGTTGAGGCCCTTGTTCTCCATCGCGCCCATGTTGAAGGCCGAGACCGCGACGATCATGAAGATATCCAGATCGTATTCGCGCCCGAACGCCTGCTCGTCCCAGCGCATGGCGCGCTTCAGCGCATCCATCGCGAAGCCGGCGCGGCTTTCCTTGCCGGGCTCCACATAGATGCGCAGCGTGACGTTGCGGCCCGACATGGTGACGAACACGTCTTCCACGTGGCCGAGCGCGCCGCCGACCAGCGCGAACAGGTAGGAGGGCTTCGGAAACGGGTCGTGCCACACGGCGAAATGGCGAGTGGTGCCGGCGACGTCCCCGGAGGCGACGAGATTTCCGTTGGACAGCAGCACAGGCGCGTCCGCCTTCTCGGCCTCGATGCGCGTGGTGTAGATCGCCATCACGTCGGGCCGGTCGGGAAAGTAGGTGATGCGACGAAAGCCCTCGGCCTCGCACTGGGTGCAATAGGTCGCTCCCGCCCGATAGAGGCCGGTCAGCTGCGTGTTCGCGGTCGGATCGACCAGCGTCTCGATCTCGAGCAGGCAGGCGCGTTGCGGCGGTTGCGGGATGCTCAGTTTGTCGGGCGTCGCGGTGAAGCTGTCCGCCGACAGCGGCCGGCCGTCGAGCTTGATCGACTTGAGCGTCAGTCCGTCGCCGTCGAGCATCAGCGGCGCCGCGGCCTGGGCGGACGGATTGGGCCTGACTTTGAGCGTCGCGCGTACGCGCGTCGCGGTCGGATGCAGCGACACGTCGAGTTCGACCGTCTCGACCAACCAGTCCGGCGGCTGGTAATCGGCGAGGCGGACTGGCTGGTCCTGGTCGGTGCGCATGGCGTCTCACGGTCGGGGGCGAGCTGAGCGGTCCGATCGTGGAACGCCCTTTGGATTGGAATATTTGTCCGCATGTCCCGGGACGAACAGTATCGGCCCCGGGTCCGGGACAGGGCTTTCGCCGGAAATGCTGCCCTCCATCTAAGCGGTTCGCGCCCAAACGCCAAGGCGCGGTTTCGACGGCCCTGCCGGAGGCCTGCCACGCAGCTCGGCGTGCGACGTTGCGGCAGGACGGCAGGTCGCCGCCCACGCTTGCACGGCCGCCGGAAAGCAAGCAAAACAGCATCGAACGGCGGGCGTCTCGACCGCCGGCAAATGGCTATTCAAGAGGGAACCCTCATGGTCCGGTTTCGCATGTCATGGCTCGGATTCGCGGCTTTGCTGGCCGCTCCGTTCGCGCTCTCGGGGCCGGTTTCGGCCCAGACCTATCCGACCCAGACGGTCAGGATCGTCGTGCCCTTCTCGGCCGGCAGCGTGACCGACATCATGGCGCGCATCGTCGCCGACGAGCTCGGCCGGCAGTGGGGCCATCAGGTGATCGTCGAGAACCGGCCCGGGCTGCCGGGTACCGTCGCGGTCGCCCAGGCCCAGCCCGACGGCTACACCCTGATGCTGACGTCGAACGGCCATACGGTGTCGGGTCTCACCAACAAGAATCTGAGCTTCGATCCGATCAAGGATTTCGCCGGCATCACGCGCGTCTGCTCGGCGCCCTACGTGCTGATCGTCAATCCGGAGGTTCCCGCCAAGTCGGTCAAGGAGCTGATCGCGCTCGCAAAGTCCAAGCCCGGCACGCTCAACTTCTCCTCGCCCGGGCTGGGCAGCTCGACCTTCATCGCCGGCGCGCTGTTCCGCAAGGCCGCCGGGATCGACGTCGTGCATGTGCCCTACAAGGGAGCGCCCGAGTCGGTGACCGCGGTGGTGCGCGGCGACGCCCATATGTATTTCGCGCCGATCAACCTGGCGAAAGAGCTGGCGGAGGGCGGGAAGGTGCGGGCGCTCGCGCTCGCCACGCCCAATCGCAATCCGAATATGCCGAATGAGCCGACCTTCACCGAGGCCGGCTTGCCGTTCGTCTATGACGGCTGGTTCGGCCTGATGGCGCCCGCCGGCGTGCCGCGCGAGATCATCGCCAAGATCAACAAGGACGTGGTGCAGATGCTGCAGACGCCGGAGGCGAAGGCGAAGCTCGCGGCGCAATTCGTCCTGCCGGTCACCGACACGCCGGAGGCGTTCGACAAGATCATCCGCGAGGAGACCGCCAACCTGGCCCAGGTCTTCAAAGAGGCGGGCATCGCGAACTGACGTCGCAGCCGGCTGATCTCTGCAAGGCGACCGCAAGGTTAGCGGCACGGTTATGCGTACCGGCGAGGAGGCGCCATGCCGGTCATGCGTGCCATGGTGCTGGAAAGGCCGGGCACCGCGCTCGTGATGCGAGAGCGGCCGGTCCCCTTGCCCGGGCCGGGCGAGATCCTGGTCGAGATCGCGGCGTGCGGCGTATGCCGCACCGACCTGCATGTGGTCGATGGCGAGCTGCCCGACCCGCGCTATCCCGTCGTGCCCGGCCACGAGATCGTCGGTAACGTTGCGGCGACGGGCGAGGGCGTCGGAGGATTTGCTCCAGGCGCGCGCGTCGGCGTGCCGTGGCTCGGCGCCACCTGCGGGGTGTGCCCTTATTGCCGTGCCGGCCGCGAGAATCTCTGTGACAATCCACTGTTCACCGGCTACACGCGCGACGGCGGCTATGCGACCCATGCGGTCGCGGACGCGCGGTTCTGCTTTCATTTGCCGGAGCAGGCTGACGCCGCCGCACTTGCGCCATTGATGTGCGCCGGGCTGATCGGCTGGCGCAGCTATCGCATCGCAGGCGAGGGGACGGCACTCGGCATCTATGGGTTCGGCGCCGCCGCGCATATCCTGGCGCAGGTCGCGGCGTGGCAGGGCCGCCGCGTCTACGCGTTCACCCGCGCCGGGGACACGGCGGCGCAGGATTTCGCGCGCTCGCTCGGCGCGGTCTGGGCCGGAGGGTCCGATGAGACGCCGCCCGAGCCGCTCGATGCCGCCATCATTTTCGCGCCGGTCGGCGCGCTGGTCCCGGTCGCGCTGCGTGCCGTGAAGAAGGGAGGGCGGGTGGTCTGCGGCGGGATCCACATGTCGGATATCCCGAGCTTTCCATACCGGATCCTGTGGGAGGAGCGGCAGGTGATGTCGGTCGCCAATCTGACGCGCGCCGACGGGCGCGAGTTCCTGGCCGTCGCTCCCAAGGTAGGCCTGAAAACCGAAGTGGTGCGCTATCCGCTCGGGCAGGCGAATGCGGCGCTGAACGACCTGCGCGACGGCCGCCTGCGCGGCGCGGCGGTGCTCATTCCATGACGGCTTAGAACTCAGCGCGGCTCGGCGTGGCCGATCACGCGCTTGATCTCGGGGAAGCGCCGGCGCAGGCCGCGCTCGACGTCGTCGACCAGCTCGTGCACGGCGCCGACCGGCATCGCTGCGTCGACATCGCAATGGAAGTTGACGATCTCGCCGTCTTTTGTGTTGCGCACCCGCACGTCGTGGACATTGCGCAGGTGGTCGCCGGCGAGCGCGGCGAGTGCCGCGCGCACGGCCTCGACGCGGGCGGGCGGAGCGTCCTGGCCGGACAGGCGATCCATCTGCAGCGGCTCGATGTGGCTTTCGACCTCGACATCGGGGCCGAGCTCATCGCGCACCGCGGCTTCGAGCCCCGACGCAATCGCATGCGCGGCCGCGAGCGAGAGCGCGCCGTCGACCTCGAGATCGAGCGAGACCGAGAGCCGCCCCATGATGGTCTGCACCGTGACGTGATGCACCGCGAGCCCGCGGTTGCGGGCGATCACCATGACGCGATCGAGCACGGTCTCGTCGTCGAGCGCGCGCGGGACCACGGTCGCGTTGATCTCGGCTTCCGGCATGACGGCGGTCACCGCGCGCGCGATCTCGCGCTTGAGGGCCTCGACGCGGTCGAGCGGCACGGTTCGGCTGGCGGCAACGTCGAGGTCGACGAACAGCGTCGGGCCGACCCGGCGCACCCGCACGCGCGCGACCTCGATGACGCCGTCGACCTTGGCGGCGATGGCCGCGATGCGGTCCGCGGCGCCGGCCGGCG
>Ga0208988_1000076_pt1 | contig 11786 bp, 12 predicted proteins | sample MedBloCARef_M1_FD_187850 | JGI IMG/M metagenome (GOLD analysis project Ga0208988, IMG submission 187850) | Forest soil microbial communities from El Dorado National Forest, California, USA - Mediterranean Blodgett CA Ref_M1 (SPAdes) (version 2) | ecosystem: Environmental > Terrestrial > Soil >... | reverse complement strand
CGAGCACGATGAATTGCAGCACGGTGTAGCCGGCGAAGAAATAGTAGTCGTTGCCGAACAGGCGCACGAGCCCGAACAGCAGCGCCACCGTGCCGATCGCGATTGCGAGGAAGACGGATGAGCGCACGGCCTAGCGCCCCAGCAGTCCGGCCGGCCGCACCGCCAGCGTCAGCAGCAGCAGCCCGAATCCGACCGCCGGCGCCCATGACGGCCCGTAGAAGGTCGCGGTCAGGCTCTCGACGATGCCGAGCAGCATCGCGCCGATCAGCGTCCCGGGCAGGCTGCCGAGCCCGCCGAGCACGCAGATCGCGAAGACGCGCCCGATATATTCGCGGCCGATCGAGGGCTCGATCGGCTGGATGACGATCAGGCAGGCGCCGGCGATCGCGCAGGTCGCGATCGACAGCGCGAAGGCGATGCGCTTGATCTTGACCGGGTTGGCGGCCATCAGCTGGAGCGCGAGCTGGTCCTGCGCCACCGCCATGATGGCGCGGCCGAGGAATGTGCGGGTGAGAAAGATCTGCAGCAGGATCAGCATCAGCAGCGAAACCAGGCATGGCACCACCATGCGCATGGGAAGCTGAATGAGGCCGAGGTTGAGCGAGGTGTCGACATAGGCTGCGTTGACGTAGCGATAGTCGACGCCGAAGACCAGGATCAGCATCACCTCGGTGATGAACAGGATGCCGAAGAAGAAGGCGAGGCCGCGCAGCGCCTCCTGGCCGCGTTTCTCGAACGACACGTAGTAGACCTGATAGATGGCGGCGCCCAGCGCATAGAAGGCGGGCAGCACCACGATGCCGACCAGGATGGGGTCGAGCCCGAAATGCGTGTTCACGATATAGGCGATGTAGGAGCCGAGGATGATGAAGCCCGGATGCGCGATGTTGACGATGTCGAGAATCCCGAAGGAGATCGAAACACCCACGGTCACGGCGGCATAGAAGCCGCCGAGCAGCAGGCCCGCCGCCAATGCGTTGATCAGGAGATCGGCCGACACGTACATGCAGCGCCTCGCACGGGACTTGGGTTCACGCCAAAAGACTAGCGCCCCCGAGCATCGTGGCGCGGGCGCCGGCGCGACCGCGCGGCGGCCGACCCATGGTCATGATGTGGCCTGGCAGAATTCCGCATGCGCTTCCCCCACGTCCCGCGATTTTCGTTGCCTGCATCAACGCGTCGCAACGGCGCGCTCGCAGATCGTCCCGTCTTTTGCGGGCAGTGTGCAGGAAGGTCAAGCGCTTGGCTAGCCTAAAGCATCTCCCGGCCGATTTATCGGCCGAAGCCGGCTTCGGCCGCCGGATGCGCCCTGGTGGTCCTACGCCGCGGCGGCGTTGCGGACTTCCTGCGGGATCGACAGCGGCTTGTTGGCGCTCGCCAGGAACTCGACCGTCATGAACACCAGCTCCTTGTCGCCGATATTCTCCAGGTCGTGCACCTTGTAGTCGCCCGGGCCGTAGGTCTCGTGCCGGGTTTCGCCCGGCTTGTAGCTGTACTCGACCGTCGTGCCGTCCATCAGGTGCTGCCGGCCGCGGCCGCCCGACACCGAGGTCCAGAAATAGTCGAGCACATGGCGGTGAAAGCCGAAGCGCTGGCCGGGCTTGAGATAGATGGTCCACACCCGCACCTTGTCGCTTTCCGACACCAGCGCGCTGCCGACGCACCCGTTGTGATTCTGCGCTTCGCGCGCGAATTCCTCCTGCAGCGGCTTCGGCCACTCGGTCTTGGCGCTGTTGGCGGCCTGCTTGTCGAGCATGGACATTGCCATGGCGATCCTCCAGTGATTGTCGGCCTGAAATATATAAAGCATTTTCCAGCGAAGCCAGCCCCGGCCTGATCCGGAACCCGGCTCGCCGCGGAAAATGCGTCGACGCCATGCCGCATCGCGGCCCACGAGGGATGGTAAGACATGCAAGGCGGCGGGCCGGCAAAACGACGCGCCCTGGTGATCGGCGGCTCGATGAGCGGCCTGCTGGCGGGGCTGAAGCTGCGCGAGCACGGCTGGGATGTCGACATCTTCGAACGGGTCGAAAGCGAATTGTCCGGCCGCGGCGCCGGGATCGTGGCGCAGCCCGAATTGATCGCGACCCTGAAGGCGCTGGGCCTCGACACCCGCGACCTCGGCGTCGAGGTCGCGACCCGGCACATCCTGGACGCCGAAGGCCGCCGCGTGGGCCGGACCGACTGCCCGCAGACATTGACCGCCTGGGAGCGGGTCTACCGCGTCTTGCGCGACGCCTTCCCGCCCGAACACTATCATCGCGGCATCGGGCTCAAGGGTTTTGCGCAGAGCGAGCGCTCGGTGGTGGCGCAGCTGACGCAAGGCACCGCGGAGGGCGACCTCTTGGTCGGCGCCGACGGGTTGCGCTCGACCGTCCGCCAGCTTTGCCTGCCGGACCTGGCCCCGCTCTATGCCGGCTATGTGGCTTGGCGGGCGCTCATCGCCGAGGACGCGATTCCGCCGGCGGTCCATCGCGAGCTCTTCGCCTACATGACCTTCAGCCTGCCGCCGGGCGAGCAGTTTCTCGGCTATCCGGTGGCCGGGCCCGGCAACGATTTGCGGCCGGGGCACCGCCGCTACAACGTCGTGTGGTATCGGCCGGCGAACGAGACCGACGAGCTGCCCCGCCTGCTGACGGACGAGAGCGGCGTCACGCACGCCATCTCGATCCCGCCCCCGCTGATCCGCCGCGCCGCCATCGCGGCCATGCGCGAGGATGCCGAGCGCCTGCTCGGCCCGCAGTTCCGCGCCATCGTGCGGTTGATGGCGGAGCCGATCCTGCAGCCGATCTACGATCTCGAAAGCCCGCGCATGGCGTTCGGGCGGGTCGCGATCCTGGGCGACGCGGCCTTCGTGGCGCGTCCCCATGTGGCGGCGGGCGTATCGAAAGCTGCCGACGATGCGGCCGCGCTCGCCGAGGCGCTTGCCGGCACCGACGACATCGCGGGAGCGCTGCGGCATTTCGAGGCACGGCGGCTGCCCGCCAACCGGCGCATCATCGAGCGCGCCCGTCATCTCGGCGCCTATCTGCAGGCGACGCAGACCGCGGAGGAACGCGCGCGCTCCGAGCGCCACGGCATTCCCGAGGCGGTGATGGCGGAGACCGCGGTATTGGACTTCCTGCGTGCCTGAGCGGCGCCTGCGTCTTATGCACAAGCCGTGATGCACAACGCTGCGGGGAGTGGGCAACGGCCATGTTCTCGTTGTAGGGTTCGGCATGGGCGGCGGTTCAAGGCTGGTTCCGGGGATTCTCGGCGTCGTGGTGTGCCTCGCACCCGCGGCGGCGCGCGCGGTCGACGAGATCCAGGTCTACAACGCGGAGATCGCGCAGACCGGCCAGTGGACGCTGCAGCAGCATTTCAATTACGCGATCAACGGCCGCAGGGAGCCCGATTTTCCCAACGGGCTGGTTCCCCATCACGCGCTCAACGGCACGCCGGAATTGGCCTATGGGGTCAACGAATGGTGGGAGATGGGATGGTACGCGCCCTTTGCGGTCGACCAGGACGGGCGCTTCTACAGCAACGGCTTCAAGATCAGGCAGCTCTTCGTCACGCCCGATGCGGCGAAGCGCGAATTCTTCTACGGCGTGAATTTCGAGTTCGGCTACGCCACGGCGAAATTCTCGCCGACCCGGTTCAATATGGAGATTCGTCCGATCATCGGGGTTCGCAAGGGCGATTACGAGTTCATCGTCAATCCGATCGTCGACATCGGTTTCGGCCACGAGGGTGACGTCGAGTTCGTGCCGGCGGCGCGCTTTGCCCGCAAGCTGGGCGAGGATTTTTGGGTCGGCCTCGAATATTACACGGCGCTCGGGCCGATCGGAAACTTCCTTCCCTTCAGCGAGCAGGAGCACAACATCTATGGCGTCGTCGACTTCAAGGTCGGCAACTTCGATGTGAACTTCGGCGTCGGCTACGGCTTCACCGGCGGGTCGGATCGGTGGATGACCAAATTGATCATCGGAACCGAGCTCAACGACCCGAATATCCGCAGCAGCCGCAAGAAGTGACGACGGCGTTGCGCCGCGTCACAATCCCAACAGCTTCTTGGCGTTGAGCCCGGCGATCGCCGCCACTGTCGATGAATCGAGCCCGGCCGAGACCAGGTGCTCGATCGGCTCATACTCCGCCATGTCGTAGGGATAATCTGTTCCCATGACGACGTGATCGGCCCCGAAGGTCTCGATCAGCGCGTGCAGCTGGTGCGGCGTGAACACCACCGTGTCGAAATAGATCTTCTTGAGATAATGCGTCGGCGGCTTCGGCAACTCCGCCTGGCAGTCCGAGCGCGCGCCCCAGGCATGATCGATGCGGCCCGAATAGGCGCCCAGATAGCCCCCGCCATGCACCGCCAGGATCTTCAGATTCGGGTGGCGTTCGAGCACGCCGTCGAAGATCAGGTAGTGCAGCGCCAGCGTGGTCTCGAAGGGATTGCCGATGATGTTGTTGAAATAGAAGCGGGTGAGGCGCGTGGCTTCGGTGAATCCGTTGGGATGCAACAGCACGAGCGCGCCGAGCTCCTCGGCCTTCTTCCAGAACGGCGCGAAGGCGGGGTCGGAGAGCTCGCGTCCCGCCACGTTGGTCAGGATCTGCACGCCCTTGAACTTGAGCACCTTCATGCAGCGCTCGAGCTCCTTGGCGGCTTCCGCGCCGTCCGGCATCGGGACGGTGCCGAGCGCCACGAAACGGTCCGGCCGGCCCGCGACATATTCGGCGATCCCGTCATTGATGATGCGCGCCGACTGCACCGCGATGTCGAGCGGGACCGTGTAGTAGCATTGCGGCGGCGGGCACATCACCAGCTGAAGGTCGATGCCCATCTGGTCGAGGTCGGCGAGGCGCTCGTCGTAGCTGATCATGCGCGAGCGCCGGTCGGCCTCCTGGCGCGCATTGAGCGCCTTGGTGCGCGGCGTGCCGAAATGGGCGAGCGGAATGGTCGCGAGATCGAGATGCGGCTTGACGAACTCGGCCGCCTGCGGGATCGCGATATGCGCATGCAGGTCGATGGTCTGGCTTTTCGGCCGCGTCTCGCGCCCGGGCTTGCCCTTCGGGCGCGCCGCGGTCGGGCCATAACGGTTCCAGTCGTCTGCCATGATCTCAGTCCTTTTCTTCCGTTCGTCATCGTCCGCGAAAGCGCACGATGTAGGGTGGGCAAAGGCGCACGCAGTGCGCCGTGCCCACGCCGTGGTGGGCACGCTTCGCTTTGCCCACGCTACTAGCGCTTCTTTTTCTTCGCCGCTTTCTTCTCGCTGCCGCGCTTCTCCGGCTTCTTGTCCGGAATGATCGGCAGCATCAGGTAGCTGGCCCGGCCGCCGCCGAAATGCAGCGTCGTGGTGCCGCCAAAGATCTCCGGCGGGCGGTCGGCCGGATCGTCATGCAGGAACGGCCCGCAGCCCGTAAGCTCGTTCTTGAAGTTCGACAGCCGCCCGCCGCTCGGGCCGCCATATTCATAGTCCTTGCCGCGGATCGTGAGGGCGACTCGATGGCCCGCCGGCACCACGATCGAGGTCGGCCAGATCTCGACGTCGAGCTCGACCACCTCGCCCTTCTTGAGCGGCTGCTTCTTGTCGTGGGTGTGATAGGGGCGGTAAGGCAGACTGAGCTTGCGGTCGAGCTTGCGGTGCGATGCGCGCAGCCAGCCCTGCGCCACCGGCGTATGCGGGTCGATGGCGCCCTGGAACACCACTTCCTTGAGGTCGGGCGAGAACACGCGCACCACGAGAAAGAAGTCGGCGTCGCTGGTCGAGGACGACGCGAACAGCTTGGCGGCGATCGGTCCGGTGATCTCGGTTGCCTGCGCGACCGGCGCCGTCATGAAGGTGAGCCCATCGCCCATGGCGGGGAAGCTCAGCGCCGCCTTGTTGGTAGCGCGCTCCTCCTTCAACGACCCGGCCATGGGGTGCAGATAAAGCTTGGTCCAGTTGGTGCGCTTGAGCGGCCACTCGTTCTCGGCGCGCTCGACGAATTTCTCTCCCGGATGGCGCACCTGGAGCAGGACCTTCGGCCGCTTGTCCCAGCCGTTCTGCTTGCCGTGCAGGAAGTGGTCGAAGAACTTCAGCTGCTGCTCGCGGCCGTAATCGGTGTAGAAATGGGTCCAGTGCTCGATGCCGTGCGCTTCCAGCCATTTCTGCTCGGCGGCGGCGCGCGCGAAGCCTTCGAAGTTGCCGCGCGGGTGCAGGCCCTGGCCGCCCCAGTTCGCGGCCGAGAACAACGGCGTCGTGACCCGCGACCACACCGGCGAGCGCGCCCGGTGATAGGCGTCGTCGAGCGGATGCTTGGCGATCTCGTTGCCGAAATCGGAGCGGTTCCTGGCGAGTTCCTGCTCGGACAGGGTTTCGGGTCCGCATACCAGCTCGCCATGCAGGCGGCTGCGCTTGCCGCGCTCGCCCGCGCCGTATTGCACGGTCTTGACCTGCATGTCGTACCAGTTGGTCCAGAAGGTGCTGAGGATGCCGCCATGATGCGTCATGTCGCGGTACCAGTCGGCGGCGCCCTCCCAGATGCACATCGCGGCGAGGTGCGGCGGCTGCGAGGAGGCGACGTGCCACTGGTTGATGCCGTAATAGGAGATGCCGTTGAGCCCGACCTTGCCGTTCGACCACGGCTGCACGCCGGCCCATTCGATGCAGTCGTGAAAGTCCTGGGTCTCGCGCGGCGAGAAATGGTCGATGAAGCCGGGCGTGCAGCCGCAGCCGCGCGAATCCACGCGCACGCACACATAGTCGTGCGGCACCCATTTCTCCGGATCGACCACTTCCCAGCTCTGATACTTGTTGGTCGAGCCCGCCGTCACGTCGGGATGCTTGGTCACCATGCGCTCCCAGGCGCTCGGATAGCCGTCCTGGAAGGCCAGCCCCTTCGCATAGGGCCCGTAGGACAGGATCACCGGGTAGCGTCCCTCGCGCAGGGGACGGAACACGTCGGCCCGCACCACCAGGCCGTCGTCCATCGTGATCCCGACGTCCCAGTCGATGCGCATGCCGTCGCGCGTTTCCGAGCGCGTCTGGTGGGATTTCGTGTCGCTCAACGTCATGCTGGCCTCCCGGGGCGGTGCGGACGAATTTTTGGGATGAACCGACCGACAGGCGGTGAGCCGAGTCAGCGCTTGTTGCGCCGCTTCCTGCTCCGCCGGACTCCCGCCATCGCCTCGAGCACGGCGCACACCGCCGCGGTGTCCTGCAGGCCATGGCCCATCGACATGGCGCTGGCATAGACCGGGATGGTGGCGGAAAACAATGGCGTCGGCACGCCGAGCGAGGTCGCAAAGGAGCCGATCACGTCCATGTCCTTCTGCCAGACTTTGATCTTCATGGTGGCGGCGTCGTAGTTGTTCTTCACCATCATGGGGGCGCGCAATTCGAACACGCGCGAGTTGCCGGCGCCGATTGTCACCAGATCGAAAATCCGTTTCGGATCGAGTCCGGCCTTGATGCCGAGCACCATCGCCTCCGCGCTCGCCACGTTGTGGATGGCGACCAGCAGGTTGGCGACGTATTTCATCCGGCTGCCGTTGCCGAATTCGCCGAGGTCGTGCACGGCGCGCGAGAAGCCGAGAAACAGCGGTTTGAGGCGGGCGATCGTCCGGGTGTCGCCGCTCGCATAGACGACGAGGTCCTTCACGGCCGCCTGCGCTCCGGTGCCGCTGATCGGGCAGTCGAGCGGAATGTGTCCGGCTTTCCCGAGCGCGCGTTCGGCCCGCTCCTTGTCGTCGAGCGTGAAGGTGCTCGCCTCGATCACGACCTTGGCGGGCCGCTTCGTGGCCGTGATCTCGGCCACCACCATGTCGAGCGCTTTCGGGCTGGGCAGGCTGGTGATGATGGTCGGAACCGCCTTGGCGAGGGCGGCCACGTCGGGCGCGATCTCGACGCCGGCCTTGGCGAGCGCGCGCCGGCGCTTGGGGTCGGTGTCGTAGCCCAGCACGCGCCATCCGGATTCGACCAGATTCCTGGCGAACGACCCGCCCATGATGCCGAGGCCGACGACGCCGACCGTGCCCTTCTTCCGTTTCGCCATGCCGTCCTCCGCCCGACTTCCATTTTTCGGGTCGGCGACGCTATCACAGGAAGTCATGGGCCGCGCAAGGTGGCTTTCTATCGATCCCCGTTTTCGCCTATCGTTATGCGCGGGTCCGATCATGCGGGCCGGCAACCAATTCCGGAGAAACCCAGATGATATCGACCGGGTTGCGATCCTTGGCGGCGCTGCTGCTCGGCTGTCTCGCGTCGGCGCATGCGCAGGGCCTGCTCAAGAGCAGCCGGCTGTCGGCCGCGCTCGCCCTCGAGGCGGTCGGGGAGGCGGTCGCGGCCTGCGCCCGCGACGGATATGCGGTGACCGCGATCGTGGTCTCGATCGACGGCGTGCGCCAGGCCGTGCTGCGCGGCGACGGCGCGCCGGTCCACACCCTCGACAGCGCCTTCGCCAAGGCTTACACGGCGGCCTCGCTCGTGCCGGTCCGCAAGGAGAAGAGCACCAAGGAGCTGTTCGATCGCGTCTCCAAGAATCCCAGCACCACCACCTCGCTCGGCAGCCTGCCCAACATCACGTTCACGCCCGGTGGCGTGACGATCTTTGCCGGCAGCGAGCCCATCGGCGGCATCGGGGTCGGCGGCGCTCCCGGCGGCAATTTCGACCATGACTGCGCCGATGCCGCATTGAAGAAGATCGCCGACCGGATGAAATGACGGCGTCATAATCGGGAGAAACCCATGCATATCGGAGTTGCCGGTCTCGGCCGGATGGGAGCCGCGATCGCGGCGCGGCTGATCGAGGTCGGCCATCAGGTGACGGTATGGAATCGGTCGCCCGGCAAGGCGAAGTCGCTCGTTGATTCCGGCGCCAGGACGGCGACGAGCCCGGCCGCGCTCGCGAGCGCGGTCGAGACCATCATCACCTGCCTCACCGATGCGGACGCGATCGACAAGGTCTATGACGGTCCTTCGGGCCTGCTGGCGGGCGACATCACGGGCAAGCTCGTGATCGAGATGAGCACGGTGCGGCCCGGCGTCGAGATCGCGCTCGCCGAAAGAGTTCGCGCCAAGGGCGCCGTCTTCGTCGAATGCCCGGTCGGCGGATCGACCGGCCCGGCACGCCAGGGCAAGCTCATCGGCCTGATGGGCGCCGAGCCCAGGGACGCGGAGCGCGCCAAGCCGATCCTCGATCAGCTCTGCCGGCGGCTCGAGCACTGCGGACCGGTGGGCGCGGGCGAGATCATGAAGTTCACCATCAACATGCCGCTGATGATCTACTGGCAGGCGCTCGGCGAAGCATTGGCCTTGAGCCGCCCGCTCGGCCTCGATCCGGATCGCGTCATGGATCTGTTGTCGGACACCTCAGGCGGGCCGAATGTGCTGAAGGTGCGCGGCGCGGCGGTCGCCAAGATGCTCAAGGGCGGCGACCCCGGCACGGTGACGTTCGACGTCGAGAGCGGAACGAAGGACCTGCGCGCCATGCTGGCGGAAGGCCGTTCGCGTGGTCTCGAATTGCCCCTCGTCGAGCGCTCGCTCGCCTGTTACGAAGAGGCGACCCGTCATGGTCTGGGGCCTGCCGAGGTCTCGGCCGTCTCGGTCTATTGGTCGGGCCGCAAGGCTCGCTGAAGACAAACGTCCGCCGAACATCATCGTCATCGCGTCATTGGAGGTGTTGCCCATGTCCGTCACGCTCGCTCAGGCCTCGACCATCGTCGATACCGCACTCAAGAAAGGCCGCGACACCAATTGCGCGCCCCTCACGGTCGCGGTGCTCGACGCCGGCGGCCATCTGGTCGCCTTCAAGCGCGAGGACAAGTCCGGCCTTCTGCGGTTCGACATCGCCTATGGAAAGGCCTGGGGCGCGCTCGGAATGGGTTTCGGCTCGCGCACCCTCGCGGAGCGCGCCGCAAGCACGCCGCAGTTCTTCACCATGCTGGCGGCGGCGAGCGGCGGGCGCATCGTCACCAATCCGGGCGGCGTGCTGATCCGCAACGCCGGCGGCGACATCATCGGCGCCGTCGGCATCTCGGGCGACACCTCCGACAAGGACGAGGCCTGCGCCATCGCGGGTGTAGAAGCAGCGGGACTCAAAGCCGATCCCGGCGGCGCCAAGTCGTGATAGCTCCGGTCGCAGAGGAAACACTGCCATGAAGTTCTATTCGTTCTGGCGCTCGCTCGCGGCCTATCGGGTCCGCATCGCGCTCAACCTCAAGGGCGTGACGCCCGACGAGGTCATCGACGTGAACCTGATGAAGGGGCAGCAGCGCGAGGCCGCCTACCGCGCGGTCAATCCGATGATGGCGCTCCCGGCACTGCTCGACGGCGACGGACCGATCCTGTTCGAGTCGCTGGCGATCATCGAATATCTCGACGAGACCCACCCGAAGCCCCCGCTGCTGCCGCGCGACCCGCGCGGCCGCGCCCGCGTCCGCGGGCTCGCCCAGATCGTCGCCTGCGATTCGCATCCGCTGATCGTGCCGCGGGTGCGCGAATATCTCGAGCATGAGCTCAAGATCGACGAGCCCACCCGGATGGCATGGTGCCGCCATTGGCACATCCAGGCGCTCACCGCGCTCGAAACCCATCTCAAAAGCAAGGAGACCGGACGTTTCTGCCATGGCGACCAGGTGACGATCGCCGACATTTGCCTCGCGAGCCAGGCCGCCGGGGCGAAATTCTTCAACGTTGACACCGCGCCCTTCCCAAACGTGGTTCGCATCGCCACCGCCTGCCAGGAGATCGACGCCTTCGCGCGCGCTCATCCGCTCAAGCAGCCGGGCGCGCCCGCGTCGGTTTGACCGCATGCTCGACGCGGCGATCATTGGGCTGGGCTGGTGGGGCAAGCGGCTCATCCAGGCGGCGCACGGCTCCAGCTTGATCCGCTTCGCCCGCGGGGTGACGCTCGCGCCCGATCTCGCGCGCGACCTCGCGGCCGGCGGGCTCACGATCGGCACGTCCTATGAAGACGTGCTGGCGGATCCCGCGATCCAGGCGGTGGTGCTGGCGACGCCGCATTCGCGCCATCGCGCGCAGGTCGAGGCCGCGGCTGCCGCCGGCAAGCACATCTATTGCGAAAAGCCCTTTGCGCTCACCAAGGCGGACGCGCAGGCGATGCTCGACGCCTGCGTCCGCGCGGGCGTCACCATCGCGGTCGGCCACCACTTTCGCCTGATGCCGTCGATGGCGGCGCTGCGGCAGGAAGTCGCGGCCGGCACATTCGGCACCATCATGCATGTGGAGGGCAACTACAGCCACGATTGGCTGGCGGCGCAGCCGGCGGACAGCTGGCGCTCGGCGCCCGAAGAGACGCGCGCCGGCGGCATGACCGGGATGGGCATCCACGTGCTCGATTGCTTCCGCGACCTGATCGGCCCGATGCGGCGGGTCGGCGCGCTGTCGAAGCGCCGCGCGCTGTCGCTCGCGACCGGCGACACCACGGCCGCGCTGATCGAGTTCGCCAATGGCGCGACCGGTACGCTCGCCACCACGCTCAAGACGCCCTTCGTCTGGCGGCTCGCGGTCTACGGCGAAAAGGCCTGGGCCGAAAGCGTCAGCGAGACCCGGCTGGTTGTCTGCCGCGCCGGGGCCGAGCCCGAGATCAGGGATTTCCCCGCCGCCAATCACCTGGGCCAGAATCTGGAGGCCTTCGCGGCCGCGGCGCTCGGGCGCGGCGCATTCCCGATCGATGCGGCCGGCATCCTGCAGACGGCGTCGGCGCTCGATGCGGTCTTTCGTTCGGCCGAGGCCGACGGCGCCTGGCAGGCGGTGTGAGTTGATCAGCGCGCCGCCTGGCGCGCGCCCGGAGTCACCAAA
>Ga0208988_1000072_pt1 | contig 11832 bp, 10 predicted proteins | sample MedBloCARef_M1_FD_187850 | JGI IMG/M metagenome (GOLD analysis project Ga0208988, IMG submission 187850) | Forest soil microbial communities from El Dorado National Forest, California, USA - Mediterranean Blodgett CA Ref_M1 (SPAdes) (version 2) | ecosystem: Environmental > Terrestrial > Soil >... | reverse complement strand
CCGAGGCCGCCGTGGCGTCAGGCCGGCGGACGGGTTCCATCGGGTCGGGCATCGGATCCGTCAAGCGATTCTCCGGCGCCTGTTGCGCCGCAACAACATAGCATGTGGAAGCCAATCTACCATCCGGGAAAGGCCGAAATACGCCCTTTTCACGGGATATTGTGCGTGAGCCAGGGCGGCAATTTGTCGAGCCCGATCAGGGTCTCGACCTCGACGCGCGGCCGGACCAACGCCCATTCGGCGCCCTTCACCAGCACTTCGGGGACGAGCGCCCGGGTGTTGTAGGTGCCGGCCTGCACCGCGCCGTAGGCGCCCGCCGACATGACGGCAACGAGGTCGCCGGGGGCCGGTTCCACGAGGTCGCGGTCGAGCGCGAGGAAATCGCCCGATTCGCACACCGGTCCCACCACGTCGGCGCGGATGCGCGGCGCGCCCGGCTTGCCGCGCCGGACCGGCCAGATCTCGTGATGGGCGTCGTAAAGCGTGGGCCGAACGAGATCGTTCATGGCGGCGTCGACCACGATGAAGCTCTTGGCCTCGCCGCGCTTGAGATAGAGGACGCGGCTCACCAGGATGCCCGCGTTGCCGACCAGAACGCGGCCGGGCTCGAAGATGAGCGTGCAGTCGAGGTCGCGGGTCGCGCGCTTGACCACCTTGGCATAGGCTTCCGGATCGGGCGGCGGCGCGTTGTCGTCGCGGTAGGGGATGCCCAGGCCGCCGCCGAGATCCACATGCTCGATGCGGTGGCCGTCCGCGCGCAGCGTACGCACGAAATCCGACAGCAGCGCGAAGGCCTCGCCGAACGGCGCGAGCTCGGTGATCTGGCTGCCGATATGCATGTCGACGCCGGAGACCCGCACGCCCGGGAGCTTTGCTGCCTGCGCATAGACCTCGCGGGCGCGGCTGATCGGAATGCCGAACTTGTCCTCGGATCGCCCGGTGGCGATCTTGGCGTGGGTCTTGGCGTCGATGTCGGGATTGACCCGGAGCGACACATTGGCGGTGCGGCCCTTGGCGCTTGCGATCTCGGACAGCAGCGCGAGCTCGGGCTCCGATTCGACGTTCACGCACAGGATGCCTTCATCCACGGCCGCGGCGAGCTCGCGCGCGGTCTTGCCGACGCCGGAGAACATGATCTTGTGGGGCGCAATCCCGGCGGCCCGGGCGCGCCGCAATTCGCCGAGCGAGACCACGTCGGCGCCGGCCCCGAGGCGGGCGAGCGTTGCCACCACGGCCTGGTTGGAATTCGCCTTCATGGCGTAGCAGACGAGCGCGCGCACATCCGCGAAGGCGCCGGCGAACACCGAGTAATGGCGCGCCAGCGTCGCGTCGGAGTAGCAATAGAACGGGGTGCCGACCGCCTCGGCGAGACCGACGAGGTCGACCCCTTCGGCGTGAAGCACGCCGTCACGGTAATCGAAATGATGCATCGCCTGTTCCGCTGCCGACGCTCGCGATAGCTCTCGCTTTTCCGCGATCGTCATGCCCCGCGCAAGCGGGGCATCCAGTATTCGGCGACGGTGCGAGCGTTCGCGCCAAAGCCGAAATGTCGGGGATTACTGGATTGCCCGATTTCGCGGGCAATGACGTCCGACGGAGATTGCCTTTTTGCTTTTAAAGCCCCTGCGGCGACGCGCCAAGCTTTTCCGCCACCCAGTCGGTGATGTAGTCGGTGATCAGCGAGCCGTTGTCGGCGCCGCAATGCTCGGCGCCGCCGTCCGCCAGATGGAAGATCTTGAGCTCGCGGTCGGGACTGTTGGTCGCGGCCGCATGGAGCTTTTCGGCGTGCCAGAGCGGAATCTGGCGGTCGTTTTCGCCATGCACGATCAGGAACGGGCAGGTGATCCGGGCGGCGACCTTCTCCAAGGTCATGTGCCGGGTCACCGCCTTCGCTTCCTCGAGGGTCTTGGTGCCGAAGACCCATTGGGCGTGATCGCCGAAGCCCGGCACGGAGGGCTCGCCGGTGCCCCCGATGCGGGCCTCGAAGGCCGCCCCGAAGTCGAAGATCGCGCCCCAGGCGACACAGCACTTGAACCGCTTCTCGAAGGCGGCGGCGCGCGGCGCGTAATAGCCGCCCAGGCTCACGCCCCACAGGCCGATGCGCGATGAATCGACGTCCGGCCGCGTCTCGATGAAATCGACCACCGCCTTGACGGCGGTCTCGTAGTTGCCGCGGATCGGAAAATCATCTTCCGCCTCGCCCTGGCCGGGCCCGTCGAAGGCCAGCGTCGCGATGCCGCGCGCCAGGAACGGCGCCTCGTAGGCGTCGGTCTCTTCCTTGCAGGAGTCGAGGCCGCACACCATCGCCATGATGGGCGGCGTCGCGACCCCCGCGGGCTTGCGCAGAATGCCGTAAAGCGTCCTGCCCTCGAACGGGATCGCGACCCGCTCGCCCGGCGGATCGAGATAGGGCAGGGCGGCCTGGCGGCACGCGACCGCCTTTTTATGGGCCGCCGTCATCTGCGCGGCGTCGTGCACGAACAGGAACTTGGCGAAGTGGTAATACACGCCCGCGCGTTGCAGGTGTTCGCCGGCGCTGCGACGTTTTCCACGCGCCAAGGCGTCGCGCCCGATCTGCTCGTGGGTCGCGGCGCGCGCCGACCACGCGCGGCACCAGTCGTCCCAGGACGTCAGCGACGCGGTGACTTCCTCGAAGTCGGTGAGCACGACGCCGTTGGCGACGAGACGCGGCGCCCAATGCGCAACGGCGGATTTGATGCGTGCATCGATCATACGCTCGGTTCCGGTGTTCTGGCGATTTGCGAAGATGTTCGGGGCTTGGCAGGAGCCGTGTCCTGCGCCCGCTACGAGCAGATCGAAGCCGCAAGCGGCAGGCCGACGAAGGCCATGCCGGCCTGCGCGAGTTGCGGGGAGGAAACCAGTGCGCCGACCGCCTTGCAGAACGCGGCGATCGGCGCGGCAGCTATCGATTCCTACTCCGCGGCCTGCGACGGCACGGCTTTCGTGTGCACCCAGTAGTTCGGGTCCGACTTGGAGCGCTTGAGCGCGTCCTCCGTCTCGAAGCCGGGCGCCATCGAGGCGTCCGTCCCGGCCAGCACCTGGTGGTGCTCGATGTCGAGCGTGCGCAGCCAGCGTTGCTGGCCCATGGTCAGGGCGACGAAATAGCCGATCTCGACCAGCTCCGGCTCGCTGAAATGTTTGTGCAGGCGGGCCCAGAATTTGTCGTCGGTCGGCAGGTCCCAGGTGATGGCTTCCGCGTAGGAGAGGGCCGCCTTCTGCCTGTCGTCATAGCGCGTGGAGGTCTCGAAATTGATCAGATCGCGGTAGTCGTCCTCCACGATGCCGGCCTTGGCGGCCTTCATCGACCGCTGATTGCCGCAAAACTCGCACAGCACCGAGCGCGACACGTAGATGCGGCACAGCTCCTTGATGCTGTGGTCGGCGACTCCGCGGTGGAAGACATCGCGCCAGCTGTTCGCGAAGGACCAGAACACCGCCGGCACATGGGCGCGGACCGCCTGGCTCTCGGGGCGCGGCGTGCCCTCGCGGCGGCAGCGGTCGAGCTCGGCAAGCATGTCGGCATCGTGGATGGTGGCCGGGTCGACGTAGCTGATGCGAGGCTTCTTCATGGGTGTTTCCTCCAGAACTGGGCGATCAAACGCACAAGTCGTCCTACTTACGCGTCGCACTTCGTTAATGCGATGTCACCGGATCATCAATAGCCGATCTTCGCGAGTTTTGGCGGCGCGAAGTGTCCCACTCTGCCCACCCGCCGGCGATCTTGCCGCGCTTGCGTCAGGCCTGGCCGCCTCGGAACGATGTCGGGATTCGGAATGGTGAACCCAATTCAAGGTTACGCTTAAGTTTATTCGACTTTGCACATTTCGTAAACAATACGCCTTCAGTCAAACTTCAGCATAGCGCCAGAACACCGCAGCCGTTCACCGATTCAATACTGTCGGGGCTCCTATATTGGCCGCGAACGATCTGCGAAATCGCAGAAACAACATCAGGAACGTAGCCCGTGCGCAGCAGCACCATCATCATGATCGCCGTGGCGGCCGTCTTCGGCCTCCTCGCGGTGTTCGTGGCGCAGTCGTGGCTCAATTCCCAGGCCGAGGCGCGCCTGCGGAGCCTCGAGGCCCAGAAGGCGCAGCCGGTGTCGGCGCAGACCATCGTGGTCGCGAGCCGGCAGCTGCGCTTCGGCAACGAATTGTCGGCGTCGGTGCTGCGCGAGATGCCGTGGCCGGCGGACGCGGTGCCGCAGGGCGCGTTCCGGTCGATCCCGGAGGTGCTGACCGCAGGCAAGCGCGTCGTGCTCACCGCGATCGAAGCCAACGAGCCGGTGCTCGCCTCCAAGATCACCGGGCTGGGCCAGCGCGCGACGCTGTCGGCGACGATCGGCGAGGGCCACAAGGCCGTGACCATCCGGGTCAACGACGTCGACGGCGTTGCCGGCTTCGTTCTGCCGGGCGATCGGGTCGACGTCATGCTGAGCCGGCAGCTCGAGAAGAATTCGGCGATCAACGACGTGGTGCTCAAGAACACGCGCGTGCTCGCGGTCGACCAGCTCGCCGACGAGCGTTCCGACAAGCCGTCGGTCGCCAAGGCGGTCACGCTCGAGGTCGATATCGCGGGCGCCCAGAAACTTTCGCTGGCCAGTCAGGTCGGCACCTTGGCGCTGGCGCTGCGCAAGGCCGGCGACCAGGACTCGACCGCGTCGCGGCCGATCACGCTCGCCGATCTCATGAACTCGCGGTCCTCCGACGATCCGGACGACCACGGCAAGTTCGCCACCATCTCGGTGACGAGGGCCATGAACAAAACCATCTACAGCGTGCTGAAGGACGGCGGCAGTCGCGCCACCGTGCTCCTGGGGCAGGAGCCGGCGCGCTGAGGGACTATCCGGGCGAATGGGGATTCGCCGGAGACTTGAGCAGATCACAAGGCGGGGAGGCCGATGTGAAGAACCATAAACACCACGATGCCGCGGTGCCGCGCACCCGGCAGCAGGACAGGACCTCGGCCGAGCGGATCGGCAGGCGCCTCGATTGGCGCTCGCTCCTCCTCTCCTTCGTCGCGGCTCTCGCGCTTTCGGCGTCGCCCGGGCTGCCGGGCTTCGCCCGCGACGCCATGGCCCAAAAGGTCATCCAGATCGGCGGCAAGCGGACCCTCTCGATCGTGGTCCCGGTCGGCAAATCGGAAGACGTGCGCACCGATTCGAGCTTCGTCGACATCATGATCGGCGATCCCGACATCGCCGACGTCAACGCGCTGACCGACAGGACGCTCTCGATCCTCGGCAAGAAGCTCGGCACCACGCGGGTGTCGATCTATGGCGAGGGCAAGAAGCTGATCGGCGTGTTCGACGTCGAGGTGTCCTACGATACCTCGGCGCTCGCCGCCGAGCTGAGCCGGCGGTTCCCGACCAACAAGCTGCGCGTCTCCTCCGTCAACGGCCGCATCCTGTTGACCGGCACCGTGAGCGACGGCGTCGTGCTCGATCGCATCCTGACGGTGGCCCGCCAGTTCGGACCGGAGGTCATCAATTCGGTTCAGGTGGCGCAGCCGCAGCAGGTGATGCTTGAGGTGCGCTTCGTCGAAGCCTCGCGCCAGGCCGGACGCGAGTTGGGAGTCCAATGGAACGCGCTGCCGACGCCCGGCCACCGGCAGAGCTTCGTGGCCAATGTCGGCGACCACCTGCCGGCGGGCGCTCTTCCGACCGCGGTGGCCGGCGCCGCCGGCGTGCTCGGCGGGGGCTCGCCCTTCGGCTTCCTGGCCGGCAACATGATCGCCAAGGGGCTTCAGATCGACGTCATGCTCAATGCGCTGGAAACGCGCGGGCTGGCGCGCCGTCTCGCCGAGCCCAACCTGGTGGCGCTCTCGGGCGACACCGCGAACTTCCTGGCCGGCGGCGAGTATCCGATCCCGGTGCCGGGGTCCTTCGCGGGCCAGATCTCGGTCGATTACAAGAAATACGGCGTCAGCCTGGCGTTCACGCCGACGGTCCTGCAGGACAGCCTGATCAACCTGAAGATCGAGCCGGAAGTGAGCGCGCTCGATCCGAGCCACAACGTCACGGTCGGCAACGGCATCGTGGTGCCGGCGCTCACCGTGCGGCGCGCCTCGTCGACGATCGAGCTGCGGGACGGCCAGAGCTTCGTGCTCGCCGGGCTGTTGCAGAGCGATCTGGCGACCGCGCAGGAGCAGTTGCCATGGCTCGGCGACGTGCCGGTGCTGGGTGCGCTGTTCTCGAGCAAGTCCTACCAGAAGAACGAGACCGACCTCATCATCATCGTGACGCCGCGCATCGTGCATCCGACCCGGCCGGGCGACGTCGTGCGCACGCCGTTCGACAACACGCTGCCGGCCAACGACGCCGACTTCTTCCTGAAAAACAAGAACGAGGTGCTGCGCACCGAGGTGCGCGGCGGAGGGGCCGCCGTCGAACGCGGACCGATCGGCCACATGCTGGAGCTGCCAAAGGGAGGCGTCAATGCCGTGCTACAGTCAAAAAGCTAGGACCGTCGCGGCTGCCGTGCTGCTGGGGTCGTTTCTCGCGGGTTGCTCGGACCTCTATTACGACCGGCGCGAGACCGTCACGTTCGCGGCCGGCGATGCGGTGGCGAGCGCGCAGGCGACCCAGACCATCGATCCGTGGCCGCCCGCCAGCGCCAACCGCAATATCGACAGCAACGGCGCCCGCGTCGCCGGCGCGATCGAGCGCTACCGCACCGGCCAGATCATCCAGCCCAGGGGCATGAGCACCTCGGTCGGCTACACCGCCCAACAGCAGACCCAGCAGGGCGGCGGCGGGCCGTCGGCCTCCGCCGCCTCGTCGTCGGCGAAATGACCCGCAGCGGCGGACGCCAACGCCCGCCCTGCACTTCGGATACGAGCCCGTGATGCGCAACAATCGATCGCAAGCCGCTTCCAACCGGACGAACGTGCTGGTGCTCACGGCCGATGCCGAGTTCGAGCAACTGGTGCGCGCGACCTTTACGGCTGCGGCCCAGATCGATCTTTCCGTGCTGACCGGCACGCTTGCCGCCAACGAGGAAAACATCACCGGCGAGGACGCGACCGTCATCGTGATCGATCTCGACACCCGGCGCGACCAGGATCTGGCGGCGCTGACCCGCCTGATGGCCCGGCTCAACGGCTGGCCACCGGTGGTCGTGGTCACGGCGGCCTTCGACCGCGAGACGGCGCGCCAGCTCCTGCAAATGCGGGTGGCCGATTTCCTGGTGAAGCCGGTGCCGCCGGTCGAGCTGGTGCGGACCTGCGCGCGCGTCGTCCAGGCGCCGCCCGTTTCGGAAGCGAGCGAGGCGAATATCTTCACCTATCTGCCGGCGGTCGGCGGCGCGGGCGTCACCACGCTCGCGATCCAGACCGCGCTCCTGTTGCTCAACAGCGGCGGCCAGAAGGCGCGCCCCGCGACCTGCCTGGTCGATCTCAATTTCCAGCACGGTACCTGTGCCGACTATCTCGACCTCGAGCCGCGGCTCGACCTCAAGGAAATCGAGCCGCGCCCGGAGCGCCTCGACCGCCAGCTGCTCGAGGTGATGACCGCCTATCACGCCTCCGGGCTCGCCGTGATCGCGGCGCCCAATCGTCCCGCGGAAATGCGCACCTTCGATCCGGATATCGTGACGCGATTGCTCGATCTCGTGTCGTCGCACTTCAACTATGTCGTGATCGACATGCCGCGGACCTGGTTCTCCTGGACCGACAGCGTGCTGCTCGGCTCGAACCGGCTGTTCATCGTGAGCGAGATGACCGTGCCCGGCCTCAAGCACGCCAAGCAGCTCGTCGCCGCCATCAGCGAGCGCCTCGGCGAAGACCGGCGGCCGCAGGTGATCGTCAACCGGTTCCATCAGCGCATGTTCGGCGCGGGCTTGCGCCGGAGCGACATCGAGCAGGCGCTCGGGGCGGATTTCGTCGCCGGCATCCCGAACGACTATGCCCTGGTGCGCGAAGCGATCGACCGCGGCGTACCGCTCGACGACGTCCAGCCCGGCAACAAGATCACGACGGCGCTCAAGAAGCTGGTCGCGCCGCCCGACAAGCCGGCCGCGGCCGCGGCGCCGCAAAAGAAGCTTTCGTTGTCCTGGGCGCGGTCCTAGTGGCCGGGTCGATGACGGCGCACCGGTGAGCTGAGGCAAAAACAATGGCTGGTCGTTTCAGCGCGCGCCGTGTCGGGCCGGATCTTCCGCCGGTCGAGCCCGTGTCCATCGCCCCGCCGGCGGCGGTCGAGACCGAGCCGCCCGTCGAAGCCGTCGCATGGACGATCTTTCCCGAGGCGTTGCCCGAGCCCGATCCGATCGTGCCGATGAGGCTGGCGCCCGAGCCGGTTCCCGCGGCGGCCGGCACCCCGGCTACCCCCAATCCGTTGCTGACCGACAAGCTGCTCGACGCCAAGGTGCGGCTGCACCGCAAGCTGATCGAGGAGATCAATCTTTCGGCGCTCGAAAAGCTGCCTGAGGATGAAATCCGCAAGCACGTCCAGCAGCTCGTCTCGCAATACATCCTGGTCGAGCGCCTCGCGCTGAACGCCGAGGAACTGGCGGGATTCGTCACCGAGATCCTCGACGAAATGACGGGCCTCGGCCCGATCGAGCCGCTGCTCAAGGACGCCAGCGTCAGCGACATTCTCATCAACGGCCACGAATGCGTCTATGTCGAGCGCGGCGGCATTCTCGAGCCCACCGCGGTGCGCTTCAAGGACGAGGCGCATCTCCTGCGCATCGTGAACAAGATCGTCTCGGCGGTCGGCCGCCGCGTCGATGAATCGCATCCGCTGTGCGACGCGCGCCTGCTCGACGGCTCACGCGTCAACGTCGCGGTCCGCCCGGTCGCGGTCGACGGCCCGCTGCTCTCGATCCGCAAATTCTCCAAACGGCCGTTCAACCTCAACAAGCTCGTCGAGATCGGCGCGCTGCGTCCGCAGATGGCCGAGCTGCTCGGCGCCGCCGTCAAGGCCCGCGTGACGACCATCATCTCGGGCGGCACCGGTTCGGGCAAGACGACGATGCTCAACGCGCTGTCGGCCTTCATCTCCGACAAGGAGCGCCTCGTCACCATCGAAGACGCGGCCGAGCTTCAGCTGCAGCAGCCGCATGTCGGGCGCATGGAGACGCGGCCGCCCAATGTCGAGGGCAAGGGCGAAATCCGCCAGCGCGACCTGGTCAAGAACGCGCTGCGCATGCGGCCCGACCGCGTGATCCTCGGCGAGTGTCGCGGCGAGGAAGCCTTCGACATGCTGCAGGCGATGAATACCGGCCATGAGGGCTCGATGGCGACGATTCACGCCAACACGCCCCGCGACGCGCTTTCCCGCCTCGAGCAGATGATCGGCATGGCCGGCCTGCCGATGACCATCTCCAGCATCCGGGGCCAGATCGCGGCCGCCGTCAAGGTGATCGTGCAGCTCTCGCGTCTCTCCGACGGCAAGCGGCGCGTGATGAGCATCGCCGAGATCACGGGTCTCGAAGGCGACATGATCCAGATGCAGGAAATCTACAAATTCGTGCGCACCGCGACGCTGGAGGACGGCACCGTCGAGGGCCACTTCACGGCGACCGGCATCCGGCCGCGCTTCCTCACCGATCTCGTCGCCAAGGGCATCAAGATTCCGGGCAGCTATTTCGACCCGAGCCAGACGCTGTAATCGCCATGCCGTTCGATCTCGATCCGACATATGCGGTCTACGCTTTCGCGGCGGTCTCCGCCATCCTGTTCGGCGAGGGCGTCTACCTGCTGTTCTTCTCGGCGGCGTCCTATCGCAACCGCGTCAATCGCCGTCTGGCGCTGCTGAGCGACACGGTCGATCGCCAGGCCATCCTGGTGCAGCTGCGCAAGGAGCGCGGGCTCACCATGAGCGGCGACTTCCACCTGCCGGCGGCGTCGTTCAATCGCCTGGTCGTCCAATCCGGGGTCAGGATGGGCCTCACGCGCATTGGCCTGCTGGCCGTGATCGCGGCGGGCGCGACCTTCATCGGGCTCATCGTGATGCGCGGCAGCAGCGTCGAAGCGCTGCTCGGGATGCTCTTCAGCGGGCTGGTGCTGCCCTATTTCACGCTCCGGATGCTGCGCGGGCGGCGACAGAAGAAATTCGCCGCGCAGTTTCCGGACGCGATCGACATCATCGTGCGAAGCCTGCGCGCCGGGCATCCGGTTCCGATCGCGGTGAACATGGTGGCGCGCGAAATGCCGGATCCGATCGGCAGCGAGTTCGGGCTTGTGGCGGACGAGATCACTTATGGGGCCGACCTCGAGACCGCCATGCGCAATCTCTATTCCCGGGTCGGCCAGGACGATCTGCCGCTGTTCGTCACCGCCATCGCGATCCAGGGATCGACGGGCGGCAATCTGGGCGAGATCCTGCAGAACCTGTCCGGCGTGATCCGCCAGCGTTTCAAGATGCGGCGCAAGGTCAAGGCGCTCGCGTCCGAAGGCCGCGCCTCGGCGATGATCCTGTCGTCGCTGCCGATCCTGATGTTCATCGTGGTGCAGATCGCGGCGCCCGACTTCTACGGCAGCGTGTGGCACTTCGACATGACCAAGACCATCCTGGGCATGGGGATCGGCTGGATGATGATTGGCAATCTCATCATGTACAAGCTGGTGAACTTCAAGATCTGAGCCATGCAGACATTGCTCGACCTAGCTGCGGACTACGGGGGCCACGTCAACGTGGTTCTGCTGGCGCTCGTCTTCATTCCGACCGCCACGGTCTCCTTCTTCCTGATGAGGACCGTGCGCGCGCATGGCTCGGTGAAGCGCCGCGCTTCCGGAATCACGAGCGACATGCTGATGTCGTCCGGCGACAGCCGCTCGCTGCGCCATACCAGCCTTCGGGCGGCGCAGCGCCTGATCGATCGCACCACCAAGCATTATTCGGCGTCCGACGACAAGAACATGAAGATGCTGCGCCAGCGTCTCGTTCAGGCGGGCATTTTCGATCCGCGCGCGGTCGGCTTTTTCTTTCTGGCGCGCGGCCTGCTGGCGGTCTCGATGGCGGCTCTCGCCTTCGTGTTGGTGCCGGTGCTCACGACGCACCAAAACCTGCTGTGGATCTTCGTCGGCTTCGCCGGTCTGATGGGCTATCTGGGGCCGAGCCTCGCGCTCGACCGGATCGTGGCGACGCGGCGCCAGGAATACCGCTCGGGATTCCCCGACATGATGGACCTGCTGGTGGTCTGCGCCGATGCCGGCCTCGGCCTGGCGTCGGCCTTCGAGCGCGTCGGGCGCGAGCTCGCCGATTCCTATCCCAATCTGAGCGCCAACATCCACATGGCCAATCTCGAGATCCGGGCCGGACGCACGATCAGCGAGGCGCTCGAGCATTACGGCGACCGGCTCGGCCTCGCCGAAGCCCGCTCATTCGCCACCCTCATCCAGCAGTCGGACGAGCTCGGGTCCAGCATCACGGACGCGTTGCGGGTCTACAGCGAGGACATGCGCCACAAGCGCCTGTCGACCGCCGAGGAAAAGGCCTATGCGCTGCCCTCCAAGCTCACCGTCCCGTTGATCGTCTGCGTGTTTCCGGTGCTGTTCGTCGTGATCATGTTACCGGTATTCGTGCGCGTCAAAATGGGCGCCTATTGACCGCCACGGCCCTGGGGCGGGCGGCGAGAGTTTCTTAACCAACCTCCCCTAGGGTCGATTTTCGGGGTTCCCCCGAAGCACCATTTTCCTCGCTCGCGCGCAGGTGCCTCGGACCGCCCTTGAGTATCGGCGCCGGGGGCGCAGCGGATGAGCGTTGGCGTCAAGCGTAGCGTTGCGTTTGCGGTGGCGGGCCTCGTATGGCTGACCGGCTGCGAGACCACGTCGACCAGGCTCCCCGACATTTTCAGCCTGAAGGCCGAC
>Ga0208988_1000070_pt1 | contig 11888 bp, 10 predicted proteins | sample MedBloCARef_M1_FD_187850 | JGI IMG/M metagenome (GOLD analysis project Ga0208988, IMG submission 187850) | Forest soil microbial communities from El Dorado National Forest, California, USA - Mediterranean Blodgett CA Ref_M1 (SPAdes) (version 2) | ecosystem: Environmental > Terrestrial > Soil >... | reverse complement strand
CGGGCAGCTCCAGCCACTCGCGCAGGATTTGTTCGACCGAACGAGGCTCACTGGCGAGTTCGGCGAAGCGCAGCATCCGCGGCTCCTCGATGCGGCCGGCGCGCACCAGAAACACGGCAATCGTATCTTCTTCCGCGGCTCGCTGGAGAACCACCGCATTGAGATCGTCGAATTGGCGCGCGAGTTCCGGCAGACCGCGCAACGCTTCGCCTGCTTTTTCTATGCGGCGATGGACAGCGGCAGCACGCTCGAAATCGAGCGCTTCGCTGGCAGCCTCGCGTTCGCGCTCGTATTCCGCCGTGAGCGACGATCCGCTCGTCGCCAGAAACCCGACCACCCGGCTTACCTCCACGTCGTAATCTTCTTTCGTGCACCCCGCGAAACACGGCGCAAGGCACATTTTCATCTCGGAATACAGGCAGCCAGGAAAGGTCGGATCGCGGCGAATCTTGATCTGGCAGCGGCGAATCTTAAACAGGTCGAGAAATCCCGAGGCAAACGCATCCGCCGCGCGCCGCGAGGAAAACGGGCCGAAATAAAATCCGTTCGCGCTGATGCGCCGCGTCGCGTAGCAACGAGGATAAGCGTTCGCCAGGCTGACCTTGAGCACCGCAGGCGTCCGCAGCCGCAACCGTTCGCGATACGCCGCCGGCCAAAGTGCGCGTGCATGCTGCCAGTGCAGGAAACTCAATTCAAAAGGTGAGCCGACGATGCGGTAGCGAACACGCGCGGCAAATTCCCGCAGATTCAGCCGCTTCGAGGTAGGCTCGGGCGGGCCCAGCAGTCTCGCGAGACGCTGCCGCAAATTCGCCGTGCGCAGCAAGTAGGTTTGTGCGCCCGTCAGCTCCGCGCGCGGCTCGATGGCAAACACGGCGGGCCGCGCCGGCAGCGCCGCAAAGAATTCACGGTCGCGTGTAGCATCAAAATCAGCGCTGGAATCAAGCTCTTGCATGGAGGAGATGTATCCCTTGGACAGAATACGATGTGGCTGGAAGAGTCGAAAGTTGAAAGTTAAAAGTCGAAAGTTTACAGTCGAGAGTTGAGAGTTGACAGCTTACATCCAAGAGTTCCAAGGGGAATGTGCAGCAGTCTTCAAATTGTTTGGCGGGAGTTCTTGCTGTCAACTTTTAACTCTCGACTCTCGACTGGAAGTTCAGTAGCTCTTCAACACCCAAGCCGCAATCACCAGCCGCTGGATTTCGCTCGTGCCCTCGTAAATCTCCGTGATCCGCGCGTCGCGGTACATGCGCTCGACCGGATACTCGCGGCTGTAGCCGTTGCCGCCGTGAATCTGCATCGCTTTGTGCGTGACGCGCGTGGCCAGTTCCGAAGCAAACAGCTTCGCAATCGAAGCCTCCACGGTGAAGCGCCCCCCCGCGTCCTGTTTCCACGCCGCCTTGCGCACCAGGAGTCGCGCCGCGTCAATCTCCGTGGCCATGTCGGCGAGCATGAACTGGATCGCCTGAAAATCCGCGATGGGGTGGCCGAAGGCTTGCCGCTGCTGCGCGTAGGCCAGCGCCTGCTCGAACGCGCCTTGCGCGATGCCTGTCGCCTGCGCGGCGATGCCGATGCGTCCGCCATCGAGCGTCGAGAGCGCGACCTTATACCCTTCGCCTTCGTTTCCGATGCGGTTGCTGACCGGCACTTCGCAATCGGTGAATGAAAGTTCCACGCACGCCGTAGCATGAATACCGAGTTTCTTTTCTTCCTTCCCGGCTTTGAATCCGGGCGCGCCGCGCTCGACCACCAGAGCCGTGATTCCTTTTTCGCCTTTTGCCGGATCGGTGTTCGCGTAGACGATCGCCGCATCGGCCACGCCGCCATTGGTGATCCACGACTTGGTGCCGTTGATGACGTAGCGGTCGCCCTTGCGCACTGCCTTGGTTGCGAGCGCCGATGCGTTCGAGCCCGCCTGCGGCTCGGTCAGCGCGTAGCAGCCAATTTTTTCACCGCGCGCGAACGGCGCGAGAAATTTCTTTTTCTGCTCCTCGGTGCCGAACCGATGAATGGGATCGCAATACAGCGAATTTTGCACCGAGAGAATCACGCCGGTGGAAGCGCAGACGCGGGAAATTTCTTCAATGACGATGGAGTAGGCGATGTGGTCGAAGCCCGCGCCGCCTTCGGATTCCGGCAGTGCGACGGCGGTCAGGCCCAGCTCGGCGGCCTTGCGGAAAGTTTCGCGGGGGAAATGCCCGGTCTCGTCGATCTCGCGCGCCAGCGGCTTCACTTCGTTTTCGGCGAATTCCCGCACGCTGCGCTGCAGCAGCTTCTGTTCTTCATTCAGATCGAGGTTCAACGAATCGCTCCGGGAAACGATGCCGGCAGGGAAATCATAAACCGAGCGCCTGGCGAAGTTTGTCGTACGTGACGCGAAGCTCTTCCGGCTCGAGACGCGTTTCGCCGATCGTAGACATGAAATTGGTGTCGCCCGTCCATCGAGGCAGTAGATGCATATGCAAATGGTCGGCGATGCCCGCGCCGGCCGAGCGGCCGAGATTCATGCCCAGATTGTAGCCTTCGGGATGATAGACCGTGTCGAGCGCCGATTGCATGCGCTGCGCAAGCCGCATAATTTCAGCCGAGGTTTCCGGATCCAACTGCCCGAAATCCGCGGTATGCGCGTACGGAACAATCATGACGTGGCCGGATGTATACGGGTAACGATTCAGGATGACGTAATTTTTCTTGCCGCGAAGAACGATGAGCGTTTCCACGTCCCGGTTCGCCGCCGGAGCCTCACAGAAAACGCAGCCGGCGATTTTCCCGGCGTCGGCAATGTAGCGGTAGCGCCAGGGCGTCCAGATATAATCCATAGGGGATGGTGGCCACTCCCTGCTGCCGTTTCAACTTCAGCTCTGCGGTGCGGCAGGGGTGGCGCCTGCGCTCGGAGACGGTGGCGCACCGACATTTACGTGATCTTTCAGTTCCTTGCTTGGCTTGAAGAACGGGATGCGCTTGGGAGGCACTTCGACCTTGGCGCCAGTCTTAGGGTTGCGTCCCGTGCGGCCACGCCGCTGGCGCGTCCGAAAACTGCCGAAGCCGCGAATCTCGATACGGTCCCCGCTTTGCAGCGCGCCAATGATGCTCTCGAAAATCGTTTCGACAATGGCCTCGGATTCTTTACGTCCAAGTTCTGTGACGCGGACAACCTCTTCCACGAGGTCCGCTTTTGTCACGGTGGAATCGTTCATCGATGTATGCTCCGCGGTGTCTCAAATTGCACCCGAAGGTGCTTGGGCGAATCGCGCCGAACCGGCGCGCCACTCGCTCGCCGAAAACACTTCCTCTGGCGAGTCGCCTCTGGTGGCATTTCAATATCACCAAATGAGCGTGAAGGGAAATGATATTTACTGCCCCGGCATGGGGGGCCACCGAAGCGCCTACAGGGAACGCTTGGCCATTATGGCATCACCGATCGTAGCTTTTGCCGAGGATTTCGTCGCGCGATAATCCTCCATGTCGCGGCGTTCCGCCTGTTTTTGCGCGCCACGGTAGCTCAACCCGATTTTGTGCTGGTCAGCGCTGATTTTCACGATCTTGAATTCATATTCGCGCCCAGGATCGAGCAGGCCGCCCGGCCGCACGCCCGGGCGCGGCGCCACGGTTTGCGGCTTATCGCCCTTGGGGCGCCGCTCTTCGATTTCAGAGATATGGCAGAGACCTTCGATCCCGTCCGCAATCTCGACGAATGCGCCAAACGTCGTGACGCGCGAGACTCTTCCGCGGATCAGATCGCCGACCTTATGCTTCTCAAACCATGTCGACCAGATGTCGTTGACCTGTTTGACGCCGAGCGATACGCGCCGCGATGCCGGATCGATCTTCAATACTTTGGCTTCGACCGCGTCGCCTTTCTTGTAAACATCGGCGGGATTTTTCACGCGGCCGGTCCAGGAAATGTCGCTCACGTGGATCAGGCCGTCGAAACCTTCCTCGATTTCGAGAAAAGCCCCGAATTCCGTAAGATTCCGGATTTTTCCGCTGACCACCGTGCCGACCGGATACTTCTCGGCGAGCTGCTGCCAGGGGTCCGACTGCGCCTGTTTCATCCCCAGTGAAATGCGCCGCTCGTTGGAATCGACGCCCAATACCGAGACTTCGACGTCGTCGCCGACCTTCACGATTTTCGAGGGATGCTGCTTGCGCTTCGACCAGCTCATTTCGCTGACGTGCACCAGGCCTTCGATGCCCGGCTCGAGTTCCACGAATGCGCCGTAGTCCGTCAGGCCCATAATTTTGCCGGTGAGCTTTGTGCCGACCACGTAGCGTTCCACCACGGAGGCCCAGGGATCGGGCAAAAGCTGCTTGCGCCCGAGAGATATGCGCCCCTTTTCCCGGTCGTACTTCAGGATCTTGACTTCGACTTCTTCGCCCGGCCGCACGGCATCCAGCGGGCTCGCCACGCGGCCCCAGGACATGTCCGTGATGTGCAACAGCCCGTCGATGCCGCCCAGGTCCACAAACGCACCGTACCCGGTGACATTTTTCACGACGCCGCGCACGGTCTGTCCCTCGGCCATCGAGTCCAGCATGGCCTGCCGCTGCGCTTGCACCTGCTCGTCCAGAATCGCGCGCCGGCTGACCACCACATTTCCGCGCTTGCGGTTCATTTTCAGCACGCGAACGGCGATTTCGCGATCCTTCCAATCCACAAGGTCGCGCACAGGATGCGTGTCCGCCTGCGATGCCGGCAAAAACGCGCGTACGCCAATGTCCACCACAAGCCCGCCCTTGATGTGGTCCACGACTTTTCCGGTGATCTCGGTCTTGTTGCGGTAGGCTTCTTCGATCTTGCCCCAGGCGCGGCGGCGGCGTACGCGCTGGTAGGACAGCAACACGTACCCATCCTTGCGATCGCCAGTACGTTGGACCTCGACCGGTTGTCCAGCCTGCAGCGGGAATGGGCCATCCAATTCTGCGAACTCCTGCGCCGGGATCAGCCCCTCGGTCTTGCCGCCCAAATTCACTACTACGCCGAGGTCGGTCACAGCCACTACTTGGCCGGACTCGATTTCTCCCTCTGAAGGCGCTTGATGCGGCGCGGCGTACTGCTCCATGAGCTGTTCCATCTCTGCGGTTGATTCGCTGGATGGCTCTCCGGATTCTGCCACGGCATTCATGTCGGAATGCTCCACCGCCGCAGCGCCGTCTGGCGCCGCAACAGGTTCGGCAGGGGAAACCGTGACAGCGGCTGGCTCCCCAGAGACAGGCACAGACGTATCTTGTGCTTCCACCGCCGCCGGAAGCGTTTCTTCCGTCTGTCCATTTAGGTTGATTGTTTCCGGCGCCGGTGTGGCGGCGGTAGCGGTTTTTCCGGCGAAACCGTCCGCGCCGGGGTTTTCGTTGTCGGAAAACATCTTACGGCCTCCACGAGGTCCAGCCCTGCTCCCCGCAAAAAGCCGGGGGACCTCCCAGTCACGGGGCAAGTGCAAGGAAGGAAATGCGGCAGCCCACCCAGGGGCCGCACCGAGGCGATGATACCCGCGCCTTGTGGCTTATGTCAATCAAAGGTCGCCGCTGGTTGTGGGTCAGTTTGAAGTTTTTTTACCAATTGGCTACACTGCGCGAATGAATCTGCCGATAGCCTGCACCCTAACTGAAGCCGAAATGCGGGAGCGACGCCAAACGTTATTGGATTCCGTTCGCAGGGCCGCTCTCAACGTAAAATCGTTGCCATTGGGCTATGCGTATGGCTTTGAGCCCACTTCTGAAGTGCTGGCCCATCTCAGCCGCCTTGTAGATTTGGAGCGTCAGTGCTGCCCCTTTCTGACGTTCAGAATAGTGGTTGAGGCGGGTAATCAGCCGATTTGCCTTGAAGTCACGGGCTCCCCGGAAGCCAAAACGGTCATCGCTGATTTCTTTGGCTCATAATCATTAAACTGACCGACTGCCTGGCCGCCAGGAAAGTGGAAAGTCGAAATTTAACATTCAAAAATCAAGTCCAGCGCCGAAGCGCAGTTCCTCTCTGATTGAGCATTTAACTTTCAACTCTTAACTCTCAACTTTCGACTGCATTACGATTCATGACCTCACTCGCCCCGCCTGGCGGACTTCGCGGCGATAGTCTGGGGCGAAGAGCTCGATCGTGCGGCACATTTCGTAGAGCCGCGAACGGATGCGCGTGCCAAGACGGTCCGAGAGCGAGTCTTCGCGCGCGGCGGCTACGACCTGCCTTGACGGAAGTCGCGGCCCCGCAGGCGTGGACGCCGTTCCCGCGCCATCGAGATAATTCGTTGTAAGCAAAGTGATGCGCCGGTCGTTGTATCGCGTGTTGAGGATGTGGCCGACCGTTTCGAGCGCCCACGGCGAAGGCTTGCTTGCACCTAAATCATCCAGTAATAAAACGTCGGCGGTGAGCACCGGTTCGAGCACGCCCAGTTCGGTCGATTGGCTTTCCGGGTTGTAGCTGCCCTGAATTTCCTTGAGCAGTTCGCGGTAGTCGTAGAAGAGCCCCGTGTGCCCGCGCAATACGATCTGGCGAAGCGCGGCGACGGCCAGATGTGTCTTGCCCGCGCCGCAGGGGCCCATCAATAGCAGGCCTGTCTCTGTCCCGACCGGATAGTCGCGAGCAAACGCTTCGACGACGAGCTTGGATTGTTCGAGGCTGCGATTCCATGCGGCGGATTCACCGCTGGCTTCGTAGAGGTCGGTGTCGAAGTTGTCAAAGTCGCAGTGCTCGTAGCGGCGCGGGATACGCGCGCGCGCCATCGTTCGCGCGGCGCGATCGCTGCCCGTGCAGTCGCAGGGGACGGCCCAGACGCGTCTCTTTTCGCCGGTGTCCGCGACGGGCTTCTCCCAGGAAACGCGTTTTGGTTTTTCATCCTCCGCGATGCGCTCGACGGTTTTCCATCCTGTGCCGCCGCAATGCGGACAATCGGTTTGCGCCATGCCGCCAGCATAGGCGTGCGGACACCGATGCGCAAGCGGTCACGCCCTGTGGAAACCGGTGGACGTGTGGAAAAAAATCGGGAACTACAGATGAACACTGATGAAAGAAAAAACTAGGCGAGAATGCAGAAACTTAGATTCCCTGCAATTGCTGTTCTAGTTTTTCGCTCTTATCTGTGTTCATCTGTGTTTATCTGTGGTTACTTCATTCTTGTGGACGCGAATTGCCTTCGGCGGGGAGACGCGCGCCAACGCATTATTGGGGGGCCGCGGGGCCACGGACTTGAGTCCGCGGGACAATTCCTCCTGAACGAATGTGGTGAACGCTTCCATCTGATGCTGCATTTCGGCCATCTTTTCGCGCATGTTGAGGATGATTTCGATGCCGGCCAGGTTGACGCCCATCTCGCGCGTCAGCGTCAGAATGACCTCGAGCCGCTCGAGGTCGGAGTCGGTGTAGAGCCGCGTATTGCCTTCGGACCTCGACGGTTTCAACAATCCCACGCGTTCGTAAAGGCGCAGCGTCTGGGGATGCAGCTTATAGAGTTCCGCAACCGCTGAAATCATGTATCCAGCGCGGGCCTTTTTTCTTTTCGGGTTGATGTTGCTGCGCGGCATGGCGGCGCTCCTCAATTCTGCGGGCTCCACGCCCAGATCTGTCCGGGGCGTTCAGCGCAAAAGTAGAGCCCGCACCCTAGGCCTTGGCACGTTCAAAGAGATCCTTGCGCGGATCCTCAGGGACGAGGCGCGCCAATTCATGCAACAGCTCCCGCACGCGCTCATCCACGGGTTTCGGCACGACCACTTGCAACTCCACGTACTGATCCCCACGATGCCCCGGCCGGCGAACCGACGGGACGCCCTTTTCCCGCAGGCGCAGTTTCTGGCCACTGTTCGTGCCCGGCGGAACGCGCAGAAGCGACCGGCCGTCGATTGTCGGGACCTCAATTTTCGCGCCCAGCGCCGCTTCCGTCACGGTAATGGGCACAACGGTGTAAAGGTCTTCGCCACGCCGGTCAAAAAAGGGATGCGGCAGGACTTCAGTAATGATGTACAGATCGCCCGGGGGCGCGCCCGACGTTCCGGCGTTTCCACGACCGGGAACGCGCACGCGCGATCCGGTCTGCACCCCTGCCGGAATTCGAACTTCGATGGTGTCGGAACGGCGCACGCGGCCTTCGCCACCGCATGTCCGGCAGATATTTCGAACGCGCCCGGTGCCGCCACAGCGCGTGCAAGTCAAATTGAAGCGCATCTTCCCGCTGGTCTGCGTTACTTGCCCCGTACCGCCGCAGGCGGTGCAGGTCTGGGGTTGGCCGGTCGTTCCCGCGCCATGGCAGACGGTGCACACATCAAGGCGCGCGATCGTGAGCTTCTTCACCGTGCCGTGTACGGCCTCCCAAAAGGTGATCTCGATCTGATACTCCAGGCTTGATCCGGTCTCTGCACGCGAGGGCGCTTCGGCCGGCGCGCCGCCGCGGAAGAACTGGCCAAACAAATCGCGGAAGCTGGGTCCCGCGCCCCCTCCCCCTCCGCCGAAATCGAATCCGCTGAAATCGAATTGTACGTCGCCGGGATCCGCGCCCTCGGGCATGCCGCCCGCGCCCGGAGTCTCGAAGCCGAATTGATCGTACATCTGGCGTTTCTTGGCGTCGGAGAGGACGTCGTAAGCTTCCTGCACCTGCTTGAATTTTTCTTCCGAAGATTTATCGCCCGGATTCAGGTCCGGGTGATATTTGCGCGCGAGTTTCCTGTAGGCTTGCCGGATTTCCTTCTGCGGCGCCTTGCGGGAGACGCCGAGCAATTCGTAGTAGTCTTGTTTAGTTGTAGCAGCCATGTTTGGTGACTAGTGACTGGTGACCGGTGATTCGTGACTTGTGATTCATAACTCGTGGCTCGTGATCCGCTTGCCATGCATCTCGCGAGCCGGCGCGACTTTTGATTCGTGATTTATGATTCGATTGTCTCATCGCGTTACTTCGTGGAACGGTTACCGCCCCTTGGAATACAATCCGCCTGTGTCTTCGCGGGAAATCTTTGTGGGTCGCGGCTTCAGCCGCGACATACAAGGCCTCAAAAAAGGAGGCTTTAGCCTCTGCGGTTCCAATCACAATTTCTCCCAGCGCGTGTTCACCGACGCTAGCTCTTGCTGCTCGCGTTGATGCTCTTCTCGCCTGCGCCGGCGCTCTTCGTCGAGCTTTCCGCCCATCGCGGATTCCTTCTGGTTGGCGCGATCGATCCAGCGGTCAATCCAGGCCGTCTTTGCTTCCACGCTCGCGGTGTCGGTACGAAACCTGAGCAGATTGCCGCTGATGTCCACAGCGCGAGGCGGGAAATCAGGCGAGGGTGATTGTTGCGTTTCGTAAAACAAACGCTTCCAATCCGCGCTGGGGGTCTCCGAAAGAGCGATCTGCACCATGTATAAATCTTCGCGCAACTTTTGAATGGCTTGGGGCGGTCCAGCTCTCTTGATTCCCTCGTACGTCGTCAAATGTTACTCCTGGAAAATTCCAAGAAAAGCGCGTCGCGGGCAGTGCCGCACGACCCGGCCTCCCCACAAGTCACGCTTCGGATTGAGTGGCACAGACTCCAGTCTGTGCGCTTTTGGTTGAATCCTGCTCAACTCAAAACCACACGGTCTGAAGTCTGCGCCACCAAAAACTCCGCAGCCTCGGCGTTTTTAGTTCGGCTTCTTCGATTCGTCGACGTCCACGTACTCGGCGTCAATGACTTCGCCGGGCGGCGGGGCACTCGACCCGGACTTCGACCCGCCCGGCGTTCCCGGAACTCCGTCGGAGGATCCTGCCGCGCCAGCTTGCGCTCCACTCGCCTGCGCGGTCTTGTAGAGGGTCTCCGCCAGGGTGTGGGAAGCTCGCTCGAGCTGCTGCGTCGCCGACGTGATCTGGTCGAGGATGCCTCCGGAAAGTGCCGACTTCGCCGCCGCCAGCGCTTCTTCCACCGGCTTGATATCGGATTCGGAAAGCTTCTCGCGGTTTTCGGCGATTAACTTCTCGATCTGATACACCCGGCTGTCGAGAATGTTCCGCGCCTCGATCTCCGACAGCTTTTTCTTGTCCTCATCGGCGTGGGCTTCGGCGTCGTTGCGCATCTTCTCGGCCTCTTCCTTGCTCAGGCCGGTGGACGCGGTGATCGTGATTTTTTGTTCCTTGTTCGTCGCGTGATCCTTCGCCGAAACATTCAGGATACCGTTGGCGTCGATATCGAAGGTCACCTCGATTTGCGGCATCCCGCGCGGTGCTGGCGGAATCCCCATCAGGTGAAACTTGCCGAGCGTACGGTTGTCGGAGGCCATCTTGCGTTCGCCCTGCATGACGTGAATCTCGACCGAGGGCTGGTTGTCCGCCGCGGTTGAGAATGTTTCGGACTTGCGCGTCGGGATTGTTGTGTTCCTCGGGATCAGCACGGTCATCACGCCTCCGAGGGTTTCAACTCCCAGGGACAATGGCGTTACATCGAGTAGCAGAATGTCCTTCACTTCTCCGCCCAGCACGCCGCCCTGAATCGCCGCGCCCACCGCGACCACTTCGTCGGGGTTGACTCCCTTGTGCGGTTCCTTGCCACCGAACAGGTCCTTCACGATCTGCAGTACCCGCGGAATACGCGTCGAGCCGCCCACCAGCACAACCTCGTCGATCTTGTCCGGTGTAACGCCCGCATCCGTGAGCGCCTGCTTCGTCGGCCCGATCGTGCGTTGCAGGATGTCTTCCATCAACTGCTCGAGCTTCGCCCGCGTCAATTTCAGCTGCAGGTGCTTGGGCCCCGAAGCATCCGCCGTCAAGAACGGCAGATTGATGTCGGTCTCCTGCATTTGCGACAGCTCGATCTTGGCTTTCTCCGCGGCTTCTTTCAGCCGCTGGATCGCCATGCGGTCTTTGCTGACGTCGATGCCCTGGTCTTTCTTGAATTCGGCGGCCAGCCACTCGACGATGCGATTGTCGATGTCATCGCCGCCCAGGTGCGTATCGCCCGCCGTCGCCTTCACTTCGACCACGCCTTCGCCAACCTCAAGAATCGAAATGTCGAAGGTGCCGCCGCCCAGGTCGTACACGGCGATCGTTTCGTCCTTCTTCTTATCGAGGCCATAGGCCAGCGCCGCCGCCGTAGGTTCGTTGATGATGCGAAGCACTTCCAATCCCGCGATTTCGCCCGCCTGTTTGGTCGCTTGCCGCTGGCTGTCATTGAAATACGCTGGGACCGTGATGACGGCTTTGGTGACTTTCTCGCCAAGGAAATCTTCCGCCGCGGTCTTTAGTTTCCCCAGAATCATCGCGGAAATTTCCGGCGGGCTGTAGGCCTTGCCAAAAATGTCGACACGCGCGTCGTCGTGCGGTCCCCGCGTCACCTTATAGGGTACGCGTTTCAGCTCATCGGTGACTTCGTCATAGCGATGCCCCATGAAGCGCTTGATGGAATAAATCGTGTTTTCCGGATTCGTGACGGCCTGGCGTTTGGCCACTTGCCCAACTAACCGCTCGCCTGTCTTGGTAATGGCCACGACAGACGGGGTCGTCCGGCCGCCCTCTTGATTCGGAATTACCACGGGCTCCCCACCTTGCATGACGGCAACAACAGAGTTGGTCGTCCCAAGGTCAATTCCTATAATCTTGCTCATTCCTCCCTGCCTCCTTCAGACCCTCGACCGGTAAGAATCCAGCACGAGTGCCTAAGATGCGAGGATTATAAATATTGAGTGTCGCGTTGTCAAGATATTTGATTGCCTTGTATCTCATTTGTTTACAGCGCGATAGGACGTTCATTCCCTCCAATGTCAACTTTTCCCTCCTTTTTGTACTCAAAAAGACCCCCAAAGTCAGCATCTGTAAGAGGTTATTTTCGAATTGCGAGGGGAGCTTGTCGGACGGCTCCGTGAGTTATCCGAGAGCTAAACTCACCGCCTTTGGAGCGAGTGCTCCTGTTCGCATGTCAGTCTTGCCCACATTCCTCAAGTGTTGCGAAGCGGGCTATTTTTGTGTTGC
>Ga0208988_1000069_pt1 | contig 11914 bp, 6 predicted proteins | sample MedBloCARef_M1_FD_187850 | JGI IMG/M metagenome (GOLD analysis project Ga0208988, IMG submission 187850) | Forest soil microbial communities from El Dorado National Forest, California, USA - Mediterranean Blodgett CA Ref_M1 (SPAdes) (version 2) | ecosystem: Environmental > Terrestrial > Soil >... | reverse complement strand
CGCGCTTGCGGCCTGCGCGCCGTCATCGTTTCCAGGTGGCCTCTCCGATGGGCCGCTCGATTCGAGAGCGCATGCGAGGCAAGCCGTGTGGCCGGGACGCACGGTGAGCGTCACACCATAGCTCGCAACCACGGCGGCATAAATCCAAGGGACATCCAGGTGGATCGCTGCGTCGTTCAACAGAAATCGCGTTTCGAAGTTGTCGGTGCCGTCGAGAATGAGAGGAAAACCATGCAACAATTCTTCCGCGTTTTTCGGTCCGAGGTCGGCGACGATTCCTTCGACGGCGACGCCGGAATTGATGGCGCGCAGGCGGCGTTCGGCTGCGACGGCTTTCGGCAGCGCTTCGAGGGCGTCGGATTCCTCAAATAGCGTTTGCCGCTGCAGGTTCGATGGCTCGACGAAATCGCGGTCCACGATCCGCAGCTTGCCAACGCCCGCCCGCACCAGTAGATTTGCCAACGCGGTGCCCAGCGCGCCGCATCCGACCAGCACGGCCGAGGATTCGAGCAGGCGCTGCTGTCCCGCTTCGCCGATTTCGGTGCAAAGAATCTGCCGCGAATAGCGTTCAAAAAGTTTCGGATCCATATGCCGTGTCGCCCTTATTCCGGCGGGCTCCAAGTAGAGCCCGCACCCGGTTGCGAGACACTATGATAGCGCCGCAGGGGCGGGCAGTGGGAAGTGAGTGACATTTTCTGCTCGATAGGGAGATTTCGCGCCGGGCCGGAAACGCGCCTGTGCTACGCTAGTCCTGTTGTGAAGCGCGATGCAGAGCGATCAACGATTCTTTTTACGGATCGCCATTTGGCTGTCCGCGATCTGTTTTTCTTGTGCAAATTTCGTCTCCGCGCAGGACGGCCCCACGGGTGAGCCGCCGCGGGTCGTCGCCGTGCGCGTGGTCACCGAATCCGGCTCGGTGCTCGAACAGGATCCTCCTCAGCTACCAGCCCAGCACGGCCAGCCGTTTTCCATGGATACCGAGAGCGAAAGCCTGCGAGAGCTTTTCCGTTCGGGCCGCTTTGCGGATTTGCGCGCTGAGGTGACGGACGTCCCGGGGGGTGTGCGTCTGGATTTCGTGGTTCGCCAGAACCTCTACATCAATCGAGTACAAATTGTGGGATTGCGCGAGCCACCTGGCGAATCACTGGCGATTTCCTCGCTCCGGCTGAACCTGGGCGAAATATTCCGCGAGAGCGACATGAAGGAGGCGCTGGACCGGCTCCGGCAGACGCTCGAAGATGACGGACAGTATCAGACCAAGATTGATTACCAAGCGACGCCGCATCCTGACACGCTCCAAGTGGACATTTTGGTTCGCGTAACGCCGAGCGCCCGGGCGCGCATCGGCGCAATCACGATTCAAAACGAGACTGTATACACGGAAGCGGAACTTCGCGAGCAGCTGAAGCTTAAGATAGGACGCGAGATCACCTCGGACCGCCTGAATCGCGGCACCGATGGCGCGCGAAAGTGGCTGGCGAAAAAAGACTTTCTGGGCGCGCGCGTAACGTTGCATCGGGGCGCGTACGATGCAAAGTCGAATACCGTGCCGCTGGAGGTCACGTTTCATGCAGGATTGGAAGTGCGCGTGACGGTTGAAGGGGCAAAGGTCCCCGCGCGCACACTGCGCAGATTGGTGCCGATCTATGAGGAAGGCGCGGTCGACGAGGATCTACTCCAGGAGGGCCGGCGGAGATTGCGCGAGTGGTTCGAACGCAGCGGCTATTTTGACGCGCAAGTAAACTACACCACCGCGGATCTTGCCGCGGAGAAATCGGCGAATACCTCGCGCACCGCCGCCAGGGTTGTCACTTACCATGTGAACCGCGGCGACCGCCATCGCCTGGTCGGAGTGGAATTTTCCGGCAACAAATATTTCAGTACGGCCCTTCTGACCGCCCGATTGAGAATCCAGGCTGCCGCGTATGCGTCCCCGGGACGCTATTCGACGGCGCTGTTGCAGGATGACGTGGCTTCGATTCGCACTCTGTATGATGCGAACGGGTTCCACGAGGCCGAAATACACGAGCAGATTATTGATGACTATCAGGGCCACCATGGCGAATTGTTTGTCCGTTTCGAGATCAAGGAGGGCCAGCAAACGAGGGTTGCGGACCTGGCCGTCGAAGGGAATCAGCAACTCACAAAAGATGAGTTGCTTGGTGTGATCGGCTCCACGCAGGGCCAGCCTTATTCTGACTTCAACATTTCTTCGGATCGCGACAATATACTCGCTCTGTACTACGACCAGGGATTCTCGGAGGCGCGGTTTTCGGCAGACGTGGAAAAAGTTCCGCCGTCAGGCCCAAACGAAGCCCCGCGCGTGCGGCTGACCTATCACATCACGGAAGGGCGGCAAGTGCTGGTCGCGAACGTGCTCCTCGGCGGCTACGAACACACGCGCCGGGGCGTGATCTCACGCCAAGTGGGAATTCACGCGGGAGAACCGCTGAGCGAAGGCGCTGTCGTGGAGACGCAGAGAAAGCTTTACAATCTGGGAATATTCAGCCGTGTTTCGATTGCGCCGCAAAACCCCGAGGGAACCTATACCCGGAAAGCAGTGGTGGTGATGGTGGATGAAGCCAGGCGCTACACCCTGGCGTACGGCTTCGGCTTCGAGGCGCAGCGTTTGGGGAGCGGAGCTACCGGCACCGGATTCAGCGCCGCGCCTCGGGGCATTCTGGAAATTACGAAGGGGAATCTCACCGGGCGCGCGGATGCGCTCTCTTTTAAGGTGCGCGCGAGCACGATCCAGGGGCGCGCTCTGCTGGCCTACACGGCGCCCAACTACTTCGCGTCGCCCAATTTCAGTCTCCAACTTACCGGTTTTTTTGAGAAGGCGCGCAACATCCAGACTTTTACTTCCAAGCGCTACGAAGCGTCGTTGCAGCTGGCCCACAGGGTATCGAGCGCGAGTTCATTCCTGTACCGTTATGCTTACCGAAAAGTAAATACAGTCCTCAACGTCAGTACGATCACGTCGGAGCAGCTTCCGCTATTTAACCAGAATACAGACATTGCCGAATTCGGCGCGAGCTGGCTGCGAGACCGGCGCAATAGTCCCGCCGATGCCACGCGGGGAGACTTCGAGAATATAGACGCGGCCGTAGCGATGAAACCCGTCGGTTCATCGGTTAATTTTTTTCGACTGTTTCTGCAGAATTCCACCTACCGTCCGATCGGCCGCCGGCTCGTGCTTGCGCGATCGACCCGTTTTGGAGTACAGACGCCGTACGGCAATACTCTCTCCGGCGATATCCCTCTTCCCGAACGGTTCTTCGCCGGCGGCGGCACGTCCTTGCGCGGGTTTGCGCTCAATCAAGCCGGGCCGCGCGATCCGGTATCCGGATTTCCAATCGGCGGACAGGCCCTGCTGGTTTTCAATCAGGACTTGCGTTTCCCGATGCACTTGCCCCTGATTGGCAATCGATTGGGCGGGGCTGTCTTCTACGATGCCGGGAACGTGTTTCCGAGTGTCAAGACAATTTCATTTCGCACCGCGCCGCCCGTTCCCACGATCGGGTCCACGATCGACGCATTCAATCGCCCCACGACCGTGTGCCTCACGAATTGCACCAACGAGCTCGCCTATTTTTCTCACACGGTTGGGTTAGAATTTCGCTACGGCACGCCGATCGGACCCGTGGCACTCGACCTGGGCTATCAGCTCAACCCTGCGCGGTTTGTGGTGCAGAGTGGAACGTGTCCGGCGACCGCCGCCGCGGCCTGCCAGACCACGCTTTCGCGGCTGCCGTCTTTCCAATTCTTCATCAATCTGGGGACGACGTTCTGATGCGGCGCCCGGCTTCCATCTTCGTCTGGATCCTGTTGTTTGCTGCTGCCTCGCCGGCAATCGCGGGCCGGATGGCGCAGGAGCAATCGGGGCGCGTGGTCGATCGCATTGCGGCCCGCATCGAAGGCGACATCATTTTGCTGAGCCAGGTGCGCGAACTGAGGGCATTCCAGCAATTGGTCGAGGGACGCGCGGAGAGCGACGACCGGCTGCTCGCCGAGCTCATCGACCAGTGGATCGTGCAAACCGAAGCCAGCGAGTCGCATTTTCCTCAGCCCGCACAGTCGGAGGTCGACCGCGAACTCGCGCGGCTCGTCGCGCAATTCGGAAGTCCCGAGGCGTATGCCGCCAAGTTGCGTGAGCTGGGGCTGTCCGCGGAGCAGGTCCGGCAAATGCTCGCGCGGCAGATTTACGTCGAGCGTTATATCGATTACAAGTTTCGCCCGACGGTGCAGATCGAATCCGCCGACATCGAAGCTTACTATCAAAAAGAACTGCTGCCGGAGTTGGCGAAGAAAAATCAGCCTACGCCTCGCCTCGCCGATGTCGAGGGACAGATCCGCGAACTGCTCACGCAGCGCGCGATCACCAACCTCGCGATGAAATGGCTGGATGAAACCAAAGCGCACTTGAAGATCGAAGTAACGCCGGCCAGCGGGAAGCCCTGATGCCCGGTAGATCATCCGTGTGAAGATGAGCGACAAGAAAAGAAAATTTCGCTTAAAGCATGGGATGGCCTTGGCCGCCACGCTGGCGGTGGCCGTTGGCCTCACGCTTACGTACATCATCGGGAGCGGGCTTGCGGACCTGTGGGCGCGGCGCACGATCGTGCGGGAGATTGAAAAGGCGACCGGAGCGCGCGTCGAACTGGGCAACTTCCATATCCAATGGCTGGCCTTGCACGTGCGGTTCGACGGCCTCACTTTGCACGGGCGCGAGCCGGCGGGAACACCGCCCTTATTCCATGCCGATCGATTGGAAATCGACATCCATGTGGAATCTTTCTGGGGCCATAAGATTTCGCTGGGGAGCGTCGACATGTCACACTTCTCGGCCCACGTGCACGTGGACCGGGACGGCTCGACGAACATGCCGGCGCGAAAGACTCCGGTAAAACAGGGCCAGCCTCCGGTCCAGAGCCTCTTCGACTTGAAGATCGCTCATTTGCGTCTCCAAGACGGCGAGATTTTGTGGAACGATACGCAAATGCCGCTGACAGTCGAAGGCGGGAATTTTGAGTTTGCGATGGATTACGCCGACGATGCCGGAAGGCCGGCTTATCTCGGCCGGATGACCTGGCAGAAATTCAAGGTAGCGGCCTGGCGGTATCTCCCATTTGCGTCGGAACTCTCGGCGAGATTCACACTCAGGCCGGATTCGTTTTTCTTGACGCAATTGCAATGGAAAATTCCACACAGTGAGATTGACGCGCAGGCCAGCCTTATCAGTTTTTCGCAGCCTGCGTGGGAGTTCCGTTATCGCGGCCAGCTTAATTTCGAGGATATTCGATCCATCCTCCGCAAGCCGAGCACCCCGGCCGGACGTGTGGAGTTCACGGGCGAAGGAAAATATGCCGGGAAACAACTGAACGTCAACGGAATTTACACAGCGGGCGAAATTTTGATGAAGTATCAGTGGTTCCACCCAGGAAGCATTTCCACTCGGGGGAGCTACCACGCGGACCAGCACTCGCTCGACGTGCCAAACCTGCAGGCGCTTGTGCTGGGCGGCAGCGTTACAGGACGCTTGCATTTGGATTTTCACTCGCAGACATTCCGCGCCGAAACGAAAGCCCGAGGGATGGACTTGAACCATGTACTGGCAGCCGAGGACAACCCCAGCTTGCCGATTATTCCCCTGCATTGGGGAAGCCAGGTCGATGTGGACTCGACGACGACCTGGATTGCGGATTTCAAGCACGTGGACTCGCGCGGCGTTATGCTTTGGACTCCTCCGAGCGCGTTGCCCTCCTGGCAGATTCCAACGTCGGCGCGTTTCGAATATCACTTTGACATGGACCGCAAGCAAGTGGAGCTCGCACACAGCGAGATCATGACGCCGTCGAGCCGCATCATGGTGAGTGGCGCGCTCGGGTCGAATGATTCATCGCTCGACGCGACGGTCGACACCGAAGACCTCTCAGCCTACGATGATTTCATTAACCGCATCCGTGGAGTGACTGCGGAACCCCAGGTCATCGGCGGCCATTTCCACTGGCAAGGGCGCCTCACGGGTCCGCTGGGCGGCCCCACCTTCGCGGGCCGGGTAAAAGGAACCGAGGCGCGATACGGGGCGCTCTATTGGGATGAAGTGGAAGGCGATCTCTCCTATTCGCCGGATGAATTGCACCTCGCTCGAGGCCGAGTCCGCCGCGGCCAGTCTTCGGTGGACCTGGAACTTTTTCTCGCGCTCGACAAATGGAATTTTTCTCCTGACAGCGAGTGGAGTTTCGATGCCAACCTGGTCGGCGCTGATACCGACGATCTGCTACAACTGCTGGGGCGCTCCTATCCGGCGCACGGCAAGCTCAGCGGACAATTTCACGGCAAGGGCACGCGCGCAAGTCCGGAATATTCGGGACTATTTGATGTGGCAAACGCGACAGCATGGACGTGGCGCCTGGACCGCGCGCGCGGACAACTGACGATTCACAACGGGGAAGTGCGGATTACGAATGGGGAGGTGCGCTTACCGGCGCATGCGCCAGGCGCGCCCGCCGGGTTACTCACGGGGAATTTCCTCTACAATACCGGCACCAAGCAGGCCTCGTTCGACGTTACGGGCGCGGGCATCCCCCTTGAGGCCATCGAGCGAATTCAGACTGCGCGTCTTCCGATTGGTGGCAGGCTCAATCTGCAGTTGCGCGGCCAGGGTCCCTTGTTAGCGCCGGAGTTGCATGCAACACTCCGCGTGGTGGATCTGAAGCTCGGCGACGACGTGGTTGGAAGTTTTGAAGGAACCGTGGATTCCGATGGCCATCAGTTGTCGGCCAAAATAGAATCGGCAATGGCGGAAGGGCGGTTGTCCGGCAAGCTGGATCTGAAGCTCGGCGGCGACTATCCTTTGGCTGGCGAACTCACGGTGGAACAAATCCATTTCGATTCCTTCATTACGTCCGCGATGCACCTTACCGGGCTGACAGGCCACAGCCTGGTCGACGGGCATTTCGCGCTTGCGGGATTCGGAGCGCGCCCGGAAACGCTGGCGGTGGAAGCAAACTTGTCCCATATCACTCTCGACTACGAAAATGTGAAACTGGAAAATGTCGGCCCCGTGCGTCTGACCTATCGCCAGGACGAGGTGCGCGTCGAACAAGCGAACCTGCGTGGAACCGATACGGATTTTCACGTTGCCGGTTCCGCGCGCTTTGCAGGGGATCGCGCACTCAGTTTGCGCGTGGACGGCGCGGTCAGTCTTCAGTTGCTGGCGGGTTTCGTGCCGCGTCTCGAAACAGCTGGCCGCGCGCAGATTAACGCAGCCATTGCCGGAACTGTGACCTCTCCCCGGCTCAACGGAAAGGTTCATGTCGAGGGCGCGACATTCCGTTATGGAGATTTCCCGGCGGGGCTGAGCAACGTGGCGGGTGATTTCAATTTCGATGCCACGCGTATGATGTTTGAAAATGTGACCGCGGAAAGTGGCGGAGGCCACCTGAACATCGGCGGCACCGCTGCCTATGGGGAGGGCCCGCTGAACTACACGCTCAACGTGCGCTCCGATCAGATTCGCATCCGCTATCCCGCCGGAATGAGCTGGCTGTTGAGTGGCGCACTGCGCTTGTCCGGCAATTCACGGGCGGCGACGCTGTCCGGCCGCATTGTTGTGGACCGCCTGCTGATGGCCGAAGGGTTTGACATCGCCGGGATCATGGTGTCGGCAAAAGAGCCGGCCAGCGGGCCGAGCACGACGTCTCCCTTCCTTCGAAATTTACAGTTTGATATTCAAGCCGACTCCGGCCCCGATGCGCGCATGGAGTGGAGCGGTGCGCGGTTTCAAACGGACGCCAACCTGCGCTTGCGCGGCACCTGGGAGCATCCGATTTTCCTCGGCCACATTCACTTGCTGACGGGAGAAATGAACTTCCGGGGCAACCAATACACGATCTCGCGCGGCGACATTAATTTCGCGAATCCGTTTCGCCTCGATCCCGTGCTCAACATCGAAGCGACGACGACGATCCGCCAGTATGAGGTCACTCTCGATTTTACCGGCCCCGCCAGCCGCCTCACCCTCGCGTACCGCTCCGATCCGCCATTGCCTTCAAGCGACATCATCGCGCTGCTGGCGCTGGGACAAACGGGCGCGGAAAGCGCGCAACGCTCCGCGACCGGGCAGAACACCGGACTGGGCGCTTCCGCGCTGCTTTCGGAGGCCATTTCAAGCCAGCTCGGCGGGCGCATCGAGCGCCTGTTTGGAATCAGCCATTTCCGCGTTGGCCCTTCGATCTCAGGATTCACCACGCAGCAGCAGAACTCCATCGCCAGCGTTACGATCGAGCAGCAGGTTTCGCGCGGCCTCGTCATTACCTACATCACGGATATCACCACGACGCAGTACCAGGTCATCCAGATCGAGTACACGATTAACCGCGAATTCTCCATCGTCGGCCTGCGCGACGAAAATGGCACGTTCGGCCTCGACGTCGTCCGCAAGACGCGGTTCAAGTAGTGCACGAGGAGCCGATGGCGCCCTGTTTATGGCGCTATAATTTGACTCATGCAAGGCGAGGACGCAGGTCTGGATAAATTCGCGGCCGCGCGACGCGCAATGGTGGAGGAGCAGGTTCGCAAGCGCGGAATTGCGTCGCCGCGCGTGCTCGAAGCGTTGCTAAGTGTTCCGCGGCATGAGTTCGTTCCCGCCGAGTTCCAGGCTGACGCGTACGCCGACAAACCATTGCCCATCGGCGAAGGCCAGACGATCTCGCAGCCGTTCATGGTTGGAGCCATGACCGAAGCGCTTGAACTGGCCGGATCTGAGCGCGTACTGGAAATTGGGACAGGCTCGGGCTATCAGGCCGCCGTGCTCTCGCGGCTGGCGCGGGAAGTGATCAGCGTTGAAAGCCACACGTCGCTTGCGCTTGCCGCGCAGGAACGTCTGGCGCGTTTGGGTTACGCAAATGTCCACGTTCACAATGGGGATGGCTCGCTAGGATTCGCCGACGCGGCGCCGTACGACGCCATTCTGATCACCGCCGCCGCGCCAGAGATCCCCCCGTTGCTTGCGAGCCAGCTTTGTGAGGGTGGCCGCCTGGTGATTCCGGTTGGCAGCCAGGAGAATCAGGAGTTGTTGCAGGCGCGGAAAGAAAGTGGCGTGTTGCATTCCCGCGTCCTGTTTGATTGCCGGTTTGTGCCCCTGTTGGGGCGGTATGGCTGGACACGGCCCGACCGCAAGCCTTCGTGAAATGATCCTCGCAAGAAAGCTAATAAAAAAAACGCTTTGTGGGTTAGAGCTAGAGTAAGTTTGCGGGCTCGACCGGGAGCCGATCTAGTCCGCATTTCTCTCATGAACTCTGTAGAAGTTTCTAGCCGGGTTTACCTCGACCAGGGACGGCGCAGGTCCGGCGCGATCCCGTAGCACAGGCTTCAGCCTGTGGGGTTTGAGTTGCGGTTCATCGACGCTTCACAGGGAAGTCTGTGCTACTCAAGGCGTCCACACACCGCAACGCGATTCGATGCAGCAACCTGACATCGCAGAACAGATCTGTCACGCACTTGTGAGATATCGGGGCTAGAAGAAATTGGCCGGTATTCTCCGAATAAGCCGCGCCTCAGGCGCAATTGCAAACGGTGGCTTTTCCTCCGGTGGGAACTGCCAATTGACGCCAAGCCGGTATACAATGCCGCACAATTCGCAGGCCAAAACTGTATGCTGTCGGCGAGAGAGCGAGGTTCCGCGATGATGAAACGCAATACGATTCGATTGTTCCTGGCTGCCGCGTCCGCGGCACTCCTATTCGCTGCTCAGACAAGAAGCGGCGGACAGACCACTCCATCCACCCAGCACAAGGCGCAACCCCCGCGCTCGGTCAGACTCTATGTATTTGATTGCGGTGTTCTCCACAACGCGGATATGGGCCGCTTTAATTTGAAAAAGGAAGATGTCACTACCACGGACATGTCCATGGGCTGTTTTCTGATCGCGCATCCCAAGGGAAACCTGATCTGGGACACCGGCGCCATTCCTGACAATTCCTGGACTCCGACTGGCCGTTCTGTCACGGTGCATGTCACACTCCCGGACGGCCAGACACGAGAAGCGGACGTGGACAAATCCCTGCAAGCGCAGCTCGTGGAAATCGGCTACTCCCCATCCGACATCAACTACCTTGCCCTTTCGCACTACCACTACGATCACACCGCCAACGCCAACGCGTTCCCGAGCGCCACCTGGCTCGTGCGGCAAGCTGAACGCGACGCCATGTTCGGTGGAAAGTTTTCCGGCTCGCTTCAACCCTCGACTTTTTCGGCTTTGCAGAAAAGCAAGACGATCATCCTCAAGAACGATGAATACGACGTGTTCGGTGACGCCAGCGTCATCATCAAGTCTGCTCCCGGGCACACCCAGGGCCACCAGGTTTTGTACGTGAAGCTGGCCAAGACCGGCGGCGTCGTACTGTCCGGCGATCTCTATCACTACCCGGCGGAGCTGACCCTGGACCGCGTCCCGACGTTCGAGTTCAACCAGGAGCAGACTCGTGCGAGTCGAGTGGCGGTCGACGCCTTCCTGAAGAAAACGGGCGCGCAGCTTTGGATCCAGCACGATTTCAACGGCAACGCGAAACTGAAGAAATCGCCACAGTTCTACGAGTAGGTCCCTCGTGCACGTTCCCGGGGCGTTGCCTCGGGCTGGCATGCTCCGCGCCCTTGGCGCGTCAACCTGGCTGAGTTCTCAATCGGAGAAAACTGCTTCGGACCGATTTATGAGACAGGCTCCAGTAATCAGGACCAAAACGCAATGCCGGGAAAGCCCAAATTCCGATACATCTTTCGGGGACTTGGCCCAATTGTCGTGGATCTGTAGGTACTACTGGTGGACGCGAATTTGTTTCCACTGCCCGGGTCGCTAAGCCAATCATTCCAAGGATAAGCAAATACAAATAGAGTTGGACCAGCTCTGCGACCGTTGAAAGAACTTTGGACAGCTACACCCACCAAGACGATTGACTTGCCTCCAAAAGACAATGTGCGGCACTTCTAAATTCAAAACCTTCCCCGGCGGTGTTAACCTTCTCTGGGCAGGAAGGAGAACAAGTGCGGTCCCGGCATCGCCTTTGGTTGAATCATTTCGCGAAGTTCCTTCCGCTCGTCTTGCTGGCGGTGCCTCTCCTTTTGGCCGCACAATCCTTCCAGGAGAGCAATGGCATTATCGACATGGATGGCGAACGATTTCCTCCCGAGAATCCTCTCGAAAAAGCAGAGTGGACTTTCGTCCGTTTTCATTACGACCTGAATTCTCAATTCGGTTTTTTTCGTTTTCAGCGATGGGCGGCGGACTATCCGAAGTCTGACCGCCAATTTGTCGTGGGCGTGCGCCGCCTCACACGACTGCACGCGCGCTCCACCGAGCATGTGATCGACTCCAAGAGCGACGAGCTATACGACTGGCCCTGGCTTTATGTCGAGGACGCCGGTGCGTGGCATATGACGGAGGAGCAGGCCGCCCGCTTGCGGGATTATTTGCTTCGGGGTGGTTTCTTGATGGCCGACGATTCGCATGGCGATTCCGAGTGGCAAACCTTCCTCGCCGGAATGCGTATGATTTTCCCCAACCGCCCCATCGAAGATTTGCAGAACGGGGACGAAATCTTTCATGTCGTTTACGACTTGGATGACCGGGTTCAAATCCCCGGGACGCGCTTTATCTGGGGGCACCGCCCGTACACTCCGGACAGCGTCGTTCCTGTATGGCGGGCCATTCGCGACGATAAAGGCCGCATCATGGTCGCCATCTGCCACAATTCCGATGTCGGCGACGCCTGGGAATGGGCCGACAGCCCCCAATATCCCGAACGCGCTGCATCGCTTGCGTATCGCATCGGCATCAACTACATCCTCTATGGAATGACTCACTGACCGTCGCCGTTTCCGCTGGAGCTTGTCTCACCCATGAATTCCAGGCCCA
>Ga0208988_1000068_pt1 | contig 11937 bp, 11 predicted proteins | sample MedBloCARef_M1_FD_187850 | JGI IMG/M metagenome (GOLD analysis project Ga0208988, IMG submission 187850) | Forest soil microbial communities from El Dorado National Forest, California, USA - Mediterranean Blodgett CA Ref_M1 (SPAdes) (version 2) | ecosystem: Environmental > Terrestrial > Soil >... | reverse complement strand
GTGTTCGGCATGCTGGCCATGAACGGATTGCCCACGCCATACCACCCGGTCTTCAATGTGCCGCGATTCGCCCTGGCATCGCGCGACCGCTTTTTCTTGTGCATCAAGGCCGGCGATCCGCTGTTCGACAGGCAAAAGACCAGGCAATTTCTGGAGACGCTGACCACGCGCGAGGTGTCTGAAATTGAGGCTTAACGGAGTGCGGAACAACTCGATGCGCGCGGCATTCCGAGGAGTCCGCCGCAGCGGACGACGGGGAATCTCTCGGCTTGCCGCCGCCGGACTTCTGCTGTTATGTGCCGGGTGCCGTCAAGACATGCACGTGCAGCCGCGCTACAACCCATTCGACCCTACGGATTTCTTCGAGGATGGCCAATCCGCGCGCATGCCCGTTCCGGGAACCGTTCCGCGCGGTGACCTGACCATGGGACCGGAGGAGCTTCTGTATACAGGCAAACTGAATGGCGCGTTGGTGGACGCATTTCCGTTCGCAGTCACCCGCGACGTCCTGAACCGCGGCCGGGAGCGCTTCAATATTTACTGCGCGCCGTGTCACGGCTTATCGGGCGAAGGCGATGGCATGATCGTGCAGCGGGGGTTCCGCCGCCCGCCTTCTTTGCACACGGACCAATTGCGCGCGGCGCCCGCCGGACACTTTTTCGATGTGATCACAAATGGGTTTGGCGTGATGTACCCGTACGGCTACCGGGTCGCGCCGCGCGATCGCTGGGCGATCGCCGCTTATATTCGGGCGCTGCAACTCAGCCGGCGGGCGTCGATCAGCGATGTTCCGGCAGCGGAGCGGAAAATATTGCAGGGCGAATCGCGATGAGCGAAGCGGGAAACAATCCGGTGAAGGTCGAAAGCCTGCGGAAGCGGCTCGTGTTGTTCGGCGGCGTCCTCCTCGCCATCTGTGTCGTTGGAGGAATCCGCGACGGCGGAGAATTCTTCCGGTCCTATCTGGTGGCCTTCCTTTTCTGGATCGGCATCACGTTGGGTTGCCTGGCGTTATTGATGGTGCAGCATCTGACGGGAGGGAACTGGGCCCTGGTAATCCGGCGAATCCTCGAAGCCGGCAGCCGCACACTTCCTCTCATGGCAGTTGCGGTGCTGCCGCTGCTGGCGGGCATGAAGTGGCTGTACAGTTGGTCGCGGCCCGGCCAGACCGATTCCGTCATTCTCTCCAAGCATTTGTATTTGAATCCCGGCTTTTTCATCGGGAGAACGATTTTTTATTTTGCGTGTTGGTTCCTGCTCGTGCATTTCCTCAACAAGTGGTCAAGAAATGAAGATGCAGGCGGAAACGCTTCCTTGTGGGCTCGCCTTGAGGGGCTGAGCGGCGGCGGGCTGGTGTTATACGGCTTTACGGTCACCTTCGCATCGGTGGACTGGGTGATGTCGCTCGAGCCGCGCTGGTACTCGACGATTTACGGGATGCTGTTCATAGTGGGCCAGGCGCTTGCGGCATTGGCATTTTCCATCATGGCGCTGATCCGGCTCTCCAGCCGGGCGCCTCTCTCGCAAGCTGTGAGGCCTTCGTATTTCCAGGACCTGGGGAGTTTTCTGCTGGCCTTCGTGATGCTCTGGGCATATCTGGAATTCTCGCAGTTCCTGATCATCTGGGGCGGAAACCTTTCTGAGGAAATTCCGTGGTACATCCGGCGCATGCAGGGAACTTGGGGGCGAGTCGGACTGCTGCTCGTCCTGCTGAATTTCGCGCTGCCGTTTTTCCTGCTGCTGTTCCGGAATGTGAAGCGTAGGACAGGCTCTCTGTTGCTGGTGGCCGGGTTGGTTCTGGTGATGCGCCTGGTGGACATGTATTGGATGGTCTTGCCGGCGTTCGGCGGAGGCGATGTTCACGTGACGTGGATGAACATACTGCTTCCCTTCGGCATGGGAGGAATCTGGCTCGCGTATTTTTCCTGGCAGTTGCAACAGATGCCGATTCTGCCGGTCCACGATCCGCGCATGGAAGGAGTGGCGGAGCATGTCATCGAGCACGGATAAAATACAAGGCCCTCCCACGCCGTCGCCCAGCTACGAGACGCGCGATGCGAATGTGCGTGGCGTTATCGGCTTTCTCGTGGTTCTGAGCCTCGTGCTCGTATTCACGGCGATTGTGTGCTGGGGTATGTTCAAGTATTTTTCGGCCAGCCAGGCCAGTCGCGCGCCCGCCTCGCCATTTTCTGAAGTGCGGCAATTGCCTGCCGGCCCTCGCTTGCAGGTGAATCCGCGCCAGGACTTCCTGAGGTTCAAGGCGGAGCAAGAGCACGCTCTCGAATCCTACTCCTGGGAGAATCGGGAAGAGGGAACGGTGCGCGTTCCCATCGAACGCGCGATGGAGATGCTGCTGAAACAGGGGCTGCCCGTGGCGCCCAGCGCATCATCCACGGGAACCTCCGCCGATGCGGAAAAGTCCGCGCCGAAAGGGAGCGCAAAACCATGAGCGCAAGAAACACAGCGGCGTTTGTTATTGCGGCGATGGCGCTGCTCGTGCTTCCCGCGCGCGCGCAGCAACCGGGCCCACCGCCCATTTTGCGCGAAGTGAGCATCGCGCAGCGCCTCAATGAGCCGATTCCTCCGGACATTATCTTTCGCGATGAGGATGGAAAGGCCGTGCATCTGGGCGATTACTTCGGGAAGAAGCCGATCGTGCTCTCTCTCGTGTATTTCGATTGTCCCGCGCTGTGCACGGAGGTTCTCAACGGCGAGCTGCGCACGATGAAGGCGATTTCACTCGATCTCGGCAAGGACTTTGACGCGATCACGGTCAGTTTCGAGCCGAAAGACACGCCCGCGCTCGCGAAGGCGAAACGCGACGTTTACGCGGGCCAGTACGGCAGGCCTGGAGCCGCGAGGAATTGGCACTTTCTGACGGGCGAGCAGGCCTCGATTGACGCGCTGACGCAGGCGGCCGGCTTTCACTATGCGTACGATTCCTCGAGCCGGCAGTACGCCCATGCGGCCGCGATCCTGGTGCTCACGCCGCACGGGCGCATCGCTCGCTACTTTTACGGAGTCACGTATCCCGCACGGGATTTTCGTCTCGGACTGGTCGAGGCGTCGGAAGGAAAAATTGGCACGCCGACCGACCATGCGCTGTTGTACTGCTACCAGTACGATCCGATGACCGGGAAATACGGGCTCATCGTAATGAACGTCGTGCGCGCGGCGGGCCTCCTTACCGTGCTGGTTCTGGGAATCTTCATGGTCGTGATGTTTCGTCGTGAACGAAACCACCCGAAAGGGCCTCCGGCTGTGGGAGTGAACGTGCGATGAGAGCGCGATCGCAAAGGACGAAACTTTGATGCAAGGGATCCCCTTCCAACCCGAACAGGCTTCCTCGATCGCGCGGTCGGTGGACCATTTGTATTTTTTCATCACTGCGGTCACTCTGTTTTTCACAATCGTGATTTTTTCGACCATCTTCTATTTCATGTTGAAATACCGGCGGCGCTCGCCGGACGAGCGTCCCAAGGCGATCGAAGGGTCCTTGCCGCTCGAAGTCCTGTGGACGGCCATCCCCACTTTGATCGTAGCGGCAATCTTTGTGTGGGGATCGAGTTTGTATTTTCAAAATTCGGAGCCGCCGCCCGGAGCGATGGAAATATTCGTCACGGGCAAACAGTTTATGTGGAAGGCGGAGCACCCGGAGGGGCAGCGCGAAATCAACGAATTGCATGTGCCGCTCGGGCGGCCGGTCAAGCTCACGATGACGTCCGAGGACGTGATCCATGATTTTTTCGTTCCTGCATTTCGCGTGAAGAAAGATGTGCTGCCCGGACGATATACCTCGATGTGGTTTGCGCCGACCAAGCTAGGCACCTTCCACCTCTTCTGCGCGCAATATTGCGGGGCATTCCATGCGGGCATGATTGGCTCCGTGATTGTCGTGGAGCCGGACGAATACGAGCGGTGGCTGATGGGAGGCGTGCAGGGCGAATCGATGGAGGCGGCCGGAGAAAGATTGTTTCGCGAGAACGGCTGCATCACGTGTCATCTCTCCGACGGCACCGGACCGGCGCCGTCCCTGCTCGGTCTCTACGGGAATACGGTCCATCTCACCAATGGTCAAACACTCATAGCGGATGACGCGTACATTCGCGAGTCGATCCTGAGTCCGGCCGCAAAAGTAGTGAATGGCTATAAGCCGGTAATGCCTGCCTTCCAGGGGCAGCTGAGCGAGGAACAAATCCTCAACTTGGTCGCCTACATTCGTTCGCTCGGCCACCCGCTCGACAATGCGAAGGGGAAGCAACAGGAAGAGGGGAAGAAATGAGCACGGCCACTCTCGAACCGCGCGTGCAGGCGCCGCGCAACTATCTGAACGCCGAATATGGCTGGAAATCCTGGCTGTTCACGCTGGATCACAAGCGCATCGCGTTGTTATACATGATTTCGATCACGTTTTTTTTCATGATCGGCGGATTCTTCGCCGTTCTAATGCGCATTCACCTCATCGAGCCGCAGGGCGCGCTGGTGCAACCGGAGACCTACAACAAGCTCTTCACGCTTCACGGCGTGATCATGATTTTTTTCTTCTTGGTCCCGTCGATCCCCACCGTCCTGGGAAATTTTCTTATTCCTTTGATGATCGGAGCCCGGGACCTCGCCTTTCCGAAGCTGAATTTGTTGAGCTGGTACATTTACATCGTTGGTGGCTTGTTCACGTTGTATTCGGCGATTGCGGGCGGCGTGGACACGGGATGGACGTTCTATACACCCTACAGCAGCACGTATTCAAACACGCAGGTGACGGCTGTCGTGGTGGGCGTGTTCATTAACGGGTTTTCTTCGATTCTCACTGGTCTGAATTTTATCGTTACGATTCACAAAATGCGCGCGCCGGGCCTGACGTGGTTTCGCATGCCCCTCTTTCTCTGGTCCATTTACGCCACCAGCATCATCATGATTCTAGGGACGCCCGTGCTCGCAATCTCCCTCTTTCTGTTGGCCCTTGAGCATCTGTTTCACGTCGGAATCTTCAGCCCGGCGCTGGGCGGCGATCCGCTGCTGTTCCAGCACTTGTTCTGGTTCTATTCGCATCCGACCGTTTACATCATGATTTTGCCGGCCATGGGAGTGGTCAGCGAGATCATTGCCTGTTTCGCCCGAAAGCGAATTTTCGGATACAAGATCGTCGGATTTTCAAGCGTGGCGATCGCGGTGCTGGGCTTTCTGGTCTGGGGGCACCACATGTTCGTGACCGGGCAATCCGTCTACGCGGGGCTGATTTTCTCGTTCCTGAGTTTTCTCGTGGCGATTCCGTCGGCGATCAAGGTTTTCAACTGGACCTCGACGCTCTATAAAGGTTCGATTTCGTATGAAGCCCCGATGCTCTATGCTCTCGGCTTCATCGGCCTGTTTACCATGGGCGGGTTGACGGGGATGTTTCTGGCGTCGCTTGCCACCGACGTGCACTTGAACGGGACCTACTTCATCGTGGCCCACTTCCATTACATCATGGTGGGCGGCGCGGTGATGGGGTATCTCGGCGGGATCCACTTCTGGTGGCCAAAAATTTCCGGGCGAAAATATCCGCAAGGATGGGCGGCACTCGCCGCGGCCATTATTTTCATTGGATTCAACCTCACCTTTTTCCCGCAATTCATTCTCGGATATCTCGGCATGCCGCGGCGCTACGCCTTCTATCCGGCGGAGTTCCAGGTGCTGAACGTGATGTCCTCCGCCGGGGCCTCCATCTTGGGAGTCGGATACTTGATCCCCCTGATTTATTTTATATGGTCGATGCGTTACGGTCCCGTGGCCGGAGCCAATCCGTGGGGCGCGAAGGGCCTTGAGTGGCAGACTTCATCGCCGCCTCCGCCCGAGAATTTTACGCAGATTCCGGTCGTGACCGAAGAAGCGTACGCCTATGCGGCCGAGGAGAAAACCAGCCGTGGCTGATACGCACTCTGAACACGTCCAGACGAAATACGCTGGACTGGCGCACCAATTCGAGGATCTCGCGCAACAGCACGATGCGGATACGCTCGGAATATGGCTCTTCCTGGTGACGGAGATCATGTTTTTTGGCGGGGTGTTTGCCGCATATGCGATTTTTCGATGGTTCTATTTTGCCGCGTTTGCAGGCGGGAGCCGCCTTCTGGATATCCGCCTCGGCGCGATCAACACGGTTGTCTTGCTGGGCAGCAGCCTCACGATGGCTCTGTCGGTCCGCTCCGCGCAAGTCGGCAACCGGCGCGCGCTCGTTCTCTTTCTGGTCTTGACCATGATTCTTGGCGGCGCCTTCCTCGGCGTAAAAGCATACGAGTATCACCAAAAATTCGTCGAGCACATTGTCCCGAGCCTCGATTGGGCCCCCGAAGGAGAGGTTCTAGCGCGCTTGGCGCCCGGAGGCCTCGATCACGCTCAACTTTATTTCTTTTTCTACTTTGCCATGACCGGGTTGCACGCGCTGCACATGATCATCGGGATGGGGCTGTTGCTCTGGCTGGTTCTCCGGGCGCGCAAGGGAAGCTTCACGCCCGATTATTTCGCTCCGGTTGAAGTCGTGGGCTTGTATTGGCATTTCGTCGATATTGTCTGGATTTTCCTTTTCCCATTGCTCTATTTGATAGGCGGACGCTACTAATGTCAGAGCAGATCGTTCCCGTGAAGACATATATTGTCGTTTTTGCCGGTCTCATTGGTCTGACTTTGTTGACCACTTGGGTGGCCTTCATCGATCTTGGAGCGTTCAACACGGTTGTGGCGCTGGTCATCGCTTTCTGCAAGATGCTGCTGGTCATTTTTTTCTTCATGCATCTCCGCCACAGCGGAGGTCTCGTGCGCGTTGTTTTGCTCGCTGGCTTTTTCTGGCTGGCTCTGCTGATCTCGCTTACCATGACCGACTATCGCACGCGCTCGTGGACGCCGGCGCCGGACGCCTGGTCGACCAATGCGCCGCCCACTCACCCGTAATCCTTCACTTCCGTACACACGAAGGTGGAATGTAAAATCTTGTTAACAAGGAAGTTAGTCGGGTTTGGGGAGGCTGTTCGATCTCCGGTCGTGAAAAATTAGCGTTGCGACGAAACAGAAAACCCGTCCCAACTTGGTCGGGACGGGCTTTCCAGAGGGGAGAATAGTTCCGTGCCTATGCGCGGAAGGCACTAGAACTCTTTATCCTCGCGTCGAGTCTAGAAGACCGGAAACGCCCATGTCAAGGAGAGAAATGACTGAAATGAATACAGTACAAGTCGCTTATTTACAATAAGATGAAAAATAAACTTCAAGTTTTAGATGAGGTATGCGGTCAGTTTTCAACAGGTCCTTGAGACTTTTCGTAGAAGTCCTTTGCTTGTATGGGCTTGCTATATATCCCCAGTTGTAGAATTTCGATCTGCTTTTCGCGGTCGAAAACTTTGTTGGGAAGGAAAATTCTTAGCACAGCTCGAAGGCCTCCAAACCCCAGTCCGACGGCGAGCGCGAGGAGCATGATCACGCCAGTCCCCAGAAACGCCCCGACGACAATGCTACCGATGGTGGGATCGGTCAACGTATGCTTGGGTTCGTTCCATGTGACTTGGCTCTCATATTGAACTTGATCGAGCAACTGGTTGGCGGCCTCTCGCGAGGGCGCTCCGATCACAACCGCGATCAACGAGCTCGATCGTTTCCCGAATAGCGCCGTCTGATCCGGAGGCACGCCGCCCGGCGGATCAAAAGTAAACCGTCTTAACATGCCTGCAAATTTGTCAGCGGCAATCTGCTGCGTTGGATATGACGCGATGAGCAGAGTGGCGTCCTTGCCCGCCAGGTGATAGCGGGCCAGGATGATTTCCCCGCTGTGATCGAAACCGACCCAATCATCCGTACCAAGCGGAACGTATTGAGCCAGGGTGCGTGGGCCCAGGACATAATGCTCCGAATTGCGCACCAGGCCCTGTTCTGGCAGGTAGTTTCCGATCGATGGGAACGGGGTACGGTCCGCGATTTTGTCCAAGGACCTGACCAGTTGCTTCAAGTCGGTGTTTGATGGGCGAGCGGGCTTTGCGGCAACATCAAGCAGAAAGTCCCCGATAACGACCAGCACCCGATCGCCGGAGGCGCTTCCATAGGAACCCAGCTCAACTGGCGTAAGCGAATCATTGCGAAGGAAGGTGTAGGCCCCGTAAGCAGAGCTTGGATCCCGGAACCGATAGAGCGTGATTGCCGCGGTTTGCGCTCCGTGCGCGTATGCGCGACGTTCGAGCGATTTCACGAAATATTCGCGAAATGTCGCCGCGTCCGGGCCCAGACTCTGGCCAAGTCCTGTGGCTGGAATCACAACAGACGGTTCTGCGGCGCTCCAATTTGCAAAGGAAGAGGGAAGAACGCCCTGCGCGGCGGCCGGGCGCGCGGCAACGATCAGACACAGAATCCCGATAGGTAAGAGTCGCCGCATCTCGCACTTAATTAGACGTCAAGATTCTACTGCGGGTTCCCCGATCGCGCCACTATTCCTGAACGATTCCCGGGTGCGGGATGGGTCTGATTTAAGGAGAGGCTGTTGGTGTTCTGGAGGTAGGTCTCGATGCCGCGGTAAAGGCCCTCGGCGACGCGCTGGCGGCTCTCCGGTTTTTTCAGCCATTGTTCATCGGAAGGATTGGAAATAAAGGAGATTTCCGCGAGCACCGAAGGCATGTTGGCTCCGATTAGTACAACGAATGGGGCCTTGCGGACGCCCCGGCTCCGGTCACCACGGTTGCTGTTTTCCACGCGCTTGGCGAGAGAGTCCTGGATGGTCCCGGCAAGATCGCGTGATTCCCCAATCTTTTCGTTTCGCGCGATCTTGTTCACGATGTCCTGCAGATTGTGGACCCCGTTTTCCGACAGAGCGTTTTCGCGCGTCGCGACTTCCATCGCATCGCTCGACCCGGTGAAATTCAGGTAATACGTTTCGATACCTCGCGCTTTGCGATCCGGACTCGAATTGGCGTGGACGGAAAGAAACAGGTCGGCCCTGGCGTCGTTAGCCATCACGGTCCGTTGCTCGAGTGGGATGAATGTATCATCCTCGCGTGTATAGACAACTTCCGCGCCAGGCAATCCCTGTTGAATAAGCTTGCCCACGCGCAGCGCTACGTCCAGGCACAAATCCTTTTCCATCAGGCCCGTAGGCCCGATGGTGCCGGTGTCATGCCCGCCATGTCCGGCGTCGATGACGATGCGACCGATTTTCAAGCCCAGAGCGCGAGACAAAGACTGCTGGCCGTCGCGCGGCGTTTCGGGAATGGAAGGCGGCCCCATTTCTTCCGCCTGGTCGTGCGCCGATTTCAGGTTGCGAGCCGATCTTGTTTTTGGGGAAGCCAGGCGCGCGGTTGGCAGTGGTGGCGCCACGTCATGGCCAGCCCCCGCCACAGGTAAAGACGCCGATTGCACAACGCGATCTGTTGGCGCGGGTTTGTCCATGGAGGATGGCATCACAGCAGACTTGGACGCCATGTTCTTGCTCGCGCTCGTTGAATCTATTTCCCGATGGGGCTGGGGCATTCGCGAATAGGACTGGGCCGTGACCTTGCCATTCTGTGTGACGTCGATGTTCGCGCCCGATGTGGGTGCGGGATTCGGTGAAGTTTTTTCCGGAGCCTTAGAGGGCATTTTCGATGCAGATTCAGTGGAAGGCTTTGCCGGTTTCACGGGTGGAATATCTTTTGTCGGGCCCGGCGCCGGTGCGCTGGCGCGGGCAACCTCCTCTGCCGTCATAGAATTGCCGTAGACATCCACGACCAGGCGGTAAGGGTCAGGAAGCAGGAATACGGAATAATCTTTTGCACGGTCCACTTCGAGAACGACGCGCACCACATCCAATTGATTTTGCGCGACGCGGACGCTCTTTAAGAAGCCGCCGCCTTCTATTTCTATCGGTTTGTGAAGCAATTCAGGATCGATCTTCGCGTCTTCGACGTCGAAGTAGATGCGATCGGGGTTCGAGATGCGCGCCGCCTGGTATTTCGCTTGTACGCCCACGTCAATCACGATGCGTGTGTAGGTATCGGCGTTCCATGTGCGAATCCGCGTCACCTGCGGCCTGGAGTTGCCTGTCGCATGAAATTCGCCGGATGCCTCCGGCTTTGTATCCGTACTCGGGGCATTCTTCTCCGCAGCGGCGGCTTTCACGGGCGATGGGTCTTTTGCCACGGAAATCCTGGGAGCAGGTTTTGCCGGGGCGCTCGGTCCGCGCAATCGGGCGAGGATGGCGCGCACTTCCTCCGCATGGGCCGAGCGCGGGTGGAGCGCCAGAAATCCCTCATAGCTCGTCTTCGCCAGGACGGGGTCGTGCAGATCGTTCTGCTCGATTTTTCCGATGGCCAGCATCGCGTCTTCGCGATAGCGGTTGCCGGGATATTCGCGCAATAGAAACTGATAGGAGTTCACAGCCAACTGGTAATATTTTTCATTAAAGAGATCGCCCATGACGCGATAAAGCCCGGCGACCTGATTCAATGCGGCGGGAACTTCCGCGGCGCGCGGCGTGATCAGATACACGCGGCGATACGCGTTGAGCACGGAGGTGTAATCTTTTAGCGAGCGGTCTTTTTCCGGGCGCGCTTCGAGCGCCTGGTACTCTTTCTCCGCGCGCTCGAACTGATTCTTTGCTGTCTTGCGGCGGGCAGAGGAGTTATCCGCGCGCGCTACGCCGGTAAAAAAGCACAAGAATACGAAGACCGCGAAAAATGCGCGCAATATAGGCCGAATTGTAGCGGCATCGCGCCGCAAGGTCTGCCTCATTCGTTCGTAAACACCACCCGTCCGTCGTCGGCTACCATGCGGTAAATGGGACGTGGTGCGTCAAACGCATGGGGAATCCGATTGGAGCCGGGCCGGAAATAGGAATCGGTGACTTTCTGGACGTATTCTCGCGTCTCGCGATACCGCGGAACACCCCTGGCTCGGTCCACGGCGCCCGGACCTGCATTATAAGCCGCAAGGGCTCTGTCCAGGTCGCCATTATACCGCTGCAGGAGCGAATGTAGGTAGCGCACTCCACCATCGAGATTCTGCTTCGGGTCAAACGCGTTGTCCACGCCCAGTTGCCGTGCTGTTCCCGGAACCAGTTGCATTAATCCCAGAGCCCCTTTGCGGGAAATTGCCTTGGAATTCCAGTTCGATTCGGTTTCGATGACGGCGCGAATCAGAGCTGGATCCACTTTGTACCGTGCAGAGACTTCGCGAATCATGACTTCGATTTTCTGCCGGTTGGCCAGTTCCGCAGCCGCCAATTCGGGAGACTCAGCAGCCGAGGTTTGGGTTGTGAGTGGCTTGGTACCTGCGGCCGATTTGAACCCCCGAAGGGAGGTCTTTATCACTCGCGCTGCAGGCGTCGGGTCTGCATTGATGAAGACCCGCTTGCCGCCGGAATCCATGTAAGAAACAATCTGGCCATGAGCCGGAAGTGCGCACAAGGCAAGTGTCCCCAATAAGATACCGACCGCTTTGTACTGCTGCCACTTCATATTCGATCCTGGGAAGGCATTGCGATTCTGTTTCCTGAAAGACAGACACTTACACGCGACAGGGTGTTGGAAGTCTACCCAGAGACGTTCCTGACGCTGCCCCCATTATAACATTTGGTCTACGAGGGGGTACACGAGGTCCAGGGCTGTTTTTAGCCTGGATGTGTCTTTTCCGCCAGCCTCTGCCAAATCGGGTCTGCCACCTCCCGAACCCCCTACTTCCTTCGCTGCGGCCTGGACGATCTTGCCGGCGTGCAGTCGGGAAGTCAGATCCTTCGTAACCCCTGCCAATAGAGCAACTTTGCCGTCTTCGGCGGCGCCCAGGACGACCACTCCGGAGCCGAGCTTCTGGCGGAGGCTGTCCACCAATTGGCGCATGGTGTCGCGGTCCACACCCTCGATTTCGGCGGAGATCACCTTAACGCCCTTGATAATGCGGACATTAGCGGCGAGGTCGTCCAGTTTCGAAAGCGCCCCCTTACGCTTCAGGGTTTCG
>Ga0208988_1000067_pt1 | contig 11954 bp, 9 predicted proteins | sample MedBloCARef_M1_FD_187850 | JGI IMG/M metagenome (GOLD analysis project Ga0208988, IMG submission 187850) | Forest soil microbial communities from El Dorado National Forest, California, USA - Mediterranean Blodgett CA Ref_M1 (SPAdes) (version 2) | ecosystem: Environmental > Terrestrial > Soil >... | reverse complement strand
TTCGGGAGCAGCAGGTTTTCGGACGGAAGAAGGCGAGGTCTTTTCCACGCGCCCGTTGGAGTCCTGGGCTGCAAGCGCTACTGGAAATATTCCTACACCCACTAACACTAAAAGATGAGCGACCTTGCAAGAGAAATTCACCACACCCTCCCCATGGACGTTACTTGCGATCAGTATACCTTGCTTATTCTTCCGGATTCATCACCAAACGACCTTCAGCGCAAACTGGACCTGCCTGGAGGTTGTTGATGTCGAATCGACCACGCCAGCGTTCCCAACACGGTTTCCATCCCCGTCAAATATAATATTATTGCCCGTGGGAGGGCTAAAATTCGGGCGATTGAGAATATTGAAAAACTCTGTGCGAAATTGCACGTTGAAGGTTTCTGAAATCCTCTTAACAGGAATGTTCTTGAACAAGGACATGTCGAACGTTACCAGGCCCGGTCCAACCAGAGTATTTCGACCCGAGCTAACGAGTAGGTTGGGAGTGCTCGGAAAAGCAAAACATTCGAGCTTGATATAGTTATTAGGGTTCCCAGGATTCACTGCGGAATTGCACCCCGGCCCATTCAGGCGGGCCGGGAAGTCGAAGGGATCGGTATTGTTGAGGCCGAGAAAATCACCATCAAGGAGTGGCGTGAAGGGAACGCCTCCTTGGGCCGTTAAAATACCTCCCCATTCCCAACCGCTCAACGGCCACGCAAGAAGCCCCGATACTCCCCGTGGTGTCGGGATATTCCAGTCATAAGTAAGCACGAGATTCTGGCCCACGTTGAAGTCGGAAGGACCGCGCCTCACCCTTCGGTCAAAGAAAAACAGACTTGAGATTCCATTCAGGAACTGGTCGCCATCCGTTGAGCCCGAACTCGTGTCGATGCTCCTCGACCAAGTGTAAGAAGCCTGAGCCTGGAACCCGTGAGACATTTTCTTTGTGACTTGCACTTGAAGAGCATGGTAGACGGCGTCGGAATTAAAAAAGGTGCCCGAAATACTGCCCACGTTGGGGTTGAGCACGGGCCATGGACATGGAGGAGATGATCCATCCGGGCAAAGGTTAGTGTTCGCCACAGGAGGAGCCGTCTTCGGAATCGGCCAGAGGTAGCCCTGCGGCGTAAGCTGCGTCGGCAACACAATGTCGCTGTTGTCTGTCTGCAAAACGTTGTGTATTGTCCGGGAGCCGACATATGCAATGAGAATCGCCGTGCTTGGAGTAATCTCCTGCTGAATGCTTAAGTTCCACTGCATCACGTAATTGCGCGGCGGTTTTGGTTCAAAATAATCAACGCGCGCGTTGGTCTCATCGGGCTTTAGGAGCGAAAATGCACCGATTGGAAAGTATCCCGGAGGCAAATTGGCCAGACTGGCCGCATCGAAAAATGGCCATACGGCGAAAACCGCGCCGCGTAGCTCGATGGGGAGCGGCAACACGTCAAACATCCCGAACCCACTACGAACCGACGTCTTTCCGTTGTGGAAGGGGTCCCACGCCAGCCCTACCCGGGGCTCGAAGTTGCGAAGCGTTGGATTGGCGAAGAGAGGATTGCCAAGATGCAGCTCGGTGCCGGTTAATTGAGTTAGGCTGGCTAGCTTGCCGGATGTCTCCGATGGAACTGTGGCCATTTCATAGCGCAGACCCAAATTGACGGTCAAGTTCCGAAAGACGCGAATGTCATCCTGAACGTATGCACCGAAGATGGTTTGACGAAGGTGCCGCGGAGTAATCAAGCCGGGGAAAGCAATTCTTATGTTGGAAGGCTGATTGGTAAGAAAATCCGAGAGAGAGCTGAACTTGAAGGTTCCGCCCGGAGCCGTTACGGAGAAGCTGTTGTCCTGGATTCTCTCGACGTTGGCGCCAAATCGTATGGAATGAACACCCCGGGTCAAGAAAATATCATCGCTTTCCTGAAACGAGTTCCAAGCCCAAAGTTGTGGCGCTTGTGTGCTTAACCCGCCAGAGAAATCCGTGAGCCCCGGCACACGGATAATTCCAACGGTGTTTCCAGGTGCGAACCCCAAAGATGTGTCTGCTGCGAGCGGATTGACTGCTGTAGCGCTCAACGGAGACGCACCGAATGACCGGTTGAAGCCCAGCCGGAAGGAATTCAGAAAACTGGGGCTGAAAATGTGGTTTTCCTGGACCGTCACGATCTGCCGCCGCGTCCTGGCGTAGATTATCTTATTGTTGAACTCATCGTTCTGGCTTAGGGGGGAACTGTCAAACATATAAGTGCCAAAGAGTTGATCCTTTGCCGAGAAGTTATGATCCAGTCTGACTGTGAAATAGTTCTCAGTCGAAATCTGGGAGCCGGCAAAGCTATAAATTCCGGTATCACTATTATTTGGTTGGCAGGTAGTGAATGGACAAACCAGAGCCCCGTTGGGCAACGGGTAGAAAGCAAAATAAGGTTTGACTGAAGGGTCCACCGTGACTTGACACTGGGTTTGGGAGATTTGGGTGCACCCAGATGGGAATAGGGATGGGTCTAAGAAATTAAGCGTCCCATCGCGCGCCGGTTGCGAGGGCACGTTATTAACCTGAGTAACGCCCAACGCCTGACGCAGCCCTTCGTAGTCTCCGAAAACGAAAGTCTTATCCTTCCGGATGGGCCCTCCCGCCGATGCTCCGAACTGATTCCGTCTAAAAGGCGGTTTTTTAATACCATTGGCATTGTCGAAAAAATTATCGGCATCCAGGGCGCTGTTCCGAAGAAACTCGTATGCGTTTCCGTGGAATGCATTCGTCCCAGACTTTGTGACCGCGCTGATCACCCCGCCCGAGGTGCGGCCGTTCGCGGCCGAATAATTTGTTGTCAATACCGAGAACTCCTGTATCGCATCGACCCCTAGATTTCCTCCTAACATGCTGCCCGGTGCGCCGTTCGTGTAATCGTTCATGCTGACGCCATTTATCAAATAGTTATTCTGCTGCGGGCGGGCGCCCGTGATGGTCAGTTGATTTCCCAAACCGCGACCGATTCGATCAGGGTTGGTGACGTTCGGCAGGGTTTTGATACTCGAAACTCCGGGCTGCAGGGTCGCCAAATCGCTCCAGGATCGGCCGTTGAGAGGCAGTCCGACAACTGATCGCTGATCGACACTCCCGCTGATCGTTGACGAGGCCAGGTCTATGGAGGGCGCTTCCTCCGTGACCTCAACGTTTTGACTCACCTGCCCGACCTGCATCGTGAAATCAAGGACCTGCTGAGCCCCTACGGTGAGCGTGACGTTCGTGCGCAGCGCGGTGCTGAAACCCGCGGCTGTAACACTCACCGCATAGTTGCCGGGAGGCAGGCCGGGGGCTGTGTAAAGTCCAGCGCTATTCGTCTCACTACTTCGGGTTACGCCGGTGGCTGCATTTTTGACTGAAATTTCAGCCTTCGGGATGACGGCGCCGGATCGGTCCGTCACCGTACCGGTGAGTGTCGCCCCCGCGCCCTGTGCGTACCCCTGAGCCGCCCAAGGAAGATAGAAAGACAAAATGGTCAATACTGAAAGTGCAGCACTGAACTTTCTCCCTGACATTCTTCGCCGCATGCATAGCCTCCTTAGGCCAGGTCATCGAATCTATTGCCTCAAGGGAACTGTCTGTCCGATGTTTGCTTCTCGAACGGGATCACAAATCTGCAGGGCTTAATAGATCATATTCCGAATGAAGTCAAGGAAATCGGTGGCGTCTGTCGTTGTGACACGTGAATTCCGATTGCTGGTTCAGTGGCAGGCGCCACGATTGGGAAGAACATCGGCAAAAAGAAGCGGGCGGCCCGCAGCGGAGCCGCCCGTTATTTGCTACCCAAAATCCAAGGATCCTGCGAGACCCGCTAAGACTTAGATGGGGCTTCCATCTTTCTCTGTTTGATCTCTTTGGCCTTGTCCACCAACTCGTCGGCCTGCTTCAGCAGGGAGGCGCGCTCTTCGGGTGTGGCGGCCTCGTCCGCTTTGCGGCGGAGGAGGAGGTTGAGGTAGGCCATGGCGTCGTCATAGTCCGGGCGAAGTTCCAGAGCCTTGTGCAGCTTATCGATACCCTCTTCGATCAACTGGCCGTTTTCCTTGGTGTACTCATCACGAACCGGCGGCGGCATCGGATCGTCGTCTTTTAGGACCTTGTTCACGTTCGCCAGGCGCCACTTGCCGCGCATCTCCAGGTTCGAGCGATACGTTAGCGTCCAGTCGATAACGCCAATCCAGTAGTAGGGCTCCGGGTCTTCCGGCTTCAAGGCGATGTGCTTCATGTGATAGGTCTTCGATTCCTCAAACTTGGCCCGCGTGTACGGCGTCCCAGCCATGTTAAAGAGAATCGAACCGATCCCATCGATCGCCGAAATATTGTTCGGATCCACCGAAAGAACGTCCTGGAATTCCTTGATCGCCGCCTCACCCATGCGGATATTCTCTTCCGAGGGCGCCCCGGGAATATATTGAGTGGCGTAGGCCGTGGCGAGGTAGAGGCGCGCGTTCATCAGCGTGGGATCGAGGTCCTTGGCCTGCTTGAAATCCTCGATGGACTGATCGAACTTTCCGTCCCGATAGGCGGCGACGCCCTTATTGAGCAGGTCGCGCGCCTTGAGCTTGTCGCAGCCGCTGGCGCCAAAAGCGGCGACAAACGTGGCGGCAGCCAGCAACGCAACGGACTTTATATTTTTGGAGTGCCGGAAATGCGCAAAAGGATTCATGGCAAACAAACCATCCCCGCGATTATTTTGTGTTCCCCCGAGAGGGCAATGAAACATCCGATCATTGACGCCGGCATGCGTCTTGAATACAAGCCAGTTTACCCGGCCCCCGCTCTACCCATTCACTGAATCGCGCGGGCCACAGCCGCACACTCTACACCACCACCGCGCCGGAACAAAGCAACTTTATTTTTAAGCATGAGGGTAGAGAGAGAACGACACCCAGCTTACAAACGGCCCACCCGGCAAAGCCGGTCCAGCCTTATTTCCCAGCTTCAAGATTGGCTGTAATCAATCCAACCTTATCGATGCCGGATAATCGCATGATATCGATGGCCCTGGCAACCTGGGCAAACAGCACGGCGTCATCGCCCTTGACGAAGGCGACTTTTTCCGCGCGCTCCTTGAAGACGTCCGATAGCCGCGGACCAAGCGAGTCCCAAGTGGCCTCTTCTTCGTTGATCTTCAGCTTCCCCGTATCGAGAATCTGAACAACGATCGTTTTCTGCATCGTCTGCGGCTGCTGCTGCTGGTTGGGCGGCGCGGGTTGCGGGACCAGCGCGTCCAGACCCTTCGGCGTCAGCGGCGTGATCACCATGAAAATAATGATCAGAACCAGCAGAATATCAATCAGCGGCACGACGTTCATCGTCGCCATCTCGCCGCCGCTCTTTGTTCCAACGTCCATTCCCATTGTCGTCGCTCCGTAATCCAAATTTCCGCGCCCCGAATCCATTGGGGCGGATGAGATGCAAATCGGTCACCGAGAAGCGCAGACCTTCGACACGCTTGCCGGTGAAAATTTAGTCTCCGGTCGGCGGCGGTGGGGCTGTCCGGCGGGTTTGTTCGGCTTTGTCGGTTAACAAGCCGACGTTATCCACACCCGCCGCGCGAATTTCATCCACCACTTTGACCACGACCCCATATTTGGCGCGACCATCGCTCTTGACGTAGACGGTCTTGTCCAGCTTGCCGGAGATCCGATCGCGCACTTGATCGGCGATTTGTGTGATGTCAGACTTGGTGTTACCCAAGTAAACGTCACCACCCGCCGAAATGCCCACGATAACGGCATCATCCTTGTCGGCATCGGGCATATCACTGGGGCTAGTTACTTTCGCCAGATCCGCAGGAAAGCCCTTGGTGAGCATGGGTGTGACCACCATGAAGATGATCAACAACACCAGCATGATGTCGGCCATGGGGATGACGTTGGGCGACGACATCGTGGAACCGACTTTTGGCTTGTAAGCCATGGCTTACTTCTTTCCGCCGGCCCGGCGCGTAATGAAGTAGTTGACCAGCTCCATTGAAGAGTTGTCCATTTCCACGTCAAACGCCTCGACCTTGTTGGTGAAGTAGTTGTAGGCCCATACGGCGGGCACAGCCACCAGCAACCCGAGAGCGGTCGTGACCAACGCTTCGGAGATACCGCCGGCGACCGCGGACAACCCGGTAGCCTTGGTGCTCTCAATGCCCTTAAACGCGTTGATGATGCCGACCACGGTGCCGAACAGTCCGACGAAAGGAGCGGTCGACCCGATAGTGGCGAGCCCGGAAAGGCCGCGCTTCATTTCCGCGTGCACGATGGCGACCGAGCGATCGAGGCCGCGCTTGGCAGCTTCAATCACTTCCATATCGGCGACTTGCGAGGAGGCCGATTGGAATTCGGATAGCCCCGTGGCGACCACCTTGGCGATGTGGCTCTTCTTGTTGCGCTCGGCGATGGAGATGGCCTCGTCGAGTTTGCCTTCGCGCAATGCGCCGGCAACCTGCTGCACGAAAACGCGGGACTGCTTGCGAGCCGCGCTGTACATCAGCACGCGGTCGATCATGACGCCGAGAGACCACGCGGAAAGAAGAAACAGGATCCCCACTACTGCCTTCGCGATAATACTCATATTGCTCCACATTGTCCTCAGGTCCCACTGGCCCTGCAGGACAATCAGGTTCATTGCAGCAACCGATAGATTCGCAAGCATGTCATTCGCTCCTTTTTATTTCGTTCAAGACTTTATAAGCCGGGAACAACGATTCGCTGTCCCCGGCCAACTCCCTGATTGACGGCCTGAATTTTCCGGCGGGCTCCACCAACCCAGTGGAGCCTGATCCCCCAAGCCGCCGCCCTGCGTTATCCACCCATCGTGAATGTCACTGTAATCGTTGTATCCACTTCGACCGGATCGCCGTTCAACTGCGTGGGCTTATAGCGCCACTGCTTAACCGCGTCAAGCGCCGATTGCACCAACAGCGGATGGCCTGAAATTACTTCCAACTGGGCGACCTTGCCCTCCTTGTCGATAATTGCATGGAGGACGACATTGCCCTGAATACGCGCTTGACGCGCCAGTGCGGGATAAAGCGGCCTCGTCTGCGTGATAATGGACGCTGCCGTTACTTGTCCGCCCTGCTTGATGCGGGATGGCGCGACCGCCTTTGGCGGGGGAGGAAGCGCGGGTCCACTGGCCATGAGGCCCTGCCCGGGAATTCCGCCGAACACACCATTCGTCTGTGTGTTGTTAATCACATCCGGGGGAAGCTCCGCTTCCTTAAACACGGCCACTTCCTTCGGGATGGCGCGCGGCTGCATCAGCTTGCCGGACTGGATCAAGCGAGCCACCGGCTTGACGATCACCTTCACAGGTGCAGGTGGAGGCGGCGGAGGCGGAGGCGGAGGCGGTGCGATGAGCAACGTCGACAGCATCGCTTTGGGAAGCGCTTCGGTATAGATCAAAGGGATCAGGATCAGGATGCCCAAAATAAAAGTCTGAACCAGACCGGAAAGAATTACCGCCCAACTTTTGTTGGTCTTTTTTTTCGTTGCTGTAGATTCAACTAGATCATCAAACATAGCATTCTCCTCCTGCCGAAAGCACCGGGGTTGTCCCTAGGTCTTCCGGAGTTTATTGCCAGCTGCGGTTCCGGTTACTACTGCAGTCGCACCTTGATCTCTCCACTGGTTCCAGGCCACAACCAGAGGCGCGGCAATCCCAAAACTGGAGTACGTTCCCACCAAAATTCCGACCACCAGAGCAAAAGAGAAAGCTCGGAGAACCTGGCCGCCCATAATAAACAGGACGAGCACGGTCAGGAACGTCAGTCCACTCGTCAGGATCGTGCGTGAAAGCGTTTGGTTAATCGAACGATTTACGATCAGCTTAAATGGCTCGCGGCGCATGAGCCGCATATTCTCGCGGATGCGGTCAAAGATCACGATCGTGTCATTCATCGAATAACCAACCAGAGTCAAAAGCGCCGCGATCACCGTCAGCGAAATCTCAAAATGAAAAATCGAGAACAAACCTAATGTGATAAGGACGTCGTGAAAGACCGCCAATACGGCGGCAGCACCGTACACCCACTCGAAGCGAAATGCAATATAAACTAACATGCCCATCAGGGCGTAGAGGGTGACGACAACCGCTTGACGCCGAAGTTCCGACCCGACTTTCGGTCCCACAATCTCCACATTGATGATGGCGAAGTTGCTGGTATAAAACGAATCTCGAAGGGCGGCGATCGTAGCGGCATTGGCGCCCGCGGCGGACAGGTCGTTGAGATTGGTGAGGACGCCACCGTGATTCTTGTCCCGAAAATTGACAAGCTGCCGCGCCAGTTGCGTGTAGCGATCCCCGGCGGCCGCGCCCAGGCTTAAGGGGTCCTTCCGTACAAGAACGTCTGCGATCGCGGAAGGCCCTACTGAGTTAAAGTCCTGCTTGCCGGCCTCGCCCGAGCCCAGCGTGACGTGCAGGGCGTTCAGGATGGCTGTTTTGCCGGCGTCGAGCGCCTCCGACCCTTGACCCTTTTCCTCGAGATTGATCAGGACTTCGTTTGTGTTGGGATTGGCGATATCGCTGACCGGAACGATTGTGGAATTGACAATCCCCTGCTGCGTCAGCCCGTTGCGAATCGTATCGATCGGCGGGGGGCCCGCGAAGCGCACGTCTACGACCGTACCCCCTTTAAAATCAATGCCATAGTAAGGGCCGCCATTCTTAATTAATGAGGCGCCACCCACCACAAGCAGGGCCAAGGACAGAGCGAAGAAGTACTTCGCCTTGCCCATCCAATCCAAATCCACCTGTTTAAAGAATTCCATAGTCACTCTGACCCGTTAGAGTTTGACACCAACTTGGGACGATTTGTTCCCGAAATAGAACGCTAAATACTCAGCTCTGCCTCGCGAGGCATCTCGGCCAAATGCCAGTCAAAGATGACCCGGGACACGTACACCGACGTAAACAGGTTGGCGAGCAACCCAACTGCCAGGCTTACTGCGAAGCCGCGTACGGGGCCAGTCCCGAAAATGAAAAGGAACGCAGCGGAAACAATCGTTGTAACGTGCGTGTCGATGATCGTCAGGAACGCGCGCTTGAATCCTTGATCTACAGCCGAGACCGGCGCCTTCGACGCGCGCAGTTCTTCCCGGATGCGCTCGAAAATCAAGACGTTCGAGTCCACGCCCATGCCGATCGTCAGGATGACGCCGGCAATGCCGGGCAGAGTCAGAACAGCGCCGAAATATGCCAAAGCCGCTAGCAGGATGATGAGGTTCAAGACCAGCGCAATAATCGCGTTGACACCCGACAGACGGTAATACACGACCATGAACACCATCACCACCAGCAAGCTGACGATCGAGGCCTGCACTCCGTGACGGATCGAGTCCGCGCCCAGCGAGGGACCGACCGTTCGTTCTTCGAGATACTTGATGGAGGCCGGCAGCGCCCCGGAACGCAATACCAACGCGAGGTCGTTGGCTTCCTGCTCGCCGAACTGGCCTTCGATTACACCCGTATCATCGATGCGGCCGTTGATGGTCGGTGCGGTTTGCAACCGGTGCTCCAGGACGATACCCAACTGCTTGCCGATATTCTGCTCCGTGAAAGGACCAAAACGCCGCCCAGCTTCGGTGGAAAGCTGGAAATCCACGTCGTAGTAACCGATATTCTTGGTGCTGCGCACGGCTGTGGCGCTGCGAAGGTCGCGGCCGGTCACGACTGGAACGCGGTCGATCACATACCAGCTCTCCGCAGACTGCTGGCCCGAAGCGGAAGCCGTACTCTTGCCCTGCACCAATTGCGAATTTGGCGGCAGCACGCCTCCATGCGCCGCCATTGCGGCGGCCTCAGAGGAGTATGGAGTGCTATCCAATACGAGGTGCAATTCCAATTGGCCGCCGGCCTGAATCACGCTCTTGGCGCGGTTGGGATCACCTTCGCCGGGAAGTTCGACGATGATTTCGTTTTCTCCCTGGCCGTAGGGAGCCACGAGAGGTTCGGTCAAACCAAGCGCGTCGATACGTCGCCGGATTGTTTCCTGGGCCTGGTCCATGGTCCGCTGCGCAATGTCGGCGATATGCGACGCCTTCATCGTAAGGAGATAGCCCGAGGGCTCGCCGGGGGCCGGGGAAATATCCCAATCCGGAAACTGGTCGGAAATCAGGTTACGGGCCGTGCCGGCTTGTTCGGGGGCGAGGTTGTGCACCAGAATCTGCGTGTCGTTCAGCTTGCGAAGCTCATCATACCGGATGGCCTTATCACGAAGCTGCTTGGTTATATTGTCCAGGACCTGGTCGGTTTCCTGGCTGACGGCTTCTTGGACTTGCACCTGGAGGATCAGATGCGTTCCGCCCTGCAGGTCCAAACCGAGCTTGATGCGATTGGCGAAATTCGATTTCAAGACGGACAAAGATTTTGGCGCATCGGGAATTCCAACCAAACCGACAACACAAACAAGAATGACGCCTGCGATGAAAATTGCTTTCCACTTGAGATTCGCACTCATGGCTTGGGCTGGCTCAGGACTCCGTAGAATTGCGAATGATTATATACCCTGGCCTTGCTACTCCTCCTTATTTTCCGGCTGGAGAGCGGTCACCGCGGAACGCAGCACTTTTACTCTTACTTGGTCGGCTATGCGAAGCTGAACGGAATCGCCCTCGAGGCCCACGATTGTGCCGAAGAGCCCGCCGCTCGTGACAACTTTGTCTCCGTTCTTGAGGGCGCCCAACATTACTTGGGTTTTCTTTTGGCGCCGCTGCGCGGGAAGGATCAACAAAACGTAAAAGATCACCATGATGATCAGCAGCGGCGCGAAGGCCATCAGGCCGCTGGGGCCTGTGGCCTGGACCATCCATAAGAAAGTTGCGAGTGAAGACATCATGGACATTTCTGCGACCAGATCCTCCCGTTACGACAATTCCCAGACTTAATTCCAGCGGGCTCCAAGTCGCCGACGCGCCAAAGCGCTCTGGCGACGGAGCGTGAAGACCGCACCCGTACCGGCCTGCTTCAGGGTTGACCCGCTTCGATGCGAGCTTGCAGCTGTGAGGAGAATTCCGTTAGTTCCCCAAACGCGATAGCCTGTCGAATCTTGGCCATAATGTCAAGAAAAAACGCAACATTGTGGTGGGAGTTCAGGATCGCGGCAAGGATTTCATTGGCCAGAAACAAGTGCCGCAGGTAGGCGCGCGAGTACGTGCGGCAGACCATGCAGGAGCAGCGCTCGTCAAGAGGCCGCGAATCATCGGCGTAGATCGCGTTCTTGATGTTGATCCTGCCGGTGCTGGTGAACAAACAGCCGTTGCGGGCGTTGCGCGTCGGCAGGACGCAATCCATCATGTCGATGCCGCATTTGACGTAGTCAGTAAGTTGCTCGGGAAAGCCGACGCCCATCAGATAGCGGGGGCGGTCCGCGGGAAGCTCGGCGGTCGCCGTAGCCGCCATTTCGCACGAGAGTGTGTGGGGCTCGCCAACGGCAAGCCCCCCGACCGCGTAGCCTGGGAAATCGAGGTCCACGAGCTGGCGCGCGCTCTCTCGCCGCAAGCCGGCGTGCATGCCGCCTTGCACGATCGCGAATAAAACCTGCCCCGGCGTGATGGCGTCAGCTTTCGCTTGCCCCGATTCCAATCGGGCGCGGGCGTAATCGCGGCAGCGGCGCGCCCATTCCGTCGTGCGCTTCACAGCGGCAGAGGCGCGTTCGTGATCGGCGGGATACTCGATGCATTCATCGAGGACCATCGCGATGTCCGAGCCGAGCGCCTGCTGAATCTCGATGGACTTTTCCGGCGTGAGAGAATGCTCGGAGCCATCGAGGTGCGATCGGAAAATCACACCGTCATCGGTGACTTTGCGGAGATCGGCAAGGCTGAAGACTTGAAAGCCGCCGGAATCGGTGAGGATCGCGCCCGGCCAGGACATGAAACGATGCAGCCCGCCCAGACGGCGTATCCGTTCGTGGCCCGGTCGAAGATAAAGATGATAGGTGTTGCCGAGCAGA
>Ga0208988_1000066_pt1 | contig 11964 bp, 9 predicted proteins | sample MedBloCARef_M1_FD_187850 | JGI IMG/M metagenome (GOLD analysis project Ga0208988, IMG submission 187850) | Forest soil microbial communities from El Dorado National Forest, California, USA - Mediterranean Blodgett CA Ref_M1 (SPAdes) (version 2) | ecosystem: Environmental > Terrestrial > Soil >... | reverse complement strand
GGAAGCGGCCGATCCCGGAAACTCGGGGCGGCCGCTTTTGTTTTCAACGCAGTCTGCGAGGTCCGGCCGTCCTTCTCCATGTTGGTCTCTCCAGGTATTTGAAGTTTTTCTCGCCACTGATATTCACGATCGATTATTTCGCAGGGTTCCTTGCAAAAGTACAAGGACTATCCGCTTCAAGAAACGTATGCTAATTGACGGAATCTTGTGTGGTCCAGCAATCATAGAATTCTCTGGGAGGGCAAGTGAAGCTACCAAACAGAACTCTCAGGATGTGCCTCGGCGGCCTCCTGTTCTTCCTTTCGGGACCGATTGTCGTTCCGCAAACAGCACAGGGCGGGCAACAGCCTCAAGCGAACCCTAGTTCCGCGACCCCTCTAAGCCAGGGCAAGCAGGTCGATGCGCCTGCAGATGCCTCCACGGAGTCAGCAACCTGCCAAAGTTGCCACGACGAAATCACCACAAGCTTCGAGAAATCACCGCACTGGAAGACCGTGAATGACACGCGCGGCGGGCATGCGATGCAAGGTTGCGAGTCCTGCCATGGTCCAGGCGGGGATCACGCAGATGATCCAAGTAAATCATTGTTCGATTTTAAGACGGCAAAACCAGAGGCGATTACGGACCGCTGCCTCAGCTGCCACGCCTCGGGCTCGGAGCACATGAGTGCTTCGAATTCATTCCACCGGCAGAACGATGTTACCTGCACCTCCTGCCATTCGATGCACCATGCGACGACAAAAGAACACATGCTGATCAAGGCTGAGCCCGGGCTTTGCTATTCCTGCCACTTGCAACAAAAGGCTCAGTTCAATATGCCGTTTCGCCATCGCGTAAACGAGGGGCTGATCACGTGCACCGATTGCCACAATCAACACGGAACGGGCGGTGTTCTGGAGGGGGACCATCTAGTCCGGCAAGTGCGGACCTCAGCCTCTGGAGACATGGTTTGCTTCAAGTGCCATACGGACAAGCAGGGACCCTTCGTGTTTGAGCACGCGGCCGTGAGGATAGAGGGATGTGGCTCATGTCACGTCGCGCACGGGGGGGCAAATGCGCACATGCTGAAATACAGCAACGTGAATCTTATCTGTTTGCAATGCCACACCAATTCGCCTGGTATTCACGCGACGGTGATGGATGCGAATCAATCTCACTATGAACAAGCATGCGTCAATTGCCACGTGAAGATCCACGGATCGAATTTCAATGGTTTGCTGGATAGATGAGCTTGATAGAGGCGCATTTTGCGGTGGAGTAGCAATCATAAGTAACACCAGGGCCGAGCAGAAAGTGCAATTCATATACTTATACGGCAGGGAGAACAGTCATGAATAGTCGTGTGGGAATCAGACCGTTCGGTTTTTTGTTGGCGATCGCTTTGTTTCTATTCTCGCCTCTTTCCCGGGCCCAGGATAATCCCGAGGAAACCAAGGGCGTTGATTCTGGCAATTATAATACTCAGCAAAGCGCGGAGACCGGCTATCGGGCGACGTGGATTAACGGGAGCCAGGATAATTATGGCACCTTTGTAAACCTCAATTCCGGGCTGCGGTTGTTCGATTACACGCTGAGTATGAGGTCCCTCGACCATAAGGGATTTCTCTTCGATAACCTCAACTTCAGCAACTTTGGTTACGGCGGCGATCCGAACAACGTCTCGCGCCTGCGGATCGATAAGAACAAGTTGTTCGACCTCCAAGTGATGTTCCGCCGTGACCAGAATTTCTGGAATTACAACCTTTTCTTGAATCCGTTCAATCCGACGGTCATTGCTCCAACGAATCCTGCAACGAATCCTACGTTCGCCGACACCTCTTCGCCCCATGCGCTGCAACGCATTAAGCGCATGCAGGATTACAATTTGACACTCCTTCCTCAATCACGCTTGCGATTCCGGCTGGGCTTTTCGCACAATGTGGACGTAGGGCCTGCATCCAGTACGTTCAATGGCCCGGCTGCCCGTTATCTGCTCGCTGAAAACTACAGGATAACGATGAATGGATACCGGATCGGGATGGACTTCCGGTTTCTGCCAAAGACCACGATTTCTTACGATCAGATTCTTGAGTATGACAAGGAAGACACCACCGATGCGCTCGCATTCAACAACGTATTGCCGATGGCCCCGGGTACGGTACCGGGACCGGCTGACTTTGGAATAGAGTGGTTTTTTCCTCCGCAAGGAGGAACTCGCCCGTGCACACCCGTGATCCTTTCCTCCGGTTTCGCCAACCCGAATTGCAGGATCTTCACTGGCTATTCCCGATATAGCAATCCGCGAAATTTCATGCCCACGGAGCGCCTCAGCTTCCAATCCAGGCCCATCAAGAATCTGGAGATGTCCGGGTCGGCAAGTTACAGCACGAGTCACAACGTCCTCAATACATTCAATGAAAACATCAACGAATGGACCGCCAGCGCAACTGTTAAGACTCGGGGCATTCTCAATTCTGGTCCCGCGGAGTCCAAGATGGTTGCCGTGCACGCGAATTGGTCTGCGGTTTATGCGCTGACAAGTAAAATAAGGATCGTTGAGCTGATCCATTATGACAACTGGCGTAATCCTGGATTGTCTGATCTGCAGAGCGCGACCCTGTTCGCCACTCAACCACAAGTGCCAGGCCAAATCGGCATTCAACTGCCGCAGGCTCAGTTTTCGCCTTTCGTACCCGGCGCACCGTCGTTTACTAGCATCTGCCCGGGACCAAATTATAATGCAGTGACCTGTCCACAGCATACGACGGCAGCTCTCCCTGACTTTACGCGCACAGTGATACCGACGTATCTCGGCCAAAAGTCGCTATCGAACACGATTCAGCTCCAGGCCGATATCACCAAGCGAATCAGCGGTCGAATCGGATACATGTATGAAAACCGCGTTATGACCGATACTGGATATTTTGGAGGGACGTTGGATTATTACGAAGCTACCGGCCATATCCCCCCATACGCGAGCGCAATTTATTATCCCGGTGGGACGGGGGGCACGGCAAAGAATTATTTTTTTGCAGCGCGCGGAAAATGCGCAATTCCGTCTGGAATGACGGCGCTTCCTGCTGGCTGCACATCGAATACGGACGGCACGATTTCGTACGTCAACCCTGCACCCGACAGCCATAATCGCGTGGACCTGCCCATCGCCGAACACGTGGGTCTGGCGGGCCTAACGCTGCGCCCGATAGATTCACTCCGAATCAATGCTGATTTCCAATTTGGATTTAACAACAGGGCCTACACGCAAATTTTTCCGCGGCAATTCCAAAGCTATAAGATCCACACGACCTATAAACCGAATCGTTGGGCGACCATCGATGGAGCAATCGACATTCACGAAAATCGCAACAACGCCACTAACATCAATGCTATCGAGCACGGGCGGACTTACAGTTTCGGGACTACGCTGGCGCCGAATTCCAACTTCGCATTCTCTATCGGATACAACTACACGGATCTCTACATGCAGTCCCAGATTTGCGTCAGGGATACCGGATACGGCATCGCACCCTATGGACCCTGCCCCTTTTTCAGTGGAACGACGGCGATCACATTGGGCGCAATGTCGTTTTATAGCAACAAGCAGCATTACGCTTATGCCGACGTCATGTGGACGCCGGTGAAACGCGTTACAGCCAGTCTGGGTTATTCCGGAACCTTTACCGGAGGCGACACTCTGTTTCTGAATCCGCGTATATTGGGCGGCACCCTGGCGTTCAATTATCAAAAACCCTTTATGGCTCTCACAATCAATCTATACAAGGGTTTGAGCTACAAGACCACTTGGAATTATTATGGATACAATCTCAAGACACCTGTGAATATGCCAGGGCTTCAACCAATCGGGTCAGAAGACTTCAACGGCAGCAATGCAACGTTCGCAGCGCGCTATTCATTTTGAAACGTTATGAATTCCCGCTAATTGGAACGAGATCGGTTAGTAAAGAAGTCTCTTATAGGAGAGAGATTTGACGATGGATCGGCTTGCACATGTCAGCGTGAGATCTCTATCCTAGCCCACCCTCAGGTGGAGCTGGGAGGACGCTGAAACGTAGTGCGGCTTCCGGAGGCGAGTCAATGATCAAGATGTTCGGAGAATCCTGATGAAGATGGGAATTGGAAACAGTATTGGAAAGTCGGTTGTCTGCTTCGCGCTTGTCTTTGGGTTCGTTTCCGCGACTCGCGCACAGAGCGATGTAGAAAAACTCTACAAGGCCAAGTGCATGGGCTGCCACGCAGCCGATGGGAGCGCCAATACAAAAGCGGGCAAAAATACGGGCGCTCACGACTTCCGTTTACCTGACTTGGAGAAGGAAACCGACGCCACATTGATCGAGATCGTTTCGAAGGGCAAGAAAAAGATGCCTAAGTTTGAAGAGAAATTGAAGGGAAAAGAAATTAAGCAGCTTGTTGAATACGTTCGAGGTTTCTACAAGAAGTCCTGAATTGGGTTTTCGGTTTGGAGCTTGCAGCGAGACGAAAGCACGACGAGTCAAGCGTCCGCGCTTGGATGCAGAGAGGGAGCTATGTTGGATTTTCCAGAAGGAATGCCTGCCGGTAAGACCGCTGATGCTTCTCAAGCAAGTCATGACAGACCCAATAGACCTTCTTTGAGCCGGCGATCGCTGCTTGGACTCTTGCTCGGCGCGGGAGGCGCAACCATTGGCGCACTGCTCTCTGTGCCGCTCTTTCGTTTTGTGCTTCATCCAGTTTTCAAAGCTGCCCTTCCGTTGTCGTGGACCGAAGCCGGTGATGTAAAGGATTTCGCTTCCGTTACCTCGCCGGTCAAGAGGCTCGTAAAGATTGAGCAGCGAGATGGCTGGCGAAAACTCGTCTCCGAGAAGGCCATCTATGTATGTAAGGATGCTAACGGCAAGCTCTCTGCGTTCTCCTCAATATGCCCGCATCTGGGATGTTCGGTCTCCTGGCACGATGAGGAAAATAATTTCGTGTGCCCCTGCCACAACGGGCAATTCACAGCAGACGGGAAGCTTAAGGGAGGACCACCTCCAAGGGGACTGGATCTGCTGGAATGTAAGGTTGAGGATGGCAAGTTAATCGTGCATTACCAATATTTTCGGCAGCTCGTTCCGAATAAGGAAGTTATCGCCTAAATGGCAGGTGCATGTGGCAGATCATACTTATGATTTCGAGAGGGAGCGTCGCGTAACCCCTCAGCCGTCCGAACACGGAACCCTCCAAGGCTGGATCGATCGCCGGACCAGCTTGAGTGACCGCCGGAAGCGCGTCGATTCGTTGCTTCGCGCTGTACTCGATGAGCCGATCCCGGGAGGCGCCAGTCTTGCCTACGTGTTCGGATCAGGATTGCTTTTTCTGTTCTTATCGCAGGTTATCACTGGAATGTTTCTGGTGCTTTACTACATTCCTTCTGCCGACCATGCACATACGACCGTCGCTTACATCACCAAAGAAGTAACATCGGGTTCTTTCATTCGCGGCATTCATGCTTATGGTTCCAGCGCGATTGTCATCGTCTTGCTCCTGCACGTCACCCAAACATTTCTCTTTGGATCGTACAAAGGCCGGCGAAAACTCCTCTGGATTGCTGGATGCGTGTTATTTGCCTTGATGTTGGGGATGTCCTTCACTGGTTACCTGCTGCCGTGGGACCAGAAAGCCTACTTTGCCACAACAGTGGGTACGAATATCCTGACTTATATTCCATTCGTCGGGGGCACTCTCAAGAGCCTGCTGCGTGGTGGGACGGAAATGGGCCAATTGACACTCTCCCGCTTTTTCGTCCTCCATGTGCTCCTGATCCCTGCTTTCATACTTTTCTTTGTTGTCGCCCACGTTTTTCTGTTTCGCAGAGCTGGAGCTGCGGGGCCAATTCAAGGAGAGCCTGAAGCACTGAAAAAATCCACGGAGCCTTTTTACCCGAAACAAGTTCTGTTCGATGCATTATTTGCTTTGCTCATTATCGCCTGTCTGGGCCTCCTGGCCCATTACGCCCCGGTGGAGCTTGGTCCGAAGGCAAACCCTGCCGACACACAATATGTGCCGCGTCCGGAGTGGTATTACATTCCTGTTTTTCAGTGGTTGAAGTACTGGGAGAGCGGGCTTGCCGTCATAGGAATTTTAGTGATTCCGGCGTTTGTTGGTCTTCTCTTCGTGGCACTGCCGTTTCTCGATCGACGCCCCGAGCGCCGGCCATGGAAGCGCCCCGTGGCTGTATCGATTTACGCGTTCATCTTCATTGGACTGGGCGCCTTAGGCGCGATCAGTCATCGCAATGACTTGCGGGACCTGAATATAGCGCCCCAGCTCGCAAAGCAACGCGCTGCGGTCGACGTCTTCATGAAAAAACCGTTTCAACCTGAGTTGGCGGGACCTTCGCTCATTGCCGCCACCGTGGCACTCACTAACCCGGTTGCTTCCGAAGGGAAGAAAGTGTACGACCGCGAGGGCTGCGCCGAGTGTCACGGTAACGATTTGGCTGGATCGTTGGCCGCACCAACATTGATTGGGGTGGGAGATAAGTACGACAACGTAAAACTGGAGAGCATTTTGATCAAGCCCACAGATGCAATGGCGGATGGAGGAATGTTGCCCGTTGACCTAAAGGACGAAGAACTTAAGCTCTTGATTGCATTTCTTGAGGCTGTTAAGTGATTCCGAGCCGAACGCGAGAAGATGCCGTTCGAAGTCACACCGTTTTGTTTCTTTGAGGTGTTCTTCCACAGTGGCACCGGAGCGAACTTTGTGACGAACGGCGAGAACAAAAGATTCAAAGGGCCTGGGCATATCCACCCAGATCACTGATCGACCAAGGCGCACAACTGGCGCGTTCCAAGTTTTCCTGAAATCCTGCCGAATAATTTGCTTGAGTCAGCGGCGGCGCGCTGTTTTTTTGCCGCGCACGAATTTTGCGATCGCTCGCGCGTAGGCTGTAATGGTTTCGGGGACGGTCTGGCTATAGACGAACTGCCCTTCGCGGCGGCAAGCGATCAATCCGGCTTCGCTCAGAATTTTGAGATGGTGAGAGACGGTTGCGGGGGTCACGCCGCCCATCGAGACGATCTCGCCACAGTTGATGTGTTTCGTCGCTGAGATGGCCTCAAAGATCCTGAGGCGGGTCTCGTCTGCCAACGCTTTCGATATCTTCTCAATCTCAGCGCGGTCCATGGATTGATCTAAAGTGTAGCGAAGTCATCGCCCTGCCGCCAGAAAAAACCTTATCTTTCGCACCGAATCCCGAGAAACTTGCATCCGATCACTTCGATGATCATCTAAGTGTTGAAATCCTTCCGGCCTGCAGAGAGGGTCGTGCGGAAAATCCGGTAAACATGGGGAGATAAACATGAAGAGACTCGAAGGAAAAGTGGCAGTAGTGACCGGTGGAAACAGCGGCATCGGGCTGGCAACGGCCAAGCGCCTGCAGGAAGAAGGCGCGAGAGTAGCCATCTCGGGCCGATCAAAAAAAACGCTGGATGAAGCAGTGAAAACGATCGGAAATGGCGTGGTGGCGGTTCAGGCGGACGTCGCCAAGCTGACGGACATAGACAAACTGTATGCGGAGGTTTCGCGGAAGTTGGGCAAGATTGATGTGCTGTTTGTGAACGCGGGGATTGCCCAGTTCGCGCCGCTGGCCGAGACATCCGAAAGCACGTACGACGAGCAGTTTGACATCAACATCAAGGGAGCGTATTTCACGATCCAGAAGGCGCTGCCGTTGCTGAATGATGGTGCGTCAATCATCTTGAATACCAGCGTCGCAGCCAGCACCGGTACAAAGGGGGCAACTGCGTATTCGGCAACGAAAGCGGCGCTGCGCTCTCTGGCGAGAACTGCGGCGGCGGAATTGGTGGGGCGCGGCATCCGCGTGAACACGGTTGCGCCTGGGCCGATCGTTACACCGATTTTTGGAAGGACCGGTTTGCCGAAGGAAGCGTTGGATGAATTCGCAAAGGAAATAGTTGCGAAGGTTCCCATGAAGCGGTTCGGACAGCCCGAGGAAGTGGCATCTACCGTGGCGTTCTTGGCTTCCCAAGACGCATCCTACATCACGGGCGTGGAAATCAATGTAGACGGCGGGTTGGGACAAATCTGAATCGCGCGGTTGCGGCCTTGGGAGTCGAGCTTGCATCCCCGACCCCTCGTGATTTTTCGAGGGGTCGGAGGGTTTGGTTTTTCCTCCACTTGTCCTCATTTTGGTTCATGGGTGCGATGCGAATGTTGAAATCGTAGAACCGGCTACGCCATTTTGAAAGACTTATTGCGCCGGGATTGCGGTATAATCCGCTCATGAGACTACACAACATTCTTGCTGTTGCGGGATCACTCGTTATTTCATGTGCTTTTTCTGCTGCGGCGCAAAAAGCGACCGTCAAGGTCGACCTGAGCGATGGACAGGGAAAGAGCGTTGGCACGGCGGAACTTTCCCCGGCGGGGCAGGGCGTGAGCATTAGTCTGAACTTGATGAACCTTACGCCAGGCGAGCACGCCATCCACGTGCACACCGTCGCGAAGTGCGAAGGTCCGGCTTTCACAACTGCGGGTCCGCACTTGAATCCAGACATGAAGCATCATGGATTGCAAAACCCGGAGGGTCCGCACGCTGGGGACATGCCGAATTTCACGGTGGCTGGGGATGGGACGGCGAAGACGACCGTGGTTGCGCCGGGAGTCACGATGGGTGACGATAGCCACTCGGTTTTCACGAATGGCGGAACGGCGTTGGTGATTCACGCGAATGCGGACGATATGAAAAGCGATCCGGCGGGCAATGCGGGTGCGCGTATCGCCTGCGGCGTGATCGTCAAGAAGTAACCGAGCGGCTGTTTTGGGCCGGATTTTTCCTGTTTATATGGTGTTTGGCCGCATTTGGCCCCGCGCCCCAAGATATTCACAGATTCCTCACACGTCCATAAAAGCGGTGCTTGACGAAGTGAAAGATTTTGGTATACTCTCTATTCGTCTGACGAATAGCAGTTGGGTCAGGGGCGTTCAGACTTTCTTTCGGAACCAGGAAGCCCGCCGGAAGTGAGGTCGGTCACGAACTCAGGATAGAAAATAGTCGAGCATCGCGCGAACCCGTCCGGATAGTTGCGGACGGCTTGGCCCGGCGCTCGACGCCGGGTTTTTTATTGTTTTGCCCCCTTTTGAAAAAAAAGGCGAGCGAACGTCCCGCCAGGAGCGGGGCGGTCCGGCCGGGCCGGACACAAAGTTCTTTGACAACTGAATAGGCTGGCATTTCGTATCGCGGCTGAGATTCGCACGAATCTTGGACGTGATATGAAATCTGCAAATTCTGCTCGAGCAGAGCAAATTGTGGAAAGGCGAGCTTGCTCGACATTGCTTTTTGACCCGTTGTTCCAAAAAATCGGGACACAGGGCCAACGACGTGTTGGGTGAGTTTTATGGTTAAGCTACTAAGGGCGTACGGTGGATGCCTTGGCGCCAGAAGACGATGAAGGACGTGGCAAGCTGCGATAAGCCTCGGTGAGCCGCAAGCAGGCTTTGACCCGGGGATGTCCGAATGGGGAAACCCAACGTGATGAACTCACGTTACGGCCCGCTGAATATATAGGTGGGTACGAGTCAACCCAGGGAAGTGAACCATCTCAGTACCTGGTGGAAAATAAATCTAACAGAGATTCCGAAAGTAGCGGCGAGCGAAATCGGAAGAGCCCAAACCGTCGTGTTTACACGGCGGGGTTGTAGGACCGCGTGAGTAGAGTTACCAATCCGGAGGCTAGGTGAACCCGCTGGAAAGCGGGGCTATAAAGTGTGATAGCCACGTAACCAAAAGCTTACCGGACTCGAAGCGGTATCCTGAGTACCACGGGACACGCGAAATCCCGTGGGAAGCTGGGGAGACCACTCTCCAAGGCTAAATACTCTCTGGCGACCGATAGTGAACTAGTACCGTGAGGGAAAGGTGAAAAGCACCCCTGCGAGGGGAGTGAAATAGAACCTGAAACCGTATGCTTACAAGCAGTCGGAGGGCTATCTCCGGACTTCGGTCCGGCTGAATGCCTGACGGCGTGCCTCTTGCTTAATGAGCCGGCTAGTTATTCTCACATGCGAGGTTAAGCGCAAGCGAGCCGTAGCGAAAGCGAGTCCGAATAGGGCGAATAGTATGTGGGAATAGACGCGAAGCGGGATGATCTACCCTTGGTCAGGCTGAAGGTGGCTTAAACGCCACTGGAGGGCCGAACGGTTGTGAGTTGAAAATCGCTCCGATGAACTGAGGGTAGGGGTGAAAGGCTAATCAAATTCCGTGATAGCTCGTTCTCCCCGAAATGCCTTTAGGGGCAGCCTCGTGTGATTTGCCGCGGTGGTAGAGCTCTGAATGGACTAGGGACCAACCAAGGTTACCGAATCCAATCAAACTGCGAATGCCGCGGACAACAGCACGGGAGTGAGACTGCGAGGGATAAGCTTCGTGGTCGAGAGGGAAAGAACCCAGATCGACAGCTAAGGTCCCTAACTACAGACTAAGTGGGAAAGGAAGTGTGATCGCTCGGACAGCCAGGAGGTTGGCTTAGAAGCAGCCATCCTTTAAAGAAAGCGTAACAGCTCACTGGTCAAGCGATCATGCACCGACAATCCAACGGGGCTCAAGTCTGTGACCGAAGCTTCGAAATGTAACATGACTACGGTCATGTTGTTTTGGTAGGGGAGCATTCTGTGGAGTCTGAAGGTAGACCGAGAGGACTACTCAACGCCACGGAAGAGACCCTGCCGGCATAAGTAGCGATAAACACGATGAGAACTCGTGTCGCCGAAAGTCTACGGTTTCCTGAGGAAGGTTAATCCGCTCAGGGTTAGGCGGGTCCTAAGGTGAGGCCGAGAGGCGTAGCTGATGGACAACAGGTTAATATTCCTGTCCCACCTAGCGAACGTTAACACGATGGGGTGACGCAGAAGGATACAGGAGTCGGGTGATGGACGTCCCGATCAGTCTGTGTAAGCCGGATCCCGCAGGAAAATCCACGGGGTCATTCAACGGTGAGACAGGCTGCGAGACCACACGGTCGCAAAGTCTTGGATTTCACGCTGCCGGGAAAAACCTCTAAGGAGTACGCTAGGTGCCCGTACCACAAACCGACACAGGTAGACAAGGACAATATCCACAGGCGCTCGAGAGAACACTCGCTCAGGAACTAGGCACATTAACCCCGTAACTTCGGGAGAAGGGGTGCCGCGCAAGGGTTTATAGCCCGAGGCGGCCGCAGCGAAACGCGCTCTGCGACTGTTTAACAAAAACACAGCTCTCTGCTAAGTCGAATACGACGTATAGGGGGTGACACCTGCCCGGTGCCGGAAGGTTAAAGCAAGGGCTCAGCACCCGCAAGGGTACGAAGGCCTGAACTGAAGCCCCGGTGAACGGCGGCCGTAACTATAACGGTCCTAAGGTAGCGAAATTCCTTGTCGGGTAAGTTCCGACCTGCACGAATGGTGTAACGATAGAGCGACTGTCTTGGCGAGTGACTCGGCGAATTTGTGGTTCCGGTGAAGACGCCGGATGCCCGCACCTAGACGGAAAGACCCCGTGCACCTTTACTGCACTCTGGCCATGAGTAACGGGACGATCTGCGTAGCATAGGTGGGAGCCTTTGATTCCCTGGTTTCGGCTGGGGAGGAGGCACCAGTGAAATACCACCCTGATTGTTCTGTCGCTCTAACCTACGACCCTAGACGGGTCGGGAGACATGGCCAGACGGGTAGTTTGACTGGGGCGGTCGCCTCCCAAAATGTAACGGAGGCGCCCAAAGTTCGGCTCAAGCGGATTGGAAACCCGCTGTGGAGTGCAAGAGCATAAGCCGGATTAACTGCGAGACACACAGGTCAAGCAGAAGCGAAAGCTGGGTCTAGTGATCCGGTGATCCCGCGTGGAAGGGTCATCGCTCAACGGATAAAAGGTACGCCGGGGATAACAGGCTGATCTAAGCCAAGAGTTCACATCGACGCTTAGGTTTGGCACCTCGATGTCGGCTCATC
>Ga0208988_1000065_pt1 | contig 11976 bp, 10 predicted proteins | sample MedBloCARef_M1_FD_187850 | JGI IMG/M metagenome (GOLD analysis project Ga0208988, IMG submission 187850) | Forest soil microbial communities from El Dorado National Forest, California, USA - Mediterranean Blodgett CA Ref_M1 (SPAdes) (version 2) | ecosystem: Environmental > Terrestrial > Soil >... | reverse complement strand
GAAAAATTTGGGGTGAGCGACGGGGTTTGAACCCGCGACCCTCGGTGCCACAGACCGATGCTCTACCAGCTGAGCTACGCTCACCACCGCTGAAGTACGATCAGTTTAGGCTACATTCCACCGCTAGTAAAGAGGGTCGGTGAAGAGGGTATTAGGTCGGTTTGCGTTCTGGCAAGTTTTAGTAGGACAGGCACTCCTGCCTGTCCGCGTGTGCTGTCGCGAAATTGTACCGAACAGATAGGAGTGTTTGTCCTACCCAGAAAACAGACCCGCCACCGGCGAGGCGGCGAACGGGTTTTTTCATTCCCTTCAGGTTAATATTGGCAGGCTGCCAGCCGAGGGGCTATAGGAGGACGTACATGGCTTCCTTGCCGGACAACGGGCTAATTCACCTCAGGAGCCCCTACTCAGTTCCGGAAACACTGAAGCGGCTTCAGTCTGTGCTGCAAGCCAAAAATCTGGATGTGTTTGCGCGGGTCGATCACAGCGGCGAAGCCGAGAAGGTCGGCCTGAAAATGCGGCCCACCCAATTGATTGTATTCGGAAGTCCCAAAGCGGGCACTCCCCTGATGGTCGCCTCTCCAACTCTTGCGATTGATCTGCCGCTAAAGGCGTTGGCGTGGGAAGACGCGGACGGCCAAGTCTGGCTCTCCTACAATAGCCCTGAGTATCTCAAGCAGAGGCACAACGTGCCGGATGAATTGGTAAAGAACATCGCCGGCGTCGGTGCGCTGCTCGAAAAAGCCGTAGAATAGTCTCTCGCACTAACTATCCTCCTCGTCTTTCTGAGGACGTATGCCGGGACCACGAGCCAACGACAACCCGTCCGCAGCAGGCGAAAACTCCAATCGAGTCGCCGATCACCTTGCGAATGAGCGCACCTTTCTTGCCTGGGTGCGCACCGGCATCGCGCTCGTCGTATTCGGTTTTGCGATTGGCCGATTCGCCGTTGCAGTCCGGCAATTCATGCAAATCCAAGGTCACGTGCCGCCGACGGCAGGGCTCTCCGTTTGGTTCGGTACAATCGCGATTGTCGCAGGGGTGCTCTTGACGCTCGCGGGCTTACTTCGCTACCGTCGAACGCGCGCGCAGTTGGAATCCGGGACATTCGAACCGGCTGGTTTTGTTATCGATCTCGTAGGTATTCTCGTGGCGTTGTTCGGCTTGGCATTGGCTTTCTATCTGGTCTACATCGAGCTGAGGCTGTAAATCATGGCCACCCCGTGCCGGCCTATTTCATGTTCGATGGGCTGAACACGCCCTTGCGCTCCCTGGTAAAGGGCATCAAGTTAAAGGTTTGCACAACATCCGCTGTTGGCTTTGCGCAATGCAGGTTAGGGTGTCAATAATTCAAATTTAGGGTTAGACTTTCCGTTTGCCCGTACTACGCGAAGCAAGGAGTAGTGAGACCAGCACTTCACATCATCCAAAGAAAGGGAGTTTTAAACCTAATGGACACAAGATTCTTGGGGCAGCCACATGAATGGGATCCGCGGCGTTTGTACAGCCAGACGGGAGCGGACTGGCAGTATCGTGTGGATTTTGACCGGTTGCGCAAGGAGCGTTTGGAAAAGCTGCGCGCATCAATGAAGACGGAGGACCTGGGAGCGCTGGTGTTGTTTGCGGGAGCCAACATCCGCTACGCCACGGCGTCGTATCAAGGGAATTGGAAGTACAACATTAACATTCGCTATGCGGTGGTGACGCACACGGGCGAGCCTGTCCTGTTTGAAACCGCTGGGTCGGACCTGCATTGCGCCGAGATCGATTTGCCGTGGATGGAGGGGCGGATTCGTCCCGCGATCACCTGGCAATGGGCCGAAGGCGCGGTGCCGTACATGGCCGGGCGCATGGCGGAGAGCGTGGTCGACGTATTGAAAGAGCAGGGAGTCGCCAAGGAAAAAATCGGCATCGACAATTTTGACATGCCGTCGCTCGAAGCGTTCCAGAAGACGGGCATCAAGATTGTCAATGGCTGGCCGACGGTGTCGAGGGCGCGCGTGATCAAGACGCGCGACGAGATCGAATTGCTCAAGCAGGCCTCCAGCATCGGCGACGCGGCGATGTGGAAGATCAAGTACGAGTGGCTGAAACCCGGCGTGCGCGAGCGCGAGATCGAAGCCAACGTGCATCAGTTCATGCTCGAACGCGGCTGCGAGATCATTTACGACATCATCGTGGCGTCCGGGGGAAACACGAGCCCGTATCGCCGCTGGGCCACCGACAAACTCATCCGCCAGGGCGACCTGGTGATTGTGGACATCAACGCTGTTGGTCCTTCGGGCTACTTCATCGATTTCGTCCGCTGCTTCAAATGCGGCGGTGCGCAAGGAATGAAGATGACCCAGAAAGAGATCGACTTGTACAGGGAAGTGTACGATTCGATGTACGCCGGCCTGGAGAAGCTGCGCCCGGGCAATACGACAGCCGACGTGGTCGCTGCCTTCCCCGAATATGACGACGACAAATACGGAACCGTGACGCTGCAGCAATTCGCGCACAGCATCGGCATCACACTGTACGAAGGAATGTGGATGTCGCGGGCCTATTCGATGAAATTCCCGGCGGAGATCAAAGAGAACATGTACTTCGCCATCGAAACCTTCGCCGGACATCCAGGTTTGCAGCAAACCTGCCGCCTGGAAGAGAACGTGCTCGTTTCCGGCAAGGGCCCGGTGGTGTTCACGCTGATGGAGCACATGGAAGAGGCGATGAAGCGCTAACCATGGCCCAATCACTGGTTGCAGTCTCTGATTCCGTGTTTCCGAACCTGGACCTGGCCCGCGGCGTAGTGTCGCGGGTCGGGGCCGAGTTGCGCATGGCCGCGCAACCCACGCCGGAAGGAATTGTGGAAGTGGCGCGGGACGCGGACGGGCTTCTTGTCACCTACGCAAAGATCACGGCGGATATGATCGGGCAGATGAAGCGGTGCCGGATCATCTCGCGATTCGGGATTGGCGTGGACAACGTGGATATCGACGCGGCGACCGCCTCGGGGATCGTCGTGACGAAAGTGCCGGATTATTGCATCGACGAAGTTTCCGACCACGCGATGGCGCTGCTTCTGTCGCTGGTGCGGAAAATCCCATTTTCAAGCGCGCGGGCGCATGCCGGAAGATGGGAGATGCCGGCGGTGGTGCCGATCCACCGGCTGCGTGGCACAGTTCTGGGGCTGGTGGGATTCGGCAGGATCCCGCAGCTCGTGGCGCCGAAGGCAAAATCGTTCGGGCTGCGCGTGGTGACGTTCGATCCTTATGTGCCGCAAACGGTGCTGGACCAGGCGAAGGTCGAGCGGGTAGAGTTCGATCAGCTGGTGCGGATGTCGGACTACATCTCCATTCATACGCCGCTGATGCCGGAGACGCACCATTTGTTTAACGCGGAAGTATTTCGTAAAATGAAGCCGGGAGCGGTCCTTGTGAACACGTCACGGGGTCCCGTGGTGGACGAAGCGGCGCTGGCGCACGCGCTCGATGCGGGGCAACTGGCTGGCGCGGCGCTCGATGTGCTGGAAAAAGAGCCGCCGACCGGTTCGCCGCTATTCGGCCGCGACAATGTGATTCTGACGCCGCACACCAGCTTCTACTCGGTCGAAGCGCTTGAGGAGTTGCAGACCAAGGCCGCCGAAGAAGTCGTTCGCGTCCTGAGCGGCCAAGCCCCTCGCAATCCGGTAAATCCGGACGTTTTGAAGGCGCTGCGAAACAGCTAGATCTTAAATTCTTGGAGGAAGTCATCATGTCAAATCAGCCGTGGAAAACGGACAAGTGGTTCGTGAGCCCGTGGAACTTCGATGAATCGGTTCGCCCGCAGCTTCATTTCGCCAAGCAAATCAAGTTTCATGACGTTACTTTGCGCGATGGAGAGCAGCAGACCGGCGTCATCTTCACGAAGGACGATAAGATCAGGATCGCGGAAGGGCTTGCGGAAGCCGGAGTTCACCGGATTGAAGCCGGGATGCCGGTGGTTTCGCCGAGCGATGAGGCGGCGATCAAGGAAATCGTGAAGCGAAAACTCGGTCCCCAGATATTCGCTTTCTCCCGCTGCATGGTGGATGACGTGAAACGCGCGCTCGATTGCGGCGTCTCCGGAATTGTGATGGAGGTGCCGTCCAGCGAGCACATCATCAAGTACGCCTACAAGTGGCCGCTCGAAAAGGCCATCGACCTGTCGATCGAGGCGACCGCTTTCGCTCACGCGAATGGGCTTGAGGTTGTGTTCTTCCCAATCGACTTTTCGCGCGCGGAAATGAAATGGGTGCTGGACCTGATCCTGCGCGTCGCGAACGAAGGCCATATGGACGCTCTCGCGCTCGTCGACACTTTTGGCGTGTTGTCGCCGCATTCCATTCAATACCTCGTGCGTTCGGTGAAAGCGCGCATCAATAAGCGGCTCGAGGCTCACTTCCACATGGACTTTGGAATGGGCGTCGCCAACACGATTATGGCGCTGGCGGAGGGCGTCGAAGTCGTTCACTCCACCGTGCTGGGAATTGGCGAGCGTGCCGGAAACACACCGATGGAAGATACCGCGCTGGCGCTTCTGACCCTCTACGGGATCGACACCGGCCTAAAGCACGAAAAGTTCTATAGTCTTGCGAAGCTCGTGCAGCAGCTTTCCGGGCACGCGGTTCCCAGCAACAGGCAGGTCGTCGGCGACGCGCTGTTCCAGATCGAGTCCGGAATCATCGCCAGTTGGTATCAGAATTGTGGAGACGAAAACGCCACCGAACTTTTCCCGTTCCACTGGGATGTCGTTGGCCAATCGCCGGTAAAAGTGGTCATGGGGAAGGGAAGCGGCATCGATTCCGTGAAGAATGGGCTGAAAAAGCTCGGCGTTCAATTTACCGAAGAAGAGGCCATGCGCGTGGTTGCCGCAGTGAAGGATTTTTCGCTACGGCATAAGCGGCTGCTGACCGATGCGGAATTTCGCACCATTGTCGCCACAACGATTCCGAGCAATGTCGCCGGCTCCGCGAAAGGCGTCAAGACAGCGGTCTGACGAACGATTCTTTCTATGAAAGCAATGGTTCTCACAGCCCCGCATGAGCTGGGTATCGACGAGGTCGAGCGGCCCAAGCCGGGCCACAATGAGGTCTTGGTCCGTATCACCAACAGCGGCATTTGTGGCACGGACCTGAAGATCTACAAAGGCGCTATTCCTGTTCGCCATCCGTTGATCATGGGTCACGAGATGATCGGCGAGGTGGTCGAGGGAGGCGACGATACCCTGCATCGTGGCCAACGCGTCATCATCGACCCGGCTATTTTCTGCGGCATGTGCTTCAATTGCCGGGCCGGCCAGACCAGTCTGTGTCCGAACGGCGCTCTATTGGGACGGGACGCGGATGGCGGCTTCGCGGATTACCTGGTGGCTCCGCGCAGCCACGTGTTCCCCTTGCCGGATGCGATCGATAACCAGACGGCCCCGTTGATCCAGGTCGTCACGGTCTGCTTGCACGCCCACCGCCTGGTCAACACTTTCCCCGGACAATCTGTTGTTGTTGTGGGCCTGGGTGTGACCGGCCAAGTTCATGTGCAATTGGCAAAGGCCTGGGGAGCCTATCCGGTGATCGGCATCACGCGCAGCGCGTGGAAGCGAAACCTCGCCCAGGAACTCGGCGCGGATTTGACGCTGCCCAGCGGACCGGATGCAGTGCGCGGCGTCATGGAAGCCACGGATGGGCGCGGCGCCGATCTCGTCATTGAATCGACGGGCGTGGTGCCTGCCATCGCGGATGGGATTTCCATGGCCCGCTTGGGTGGAACGTTGCTTTTGTTTGGAACGAGTTCGGCGACGGAGGCAATATTACCCTTCTACCAATTATACTTTAAGGAATTAAAGATCGTAAACACGCGGGCCGCGAAGAGCGAGGATTTCCCCGCCTCGATCGACCTGGCGGCCCGAGGCGTTCTGAAGCTGAAGCCGCTCGTGACTCATGTTCTCTCGCTGTCGGAGTTGGAGTCGGCGATCGGGATGCTCGAATCGGACGCGGACTGCCGGATGAAAATCATCCTGGAGAATAACTAGCGCCGGGCACGAGTAGCACAGACTTCAGTCTGTGCGCTTTTGTTTGGGTTCTGCACCCGAGGAAATCCCAAGCAAAAACCACACAGACTGAAGTCTGTGCTACTAAAAACGAACCGCGCGATAAGCTGTGCCGGCGGTGCCGCGGCCCGGACGCGGATTTTATTGGTCTGAAATTGCAGCGAACAGCCGTTCGTTTGTCGCCAGAATCGGGAGGAAAAACCAATTCCGGACTCAATAGCCGCAACTGGAACAAGCACTGCGGAAAGCCAGGCTGGCACGCGAAGCAGCGCCATCGCAATGTATTGCGTGCTGCTCGTGGCCTATTCGCTGATGGCGGCGGACCGGTACCTTTTTCCGTTCCTCAATTCCGACGTGCGCAAGGAGTTTGGTTTTTCCGTTCCTACGATCGGTCTTCTCTCCACGATCTTTACCTTGGGCTTGGGGATCGGCGGGTTGCCCACCGGCTATCTGCTTTCGCGCTTTTCGCGCAAGACAGTACTGATGTTGGGAATCGCGATTTTCTCCGGAGCAACGATGCTGATCACCGTTGCCACCGGATTCTGGACGATGCTCGTCTGCCTGGCTGTAACGGGCATCGGCATGGCCATGCTGGCGACCTCCATGTTTGCGCTGGCGGCAAGCTATTTCATCAAGTACCGCGCGGCGGCGATTGGTTCGGTGAATTTTTGCTACGGGATCGGTGGGTTCTATGCCCCGATTTTGGCCAGCGCGTTCCTGTTGTCCTACAAAACTTGGCGCGCCCCGATGATCGCGTTTGGACTATTCGGCTTCGTTACGCTCGCCTTGATCCTGCTCTTCGTCCGTTCCTGGTTCTCCGAGACGCATCGGACAGCCGAAGCTCGGAAGGACGCCGGCGGAGCGCCGACTCTTTTGAACAGGAATTCGATACTGCTGACAATTTTGAGTATGCTTCACGGCTTCAGCATGTACGGTTTTCTCGGCATGTACACATTGTATCTGCGAGAAGGCCTGCACTATCCGCCTCGAACTGCGGCAGGGGTGATCGGGTTTTTCGGTGTAGGCGCCCTGGCCTCAATATTCTGCGGGTGGCTTGGAGATCGCATGTCCCCGCGCGCCGTGCTCGTGGGTGCCTTCCTGTGCAGCGCGGTGTTGGGATATCTGTTTTTTCACGGCGCGTCGCAGTCCATCGTGGCCGCGCGAATCATGACCTGCGCCTATGGGGTGATCGCGAGCGCTATCCTCTATGTGAATCTTGCCGGATACCACGTCAAAGCGGTGCGAGGCAGTTTGGCAAGCCGCGCCTCGGGGATGTTTGTGACCAGTCTTTATGCGGCGGCCGCTTTCGCTGGCTCCTTGATGGGCTGGATCGAAGCCAATCATGGCTGGCCAATGGCGGGAGTGATTCAGATGTCTGTGCTTTCGATAGTTGGCGCGGTTCTCGCGCTGGCGCTGCGGCCCAGCGAAATGTCACTGTAGGCGGAGCGGTATCTCAGAAATGCCACGAACCCGACTATGAGCGTCCTGCAAGATTCTCAAGTTTCTAGTGCGGCGGGACCCGGGGGATTGTCCGCCGCACAGCAGCGTGCAGCGGTGATTTGCGGCTGCATCGTCGCATTCGCCTATTCTGCCAATTACACCAACCATGCGCCTCTGGCGCCCGCGCTGATGCGGGAGTTCGGCTTCAACCAGGCACTGGCCGGGTTGTTGACGACCGGCATCTTCGCCACTCACGCGGGCATGCAGCTTCCGGGCGGATACCTCGTCGACCGGCTCGGTTCCAAGCGCGTGCTTCTGTTCGCCCTTGCCTGGGTGGCGCTCGGCAACATCGGAATGGCATTCGCCGGCGCGTATTGGCAATTGCTCCTGTGCAAGATTTTCACCGGCATGGGAACCGGGGTCTGCTTTGTGGGCGGCGCGCGATACGTTCACAACGCGGCGGCCGGACCGCGGCTGCATACGGCGCAGGGATTTTTCGGCGGTTCCATCCAGCTTGGCGCGGGGTTCGTGATTCTGGCGGTGCCCAGGCTCTACCTGCTGGCCGGATGGCGGGCGACGTTTCTCGTGTCCGCCGGAATGGCGTTGACGGCCGCGATCATCTGGCTGGCCGCGGCGCCGGATGTCGCAGCCACCGTTTCCGCGCCCGGCCGTTTTACCGAGATGCTTCTGGCGCCTCAGCTCTGGCTGCTAGGATTCATGCAGATGGCCACGTTCAGCATTTCGTTGGTCGTGGGCTCGTGGGTGGTTGTTATGCTGACCAAGGTCCTGCACGTTCCCGCCACCCGGGCGGGGCTCATCGGATCGCTGGTACTTCTTCTCGGCATCGTTTCGCGCCCCCTGGGAGGCGCGCTTCGTCGCCACGTGGGCATCCGTCCCCTGTTCGTCGCGAGTCTACTGATGATCGCGCTCGGCTGTTTCGTATTTGTGTTTCCTTCGATTTCATTTGGACCTGCCCTGATAGCGGTGGTGCTGATTGGAGTGGGTTGCGGCCTGCCCTACTCGGCCATGTTCTCTCGTGCGGGAGCGCTATTCCCAGGCCGGACCGGAGCAGCCATGGGTCTGGTGAACATGGTTGGAATTCTCATGATCCTGGCCGGCGCTCCGCTGGTAGGGCACTTGGCAGACTTGACCGGCACCTTCAGGGCAAGCTTCGTAGCGCTCGGCGGGTTTGCGTTGCTAGTGTGCGCGACGGCGGTGCCTTTGATCCACCGCGATGAACCTGCCCCGCGCGCATAATTGCTGGGCATCTTCGGCCTGGCTGCTCCTTCTGCCGCATGAAATCATTTGTAAAAATGCGTTTAGGTGTATACATTAGGCCCATCAGTTTCCAGATTTCTCTCGAGCTCGAACGGAAGAAAAATTCTCTTCAGTGACCTTGGTGCATGCCTGAAGAGGACGGTCTTCCGGAGGGTCCCATGGGTGGAAAGAAAGAGAGTCCCGCAGTAGATCGGGCGCTGGATATCCTGGAAGCGATTTCCGAGCGCGAATCCGGCCTGTCAAATTCCTATCTTGCCCGGCGTTTAGGAATTCCAAAAAGTTCGGCCAGTTCGATTCTGCGAGTCTTGCAGGGGCGCGGGTACGTGTGCCGCTATTCGGATAGCGGACGCTACAAGCTGGGCGTCAACGTCCTCACGTTAGGGCGAAAAGTGCTGGAGACGTCCGATATTCGGGATTTGGCGCTGCCGTTCATGCGCATGCTGGTCGACCAAATCGATCTGACGTGCCACCTCGCGATTCTCGGCCGGAATGAAGCGGTGCATCTTGAAAAAATTGTCGCGCGAAGATATTTCAAAATGGATAGGACGCGCGCCGTGGGAGAGCGCGTCCCGTTGCACTCCTCGAGCGTGGGGAAGGCGCTGCTGGCTTGGCGGCCCAGACCCGCTTTGGAGGCTTTCCTTCCAGACCTCGACCTCCACAAATTCGGACCCAGGACGATCACCACGATGCCGCGGCTCCTTGCCAAATTGGACGAGGTGCGCAGGCAGGGATATGCAGTAGATGATGAGGAGTGCAGGCCCGGATGGCGCTGCGTCGGCGCTCCCATTTTCGATCAATTGGGGAGAACGACCGTCGCGATATGCCTTACCGGCACGGTTTCCGAGCTACAGGATTCAAAAATCGCGGCCATCGCCGTCGTTGTGAAGGAAACCGCCCAGCGGATTTCGCGCCAATTGGCTCTGGAAAATATTCAGTTCGCGATGTAACTTCCCTTTGAAGACTTCTATCCGTACCCGTAGTCACGTACCCGCACTATTGTCATGTAATCCGGCCGGGTGCCCCACGTGCCGGTTTTGCACGTGGGTTTGTCTTTATTCAAACCAGGGAGGGAACGCGGGTAAGGCGTTCAGCGTTTTCGCCTGACATTGCAGGACTGCGACCACGGATTTGCGGCTAGCGCTTGCGCCGGAAAGGAGTCAGTTTTCCCGAAGACGAAGACGGGTGGGGAGCGCGGTGGCGTTCGAGGCGCGAGCGGGCGAATTCGGCCCAGGGTCCGGTGGGCTCGTAGCGCAGGTATAGGGACAAGTGGCGGATCGAATTTTGAATGTGGCCACGCTTTTCGTAGGCCAGGGCCAGGTTTAAGTGGGCGTCCGCAAGCGTCGGAGAAAGTTCGATGGCTCGGAGAAGATGCTTGATCGCTTCGTCGGCGTCGCCCAGTTGCTCGAGGACACAGCCCAGGTTGAATTCGGCAAGCGCGTTCCGCGGTTCGTACTCGACGGCTACCGCAAACTCGCTGAGCGCTTCCTGTATGCGATTCAGTTGATACAGAGCGGTGCCGAGGTTGATGTGTGCCTCCACCCACTCCGGCGAGGCGTCGACAGCTTTGCGATATGCATCCGCGGCTTGCTCCAGGGATTCAGCTTTCGTGTCGCAGGCCATGCCCAATTCAAACCACTCCTCCGCCGACCTTGACGCCAGCGCATGAACTTTTTGGGCCAACTCGGACGTCTCAAAATTCAGCACGAATTGTCCGGTCAGCGGTTCATAAGGACGGGCAGATCTCACGGGCGAGTGGACGACCACCTGTTTCCCGTTTGTCGATATCCGTAGCGTCGAAAGAGGAGTACTGGAGCCTCCCAGTTCAGCTTCGAGCGCCGTGACGGCTCGGCGAATTTTCCTGGCGGGGACCCTGCGGGCGGCGAGACGCTTGATGGTTTCCAGCGCGACCAAGTCCGAAAAACTGAAAAATCGCTCGCCCCAGCGCGCTCGGGGAAGAACCAGGCGAAGGCGAGTCCAATAGTCCAACTCGCGGCGCGTAATGCCGATCATGCGCTCCACTTCGCTGCGCGTGTATCGATTATCCAACCTTGACACTCCGTGTAAAATCCCCAAGTGAGACTGATTATCACTCCAAATCCCACTGTTGGAACGAAAAATTATGCACAGAGCACAAGGGGGAAGCCTGTCTCCGTTTGGGACACTACATTCACCGTATATTTTGTAGGGGCATCCGCCGCGGGGGGCCATGCCCCTACAACCCCGCCGGGGTAAGACTTTCGGGATTGGCATCCCTACTGTGAGTTGCACGTCAGGAACTCGCGGCTTGCACAGCGGGGCAGGCTTGTTAGACTAATTCACGTTCAACCGTTCTCTCACTCACACATATGCAACCTCTTGCAGCCGAACGACGCCACCTGGAGCGGCAAATTACCTATGCCCGGCCCATCCTCTTGGTGCTGGCCCTGGTGGATCTCCTCGAGCAGCCTCCGGCCGGACGCGGTCCGCATGCTGTTCTGTTCGTCACAGCTTATTTATGCGTTTCATTGGTTCTCGCCGTGATCCAGAACCTGCAATGGATCGGCGAAATACGTCTGCCCCTGTCTTTCGATCTGGCCGCTCTCGCCGCATTCCTGCTGCTGACGCTTTCGGTTGTTGCTTTCTGGTTCTTGTATTTGTTCGTGGCATTGGCGGTTGGCATTCGCTGGAGGATGCGAAGCTCGGTGATTCTGGCTGGTGTGGTGACGTTTGCCTTGTTGGTGCGAACCGCCCTGCACGGCCCTCTTGCGTTGGAGAACGTCCTCTCCTGGATTGCACTTTCTACAGGGACGTTTGGGGCAGGGGTAGGAGTTTCTTTCCTTGGCAACCGTCAACGCAGGCATGTAGCTGAACAGGAATTTCTCACGCAACTCACGGGGCTGTTGGATGTGGATCGCGGCATGGCCGAATCCTTGCGCTTGATTCTCAATGAGCTCGTGCGCGCCTTCGACTGCGACGAAGCGATACTGGCATTTCGTGATTCCGAACTGGACCGCATCTTTGTCTGGAGGCTCCGTGCGGGGGACCAATCCCGCCTCTCTCCGGAAAATTTGCCCGTTACGCGGAGCGATGGCTTTCTGCTCGATCATCCGGATGCCAGCGTATGCTGGAATCAGCTGGATGGGGCCGGCGATGGTTTCGGCTGGAACCGCAAGGACGGCCGCCCCTTGAAAGATCTCCCGCGACTTCCGGGACCGCTGCGGCAAGAACTGGGCT
>Ga0208988_1000064_pt1 | contig 12000 bp, 7 predicted proteins | sample MedBloCARef_M1_FD_187850 | JGI IMG/M metagenome (GOLD analysis project Ga0208988, IMG submission 187850) | Forest soil microbial communities from El Dorado National Forest, California, USA - Mediterranean Blodgett CA Ref_M1 (SPAdes) (version 2) | ecosystem: Environmental > Terrestrial > Soil >... | reverse complement strand
CACGGTCGATCTCCTTCCGAAAATCAAACTGGAGCTTGTGCTGCCCGAAAACCTGGTGGATTCCGCTGTCGATGCCATTCTCAAGACCGCATCAACGGGAAGCATCGGCGACGGGAAAATCTTCCTGTCCAAGGTGGAGGAAACCATCCGTATCCGGAATCAGGAACGGGGCGCACTTGCTCTTTAAGTTTCGCGCGGGGCCGAGTCTTGCTGTGACCGCCATCATGGCAAGACCCGCGTGAGTCGTGTGGCCGCGGCGATGTCGCAGACCGTTTAGTTCTGCGTGCGCCGCGGCGCTCTGGCTGCCGTTTTCGATTGCTCGCGAAAAGGGCCGACTGAAGAGGCGCTGATATCCAACAGGAAATACCTTGCCTGGAAAATGATGAAGCCAAGGAATAGGTCTCGGCCAAAGCGTCATTCATCCACATGGAACCAACGGCTTCTTGCAGGCAGACGACGCAACGTTGCAAAAAAGAAGCAGGCCAAATCTAAGAGTTCGCTGTGGCTCAGGATATTCTCATCTGTCACCGACCCGCGTGACGACACCTGACTTGGAAGTCGGAGCGTCTTCCGCTGAAGCGAAGCCCTCAAAATACTATCTTGCCCTCAGAGTTTCTCCGCGGATGCGTTCCTGCCGGCGATGCGGCCCTGCACGGTGCAGCGCGCCAAACCGTGCAGGCTGAATCCCCCCGCGGACTCGCCTCCGCAGTAAAGACCTGGAATGACATTGCCGTTAAGATCCACCACCTGGCACTTGGCGTTGATCCTTAGGCCGGAGCGAGTGTCGTGGATCACGGGCGTTGCCCAAGCGGCATGGAACGGCGGCGTTTGAATCTTGAATTTTGGCGCGGGCTTTCCGAAGTCGGCGTCTTTACCTGCGTCCACAAAAGAGTTGTAGCGCGTAATGGTGTTTTCGAGCGCATCGGGAGGCATCGGCTTTCGCTGATACTTGTTCACGATTTTCCCAGCCAATTCCGAAATAGTGTCTGCGGAGAAGAAATATCCTTGCGCACTATCTACATGGGGAGGTGTAACCGTCCAGCCCTCGCGCTTCGCCGCGTCTGAATCGAAGATCGCCCAAATCGGTCCGCCTCCAGGAGTCGTATCGCCGGTTCCCGCCAGGGCGGCATTAATGAAATTGGAAGATTCATACTTGATATTTGCGGCGTTAAGGTAGCTGCGAGGAATGTAGGACTTGATGGAATTGTAGTTGTTCGCCGGAAACTGGCCTTGCGTCTCATCATAAAATCGCAGGCCCGCCATGTTCACGAGGATCGCGTTTTGGTAATCCTTTACGGAGAGCCCCGTCGCGCGCGCCTGAGAAAAGATTGGACTATCGGGCTGCCAAGACAGATTCACATAACCGTACTGGCACCCGATCCAACCCGCCTTCGTAACATTCTGCCCGAATTCTCCAGACTGATTGTACGCACCCCATAGCGATGCACCGATGGCCATCGCTGCTATTTCTCCGCTGGCGTCCTGGAAAGAATAAGGTTCGCCGGCCACTTGATACTCTTCGGTCAGCCGCGGATCGAAAATTCTGCGAAAATTCACATTGCTACTGTGACCGCCCGTGCCGATGATGACGCCCTTCCTGGCGCGGATGTTTACAGTCTTGCCTTGATTCGTGGCAGCAATTCCCAGAACTCTTCCCGAGTTTTGATTCTCCCGGATGATGCTGACCATCTTGTGTTGCAAGAGGATCTGAACACCCAATTTTCTCGCGGTAGCTTCGAGCGGCCGGATGAGGCCGACACCCGAGGACGTGGTCGCGGCACGTTCGGGGCTCACCGGCCCGCCGGCCTGAACCAGCGGCCACGCCAGCGGCGCGGCATGGTTCTCCCTGGGAGCGGAGTTCCCGGTTGCGTGTCCGCCCAGCGTGTCCGGGGCTTTGTCAACAAATGTGACGCCATGCGCTACCAGCCATTCGTAGGTCTTGGCACTCTCATCGGCAAAAGCGCGGATGACTTCCTTGTCGTTGTACCTGTAATCGGGAAACCCGTTCGGTTCCACGACCGACCAATCCGTCAGGTCCGAGTACAAAAGGTCGGGCGAATCGACGACACCATATTTCTGCTGCCTGCTCGTTCCGCCCCCCAGAGCGACGTTTCCGCCGCTCAAGATCGCGTGCCCGCCGACATCCGTGTTTGCGTCGATCAGGATTACAGACGCCCCGCCTTCGATCGCTTGAATGGCCGCGGGCAGACCCGTAGCTCCCGCGCCGATAACTACGACGTCCGCTTCCTTGTCCCAGTGCCCAGGCCGTCCTTGCGCCCGCGCTTCCTCCGCGCCAAGCCCGGTCAAGGCAGCTGCGCCGGCGCCTGCGGCTGTCGCCTTGATGAAATCCCTGCGTGAGAAACCGTTCTGATCTCGTCGATTTCGTTTCATGCGATTCACCCAAGTTTGCGAGTTTGAATCGTTCCTTGCGCAAGACCTTATGCCCGGTGTCGTTTCCTGTCAACCTCGGACCTGCATGCTTGCGGCAATGTAGAGCGGCTTTTGGTAGTGGTTCGCAGGAATGCGCATTGGAATTGTAGTGAACGAAAACGAAAAAGACGCTAGCATTGCGGGTTACCGGATGCGTAGAACTTATTTTCAACGAATCGACGCGCACCGTGTAATTTTCGATCATTGGTCGGGGACGACGGGTTGGAAGGGAGACACACGGATGAGGTCACAAACCAGGGTTTGGGGGCTGTTGAGCTTGATTGTTTTCCTCAGCTCAGCCTGTTACGGCGCGGCCATCACCGGCACAGTGAGAGGTGCGGATGGCGCGCCGTTTCAAGGCGCGTTTGTGGAGGCGCAGAACGCGAAGACCAAGATTAATGTCATCGTGCTGTCTGATGCCCAGGGCCACTATCGGATTCCCGATCTAGGCGTCGGGGATTATCGCGTTCAAATCAAGGCTGTTGGCTTTCGCGCGGATCCTCGCAACGCCGTGACTCTCACCTCCGACCAGGACGCCTCCTTTGACTTTACGTTGCAGAAGGGCGTGGTCCGCTGGAATGAGATTTCCCAATATCAGGGGAGGCGACTCTTCCCACCGGCAAGAGGGAAAGACTTGATTTTCAGCCAATGCAACATTTGCCATCAATTTCAGAGCCGCATGGCTTCCGTCACGCGGGACGCTGAGGGCTGGAGAGACCGCGTCGCATACATGCGGGAAGCCATGCATTTCAGCATTTTCCTAGGTCCGCATTTCAGCGATCAGGATGCCGCGGATGTGGCGTCCTATCTGACGAGTCTTTTCGGTCCGGATTCCGTGTTGCCGAAATCTCCAGCAGATGTGACCGGGTACAAGGAAACGCTGCGGCCCTTCAGTAGCGATGCCATGAACATTGTGTACGTCGAGTATGACATGCCGGGCCCGAGCCGCATGCCTTTCAGCGCCGCGCCCGACAAGAATGGCTACCTGTGGATCCCAGACTTTGGAGTAGCGAATAAGATTACTCGGCTCGATCCCAAGACGGGAGAGATGAGAGATTTCCCCGTTCCCAATATCGGCACTGCTGCCGTCCATTCGGCCGTACCTGCGCTGGACGGTTCCGTCTGGCTGGCTGAGCAAGGTTCGAACAAGATCGGAAGATGGGATCCCATAACGGAGAGGGTTACCGAATACCAGGACCAATATCTTCCAGGGAAAGAAGGGATAGAAGATGGCGGATCAAAGCACACGATCCGGCTCGACCCGAGTGGAAAGGTGTGGACAAGCGGTGTCCCTCTGACCCGCTTCGATCCTGAGACCGGGAAATTCACCCGCTTCCGGGAGGGTGAGTATGCCTACGATGTCAAACCGGATAAGAATGGCGATGTCTGGTTTACGGACCCGCGGACAAACGAGATCGGCAAGGTCGAAGGGAAAACCATGAAAGTTTCACAATGGTCCTCGCCGACGGCGGACTCTTACCCTCGACGGATGGAAATAGGGCCCGACGGCATGATCTATTCCGGCGAATATGCCGGCGGCAAGATGTTGCAATTCAACCCCAAGACGCAGACCTTTAAGGAATTTCCATTGCCCGGCCCGGATCCCAGTCCGTACGCGCTGGGTTTTGATGCTGACGGATATCTCTGGTATGACTCCCACAACATGGACATCATTGGGCGCTTTGATCCGAAGACAGGGAAGGTGATCGAGTATCCAGTCCCGCACTCGGAACTCGCCATGCGGGAATTCTTCCGCGATTCCCAAGGCCGGATGTGGTATGGATCGGCGCCGAATAACAAGGTCGGCTACTTTTACCTGGCCGGCAAGAACGGCGCGGCCGCATCTGCCAGTAAGTAAGCAAGAGTCTTGGACTCTTCCTTCTTACCCCAATGCACTGACGATCGGCAAGAAATCAAAGCGGTTCACTACTTCACCCGAAATGGCTTGCCTCACAGCCGTCGTTCCCGGTCTTCAGTGAATTTCGCGAGCGGTATGGATCGCATTAGAGTGAGACCCGGTGGGATGGCAGTTTCACGCCGCCGAAAAAAACGCCATAAATTCCGGCAGTTCTCGCCGCGGTGGGAAGTTATTTTGTTGGGATTCTAATTCGGGGTCGTGGGGGTCCGCGCCAGATTCATTTGCTTCCGTTGCTCGTACATGTTCTGCAAAGTTTGGATCATTTGATCCGTCGGATTGGCCGACGGTGTAGTGGCCGGCGTGGGAGTGGCCGCAGGTTTGTTCGGTTCGGATCCCGGAGTATCGGACGCGGGCACTGTATCAGTCGTTGCTGCTGGTGGGGGCTGGGTGTTCGCTGGCGCTGCCTCGGTTGGTGCGGGCTGGACTGCTGGAGGCGCATCCGTCGATACTGTGGGTTCCGACGATTCTGTCTCCTCAGGAGGGCGATTCCGTACAACTCTACGCTCAGAGTCGGATAACCGCGGCGGCAGCGACCGCACCGGGGGCGCCGCCACCCTGGCAGTGGTGAGCGCGGAGCCTTCGGTCCGTGGAGTCAGCCATACATTCCGGATCCCGTCCGGATCAGTATCAGACGCCTGAATTATGTAGTCGAGTTTCGTCCCACTCAAAAGCATGGCAAGTACCTTGCGCGCGGGACCCGGCCCAAACCGTGCCCAGATGCGCTCCCCGGATGCACTCGCGGGAAGATCGATATCTGCCCCCATGCAAGCACGCAATGACGACAGAATATCCGACAATTTTGAATTCTCTGCAGTGATCGTGAGTTGTCCGGCTTCGTATGTTACCAGCGGCGGCTTGGGCTGAGCCTGCTCCGGAGTACCGGCAGAGGGCGCTTGCTCTGGCGTCTGCTCTTGCTGGGCCAGCTTGGATGCTGTGGCAGTCAGAACGGATTGCGGGGCGCCGTGTGTATTTTGGCTGGTCGAACTTGGTGTTGGGAGTTTCTGTGCAAATACAGCGGGAGCCAGGAGCAGAACTCCCAGTCCAATCAAAGCAGGGAACAACTCGGGGTTATGAACCCGGGCCCTGGGTCGAAGCGCTCTCTCGAGCGCCGCCTGCATGTTGTTGAAAAATCTGCTCATCGACTCGTCCAGTGCCGCTCGATCGCGATCCTGAAACCGCACCGGCCTGACGAACGGCGGAGTCATCGAGTCACGGTTACTACATGCTGTATTTATCATAATTTTCCATATCTAGTCAATCTCAATACGTCCCAATAGGTCTAAATGGAATCCTGAGATTCACTCAACTCCGCGCCACACAAACCAATCACTCCGATTCAGAGAAATACCGCTTTATCAATGCGATGGGGTCAAAGCTGGAACCCCGGGACGAGCAAACGGCCCCCTTCGGCGAACGGGAGGACGCGGTTGAGCATCTGCCGGCGCTCTCAAGGCTGACCTCTCGGACGGCGCTTGCGGCAGAAATAACTCCGGCGCCGTGGCCGTGCCCAGATACTCAAGGTTGAATTCCGCCGTGACGTTTTTTGCGGCGCTCTGGAGTGCCTCTGCCTTGCGCTGCTGCTGTAGGAATGGCTTAAACTCTAATTGCGCAACCTCGATCGGCACATACTCTTTCGATTCCAATTTTAAAATAACGAACGCGTCCGGCGAACTCAGCACCTGCGTTACCTCACCTACATTCAGATCAAATACCGTCGCCTCATTTGGGCGAAGACTCTTCCGGCGCACCATGGCTGGAGTAGTCGGTGGCGGCGCAGTTGTAATGCCGAACATTATGTAGGCTTCCTGCTGAACCTGATCGAAGTCCTCGCCCCGAGCGGCACGCGCCACTAGCTCCTCCATTTTAGCCTTCAAATCCTGGCCATCCATTGCTTGTCCAGGATTCATTAGGATTGATCTTGGGATGGTTAAACGCCGCACCTCGCCCTGTTCGAAATTGACCTTGTGTTCCGTGTAGAACCTCTGAATCTCGGATTCCGGCACGTTGGCCGCCTGTTCCTCCATTTGACGATAGAAGGCTTTAGTCAGCACACGAACGCGAGCCAGTTTCATCTGTGCCTGCAACTCAGCGGCTACCGCGGGATCTTTTTCAAGTTGTTGTCGCTGGGATGCATCGGCAGCGGCGAGGAATCGCGCATAGCTGATCGCAAATGTGGAACGCGCGGCCGGCGATGCCCCCGGCATTTCCATGTCGATCAAACTGTCCATCTGCGCGCGCGTAATGACGGTTTTACAGGTTTTCGTTCCAGGTGCCCGGGGCTCATCACAGATGCCTTCCAGGGTCACCACTGGCGTGTCGGGTGTAACTTCCGCCGCAGTGGGCGAAGGTTTCCCTTCAGGCAATGCTTGTTGGCTTTCCCTCTGTTGTGTCGACGTCGTGGCGGCTGGATTGTTGAGGGGTGCTGCCGTCAGTGAGCCTTGCGCGAGTAGGGGAGCCGCGCAAAGCAACGTGAAGGTTGATATCAAAACGAAACGCATTCGGCCTCCTGTACTTTGTCTCAATCTGACGACGGATGAGAAATAGTCAATCAAACACGCTGGTGCAAGTTGCATTGGAGGGAGCCAATCAATCACACAAATTGCCGTACTAGAAAAGAGGGGTCTCAAGCTGGCTATTCGCAAGTTCATTGGCCTGGAGATGCAAGCAAACACACCGACAACTCCGTTATGCAATGACCTAATCGGCGGAGATGAACCGGAAGGTCATTTAAGCTCGGAAATAGTCATAAGAGACAGAGGATTTAGAATCGCTACACCCAGCCGTCGGAGACTCACGATACCCTGCTGTTCCCATAGGGAGAGCTGTCGGCTCACGGTAAACAGAGTAGTCGCCGTCATCTGCGCCAACTCTTCCCGGGAGAGGTCGATTTCGACTACGTCACCGACTTGCCGGCCAACTTGCGGAAGCAGCCGAGCCAGCTCAAGAGCCAGACGTTGTGCAACCCGTTTGGTGGAAATTTCACAAAACCTGGATTCCAGATCGTGCAAGGACCTCGCCAGGATTCGTAGCGTGTTACGCTGAAGGGTGGGGAAACGCTCCGACAAGTCTTCGAAGGTCGCCATATCCCACACGAGCGCCTTACAGTTTCCACGAGCCTCGGCCCCTGCCGAATGCGTACTCTGACGCGTCACACCAAGGTCTCCAACTACTCCGCCGGATCCTACCAGTCGAAGAATAACTGTGCTGCCAAATTCATCGATTTGTGTGATCTTGACGGTACCCTCGGTTAAAAGGATGACTCGCTGAATTTTCTCCCCTACGTAAAAGATCGTCTGTTTGCGGGTGAAGGTCATGGTGCGAGCGGCGGCAAGGATCTCCGCGAGGTCGCGAGGTGGAATAGCTGCAAATAGCTGGGACAGCTCTACCGGCTGCCTCCAACGGGATGGGACCGGTTTTACTTCCAACCTGTTTTGCCGCAAAGGCAAACTTGCGCTTTGTGAGAGGGCACGCGTGTAAGGCATAGTATTCAGCCACGCCCCAGTTTCATCTGACGTGAAGATCCCAATAGTGCTGGTCGAGCCGAATAATGAACAAGATGAGATAAGGAGTGCGCAGACCGTCGAAGCCTATACCCGGTATAAAGTGCCATGCTTGTGCGAAACAAGGGGCGCATGAGGACTCCTTTAGTAAATCGTAAGTCGGTACAAAGAGAGCAAACTTTGTGCCAAAGCTTATCGCTGTAAGTCCTTTATTATTAGGGGATAGTTCGAAATCGCACTAGTGCATGTGAAATTGCATGCTGTTTTTAAGCAATGAAAGGGACATGTTATCTCTAGATTGCCTGGTCCGGCCGGAAGCCCGCAGCTTTCCATCCATCCATAAGCCCTTGGGTTCCAGCAAATTACGCCGGCGGTGGAGGCGGCGTAGTAGGTCGTGCGGGAGGTGCGGCCGGGCCCTTCGGTGTCGTCTCACCCTGAGATGCGGGCTTTACCGGTTGAGATGGACTCGCTGGCTTTTTTGACAATTCCGGACGGCGAAGATCGATCGCTGTGCCCGTACCGATATCAATCAGCCGCATACTCTCGTCGGTAATCACTTCCGATCGCACAATGTGTGGAATGACAGCAAAAACGATTTCGGTTTTGCGTCGATCTTTTTTCTCCTGGCCAAACAGGTACTTCAAGAGCGGAATATTTCCCAGCAATGGGTAACCGCCCAGCGATTGTGTTTCTGAATCCTCCAGAATGCCGCCCACCAGGCTCATCTCGCCATCCCCCAATCGCGTTTCGTGCTCGATGTGGCGTTGCCCAATTGTGGGTTGACTAATTCCACCGATATCCGTTGAACCTGTTACCGAGGATACCTCCAAGACCATCTTCAAGTTGACTTCGCCACCCGAGAGAATATGCGGGGTGATGTCGATATTCACGCCGACGTCGAGATATTGGAACTGCGTATTGACCAGCGGACTTATGCCACCCCCACTGACACCGCCTGCTGACGAGAACGAACCGGTAGCGATTGGCACCCGGTCGCCGATTTTCAAGGTAGCCTTTCCGTTGTCAAGGACGCGAATTCTCGGGTTCTGAAGAACTTTGGTGTTGCTATCGGACATGAGAAAGGTGAATGAACCGCCCGGGACCGCCATGGCGAAAGTGCCTCCATTCAGCCCGCCAATGTTGACCGTACCCACGCCGGCTGGCGCAGCCTGCAACGCGATGGAGGTGGACGTTGGGACAGTTGTGCCTATCGTATGCAACCGATCAGTGCTGACTTCCATGATAGCGATATCGATCACCACTTCGGCCTTTGGCTTATCTAGGTCGGTAATCAATTTCTGTGCCAGCACCATCTGGTCAGGCGTGCCTCGGAGGGTGATCGTGCTGTGTGTTGGATTCACCTGAATTCGGGCGATGTCCAGCATCCCCTTCAGAGTGCCGACCAATTCTTGTATCTCGGCTGGCGTCGAGGCGTTGCGGACATGAAAAGTTGTCATCACATTGTCTTCGTACTCTTTGCGTTTGCTTTCGGCCGCTACAAAGATGGCTTTGGTCGATATGGGTCGCCAAAAGGTCTTCGATTGCAGGGCAACCATCCGCAGCGCTTCGCGCAACGGGACCTCGTCCAATTCGATATTGATGCGTTGCGGCCTGTAATCCAAATCAAACAGGACGTTGATTCCAGCCAGTTTGCCGATCGTCTTGTAGACATTGTCGGAAGTAGTCGTCATGCGCAGCGTGAGCGGAGTGTCCGAAAAGGGCTCCAGGTCAACAGGGCCTTGCATATCCTCAGCCATTTTGGCCAATGCAGACATAGGCTTCGCGCCCTCACCACCGGCTTTCTGTTGGGCTTGCGTTTTGATCATGTCGGCGGTCTTTTGCGCCTCTTGTCGCGCCGCAAGGTTGGTTGGGTCAATATCCGCCGCGCGCTCGAATTCTAAAAGCGCTTCCTGCAATTTGAGGTTGTCACGGAACAACTGGCCTTTCCGTACATGCTCTTCTGCCGCTATGCCTCGAACCCGCAGGAAGGGAACGATGTATTTCGTTTCTTTGGGCTTCAGCCGATACGCCTCGGCGTACCCTATAAAAGCGGCGTCGTAGTCGGGTACTGCCTCGGCACGAACCCCGCGGCCGTACGCAGCGCTTGCCTGATCTGAATAGGCTGGCGCACCTATCGCCATCATCAGGATCAAAGCTAACGCAATTCGCAGCAGCGGCATACGCTTCGCGGCTCCCGAGGAAATGGGCGCCGATCCTGTAAACGGATCTTCCATTGTCAATCTAGCCCCAAAAGACTTCTGATTACACCGCACCCTTTGGGACAGAGAATTTTGCATAAGCACACTCTACCTACCTGCTTCGGAGGAAGCTTTCAGCCTCATAATATAGCCCCTTTATTAGCTTGTGTACTTGTCCTCGCGCAAATATATGAAATTCGTTCCTATTAATTGTTAACTTCTTCGCCAACGGGAATGGGATTTATGTCGATTTGAGAATCAACGTTCTAACGGCCTGCCGGAGAGATGCTTTAATCCGAAGGTTACGCGCGCGGGCTCTTCCGGGAGCCCTCCGGCACTAAATTCCATTGGAACCGTGTGTCGCTCCTCTCAAAGTGCGAAAACCGCATCGATGGTGGCGCTCCGTTAGCATGAACCGGCAGTAAGTGCTGAAAATTTAATTGTTTATCGCAATCAACAATCCACGGATTTGCATGGAAGTTTGCGGTAGCGCAAGGACAATTCTCATTTTGAGGTCATACTGCATGCGTTGTCTCACTTTCTAGGTGCTTCCCTCGTGATCCGGCGAGACCCGGATGGGGAATTGAGCTTTGCAGTCTTGAGAATAGTTGGGCGCAGCCACCAGGGGCGTTAGTCGCGACATTGCAGCGGCTCCCATCCGGTTGGAAAGAGGGTTGCCGTCACCCCACTTTCTCAGACTGCGCTTTGCACCGATTGCGAAAGATTTCTTGAAATGAAGCTTTCCTGCCAACTCGCGATCGCCATGGCGCTACTTGCGTCGGCCAGCCTCCCTGCATCCGCTGCGGAATCGGCAACCCTGCGAAACGGCTTTGCCATTCGGCTTGAACGGCACGAGGTTCGAGGCAGCATGACCCGCTTCTATCTGTCGAGGACCTCTGACAATTACCTGGATGTACCTACGGCCGAAATTTTGACTTTCGAGGAAGAAGAGATTATTTCACCGGTCCCGGCAGCCCCCGCTCCTACCCCGGGCTCAGCAAAAACCCTCGACGAGGTCGTCAGCGCCGCCAGCAGCCATAACAACATTGACCCGGACTTAATCCTAAGCGTGATTCGCGCCGAGAGTGGATTCAATCCGAGTGCGGTCTCCCCCAAGGGCGCGCAGGGGTTAATGCAGCTCATGCCCGAGACTGCCGCCCAGCTAGGCGTGCAGGATGCTATGGATCCCGCCACCAACGTAGAGGGCGGAACGCGATACTTGGTGCAATTGCTCACGCGCTATCACAATGACCTTTCCCTGGCCCTGGCGGCCTACAACGCCGGACCGGACCGTGTGGAGCAGTATCGAGGCGTGCCTCCCTACCGGGAGACGCGTGGTTACGTTGCTAGAGTCATCCGGGATTTTAACCGCAAGAAGACCGCCCAGCGCGGATCGCAAACCAATCCTTCCGACAACCGTTTAGCGGGGCAGAATCCCAAGGCCCCCACGTCCAGCTCAACCGGCCACGCTAAACTTGCGGGTTTTGTGCCCAACACGTCCGGCGCCGGGTCGGGTTCGTAAATCGCCACATCGAGAGCAAACAACAACACCGGCAACAATCGTGATGCGATTCTTTAGAGTTTGAATCGAGTGGAAGCCCTCAATGCAACCTATTGATTCTGCGTTTTTTCCGCTATTTTCAACGCGGATGACTTTGTTGTGCCCGGATCTCGACCAAGGGCAGCGTTTGCGTTCACCCCGGAAGTTTTTCCGGCTATTACCTGCTTTGGCCTCCAGAATGCCGGATCGCCTGCGGCAAGGTCTCTGGATACGTGAGACATCGCGGCGCTGACTGCATACAGGGTGGTTTTAGTGCTGACGTAGCCTTCGCGCGCAATCTGGTCCAGACGCTTTGCGTCTTCTTCGCCTTCCGCCTTCCGCAAGTCGTTTTCCCATGTTAGGAGGTCGTCGTTTTGCTTGAGAGCGGGCATGGGCATAAACACGAAGAAAACT
>Ga0208988_1000062_pt1 | contig 12066 bp, 10 predicted proteins | sample MedBloCARef_M1_FD_187850 | JGI IMG/M metagenome (GOLD analysis project Ga0208988, IMG submission 187850) | Forest soil microbial communities from El Dorado National Forest, California, USA - Mediterranean Blodgett CA Ref_M1 (SPAdes) (version 2) | ecosystem: Environmental > Terrestrial > Soil >... | reverse complement strand
CAGGCTTCACAGGTTGCGGAAATAGTGCTTTGGTTGTCATTCTGATCCCGCCTTGCGGGAGAAGAATCCCTCCCGATTGAAAACAAAAGACCAAGAGAGATTCTTCGCGCAAAATCGGCGCTCAGAATGACAACTTTCCGCCTTTTTCCGCAGGCTGTGAACTCGTGAACCGGAAAGTTTATCCACGGGATGGCTTTTTAGGGTTTGTCCAGGCGGGTCCGATTTCACTCTTGTTTGCGAGCCCAACACAGCGCGGCTAATGCCAAGATAACCGGATAGCAGGTGACGACATAGCGGGGTTCAGGAGCTTCCACGGTAGTAAGAAATGCCGTGCGGACTAGCATGTAGACGACCAGCAGCGCGATGCCCCAGAGATTTGGCGTGTCTTCAATTTGCGAACCGAGCATGTGCGATCCCGTCGTATGCGAATCGGGGGTGTGCGATCCGGCGGCGCGCGAATCGACACTGGCCGTGCGAGCGTAGCGCCGGGCTGCCCAAATTCCGGCCAGCGCGAGAGCCGGATACAGGTATCCCAGCGCGCCGAACCCTGCCGTCGTGAGAAAACTCGCATGGGAATCTTCCCAACTGTCCACAATCGGCCAGACTTTTCCGTCGATCGGCAGAAGTTCCGTCCGCGGCGTGAACCAAAGGGTCAGCGCCCGTCCAAAGGGCGCCCAGAGAAAAGTTCGCAACGGATGGCGCCTGGTTCGCTCACGGGCAATCTCGGCAAATCCGCGATCTATCTCAGGCGAAATGTCCAGGGTCGGAGTCTTGTTATATTCGTCGAACAATTCAGCGACTCGGTTTTTTTCCTCCGGTGAGTCAAACGCTGACGCGGGAAAATCGTCGATCATGACTGGCTCTTCGTCAAGCTTCCAGACGGAAATGTACACGTCGCGGAAGCGCACCATCCAGGTGTTGGCCCACTTGTAGTAGCCGACTGGCGCATATTCGCCGGAGGTCGTGGTGTACCGGGCCGCGCTGAACTGGAGTTTGTGCAAGGAAATGAAATTGCGCGCCACCCACGGCATCAGCGGCAGGAAAAAGACAACCGACATCGCCACGCCGGACAACACCACTTTGCGCCAGCCAAGAGACCTCCACCAGCGGAGCGCAAACACCGCGCCCGCCACCGCCAGCAGAAGCGGCATTTCCGGACGCACCAGACTCGCGACGCCCGTCAGGAATGCGCCCAGCAAAGTGGCCGTTGCCGCGGTCATCCGCAAAAGGTGACCCCTGAAAGGAAACTCCGTCGTTTCCCGTTTCAGACCCAAGACAAAGAAAACCAAGGCAGCTGTGGTGAGAAACGCGGCGAGGACTTCGGACAGGACGGCGGCAGTGTAATTCGCCAAAAACGGGCACGTGGCGGCGAGCCACAGGCCGGCGATCGCGACGCGCCGGCGGGCTGCCGATGGAGCCAGGGCCGCGGCGAGCGCCGACGCAAGGAAGCAGGTACACAGATCGAGTCCGGCCTGAGACAACTCAATCGCACGGCCGGAGCGTCCAAATACCAGGGCGACTCCGGCAAGGAAGGCCGGATAGCCAGGCATTCGGAGGTCTGTCGGGACCAGTTGGCCGTTTAGCAACAAACCATAGATATGATGATCCGCCCAATTGCGAGCCAGTTGAAGATATAATCCGCTATCACCTGTCGGGGCTGGGAATTGCAGGACAAACAGCAACCGCAGGGCAAGCCCCGTCAGCATCGCCAGGAACGCGTTTATGCAAAGAGCAGTGACGCCGGTGCGGCGCGCGGGTATCATCGGGTCTTCAGGGCATCCTGGCGCCAGGTCATTTTTGGGCGAGCTCCCCTTCGGAACTCAGGGCAAACAAGTAGAGGCCGCACCCGTAAAGAATTTCCGCCGGGCGGATAGCCTGGAATGAAAGCATGAAGCCGCGCAAGCCCATATTCTACGACGAACGGCGCCGGCGGTGGCGGCGCACCAGCAGGGTGTTGGAAGTTTGTGGCGCGATTTTTACGCTTCTACTGATCACTTTTTTCATCAGCGTTCTCGTCAGTCCCAGTTTGCCTGAACCTCTGCTGCCAACCAACCGAAATGCGCTCCATCCGGTAGTTGAAAAAAGCCGGACGCGCATTGCCTTGAAGCGACCCGGCCGCCGGCGCCGCGTGGCTGCGCTGGGTGAGTTGCCGGCAAGGTATGATCCGGTGCGCGCCGCTTTTTATGTGAGCTGGGACCCAACCTCGCTCGCCGCGCTCCAACAGCATTTCCACGATATTGACTTGCTCATTCCCGAGCGGCTGCATTCCGTCACGGCCGAGGGGCGCCTTGATGTCGAACCCGATCCGAAATTGGCGGCGTGGCAGCAATCGCTGCTGCAGCAAACTCCCCCCATCGAAATTCCCACGATGCCGTTGCTCAACAATTCTGACGGCACGAATTGGCTCACGGACAATATGGCGGCCATGCTCAAAAGCAGCACGGCGCGCCAGAATCTGGCACAACGATCGGTTCAGTACGTAACGCAAAACCACTTTGCCGGGCTGGTCGTGGATTTTGAAGAAATCCCCAAGAAAAGCCAAAAGGATTTCAGTCAATTCATCTCCGAGCTTGCGGCGGACTTGCACAACTCCAATCTCAAGCTGATGGTCGCCCTGCCCGCGGCGGATTGGGCGTACGACTATGCGGGGATTGGCAAGTCCGCGGACGCCGTGGTTCTAATGAACTACGACCAGCACTGGCGGACTTCGGCGCCGGGTCCCATTGCCGCGCAAGATTGGTTCGTGAGAAACATCGACGCGATCCTGAAGCTGGTGCCGCCGCAGAAGCTGGTGATGGGCATCGCCAACTATGCCTATGATTGGCCCGAGAAATCCGGCAAGAAGGCCGGCGAACAAGCGCGCGTCGAAAGCTTCCAGGAAGCCCTTGTTACCTCCTCGGAATCGGAAGCCCAAATCCAGTTCGATGCGGACTCACTCAATCCCTATTATTCTTATTCCGACGACCACGATCATATCCATCGCGTTTGGTTGCTCGACGGCGTGACGGCTTACAACGAATTGCGCGCCGCCGAACGCGTCGGAGTACAAGGCACCGCGCTCTGGCGCCTGGGCTCGGAGGACCCCTCGGTCTGGCAGATCTGGGATATCAAGCGGCCCGATGATACCACCCGCGCAAAACTTGAAGAGATGCCCCCTGGGTACGACCTGATCCTTGAGGGCGACGGCGATATCTGGAAGTTTGCGGACACACCGCAAAAAGGCCGGCGGACAATACGCTTCGACGCGACGTCCCAGACAATAGTGGAAAACAATTATCAGGTCGTGCCGTCCTCCTACCGCATCTTCCAAATGGGCGCCGTGCCGAAAAAGATCGCGCTCAGCTTTGACGATGGACCCGACCCGCAGTTCACCCCGAAAATTCTCGACATCTTGAAGGAAAAAAAGGCTCCGGCGACCTTCTTTGTGATCGGGAGCACGGCCAACGACGCCCTGGGACTCCTTTATCGCGAGTACGCCGAAGGGCACGAGATCGGCAACCATACCTACACGCACCACTGGGCCGACAGGTCCCCGACCCAGATCGACGTCGAGCTCAACGTCACGGAGCGCCTGCTGATCAGCACGCTGGGAGTCAAGACGCTGCTTTTCCGCCCGCCCTATGGCATCGACCATCAACCGGAAACGGCAGACGAAGTGGCGCAGCTCCCCATCGCGCAATCCATGGGTTATCTGATCGTCGGCGCACGAATTGATCCGCATGACTGGGGCGAGCCCGGCGGCGTTCTGCCCGCAGCCGCGCCGTTGATCGTGCAGCGAGTGTTGGACCAGGCGCGCGCCAATGTCGGCAACATCATCCTGCTTCATGATGGAGGCGGCGACCGGTCGAAGACCGTGCTGGCCCTGCCGCAAATCATCGACGGCCTGCGCGCGGCGGGATTCACGATCGTGCCGGTTTCGGAACTGATCGGACAGACGCGAGCGCAACTGATGCCGCCACTTTCGTTCCGCGAGCGCCTGGTGGCTCGGGCGGACGGACTTATTTTCACGCTGTATGAATGGTCCCGGTTAAGTGTTGCGTTTATTTTTGTGCTGGGCATCGGCCTGGTGAGCGGCCGAACGATCGTCGTCGGGTTCCTTGCGATCGTTGAAAAGTTCCGCGCGGCTCCCCCCGATCATCCTGACTTTCTGCCGCCGGTCAGCGTCCTGATTCCCGCGTACAACGAAGAATCGGTCATCGTGTATACGATCAATTCGGTGCTGGAGTCCGACTATCCGAAGCTGGAAGTCATCGTTGTCAACGACGGGTCAAGCGACGGCACGGGCGAGCTTCTCGACGAACAATTTGGCCGCAATCCAGCCGTGCGCGTGATTCACCAGCCAAACCGCGGCAAGTCCGCGGCGCTTTCGCACGCCCTGGCAGAGGCTTCGAGCGGCATTATCGTCACCATTGATGCGGACACATCGGTCGAACCGGACGCCGTGAGCAAGCTCGTCCGGCACTTCGTAAACCCCAGGGTTGGCGCGGTCGCCGGGAATGTGAAGGTCGGGAATCGAATCAGCTGGCTTACGCGCTGGCAGGCGCTCGAGTACATCACGAGTCAGAATCTGGAGAAGCGCGCGTTCGATCTGCTGAATTGTATACCGGTGGTTCCGGGCGCTCTGAGCGCCTGGCGCGCGGAAGCCATCAACAATTGCGGCGGGTTCAGCGCCGACACGGTCGCCGAGGACACGGATTTGACCATCACGATTCGCCGCGCCGGCTGGAAGATTAATTACGATGAGGAAGCGATTGGCTGGACGGACGCGCCCGAAAGCGCGGCGGCGCTGGTCCGCCAGCGTTTCCGTTGGACGTTCGGCACATTGCAGGCGTTCTGGAAACATAGTGACACGCTGGGGCGAAGCAAATACGGCACGCTTGGCTGGATCGCTCTGCCCAACATGTTCTTGTTTCAACTGCTGCTGCCACTGTTCTCCCCCGTGATCGATCTGCTCTTTCTCGGCTCGCTGCTCTTGTATGGGCTTTCGCAGTTTCACTTCACGCATGTGCCGCAATTGTGGACCGGCGCCGACGTGCAGCGCTCCCTCGTTTTCTTTATCGGATTCATGCTGATTGACTTTCTGACCTGCGTGATCGCGTTCACGCTGGAGAAGCGTGAAGACTGGTCGCTGCTGTGGCCGCTGCTGCTGCAACGCTTTTATTACCGCCAGATGATGTATGTCGTGCTGTTCCGCGCGGTGATGGGTGCTGTGCAAGGCAGGTCGGTCGGGTGGCTCGGCGTCGAACCTGAAGTTCCCGATCCGGTCGCCCAGGTGTAGTTGGGGGCGGATGTCAAGTTCCTCGAAGCACGCAATGTCGAACCCTGCGTTGGTCGCAGCCGCCGCTCGCGGTATAATCCCCGGATGCCAACGAGGAAAAATTCAGCTCCCATACATGGCACGACGGTTCTTTGCGTGCGCCGCGACAATAAAGTGGTGATCACCGCCGACGGCCAGGTCACGATGGGGGAACACGTGATGAAACATACGGCCCGGAAAACGCGGCGTTTGTTCAGCGATAAAATTCTGGCGGGCTTTGCGGGATCGACGGCGGACGCGCTGTCGCTCTTCGAGCGTTTTGAAGGCAAACTCCAGGAACATCAAGGCAACCTGGCAAAATCCGCCGTCGAGCTGGCCAAGGAATGGCGCAAGGACCGCGCGCTGCGGCACCTGGAGGCGCTGCTGATTGTCGCGGACACGAAATCCACGTTTCTGGTATCCGGCAATGGCGACGTAATCGAGCCCGATGACGGCATTTGCGCGATCGGCTCCGGGGGTCCTTATGCGCTGGCCGCCGCGCGGGCCCTTGCCAAGCACACCAAGCTCTCCGCGAAGGACGTGGCGCAGGAGGCCATGCGCATCGCAAGTGAGATCTGTATTTTCACGAACGCGAATTTCACAGTCGAGGAGTTGTAGCGCCCGCCTTCAGGCGGGCATGTGTTTGAATCAAGAGTGCCCCGACAGGGTCGGGGCGCTACAATAGCACCTCAAGTCAGGGCTCCGATGGAACGGCGTTACCCAGCAATCCTGCATTGCATAAAGGCGGAACGAAATCATGGTGATCTATCTGCCAGGCGACCAGCGCGAACCTCAGCCCGCGCCGGAGCCATCGTTCGACGAACTGACCCCGCGTGAAATCGTCGTCGAGCTAGATAAATACATCGTCGGGCAGGCCGCCGCCAAGCGCGCGGTTGCCGTCGCTCTGCGCAACCGTGTCCGCCGGCAGAAACTCCCGCCCGAAATGGCGGAAGACGTTCTCCCCAAGAACATTCTGATGATCGGCCCGACCGGAGTCGGCAAGACGGAAATCGCGCGGCGCCTCGCCAGGCTGGCCGGATGCCCGTTTGTGAAGGTGGAAGCATCGAAATACACCGAGGTCGGCTACGTCGGCCGCGACGTCGAATCCATGGTGCGCGATCTGGTGGAGACGTCCATCGACATGGTGCGCGAGGAAAAACTCGACGAAGTTGCCGAACGCGCCGAACAAGCCGCGGAAGAGCGCGTTCTTGACCTGCTCCTCCCGGCCTCGCCTCTCACTCCCGCGGAGCCGGATGCCACGACAGCGATCCAAACCGAATCCCATCGGCGTGATCAGGCCGACCGCACACGCGAAAAGCTTCGCGCGCAGCTTCGCGACGGCAAGCTCGATCACCGCCTGGTGGAGGTGGAAGTCCGCGAGCGCTCCGTGCCCGCGTTTGAAATCATTTCAAACCAGGGTGTCGAGGAAATGGACGTCAACATCAAGGATATGCTCTCGGGGCTGTTTGGCCAGCAGAAGAAACGACGAAGGATGACCGTCGCCGAGGCATTCGATTACTTGATCCAGGAAGAAGAAAACAAACTGATCGATATGGATCAGGTGACGCGTCTGGCCGTGGAGCGCGCCGAGCAGATGGGCATCATTTTCATCGATGAGATCGACAAGATCGCCGGACGCGAGTCCGGCCACGGCCCGGATGTTTCGCGCGAAGGCGTGCAGCGTGACATCCTGCCGATCGTCGAGGGGACCACGGTCAACACTCGCTACGGCATGATCCGCACCGATCATGTTCTCTTCATCGCCGCCGGCGCCTTCCACATCACGAAGCCTTCGGACCTGATTCCCGAACTGCAAGGGCGCTTGCCGATCCGCGTTGAGTTGACGGCGCTGGGCGAAGCGGATTTCGTCCGTATTCTCACCGAGCCGAAAAACGCACTCATCAAGCAGTACGTGGCGCTGCTCGAGACCGAAGGCCTCAAGCTGAATTTCACCGAGGATGCCATCGCCATGCTGGCGCGCTACGCCGTCATGGTGAACGAGCAGACGGAAAACATCGGCGCGCGGCGGCTTCATACCATCCTCGAGAAAGTCCTCGATGAAATTTCCTTCGAGGCGCCGGACCTGAAGAAAAAGAATGTGAAAGTGGACGGCGCGTACGTTACCAAGCAGCTTGCCGACATCGTCAAGAATCAGGACCTGAGCCGGTATATTCTTTGACGCGATGAGCCGCGCCGCCGCACAGGTTGCGTTCGGATTTTGTGTGCTGGCGTGTGCGCTCGTGATTGGATGCGCCGCGCCCGGAGAACCCTCCGCGCGGCACCCGGTTATCCCAACTGCGATCACCGACTTGGCCGCGCGTCAATCCGGAAGCGCAGTTGTGCTGACGTTCAGCCTTCCGCATGAATCAACGGATCATGAATCCCTGGCCGAGGCCCCAACGATCGAGGTCTATCGCGCCGCACTGCCTCCCGGAGCCACTCCCGGCCGGAAAACTGCATGGCGGCTGGTGTACACCATCCCTTCCGAACGGGTGGACTCCTATGTAAACGCAGACCGCGTGGAATTCCGGGACCCGCTTACCCCGGATAACCTGGGACAAACGGCCGGATCGCCTTTGACCTACATGGTCCGCACCCGAGCGGTTAAGAGCCGTGCCTCGGGCGATTCCAATATATTTACGTTGCGTATTTATCCGCCGCCCGGACCGCCGCGGGACCTGCGCGTCTCCGTCACAGAATCCGCGGTTGTGCTTTCGTGGAACGAGCCATTGGCAGCGGACGCGGCTCCCAAGACGGCTGGCTATCGTGTGTACCGTGCGGAGATCGAACCTGGAGAAGAATCCACGCGGCAGGAAGTATCGCAAGTGAAGCTGAAATCGCCGCTCACGATGCAAGGATCATCCTCTTCGCCTGAGTTCAGCGATACGCATTTTGAATTCGGCCACACTTATCTATACACGGTTCGAGCGGTCGCCCAGTATGACGCGGATATGATTGAATCCGCCGATTCTTCGCCGGCCGTCGTGACTCCGCGAGACATCTTTCCACCCGCCACGCCCGTGGGGCTCGAGGCGGCGATAATACCTGCAACCCCGGGGGTCCCTGCGCGCGTCGAACTATCGTGGGCGATCAGTTCCGAGGGGGATCTGGCCGGCTACCACGTCTACCGGAGTGACCGCGAAGACACGCCGGGGGAGCGGCTTAACCTCGGGGTATTGCCCAGCCCGACGTTTCGTGATATTTCAGTAGTGCCCGGCAGGCGGTATTTTTACCGCGTTTCGGCAGTCGACCGCACCGGGAATGAAAGCCCTCTTAGTCCCACGGTCCAGGTTGAAGTTCCATAGTTAGCAACAGAGAGAGGTTGGAATGGCAGCCCGACCCCAGCTCCCGGGTATGAGGTGGCTCCATTGGCTGCACAACGCGGCGTTGCGGAGTGGTGTCCTCACCGGAGTGTATCTATCCGGCGTTTTCGTCGCCTGGCTGGTTGTCGCTAATCGCATTCCCGAACTCGAATCCTTCGCCGGAATCCGTAATCTCGTCGCTGGGGCGGCGGCCATCCTGCTGATGTCGATTCCCGTCTTGCGCTTCCGGCGCAAACCGGTGAGAATGTTCGTTTCCGGACTAACGGCGTGGACGCTACTGACCCTTACCTATCTTGGAATGGAGATGCACTTCTCGCTCCTCGAGACCCGCATGGGAGCGTTTCACATTTTCATGCTCGGTGGAGTTTCATACGGCTTCGTGGCCGTATTCCATTGGGTCTTACTGCTTTGCGTGGAGGCGCGCCACCGGCACGTAACGCAATCCGAGCAGGCAGATGTCTCCGCCCCCAGGCCCCACGTCCACTAATCCGTCAAAAACCTACACACGGGTGCGGGCTCGACTTTTACGCTGAACGCCCCCGCATCGCCGGGGCGTGGAGTCTGCCACAAGGAAAGGGACACAGGCATCGATGAAACTCTGCCGTTTTCAGCCGCGCATCGTTTCCGCGGATAAAGTTGGTTCAACCGCTCATCCGGAAGTTCTTCAGGGCGTCATTTCCGGTGACACCGTGCGCGAAATTTCCGGCGACATGCTCGCGCGCTGGAGCGTGACAAACCGGTCGTGGCCGCTCACCGATGTGAAGCTGCTCCCGCCGGTCCAGCCGAGCAAGATCGTTTGCCTCGGCAGGAATTACGTCGAACACGCCGCCGAGTTCAACAACCCCACGCCCAAACAGCCGCTGATTTTTCTGAAGCCTCCGTCGTCACTTCTCGCGCCTGATGATCCCGTGGTCCTGCCTCCGGCTGTTGGGCGCGTGGATTTTGAAGGCGAGCTTGCTGTCATCATTTCCAAAGAATGCTCCCAGTTGCGAGACGGCGACGATGTCCGGCCCTACATTGCGGGGTATACGTGCCTGAACGACGTGAGCGCGCGCGAATACCAGGCCCTGGATAAGCAGTGGACCCGCGCCAAAAGCTTCGACACGTTTTGCCCGCTAGGGCCTGTCCTCGAAACGGAATTCGACATTGCCTCCGGGACCGTGGAAACCTTGCTGAATGGGGCCAGGAAGCAGTATTCCGCCTTCACCGCGATGGTGTTCCCTGTTGATGTTATAATTCCCTGGGTTTCACGTGTGATGACGCTGGTGCCGGGCGATGTGATCGCAACGGGCACACCGGCAGGCGTCGGACCGATGCGACCCGGCGATACCGTCGAAGTAGCAATCGCAGGCATTGGCACGTTGAGCAACCCCGTCGTCGAACGCTCGGCCTGACCATCGCGGCGCTACCCCCACCAAACGGGTCGTAGATCAGGGCAGAGAGGGTATGAACATGAAATTCTTTCTCGACACGGCGAATTTGGAAGAAATTCGGCAGGGCGTAGCGCTAGGTGTGATTGATGGAGTAACGACCAATCCCACCCTGATCGCCAAAGAAAAACGGCCTTTCCGCGAGCACATTCTGGAGATCTGCAAGATTGTGAAAGATGGCGTTGTGAACGCCGAGGTGGTATCCACGGATACGGCGGGGATCCTTCGCGAGGGGCGCGAGATCGCCACATGGCATCCGAACATTGTCGTCAAGATTCCCATGATCCCCGACGGCGTGCGCGCGCTGACCGTGCTCGCCAAGGAAGGAATCCGCGTCAACATCACGCTGGTTTTTTCCTCGCCGCAGGCCTTGATAGTAGCCAAGGCCGGCGCATATTTCGTCAGCCCATTTCTTGGACGGCTCGATGACATTTCGTCCGACGGGCTGACCCTGCTGCGCGAGATCATGGACATCTACAAGGCGTACAATTATTCCACGCAAGTGCTTGCCGCGAGCCTCCGGCACCCATTGCACGTCGTTGCCGCCGCGCGCATGGGCGCGCACATCGGTACCATGCCCTCGAAAGTATTCGAACAGCTTTTCAAGCACCCGCTGACCGACCGCGGACTTGAAGGATTCCTGAAGGACTGGGAGAAAGCGCGCGAAACGCTGGGCGACGTGTTCGAGCCGGCCTCGGCGCGCAATCCGAGGCGTTGAACCACTTGGGAATCGACTGGCGGGTCATCATCGGAGTCTCGGCGCTGGTTATCGCTGCAGCGGCCGTGATTCTGCATCGTCACTTCCAAAAACCAGAGGATCCTGAAGACGAGGAGCGCCGCCGCCGTTTTCAGCTCAATCAGGTGGGCCGAATTGTGGAAGGCCTTGTCGTTGAGCTTGTGGAAACACCTGCAACACCCGCTCAAGAATCCGGCGTCGCCATGCTCTCCCAACGCAAAGGCGCGCTGCCGGGCAGGTCCGCTAATAGCATGCGCCGTCTGGTTCGATACAGCTACTCGATTGCCGGCGTCACCTACGAAACCGCCCAGGACGTCACGGGTCTGGAAGAGCGGCTTTGCCTGGAGCGCCTTGCCGCAGGCCAACCCGCGAGCGTGAAGTATGACCCGTCGAACCCCAGCAACTCGATCCTCGTGGCGGACGACTGGTCAGGCATTCATTAGGCCTTCATGCATTATTTTTTCCGCCCTCTCTGGATTCTCCAATTGACCGGTCGCGCCGGAGCCGCCACGTGACAAGGAAGATTTTTGCCGGTGTGACCGCGGTGATTGGCGCCGCCGCGTTGACTCTAGCGACCATGATTGCCCTGGTGCAGGGCACGATCCTGGCTGTCTCAATCGCCAGTCTGTCGCTACGTATCCTGGCGGTCGCCACGGACATTCTGTTCGGGACCTTGCTGCTGCTCGGATGCATCTATCTAGCGACGCACCTGGCCGTCCATATTCTCGGCGTTGGACAGGCTGATTTTCCGCCTTTGCCTGAAGATACGAACCAGACAGATCCCCCCAAAAATTAGTGGCAAACCAGTTCGAGCCTGTGCGAAAGTCTCGAAGACAATACACCATGGCCGACGACCCAATCCTCAAAGATCGCTTCAAAGACCTGCGCCGCCGCAGCGCCCAGGCGGAAGCCGGCGGCGGTTTGGAACGCCGCGAGCGCGAGCACAAGGCGGGCAAACTCACGGCGCGCGAACGCGTCGCTCTGCTTCTCGACGAGGGCACCTTCGAGGAACTCGACAAGTTTGTTACGCACCGCTGCGATGATTTTGGGATGCAGGACCAACGGCCGCCGGGAGACGGCTTCGTCACCGGCTATGGGCGTATCGACGGGCGGCTGGCCTATGTTTTTGCGCAGGATTTTACTGTGTTTGGCGGATCGCTCTCGGAAACCAACGCGCTCAAGATTTGCAAAATTATGGACCTGGCGATGCGCAACGGCGCGCCGATGATCGGCCTGAACGATTCGGGCGGCGCGCGCATTCAGGAGGGCGTCATGTCGCTG
>Ga0208988_1000061_pt1 | contig 12077 bp, 10 predicted proteins | sample MedBloCARef_M1_FD_187850 | JGI IMG/M metagenome (GOLD analysis project Ga0208988, IMG submission 187850) | Forest soil microbial communities from El Dorado National Forest, California, USA - Mediterranean Blodgett CA Ref_M1 (SPAdes) (version 2) | ecosystem: Environmental > Terrestrial > Soil >... | reverse complement strand
CAGCCGTAGGATTGGACCATCCGATGGCCAGCGTTGGTCCAGGGCAACGGCCACGGGAAGATAGTCCGGCCTGACCAGTCTCCGGCTTCTGGTACCACGATCGGGTGCTAACCGGCACAGGGCCGCAACCACCGCGTTTTTGCCATCGTTCGACATCGACACCGGAGCGCATCATGAGCGCAGTTGCTGAATCCCTGTGGTGGCGCAGAGGCATCATCTACCAAATCTATCCGCGTTCGTTCCAAGACAGTAACGGCGACGGAATCGGCGATCTGCCAGGTCTCATGGAGAGGCTGGACTACCTTACCTGGCTCGGCGTCGATGCGATCTGGCTTTCGCCAATCTATCCATCGCCAATGGCCGATTTCGGATACGACGTATCCGATTACACCGACGTGAGTCCCGTGTTCGGCACACTGGCCGATTTCGATCGCCTTGTAGCCGAGTCCCATCACCGAAAGCTGAAGGTCCTTATGGATCTGGTACCGAACCACACGTCCGATCAGCACCCCTGGTTCCAAGAGTCTCGATCCTCGCGCAGCAGCCCTAAGCGTGAGTGGTATGTGTGGCGCGACCCAGGGCCTGACGGCGGCCCGCCGACGAACTGGCTCAGCGAATTCGGCGGCTCGGCATGGGAATTCGATCAGGCGTCGGGCCAATACTACTACCACGCCTTTCTCAAGGAGCAGCCGGATCTCAACTGGCGCAATGCTGACGTACGGGCAGCGATGTGTGACGTGCTACGCTTCTGGTTTGACCGCGGCGTCGACGGATTCCGCATCGACGTGGTTCATCACCTCTTCGAGGACGCGGCCTTCACCGACAACCCGCCCAACCCGGACTTTGGGCCGGGTTCGCCACCCAGCCATGCCTTGATGAGGGTCCATACAATGGACCAACCCGAGGTGCATGATGTTATCGCGGAATGGCGAAGGCTCGCCGACGAGTTCGGCGGACGGGTTCTGATCGGAGAGATCCATCTGCCGATCAAACGGCTCGTAGCATATTACGGCGTCGAGCTGGGCGGCATCCACCTGCCGCTGAACTTCAACCTCATCGGCGCGCGGTGGTCGGCCGAGATGCTGCGCAGCATCATATCTGCTTACGAAGCTGCGTTGCCGCCCGGCGCCTGGCCCAACTGGGTCCTGGGAAGTCACGACGTCTCCCGTCTGGTGACGCGCATCGGCACGCCCGCGGCACGGCTTGCGGCTGTCCTGCTGCTCACATTGCGCGGCACGCCGACCCTGTACTATGGCGACGAACTCGGCATGGAGGACGTCACCATCGAACCGGCCGCCGTGCGTGACCGATTTGAGAAGAATGTGCCCGGGTTGGGCTTAGGGCGAGATCCGGCCCGCACACCCATGTGCTGGACGGGGGGGCCGGATGGCGGTTTCACGACTGGCACGCCGTGGCTACCGGTGGGCGACAATGTCAAGCGGCCTGTAAAGCATCAGGCGCAGGACGCCTCCACCATGCTGTCACTCTACCGCCGGCTGATCGCGCTGCGTCGCGCCGAACCAGCCCTATCCGTAGGTAGCTACGAAAGCCTCAGCCTGGATCCTGAGTGTCTTGCCTATGGGCGCAGCTATGGCGACGAGCGGTTCGTGATCCTGCTGAACTTCTCCGATGCGATGCGCGAAGTCGTGATCCCGGAGGGTTCGGGACCCGCGCGCATCCTGCTGTCGTCGGCAGCAGATCGAGCGTCGCATGTTGTGGACGGCATGCTCAGCCTCGCCGCTGCCGAGGCGGTCGTTCTCCGCCTCGACCGCAAATGACGTCGCGCGGTTCCGGATCACCGCGTTGCCGCGCAACACATGGTCCCCGACGACAGCAACAAGCGAGGCCACAGCGCGGACCCTGGGGAATTCGCCAAACGCATCCGCCCGAGATATGCGGTACCCTCGCAAAAGAGCACGTCCGTTCCACTTATGGCATACCGAAGAACGGCAATGATGCTCACCTCGTTATCGGATGGCATGTAAGCCCAGCAAAGCCTGCATCGCCGATCAGCGGCGCGTGCCTTCGAGGCGCAGCCAGCGGTAGCCATAGCCGGACAGTGGAATCCGGCGATCCTCCGGTCCGAGGGATGGATATTGGCGATCCGCAAGGATGTCCGTCAGTTCCTTAGATAACTGCGCTGGCAGTTTAAGGGTAGCCTCGCACGGCTCCCGTGACAGATTGTGAACGGCAAGCACTGCGTTACCACGCCAGTCGCAGCGATGTGCCATGACGGCAGGCGTATCGACGTCGACAAGGTGGAAGTGACCCCAGCCAAACTCTGGTGCACCGCGCCGGGCGCGGATGACCTGCCCGATGCGACTAAGCAGACTGTTCCGATCATGGGCCTGCGCCGTTACGTTGAGATTCTCGTAACCGAAGTCGCCGCCTTTTATCACCGGACGGATCAGCTTCTCGGCTGATGCCGTTGAGAAGCCGCCATTCGGCTCGGCAGACCACTGCATAGGCGTGCGCACCGCGATGCGCTCGGGCAGTCCGAGATCCTCACCCATTCCGATCTCCTCGCCGTAGAACAAGACCGGCGTCCCTGGCAGACTGAATATCAGGGCGTAGGCAAGTTCGAGGCGTCGCCGGTCGTTTCCAAGCATCGGCGCGAGCCGTCGCCGAATGCCACGCCGGTAGAGACGCATGTTCTCGTCCGGCGCGAAGGCTTGAAAGACCTCGTTTCGTTCGGTCGACGTCAGCCGCCCCAAATCGAGTTCGTCGTGATTGCGTAGAAAGGTCGCCCACTGACTCAGATTCGGGATTTGCGGCAGAATGCTGAAAACATGGCGGAGTGGATCGGCGTTCTCTCGCGCGTGAGCAAGAAACGTGTATTGATTGACCAGAAAGCCAAAAAGCATGTGCATGCGATCGCCGTCGCCGTAGTACTGCAAGATCTCGTTCAGAGAGACATTGGCCTCAGCGAGGATGATCGCGTCGCCCCGGCGCCACTGCAGGAAGTCTCGCAGCTTCCGGAGGTACGCGTAGGAATCGTGCTGGGCAGTCTGGTTCGTGCCTTTGAGTTCGATTAGGAAAGGCGCAGCATCGAGCCTGAACCCGGAGACGCCGAGCTCAAGCCAGTAGCCCATGATGTTCTCGATTTCCTCCCGAACCGCCAAATTTGCGACGTTGAGGTCGGGCTGATGGTCGTAGAAGCGATGGTAGTAGTACTGTCCCGCTTTTTGATCGAGCGTCCAGGTTGATTCTTGTACTCCTGGGAAGACCACACCTTCAGCGGCGTCTGGCGGGGGCTGATGGGTCCAGATGTAGTATTGCCGGTATTTGGATTTGGGATCTAGGCGCGCGGCGCGAAACCAAGGGTGATCGATCGAAGTGTGATTGACAACGAGGTCGATGATAATGCGGATACCGCGCTCGCGGCATTCGCGCGCGAAGTTGACGAAGTCACCGGGAGTTCCGAGCCGCCGATCGACATCGTAGTAGTCAAGAATGTCGTAGCCCTCATCACGATTGGGGGTCGGATAGAAGGGCATGAGCCAAATACAGCTAACCCCAAGCCCCGCAATATGATCGAGCCGATGCGTCAGCCCATTGATGTCACCGATTCCTTCGCCCGAGCTGTCCATAAACGTCTGCACGTCGACGCAGTAGATGACGGCGTTCTTATACCAGAGGTCAAGCATACTGGCTCTCCAAACGCACGCGCGTTACCTTTCATTTGGCATTGTCCTCCCAACTACAGATTCCGACAGCCCGAACCGGTCGGGGTAGGACATCGGTCGTTACGAGCACCGGGCAATGACGTCGGCAAGCGGCAGGTTCTTAAGACGCTTGTCGATCGTTATCTCGTGAACGCGAACCGCCTCGACGCCTTGATCGCGCATGATCTGTTCAGCCCGTCTCTCGGCCTCCTCTGATCGAACGCGGACGAAGAGGACAAGGCCGCCCTCCGAGATCATCGTCTCAATCAGTTCAGCTCGTTTCCGACCGATGAACCGCGCAGCAAGAGCACCGAGCCCGCCGCTCGCCGCACCAGCTGCTGCAGCACTCGCAACAGCCGCCGCCAGACCGCCACCGGATGCGACTACACCCAGCGCTGCGGCAGTCGCCCCGATATAAAACAGAATGCCAAATACTCCGCCTCGCAATATCGACACATCCTCGTCCCTGACGAAGGCTCGTCGAGGAACTCCTGGAACATCCGCAAGGTCCTCTACAGGCACGAAGATTTGGCCGAAGCGGTCGCGGATCGTTTTGGCATCGGCCATGACGTCGATGTCGGCACGGTCAAATCCCGCACGTTGAAGTGCATCAATGACGCTGTCGAGAATCGTGGCGGTGCGAACGACACCCGCCATCTCCCGCACGACAGCTTGGTCGATGATGATTTCATCAGTTTTGTGCTTCATGTCGAACTACCTTGAAGCCGAACAGCACCTTACGTTGCTGCAGCCTATGAGGTCTCGGGACTGTCGCCTTGACAGATGTCAATGCCAGTCAGCGTCATGCAGCGCGCGGGACCTCGTAGCCATTGGACCGGTAAATCACCTTGATGTGATCAGTCTGGCGATAGCGCGGTGCGATCTCGCGCTCGGCGTAGGCTTCCGCTTCACGGACCGGTGCTGTCAACGCAAGTGCAGTCGTGCATGCGCTGGAGACGGCCTGCAGAAGATTTCGCGCTTGCTGGCGTTCGAACTGGAAGCTCGCATCGGGGAAGCTTGCGCGGCGAATGCGTTCTCCGCCCTGACGGCCGTCAGTATCGGCGGCGGCCGCCGACTTCGTCGATGTGCCGTAGCATCGCACTCGGCGTGACTTTCACCACGCGCGAGCATGTCATTGCGATCGAGCCGCGTGGCAAGGGCTTGCTAGGCGTGACGCTGCGGTACCCTTACGAGATCCGCCGCGAGGAGAACTATTTCGGCGGCCTGCCGGAGCAGAAGGTGCCCAAGGAGATGTTGGATCTCGCCACCCACATCATTGCGACCAGACGGGGCCATTTCGACCCGGACAAGTTCGAGGATCACTACGAGACCACTCTGCGAGAGCTGATCAAGAGGAAGCAGCGCGGCGAGGCAGTCGAGAGACCAAAGACACGCGCCTCAGGCGAAGTCATCAATCTGATGGATGCACTACGCAAAAGCATTGCCGCCGAGCGCGGATCAAAGCGCGTCAACCAAAAAGCCGCCGCACGTCGGCACCGCCCTTCTGCGAAGCGGCCGTCCGCAGGAACTCGACAGGCGGGGTGATTTCGGGAGACGGGTACGCCAGGGCCGTTACCAAAGGAGGGACAGATGCGGCTGCCGCCCACTAATCCATAGACGGCGCGGGTCAGGTGTTAGCCTTGCAACATAGTACGATGATCGTAGTGACGATAACCACGGCGATCGAGAGCGCCTGCAGCACCAAATGCTGAGCGGACCGATGGTCAATGCTCGGAAAGAGTTTGATCGTCTGGTCGTAACCTGAGCGAACTACCAGTCGAAGCCCTGATGTAGTCCGGTTGGCTCAAACAGACAGGGAATCTACCATTGCCAGATCCGCAACGCCAGCCAAGACAGAGCTGTGCACCGTACCGACCGCCATCAGCCAGCGAATGCTGATGACACAACGGGCTGGAATTCAAGCGTAGGTCCGCACACGTCGAGACTTTCCGTCCGAGCGAATTTGTTCGATCTCCTTCAAGCTTCGACCGGTAAGGACGGAACGCGCAAGTCTCGGACTTTCAACGTTCCAAGATGGATCAGCATGCTCGTCGCGCTGCTTGATGAGCAACCAACGCTCTTGTTGGCCACGATCGATCGAGTCCGTACCGGGCCGGACCAGGGCGAAGCCACCGCGCAGTTTCTTGCCTTGTAGCACGATGTCGATCTTTCCGCTGGCAAGCTGCTTATCCGGCGGAAGGCCGTGTTGCGGCTCGTATCCGCCTCGATCCCAACCCAGCACCGTTCCCGCACCATATTGGCCTTCGGGAATGACACCCTCAAAGTCGGCATATTCAAGCGGATGGTCCTCAGTCCGTATAGCCAAGCGCTTGACGGCGGGGTTCATGGACGGGCCTTTGGGCACCGCCCAGGACACCAGCACGCCATTGATCGCCAGCCGAAAATCATAGTGCAGGCGTCGAGCGGCGTGCTTCTGAACGACGAAGATGCGGGTCCGATCTCCACGCGGGACGCGCCCGGACGGCTCCGGTGTATCGGTGAACCTTCTCTTCCTGCGGTACTCCTCGAGCGGCATCTCTACACTCCACAATTGCCAGCCATCAGCCTTCCCGCACAATCTCTTCCGGTCGCTTGTCGTCGCGCAGTCCCAGGAACCGCGGATGTCGCAATTTTCCGTCCACGGTCCACTCGGTGAAGCCAATCTGGGCAACGAGTCTCGGTTTCACCCAATGCACGCCGCGTCGCGGCAACGTATCGTCGGCAAAGGGTGGGTTCGGTATCTGCAACTGCGCAAGCTTTTTGCCCAGGTGCTGCAGCAGGTCATCATTGAACCCGGTTCCGACCTTGCCTGCGTAGATGAGCCTTCGCCTGCGGTAGAAGCCCAGCAGCAATGCGCCGAAGCCGATACGGCTCCCACGCGGATCCGTGTAGCCGCCGATAACGAATTCCTGCTCATGCCGGCACTTGAACTTGAGCCAGTCGCGCGTTCTCCTGGAGATGTAGGCGCTATCGCCGTTCTTGGCGACAACACCCTCCCAGCCGCTCCGGCATGCTCCCCGAAAATAAGCCTCGCCGTCCCGCTCCTGATGCTCGGTAAACCGCAGCGAATCCCGAAACTCGAAAGCGCCGCCCAGTATTTCTTTTCGATACTGAAGCGGGACCTGGCGGATGTCGTAGTGGTCGAGGTAGAGCAAATCGAATAGATAGAGCCACACCGGAACGCTGCGGAGCAAAATTTCAGAGGGGCGCGCGACCTTCATGCGCTCTTGAAGCGTTGCAAAGCTGGTGATGCCGTCCTTGAACGTGACGATTTCACCGTCTGCGATGAAGGAATCGATGCGCTGGCGGCGCAACGCCGCCACTATCTCGGGGTATTTCTCGTCCAGTCGAATGCGGTTCCGCGAGAAGAGACTCAAGTTCCCATCACGGCGGAAGACAAGGCACCGTTCTCCGTCCCATTTCGGCTCGAACAGCCACCCTTCCCGCGAAAAGCGTTCGTCCGTGAGTGTTGCCAACATAGGCGCAACCCATTTCGGTTGGGTTCTCTTCACGAGCCGGGCTTTGGCTTTAGAGGGTAGCAGCTCCAGCGGATTGCGATCGACCATGGCACCTCAAGCCTCGCAATGCGCGGACGCGCTAGTTGTGTTCAATGAAGATCATCTGCGCCGCCGTGGGCGCGTTGCAGCCTCCACAATGAGCATCGCCTAGCGCCAGGATAGCTGATGCGAATCTTCTCTAGCCCAAGCCGGAGGGCGAGAAATTGACGCCCATCAAGGCGGCTTGGCGAAGCTGCATCTTTATTTGACCGGTAAGAAGAGCTGGCACGCCGCATCGGATGGTCACGCGGTATCCATACAATTCGCCTGAGGCGAAATCGAACGACAAGTTCCTGTTCTCGACTGGCACGGCAAACCCGTCCTTGGCAGCGACACGCCGGCCGACATCCTGTGCTCGGCCACCGTCGCCAATGCCGAATTGCTGATGGAGAAGGGCACGCTCGGCGCCGTCGCCGAGGGCACCTATGCCGACCTGCTGATGGTCGAAGGCAACCCCCTGGCCGATCTCGGCGTCCTGTTGAACCCGCAGAAGAACCTGAAGTTCATCATGAAGGACGGCGTGGTTTACAAAAACGAGCTGGCGGCATGACGACGACGATCCTCGAGGCATTGCCTCATTACTGCTCGAAGCGCCGGCCCTAGAGCCCCGCCCTCACCTGCTGGCGCAGATGGTCGATCGGCAGGCGCGCGCCCTTTTGCTCGAAATGCCAGAAGGTCCAGCCGTTGCAGGCAGGCGCTCCCTGCACCGCCGCGCCGACCTGGTGGATCGAGCCGCGATGCTCGCCCAGCGCGTTGGCAGCCGACAAGGTGCCATCGGCCCGCACGCGGGCATGCAGGCGGCCGCTCAGGTCGCTCAGCACCGTGCCGGGCCGCAGCAGGCCTGCCTCGATCAGCACGCCGAACGGAATGCGCGGCTCGTTGCGCTTGCTGGGCATGGGCGAGACGTCCTCGGCGGCCAGCGGTTCGATCTCGGCGATGCGCTTCTTCGCGATGGCGGCGTAACCGGGGTCGCGCTCGAGGCCGATGAAGCGCCGGCCCAGGCGTCGTGCCACCGCACCGGTCGTGCCGGTGCCGAAGAACGGATCGAGGATCGTGTCGCCCGGATTGGACGCCGCCATGATGCAGCGGAACAGGAGCGACTCGGGTTTCTGCGTCGGATGCGCCTTCTTGCCGTCCTCGCCCTTGAGGCGCTCGCCGCCGGTGCAGAGCGGCAGCAGCCAGTCGGAGCGCATCTGCAGGCCTTCGTTCAGCTCCTTCATCGAATCGTAGTTGAAGGTGTAGCGCTTGGCGCGCTGGTCGCGCGCCGCCCAGATCAGCGTCTCGTGCGCGTTGGTGAAGCGCTTGCCCTTGAAGTTCGGCATCGGGTTGGACTTGCGCCACACGATGTCGTTCAGCAGCCAGAAGCCCAGATCCTGCAAGGCCGTGCCGATGCGGAAGATGTTGTGGTAACTGCCGATCACCCACAGCGTACCCTCGGGCTTGAGAGCGCGCCGCGCCGCGGCGAGCCAGGCGCGGGTGAAGGAATCGTAGAGCGCGAAGTCGGCGAACTTGTCCCAGTCGTCGTCGACGGCGTCGACCCGGCTGTTGTCCGGCCGCAAGAGCTCGCCGCCCAATTGCAGATTGTACGGCGGATCGGCGAACACCATGTCGACGGATGCTTCGGGCAGGCTCCGCATCAGGTCGATGCAGTCGCCCACCAGGACGTGGTCCAGTTTCTCCCCAGGCATCCGTGGAAGATGAGTCATCCACCGAGTCCGGGTCAAGAAATTACAATTGATTCAATTGTTTACGGCATCGATCCACAAGATCGAGTCTTCATTATCCCGCGACCCACCAGACCTAGGCCAACTCCTCGGCAATCGCCTTGCGCACAGCCGCGCGTTCGGCGACGCGGCACCGGTGATCGATCACGCGAGGAATGCGTTTGGGATCGACGCCGTCGGCTTCCAGCCACTGCGCCAGGGTGAAGAGATAGGGATCGCAGATCGTGTAGCGCTCGCCCATCACCCACGGGCCCTTCAGCATGTCGTGCTCGATCAGGTCGTAGCAGGCGCCGACCGACTGCGGCACCTTGCGCTGCATGGCGGCGATGGAGGCGGCATCGTCGGCGTCGACCCAGCGATGGCCGCGCATGCGATGGGCGTGCGCGATGTGCAGGGTCGAGCAGAGATAGCTGTTGAAGGCTTGCATCTCGGCGAAGGTGAACGGGTCGTCGATTGGCGCCAGGCCGGCGGCCGGGAAGAGCTGGGCGACGAAGACCAGCATGGCCGGCGTTTCTGTCAGGATGCCGCGATCGGTGACCAGCGCCGGCACGCGGCCCTTGGGATTGACCTTGAGATACTCGGGCGAGCGCTGCTGGGTCTTGGCGAAGTCGATTCGCGCCGTCGAATAGTCGGCGCCGACCTCCTCCAGGACGATGTGCGTGGCGAGCGAACAGGTATGGGCCGCGTAGAAGAGTTTTAGCATGCCGCCAAAGTAGCCGGTTGAGGGATGCGAAGCTCCTGAGACGATGCGGTGTGGGCTTGAGTTTTTCTAGCGCACGTGATCTTCCGGACCGCGGGCCCTCTGATCCGCGATCCGGAAGAGCATGAGAAGACGCGCCACGCTGGGCGCGCTGTTCGTCGGCTATCCGTTACCTGGTGGAAACTGCTGCGCTCCTTGCGGGACGCGCGCGATCGCTGCAGGGAAGATAGAATGGCCTATCATCGAAGCCACGAGCAGAGGACTTGGACTATGAGCAATTCATCCGACTACATGCCGCCAAAGGTCTGGACCTGGAACAAGGCGAACGGAGGCCGCTTCGCCAGCATAAACCGTCCGATCGCGGGTCCCACCCATGACAAGGAGCTGCCGGTGGGCCGTCACCCCATGCAGCTCTACTCGCTGGGAACGCCGAACGGTCAGAAGGTCACCATCATGCTCGAGGAGCTGCTGGCCCTTGGCCATGCCCGAGCGGAATACGATGCGTGGCTGATCAAGATCGGCGAGGGCGACCAGTTCGGCAGCGGCTTCGTTGCGGCCAATCCGAATTCCAAGATCCCGGCGCTCGTCGATCGCAGCGGGCCCACGCCTATCCGTGTGTTCGAGTCCGGTGCGATCCTGCTTTACCTTGCCGAGAAGTTCGGCGCGTTCCTGCCGAAAGAGGGCGCCGCGCACGCCGAATGCCTGTCCTGGCTGTTCTGGCAGATGGGCAGCGCGCCTTACCTTGGCGGCGGCTTCGGCCACTTCTATGCCTACGCGCCGACGAAGATCGAATACGCCATCGACCGGTTCGCGATGGAGACGAAGCGGCAATTGGATGTCCTCGACAGGCGGCTTGCCGAAAGCAAGTATCTGGCCGGCGACGACTACACCATCGCCGACATCGCGGTGTGGCCGTGGTACGGCGGCCTGGCCAAGGGATTGCTGTACGGGGCCGGCGAGTTTCTGGCGGTAGAGGACTACAAGAACGTCCAGCGCTGGGCCGACATCATCGGCGAACGCCCGGCGGTCAAGCGCGGGCGCATCGTCAACCGCCTCCAGGGCGATCCCGCGAACCAGCTGCATGAACGCCATGACGCCAGCGACTTCCAGCTGAAGACACAGGACAAGGTGGCGGCCACGAGCTAGGCGCCTTCCTGCATCTTGACTGGGGGCGCGCCAGTGGCACGCCCCCAGCCATGACGATGGCACATGAGTTGCTGGGTCTCCTGCGATGGCACTGGCAGTGATGGCTCCATGAAGCGGCAGATGCACCTGGGGCTGTTCATCCTCGGCACGGGCAGCCACGTCGCCGGCTGGCGCTATCCCGGGGCGATGACGAGCTTCCAGGATTTCAGCCAGGTGCAGGAGATCGCCCGCATCGCCGAGCGCGGCCGGTTCGACCTCATCTTCATGGGCGACAATCTCTATGCCGATGCCGGCGCACATCCCTCCTACACCGTGCGGCTGGAGCCGATGACCATGCTGGCCGCCCTCGCCGCAGGCACAAGCCGGATTGGCCTCGGCGCCACGGTGTCGACGACCTACAACGACCCCTGGTCGGTGGCGCGGGTCTTCGCCTCGCTCGACCACATCAGCAACGGCCGCGCCGCCTGGAACGCCGTCACGACGGCGAGCGGCCAGGGCGCCGACAATTTCGGCACCACGCATCCCGACCACGCGAGCCGCTACGAGCGGGCGGCCGAGTTCGTCGACGTGGTGAAGGGGCTGTGGGACTGCTGGGCCGACGATGCGATCGTGGCCGACCGTGCGAGCGGCACCTACATCGACGCGGCCCGGATGCGCCCGCTCGACCATGAAGGCACCTTTTTCAAGGTGAAGGGGCCAATCAACATCGGGCGCTCGCCGCAGGGCCAGCCGGTGGTGCTGCAGGCCGGCGGGTCGGAGCCGGGACAGGCGCTCGCGGCGCGCACCGCCGACGTGGTGTTCTCCGTCGTGCAGGACATCGACGAGTCGAAGGCGCAATACGCCGCGCTCAAGAAGCGGGCCGCGGCGCTCGGCCGCTCACCGGATCACGTCACGGTGTTGCCCGGCGTCATGCCGGTGGTCGGCCGTACCGACAAAGAGGCGCGCGAGAAGCTCGCCCTGCTGCAGAGCTACGTCACCGGCTCGAATGCGCTGCAGCTTCTGTCCGATCGGCTGGGCCAGGACGTGACGCGTTACGACCTCGACGGCCCCCTGCCCGACCTCGCCTTGCCGGACACTTCCCATGGATTCGCCCGCGTCATGCTCGCCAAGGCGCGGCGCGAAGGCCTGACCCTGCGCGGCCTCTACGATCTCGTGGCGGCGGCGCGCGGCCATTGGGTGCTGTGCGGATCGGCGGAGACGGTGGCCGATACGCTGCAGCAGTGGTTCGACGAACATGCGGCCGACGGCTTCAACGTCATGCCGCCCTATTTCCCGGAAGGGTTCG
>Ga0208988_1000059_pt1 | contig 12146 bp, 15 predicted proteins | sample MedBloCARef_M1_FD_187850 | JGI IMG/M metagenome (GOLD analysis project Ga0208988, IMG submission 187850) | Forest soil microbial communities from El Dorado National Forest, California, USA - Mediterranean Blodgett CA Ref_M1 (SPAdes) (version 2) | ecosystem: Environmental > Terrestrial > Soil >... | reverse complement strand
GAGCCGCCGCACTCGAGCAGCACGCGCCGGCAGCTGCGGAACTGGGCGCGAATTCTCGCCACCCATTCGGGATCGGGGTCCTGCTCGCAGCTTTGTCCCAGGCCCGCCAGCAGGATCGCGGCCGCGCGCGGATGGGGCGACGGGATCCCCAGCAGGCGGGCATGCGCCACCACATAGCCGAGATAGCGCTGCGCCGCGCGATACTGGGATTCCGAGACGCCCGAGGGCTCGCCGTGATCGGCCTGCCAGCGCCGGTGCAGGATGCCGATGGTGGTGGCATGCAGATGGTTCAGGGCGTCCTCCTCGGCGGCGCCGGCGCGCATGCGGTAGGCCTTCGCGACTTTCACGATGTCGGCCGCCTTCTCGCCGTCGCTGACGCCATCGGCGCCGCGCGTGACGTTGGCGGCGCGCGGCCGGCCGGGCCGCATACGCAGCAGCGCTTGCTCCGAAAGTGTCATGGCTTCATCCCCTGAGTTTGGCGGTTGTCATAACACTTTTACGTGTTAACCGTCAACGCTTTTGGTGTTGTCAGGGTGTTAGATTTTAACACTTGTCGGTGTCATAATAGGCGTCATGCAGAACCCAGCAGACTCAGCAGCGGTATTGATCCGCGCGGCGCGCGAAACCCGGGGGTGGTCGCAGGCCGAGCTCGGCCGGCGCATCGGCGCGCCCCAGCAGACAATCGACAAAATCGAAAAGGGAACCATTAAGCACAGTCGGCTTTTTCCTAAACTAGCAGTAGAACTCGCCCTGCCGTTGGACAAGCTTATACCGGAGGCGGGCGCGCAAGGCTTGCAACAGCCGATCGCCTCCTCCGGGCTGGTGGGCGAGAAGAAGGACCTGCCGGTCCACGCCGCGGCGCAGGGGGGTCCGGGACAGATGATCATTTCGACCGACCCGGTTGACTGGGTATTGCGGCCCGACCCGCTTCGAAATGTCTCTGCCGGCTATGGGGTGATCATCATCGGCGAGTCGATGATCCCGGAATTCCGGCCGGGCGACATCGCCCTGATCAATCCACACCTTCCGGCGATGCGCGAGGAGACATTCATTTTCTATCGGGAAGCCGAGGGCGAGACCAAATCCACCATCAAGCATCTGCTGCGCTGGACCGACACGGCCTGGTACGTGGCCCAATGGAACCCGCCCAAGGGGCAGAAATCCGAATTCACGCTGCCGCGCAAAGAGTGGTCGAAGATCCACCGGGTCGTCGGCAGGTATGTGAGATAGGCCTGCGAGGCGCGGCGAGCGCGCCTCTCCTCCCCGGCCGACCCACCGTACCGACCTGACCTACAGTTGTATCCCCTCAAACGCCGGAGTTGCCGGATACCGCGCCCGCCGGGCTGAAACCGGCCTTGCACGGCAGCCCAAGCCGGCGGCCACCGCGCCCGATACCGCCGCCCCACGGGAGCCGGCGGGCTCGGAGGCGCAGGCCGCCAACCCCTTTATCCGGGCGCCGCCGCCCAAGATACCCCGAATCGCCGACCGCCCCCGTAGCCCAGATCAACACCCATAAAATATCCATTTCAACACTTTTAAGTGTTGCATGTAACACCTAACAGTGTAATCTCGCTCCCACAACCACGGAGCGAGCCATGAACCTCGACCGGTCCTTCTTCGCCATCCTGTGCCGCAACGCGCGCGCGGATTTCCTCGCCGAGCGCAGCCTCGCCGACACGACGTCCCGCGCCGAGACCATTGCGGACATCCTCAACGGCCAGGTCGAGGACGTGCAGCGGGTGATCGAGTTCAATCCCGTAGAAGGCACGGCGCGCGACGCCAGCGAGGATATCGCACGCGAGATCGCCGGTCTGCTCACCGAGCCGGTCGGCCGGCGCGACCTGCGCGACTTCCTCGAGGAACAGCTGGGCGTCGGGACCACGATCCCGGCCGCGGCGTGAGCCAGAGGGGTCACGCCATGCCGCGCAATTGTACGACCAAGACCGAACGCCACACCGTCTGGACGCCCGCCGAGGAGGCGATGCTGATTACCGCCTTCCAGAGCGGAATGGGGCCCGAGCGCATGGCCGACGCGCTGCGCAAGACGCCGGGCTCGATCACCTGGAAGCTCAATGCGCTCGGCCTTCTCAAGGGCAATCCGGATGCGACCGGCCCGACCTTGGACACGGTGACCCTGGAAGACTACCGGGCGCGGCAGAGCGACCTCGCCTTCAAGCGCGCGATGCTCAAGGCGATCGCAGCTGGCACCGAGAAAGCGGTCCCGTGCGTCGTTCGGGCCAGGCGAACCAAGCGTTACATTCCGTGTGTTCGCGCCCCCTCCGACAGCGGCTATCGCTCGAGCGCGGCGATTGCGGTGGAGCTTGGGTCACGCGAAACGCCGGCCTCGGAAGACGGGCAGCGCGCCAGCGCCCCCACCATCCCGGCACGCCGCCGAGCCTGAAAATCGCCGGTTCGGCGCGCTTGGATTTCATGGTTAATGACATCTTGATTACATTTTGAACCGAAATGGGCGCTGATTGTGCCGGCGGCGGAAATCCTCGCAGAACCACGTCGTCAATAAGAGTTCGCGGCGCGTTGAATTGCGTAAGTTTTAAACGTTAGACTCCCCGTGATGAGCAGATGGCGTCGCGTTGGCGGCACATGCGCAACCCGGCATTCGGAACCGTAGCGCAAGTGCCTGATGAGTTTCGAGGACATGAATCCAGTCCCGACCGGTGAAAGCGACTTTGTGCAGGCGACGTCGGTCGCGGGCCGCGCCCTGCGTTTGATGGCGCAGCACAAGGTGCCGGCGACGCCGGAGAATTTCGAAGTCTGGTTCAAATTCTCGCTCGGCACGGTGCCGGAGCTCACCAAGACGATCAACATCCTGATCGCCGCCAAGCGTGAGTTCGACGGCGCGACCAACCGCAGCCTGTTTGTGAGCTATATCGGAGCCGGGTCGGACTGGGACGCGAAACACGGCGAGATTTCCAACCCGCTGCAGACGATCCTATCGCGCGCGCAAGGCGTCCTGGCGAGGTCGGTGGCCGACGACAGCAAGCCCATCCCGGCGCTCGACGGCGTTGCCTCGCAAACCCCGGAAATTCGCGCCCCACGCACCCTTATTCAGGATCTCACCGGCGCGCTGTCGACGACCATGACCCGCGCCACGACATTGCAGGCGCATTTCAACGCGTGTTTGCAGGAGCTCGGCAACATCCGCAATCACCTCGCGGCGGCGGAACAGCGCTCCAAGACCGATGCCTTGACCGGGCTGGCCAACCGTCATGCGCTCGACGAATTCCTGCGCAATGCGCAGATCGTTGCGATGGAAAGCGGGGAACCGCTGAGCATCTTCCTGCTCGATATCGATCACTTCAAGACGTTCAACGACAAATTCGGCCATCAATTCGGAGACCAGGTGCTCCGGCTCATATCCCGGATTCTCCGCGATGGCGTGCGAGACCGGGACCTCGCGGCCCGTTACGGCGGCGAGGAGCTTGCAGGCGTTCTGCCGGGAGCGGACCTTCGTGTTTGCTCGACGGTTGCCGAACGCATCCGGCAGGCGATTGCCAAACGTCAGGTCACGCGCCGCACGACCGGCGAGGTATTGTCGAGCGTCACGGTGTCGATCGGCGTCGCGCAATTCGTGCCCGGCGAGGCCCTCACCAGCCTGTTCGAACGATGCGACCGCGCCCTGTATGCGGCTAAACATGGCGGCCGCAACCGCACCGTCACCGAATGCGATGTCGAGAGCAACGCCGCCGCCTAGCGCGCCGCTCGTTGGCTCCTTTGTTTTCACATCGTCTTTTGTACGTGCCCGCATTCCTTGCACTTGTACTCCACCCGCGTCTGGCCTTGCGGCATCGAGACGCGATTTGAGGCACCGCATTTTCCGCATTTTTCCTCGATGCGGCCGTCCACCTGCGTCACGGACACGGCTTTCCGCTCCATCGCCTCTTTGACGAGACGTTCGGTTTCGGCACGCATCTCCTGTTTCGACATTGTTTGTTTCGACATGGCCGCCTTTCAATTGATCGCTCTTTTGCGCTGTGTCCGACGGGTGCCCCGCCCGATCCGCCGGCACGAACCGCTCCCCCCGAACTGCGCCGTGAACCGCGTGCGCGGTCAACCTGTGCGAAGCACACCACGTTGTACCACTCGCTTTCATGAACCCCCGAATGGCCCGGCGGCATAGAGACAGATCGCGGCAAAAGTCCAGGAGGCATGGGAATCCTGGATACTGTTCAGCCAGCCGAAGCGATTGGGTGGCCCCGCGATCATGAGGCCTCAAACCGGTTGAAGGTTCTAGAACAAATCAAGAACATTTTAACGCGAATCATGTAGGCTCACTACCCCACCAAACGCGTGGAGTGAGAAAAATGGCTGAGAATGCAAGAGTTTACCCTGAATTGACGCGGATCGCCGACTATACGGCGGAGCTTCAAAAGGTGCGGGGGTGCGGTGACGACGACCGCATCGACCGGGCCTTCAATGCGGCCTGCAAGCAGATCTGGGGCTACACGCTGGAGGATTTCGACGACGATAGCCTGTCGGCCAAGGATCACGCTTTACTCGACCGCCTGACGTGGAAGCGCGCCTGCCGGCTCGCGACCGAGAATGGCTACGATCTGATCGATGCCGCGACCGGCGAAATGGTAGCCGAGTGGTGGGGCTTTGCGTGGATGATCCTCGCCGAGAAACGTGGGCTGCTCACGCCGGAAGGCCGTACCGCCGCGTGGAACCGATATTACGCGCGGCTACTGAAAAGGGCCAACGTGGTCGGCGTGATCCGCGGCGCAACATGAGCCTGGCGGACACTTTGCCGATCCGCGGGGGTATCGCGAGCCGGCGGTTCTCGCGCACGGCCGATGTGGTTCGACGGCAGCGCCGAACCGTGACCTAACCGCAACAGCGGGCGCGAAAATCCGTCGGATCCGGCCCGGCGCCGGCCTTCACCGTTGCCGCAAAAAGCGAATTATGGCCTCTCTGGGCCGCATCATTGCACGGTTGCGAAGCCCCGAGGTCGAAGTCCATGTTGTTCCGTCCCGTTGTGTCCTGTTCGATGTGGTCGCGTGCGATGGCGGGCATGCTCGCAGCCGGCGCCCTACTCGCCATGGCCGGAACGGTGCGTGCGCAATCCGACGACGAGCGCTTCAGCGGCGGTGGGCCGCGCGGCAGCCTTTTCAGCACCTCGCGCGGCGGCCTTTTTGGCGGCTACAGCTCCATCGCCAAGTCCATGGTCGGCTTCTCCGGCAATTACAGCCCTGGCACGATCGTCATCAACACGACCGAGCGACGGCTCTACTACGTGATGGGCAACGGCCAGGCGATCCGCTACGGCATCGGGGTGGGGCGGATCGGCTTCTCGTGGGCCGGCACGACCGCGGTGTCGGCCAAGAAGGAATGGCCGGATTGGACGCCGCCCGTGCAGATGCTGGCCCGCCGGCCCGACCTGCCGCGCCACATGAAGGGGGGAATCGACAATCCGCTCGGTGCCCGCGCGATGTATCTCGGCTCCTCGCTCTATCGCATCCACGGCTCCAACGAGCCCGAGACCATCGGCCAGGCGACATCCTCGGGCTGCTTCCGCATGCTCAATGACGACGTCGTCGACCTCTACGACCGGGTCCGCGTCGGCGCCAAGGTGGTCGTGCTGCGCTGAGGCGGGCGTCGGCGTCTTTCGTCGTTGCACCAGGGCCCGACGTGGACGCCCGCGCAACGCAGGCGCCACGAGCGAGAATCCAGCAACCGCAACAAAAAAGGGCCGGCGCAAGCACCGGCCCTTTTTCTGCTTTGCTGATGACGAACACCGCGCGTTCGCCGCACCTGTTCACCATCGGGGTCCCGCGCGTGTTTCGCAGCGGGAAAGACCCAATCGGGTCGATTACTTCTTTTCTTTCTTTTTCTTCTTCTTCTTCGCCATGGTGTGTCCTCCTCTGATAAGGCAGGTCGAGAAAATGCGGGGCCCCACGAAACGGGCGGTCCTCATCGCCCCCCTGCAACTCCTGGCCTACAGCATTTTCGCCACGTCGTAAACAGATCAGCCGTATTTCGGTGCGCTGTGCGTAACTATTGAATTAACGCCCGTCCCGATCGCTTCAGCCGTGACATCGTTCTGCAACCGTCGGAGCCCGGCTGATCATCTCCCCTTCGGGCTTCCGGCAGGCTCGCGTGACAGGCCTTTGACGGCGAGCTCGTCCAGGTAGGATTGCCAGTTGGCCCCGTAGTTGCGGCCCAGCTCGAGGAAATAATCCCAGCTGAAAATCCCGGTCGAATGCATGTCGTCGAACACCAGTCGTACCGCGTAGTTTCCGATTGGATGCACCTCGAGCACCATCACGTTTTTCTTGCCCGGCACCGTCTTGCGCTCATCGGGCGAATGCCCCTGCACCTCCGCGCTCGGGCTCTTCACCCGCAGATATTCGGCCGGCAGCTCGTAGCGCTCGCCGTTGTCGAAACTGACGATGAGGGCGGCGCGGTCGCTGCGCAGCTTGACCTCGGTCGGCCAGATCTGGCTCGGACCTGTCCGGGGCGAGCCCGGAGGCGGATTTGCGGTCATGCGCGGGCTCCATGGCGGCCGGGCCGCGGCGGCGGCGAAAATATGAGGCCTGTCATATGCTTGTCGAGGCCCATAGACTCGCCTTTGTGGCCCCGCCGCACTATATTGTAGCTTGGACGACGCCGCGAGCGCCGTTCGCCCACGGACTGAGTAACATAATGAGTGGCATGATGCCGACGTCCGAATTGGAATTCGATCGCGCCCAGCGCCCTGCCCCGCTGGTCGATCCGTTCGGCCGCGCCATCTCGTATCTGCGCGTCTCGGTGACCGACCGCTGCGATTTCCGCTGCGTCTATTGCATGTCGGAAAACATGTCCTTCCTGCCCAAGGCGGACATACTCTCCCTCGAGGAGCTCGACCGGGTGTGCTCGGCTTTCGTCGCGAAGGGGGTGCGCAAGCTGCGGCTCACCGGCGGCGAGCCCCTGGTCCGGCGGGGAATCATGACGCTGGTCGGCTCGCTGTCGCGCCATCTTGCCACCGGGGCGCTCGACGAGCTCACCCTGACCACCAACGGCTCCCAGCTTACCAAATATGCCGCCGAGCTCGCGTCCCACGGAGTCAGACGAATCAACGTGTCGCTCGACACGCTCGACCCCGACCGGTTCCGCGCCATCACGCGCTGGGGCGACCTCGATCAGGTGCTCGCCGGCATCGCGGCCGCAAAAGCGGCGGGCTTGGCCGTCAAGATCAACGCCGTCGCCCTCAAGGGCGTCAACGAGGATGAGCTCGTGCGCCTGACCGAATGGGCGCATGGCGACGGCATGGACCTCACCATCATCGAGGTCATGCCGCTCGGCGACGTCGGGGCCGGCCGGCTCGACCAGTATCTGCCGCTGTCGATGGTGCGGGCGCGCCTTGCCGAGCGCTTCACGCTCGACGAGATCGACTACAATACCGGCGGCCCGGCTCGTTATGTGCGGGTGGCGGAGACCGGCGGGCGGCTCGGCTTCATCACGCCGCTCACCCATAATTTCTGCGAATCCTGCAACCGGGTGCGCGTCACCTGCACCGGCACGCTGTTCATGTGCCTCGGCCAGGAGGACGCCGCCGACCTGCGCGCGGCCGTGCGCGCCTCGGAGGGCAACGAGCTGCTCTATGCCAGGATCGACGAAGCGATCAGCCGCAAGCCCAAGGGCCACGATTTCGTCATCGACCGCCGCCACCAGCGCCCTGCCCTCGCCCGCCACATGAGCGTGACCGGCGGCTGAGCGGCGGCCCTCGCGCCCCGCGTCTATTCCCTCTCTCGCGCATTGCATCGATACCAAGCCACGCGCCTGCCGAGCCATGTCGACGTCTCTTTTCCTCTCCCCCGCAAGTCGGGCCTGCCCGACTTGCGCATTATTGATGCCGAACTCGGGCAAGCCCGAGTTCGGATGCGGGGAGAGGGAGCAGAAGCAGCCAATCACATCGGCATCAGCACCGTGTCGACCACATGGATCACGCCGTTCGACTGCAGCACGTCGGCGATCGTGATCATCGACACGGCGCCCTTGCGGTCGGTGACCGAGAGCTTGCCCGGGCCGGCCTGCTTGACGACGAGCTCCTCGCCTTCGACCGTCTTGAGCTTCGCCATGCCGCCGCCGTTCTTGACCTCCTTCATCAGCGCGGGCGCCGTATGCCGGCCCGCTACGACGTGAAAGGTCAGGATCTTGGCGAGCGTCGCCTTGTTCTCCGGCTTGACGAGATTGTCGACCGTGCCGGCCGGCAGCTTGGCGAAAGCCTCGTTGGTCGGTGCGAACACCGTGAATGGCCCCGCGCCCTGGAGGGTATCGACGAGGCCGGCCGCCTTCACGGCGGCGACCAGCGTGGTGTGGTCCTTCGAGTTCACCGCATTCTGGATGATGTTCTTCGATGGATACATCGGAGCGCCGCCGACCTGCACGGTATTCTCCGAGGCGCCGAGCGACGCGCCGGTGGTGGCGAAGCCGAACGCAAGCGCGGTGGCGGCAGTGGCGGCCAGCAGGCCGAAACGTTTGGACATGATTCTCTCCTGAGCGGGTTGACGTGTTGAGGTCGATCGGACGAGCGCACGGCCTGCCGATCCGTCGCCAGGTGCTCCATGTCGTCGTCGCAAAGAGCTACGAGGCGTTGCCGCGGAGGTTTCGGCGCGCGGCCGCTGTCACGGTGACGTGATGATGGCCCGCTCCGTCGTGGTCGGACGAATGCGTGCGCGCGCCACGCGGACCTCTGGCTCTACGTCCAAAGTCGGGCCCACCGCGGCCCGGATCATGCTAGCCTGACGGGCCGGGTTGAAATTGTCCCGCTGAATCAGGGTTTGTTGATCGCACGCATGAGCAAGACGACGCCCGGCAACTTCTTCGAGGATTTCCGTCTCGGCCAGCTGATCCAGCACGCGACGCCGCGTACCATCACGGCGGGCGACGTCGCGCTCTACACCGCGCTGTACGGGCCGCGCTTCGCCGTGCAGTCCTCGGACGAGTTCGCGCGCGCGATCGGCTATCCGCGCGCGCCGGTCGACGATCTGCTGGTCTTCCACGTCGTGTTCGGAAAGACCGTGCCGGACGTCTCGCTCAACGCGGTGGCCAATCTGGGCTATGCGGAATGCCGGTTTCTGAAACCCGTCTATCCGGGCGACACGCTCTCGGCGAGCTCGGAGGTGATCGGCCTCAAGGAGAATTCGAACCGCAAGACCGGCATCGTCTATGTGCGCTCGCGCGGGCGCAATCAGCATCGCCAGGACGTGCTCGAATATGTGCGCTGGGTGATGGTGCGGAAGCGCGACGAGGCCGCGCCGGCGCCGGCCGAGCAGGTGCCGCAGCTCTCCGACGCGGTCGAGGCGGCGACGCTCGGCGGGGCCTGCCCGATCCTCAACACGGCGGCCTATGATTATGCGCTCGCCGGCGCGCCGCACCGCCTGCACGACTACAAGCCGGGCGAGCGCATCGATCATATCGACGGCATGACGGTCGAGGAGGCCGAGCATCAGCTGGCGACCCGGCTCTATCAGAACACCGCGCGCGTGCACTTCAATCTGTTCAGCGAGGCGCAGGGCCGCTTCGGCAAGCGGCTGATCTATGGCGGACACGCGATCTCGCTCGCCCGCGCGCTGTCGTTCAACGGACTCGCCAACGCGTTCCAGGTCGCCGCGATCAATGGCGGCCGCCACGTCGCGCCGCTGTTCGCCGGCGCGACCGTGTTCGCCTGGTCGCAGGTGCTGGCGCGCGCGGAGCTGCCCGGCCGCGAGGACGTGGGCGCGCTGCGGCTGCGCACCTTCGCGACCACGGACCGGCCCTGCGCCGATTTCCCCGGCCCGACCGGCAAGGATTACGATCCGGCGGTCATCCTCGATCTGGATTACTGGGCGCTCATCCCGCGCTGAGACGCCCCGCTCATCGCGTCTCGAACGCGGCCATCTGGTCGCGCAGCGCGCGCCCGAAGGCGGGCCGTCCCTCGCAGCGCGCCTGATAGGCCGCAAGGTTGGGCTCGGCGGCGACCAGATCGGTATGGCGCAGGATCCGCAGCACGCTCGTCATCATGAGGTCGCCGGCGGTGAATCGGTCCTCCAGGTAATCGCGATCGCCCAGCCAGGCGGCGAGCTCCGCCAGCCGGCGCTTGAGTTTTTTCTCTACGTCCGGCCGCCGGGCTTTTGCCCATTCCTTGTCGGCATTGAAGAGATCGATCTCGGCGAGCTGCACGACCGCGGGCTCGACCGAGTTGATCGCGGCGAAAACCCAGGTGACGGCGCGTCCGCGGCTGGTTTCCTCGGCGGGGAGCAGCGTCTCGCAGCGCGCCCCGATGTGGAGCACGATCGCGCCCGATTCAAAAAAAGCCAAACCATCCTCTTCGAAGGCCGGCACCTGCCCGAACGGCTGCAACGCCCGATAGTCGGCGGACGCCTGGTCGTCGCGGCCGATCAGGCGCGCTTGGTAAGGGAGACCTGCTTCCTCGAGCGCCCAGCGCACCCGCAGGTCGCGGACCAGGCCTTGCGCAAAAGGCGGAACCCATCTGAAGGCGCTGACGGAGATCATCGGCGCGGCCCCACGAGAGCGAACATCGCGTCCTGCGGATCGCGGCATTGGACGATCCAGCTTCCGCCCGGCACTTCGTGCGGCCCGTGCAGGATCCGGCCACCGCCATCTGTCACGCGCTTTGCCCCGGCATCGATGTCGTCGACGTTGAAATAGTACAACCAGGTCGGCGACGGCATGTCCTTGGTCTTGGTCATCATGCCGCCCGACGGCACGGCATCGATCGCAAACAGCTGGTAGATGCCCATCGGGCCCATATCCATGGCTTCGGCCTTGGTCCAGCCGAACAGCCCCGCGTAGAACGCGAAGGCGCTGTCGAGATTGCCGGCATGCAACTCGCGCCAGCCGACGTGACCGGGCGTGCCGGGCGCGGGTGGCTGCGGGGGAGCGTCGGAAAAGCCCCTGATGATGTTGAATTTGGCGCCGTGCAGGTCGGTCGTGACGGCGAAGCGCCCGACACCCGGAATATCCTCGGGCCCGTGATGGATCGCCCCGCCCGCCTTCTTGATCCGCGCCGCATCGGCATCGGCATCGTCGACCGCCACATAGCCGCTCCAGTTCGGTTTCGCGCCGGCCGCGCAGGCGTCCGGCGGCAACATCATCAGCCCGCCCATGTCGGACGCGCCGACCGACAGGAGCGTGTATGACCGATCGGGCAGGCCGGAATCCCGCGCCCGCCATCCGAGCACGCCGCGGTAAAAGGCCTCGGCGGCCTTAGGATCGGTCGTCAACAGCTCGTACCAGACGAAATGGCCATGCAGGCTGGACATTGCTTCGTTCTCCGTTGGGATGGATCGGTCAGTCGCTGATCGCCTGATAGGCGAGGGTGAGGAATTCCTCGTTGAGCGCATCAGGCTTTCGCGCCGGCCCCACCGGCTTGCGGCTTGCCGGCTTCGTATTCGTCATGGCGGCGGACGAAATCCATGATCGTTCCCTCGTTGCGGCCCTTGGGGGCGCGGTCGAGGATCATCAGGGTGCCGATCAGCTCCTCGGGGCCGCGCGCATAGCTGGAATAGGTGTGGAAGATGTCGCCGGCCTCGTCCTTGTAGAAGGCGCTCAGGCCCGGCAACTCGGCGGCCGCGTCCGAGGATTTGGTTTCGGTGAAATTATAGAAGACCCTCCCGTCGGCCAGCTCATTCTGCGTGAACGACACGTGATAGTCGAAGTTGAAGTCGCTGCCGAAAGCCGACACCCAGGGAAAACGCCAGCCCATGCGCGCCTTGTAGGCCGCGATCTCGGCGAGCGGCGCGCGCGACACCGCCGTGAGCGTGACATCGTGATGCTCGAGATGCGGCAGCGCGCCGTCGAGATGGTCGGCCAGGAACGAGCAGCCGGGACATCCTGCGGCCCAGCCCGGGCCCAGCATGAAATGATAGACGATCAGCTGGCTGCGGCCTGCGAACAGATCGGCCAGCGACTTCTTGCCTTTGGGCGTGTCGAAAACATAGCCTTTGTCGACCTTCACCCAGGGCAGCGCCAGGCGCTCGGCATTGAGTTTGTCGCGCAGGCGCGTCGCTTCCTTCTCGTGCGCCAGCAGCGCCCGGCGCGCCGCGAGCCATTCTTTCTGCGACACGATCTTATGGGGGATGAGCGGTTTATTGAGCATGGCGATCCTCCGCGGTGGCTTGACACAATACGTTGATATCAACATAATG
>Ga0208988_1000058_pt1 | contig 12151 bp, 7 predicted proteins | sample MedBloCARef_M1_FD_187850 | JGI IMG/M metagenome (GOLD analysis project Ga0208988, IMG submission 187850) | Forest soil microbial communities from El Dorado National Forest, California, USA - Mediterranean Blodgett CA Ref_M1 (SPAdes) (version 2) | ecosystem: Environmental > Terrestrial > Soil >... | reverse complement strand
TGCGGATGGCCGTCATTATCGAGCCAAGTTTTATCGTTAAAACCGACGGAGTCAACGACGAGCGTGTCTCCCTCCCACTTGCCAATCGAGTCCCCCATCCACGTGGAATTCAAATCCTTGGGATGCTGACGCCCATCGGTGTAAATCTCGCGCACAAAGTGATCGTACTCATACAGCATGACCACCCTGCCAGGAGTCTGCATGATCTCCATTGGCTCGCCTCGTATCAAATAAATCCGTGGCACACCGGGAGGAAAACAATTGGTAAGCGGGTCATTCGATTCCGTTAAGGTGACTGAGTTGGGTCCGACGTTGGGCTTGGCGGCCTTGAATTTTGCTTCTGCCCACGGCGTCATCGGGGGTTTCTCGTTGCTGATAGAAAATGCGAGCTCGTAAATGGTGTATTTGCGTGCCTTGTCGGGAGCGCGCCGCGATCGCCTCCATACTCCCGTCAGGTCCTTTGTCGAGGTCGCCGTCTGGGCCTTTGCGGCTCCCGGCTTCTGAGATGTTTGAGCGAGCGCAACGGACAAGGAGGCGAGCGCCACCACCGCAAGGATCGGACCCATCAAGCGATTGCGCATTTTGAAACTCCCCTTGTGGTTCCCATTCCCGACTTCGACGTAGCTTCGGATCCTGCGTACTAGTGAATGTCCAAACTAGCTTTCCCAGAGCAACTCTTTATTGGTCCGCGTAATCCTCGCCCCGCTGGACGCCGAACTCTTTGCCGTTGGCCAACACGACTTTGCTGAGACGCATCGTAGACGAACCGTTCTTCGCGCGATTGCCGACGACCGTGATCTGGTCTCCCGGTTTAAATAAAGTCTTGGTCCATCCAAGCCGGGACATGGTGACCATGCTGGCGGCCTCGGCAGACCATTTTTCGACCTTGCCGTCGGCGCCCTTTACCTCAAAAAATATTTCTGAATGCGGATTCATGAATTGGAAATCCGTTACCGTGGCCTTCAAGGTGGTCAATTTCTTCGTGTCGTACGCCGATGCGCCGTGGTGCGCGAAGATCGGAGTTGAAACCGCGAGAAGCGCAACAGCCACAGCGAACAATAAAAAGGCCCTAGTTTTCATGGAACACCTCGAATTGGCCAGAATATCCCATTGCCGTGCGCGACGTGTCAATGCCAAAATTGCGCGACAGGGAAGTCCGTTTCGCCGATGCCGAGTCGCCTGGCTGCGGGAAAGAGCTTTCACACAAGCAAGTCGACAGCCCCGCAACTCTCAAGACGATTCGATTGAGCGGAAGGGATTCCATGAACCTTCTCGCTGGACGCAAGCTCTTGGTGGCGCCGGCGTCCCGCCGGCGGTTTCTCATTCAAGTCAACTGGCGAAAAAACGCCGGCGAGACGCCGGCGCCACCCACACTCCACCAATCGTGACAGCAGTAAAATTATTTTTGCGCGATGGCCTTTTGTGATGCCGTTCGCGGACGGACGTAACCGACCTTCATATATGGTTGGGCGCCGTACCAGATTCTTCCCTGAGAATCCTCAAACATGTCCCTCGTGCCGCGCTCCCCGTAAGGGGAAGGGTACTCGGTGACCTTGCCCGTCTTGGGTTCGAGCTTTCCAATCACATCGGTATACATGGAGGCATACCAAATGTCGTCGTTATGGTCGATCCCCATCCCATACGGCGTCGGCATCGGTCCGGGCAATTTGAATTCCTTGAAAGTTTGCGTTCGGGGATCAAACCTTGTCAGATTTCCGCCAAAATAATCACCGAACCAAACCATCCCTTGCGAATCAATTTTCAGCCGCCGCGGCCTGGAATCGGAGCTTGGCGGAGTCCATTTCGTGATCTTGTTCGTTTTGACGTCCACTTTGCCGATGCTGTGATGATCCTTGGAATTGAATTCGGCGAACCAGACATTTCCATCATGATCCACAGTGATCCCATAGGTATCCGGAACTTCCGGGAAGAAAGTAAATTTCTTCGACTCGATATCGAACTTGCTCAGCGGACGGCCCGAACTCCAGATATTTCCTTGAAAATCGGCGACGGCCGTGTGCCTGCGAGGAGCACCGGTTTGCCCTCCCGTGGTGTAACGTAAATTGGGCCACGGCGCGTTGGGTTCCATTTCAGCCACCGGAGGGCCGTCATATTTCTCGCCATAGACTTCAAATTTTTCGGTGCGTGTGTCGAATCTTGCGAGCTTATTTTGCGATTCGATGGTGAGCCAGACGGAACCGTCAGGAGTGGGCAAAACTTCGTGAATGAAGGGGCGAGTCGGATCGGGCAATCGCCACGTATGAACTTCACCGGTGGCGGGATCGAGTTTCGATAGTCCGCCACCCATTTCCACCCAAATATTTCCATCTTTGTCGGGCTTCCCGGTGCCTGGACGGTCCTTGGGTTCTCCGGTCAACTGATAATCGACATAAACGATATTCAAAGCCCCGTCGGCGAAGTAATCGCGCTCCTGCTTGACCTTTTGATATTGCTGCAGTTGAGCCGGCGATCTCGGCACTTCGGAATCCGGGCCAAAAACTTTTTCCAGATAATCCGCGACCTGGTCCGCCACACCGGGCTTAATGTCAGCGACTCCTACTTGCCGCATGTGTTCGATCGCTTCCAGCCAGGCGTCGCGATCGCGTCCCTCGACCCCAATTTTGCTCATCGCATGGCAATTGAAACATTCCTGGAGCACTACGTCTTTCCCCTTGCCCTCCGGCAACAACACTCCGCCTTGATACTTTGTTAACTGACTCCACAGCACCGAGGCCTTCTGCATGGTGAGGTCAACCGTAGCCGTCTGATCTTCTTGCAGCTTGACGCTGGCGCGCTTTGCGGGGTCGCTCCTAAATCCTGTCGCCGTCGCCCAGACCTCATACGTGCCGGCAGGGAGTTTGTCCGTTGAATATTTTCCTTCGTTGTCGGACAAGACCATCATCGTCATCTTGGTCTTCACATTTTGGGCACGAATAAATGCCGCCCTGAAGGGAGCGCCATCCGGGCCCGCGATCGCTCCGGAAATGGTGCTTCCAGGAGCGGCGTAACCCAACGACGCAACCAGCAGGGTCACAAGACCGGCATACAGGATTCGTTTCATGGTGATCTCCTGGGAGATGAGTTCGTGATCGGGACTCGCTGCCATCCGATGAGCCGCATAATTTGACAACCTAATCGGCGGAAAGAATTGGCGCCGGGGAGCGCCTGAGCGAAAGTATAGCGCAAAGTGTTAAACCTGCGCCGAAATTTAGATTGTATTGATGCCCCCACCGGGCTTCGCCTCTAAATTTTCAGGAATGCGGAATGTTGCATCATCTCCGTTCCTCAGCGAACGCGTTTCTTGAATCGGCCCCCCTTTGCCATGGCGGCCTGATTGATTTGTGTCCGCTGCCAGGGTTCAGTAGGACAGGCACTCCTGCCTGTCCACGTGTGCGGTGACGAGGTCGTGCAGGACAGACAGGAGTGTCTGTCCTACTCAACAACCTAACCCAAATCGGCGCACCTTTATTTCTTGACACACACGCGTGCAGGCGGTACAGAAGAACCATCAGGCATGACCCGATGCCGGAGCAATTGAAGGTTGGAAGTGAATCCGGATTTTCTCACTCGCGGATTTGGAAAGGCCCATGCTGAGAGTCAAGATTTTGGTCGCCGCACTTGTAAGCGTTCTAGGCCTCGCGACGTGGTTTTTTCGAGGACCTGAGCTTGTGCTGGCTCAAAATGTGCCTGCCGAGGCTCCCTCCAGCCCTGCGAAGCTAACTGAGCAAGAAACGCGAGGGGAAAATTTGTTTCGGCAGCGTTGTTCGCTCTGTCATCTGCCGAGAAAACTCAAATTTGGGTCGCCTGCGGTCGTCGGACCGGATTTGACGGGATTGTTCAAGGAAGCCGGCCCAGACAAGATGAAATTGCTAAGAGGTTCCATCCTGAAAGGCAGTCCGAACATGCCGGGCTTCCAGTATGGTTTGGAACCCAAAGAAGTGGAAGATCTGATCGCGTATCTGAAAACTCTGTAGATCGTTCGTAGTTCAGACGAGGCGCACATGCTGCGAATAAAGATTCTTTCTCTCCTTGTTTTCGTCTTTCTTATGATCGGAATTTGCTTTCTAGCGCAGGATCTTCTTGCGCAGGCAGCTCCTGCCACGGCTATTTTGTCGGGGACGGTGAAGTCTTCGGAAGGAAAGTCGCTGGAGGGCGTTGGCGTGTCCGCTCGAAACGCCGGCGAGACGTTCACCACCACGGTGTACACGGATCTGAGCGGGAGATATTTCTTTCCTCCCTTGAGCAGCGGCCAGTACAAAGTTTGGGCGCAGGCAGTTGGCTTTGATACTGCCACCAGTGAGGTCGGACTTGCGGGCGCAGGCAAGAAGCAAGTGGATTTGATGCTTCCGACGCTCGCCGATTTCCACAAACAACTTTCCGGGACCGAATGGGCCGCGAGTTTGCCGGAGGACAGTCCGAATGACCGGCGAATGAAATCGGTATTCATCAATAACTGCAGCGGATGCCACCAAGTCAGCTTTCTGCTGCAAAACCGGTTTGACGCGGCCGGTTGGGGCGCCGTAATGAACTTGATGCAAACAATGTTGTCCATCGGGTACGCACCGGAAGGAAAAACTCCTGATCCCGTAATCCATGCTTACAAGGACGAGTTGGCGGAATATTTGGGGCGAGTCCGCGGCCCCGGAGATTCTCCTCTGAATTTTAAGTTGCTGCCGCGGCCCACGGGCGAAGCGGCCCAAATCGTGGTGACCGAATATGATTTGCCGCGAGCCGACATGCCGGGTGGTTGGACCATGAAGCATAACGGCACGGACTGGTCCGAGGGAACTCCGTCCAGATACGATGGGCGCGCCGCTCACGACGTCGCTGTCGACAAGGGTGGCTACGTGTGGTTCGCGGACGACGCAACGCCCGAGCGGACTCTGGGAAAGCTGGACCCTCACACGGGACGTGTTACCGATTACAAGCTGGCGGACTCCGCCGACGCGGCGGAAAGTTCGCATGCGTTAGTCTTCGATCGGCAAGGGAACATCTGGTTCGCGAATGGAACGGAAGGGGGCCCGACGAAATTTGATCCAGAAACCGGCAAGTTCGTCAGATTTCCCCGGCCCGAAGGCATTCCCTACTCAGGGGATTTCATAACGCTGGACCCGAAGGGGAATGTGTGGTCCCCGCACCGCGAGGGAGCTTTCAAGTTGGATCCCCTTACCGGAAAATATACGAATTATTCTTCGGCGCCCGGCAAGGCAAATTATGACCTCGCGGCCGACAAAGAAGGCAACGTCTGGGTTTCCCAGCCGGGCGCAAACCGCATGGCGCACGTCGACGCCAACGCAGGCAAGATCGACAACGTGCTCCTGGACCCGGTAGTTTCGAAGGATTTCGACGTCACGGATAAAGACCGCGAAATATCAGCAAATCTCAGCCTCACGCCCAATACCGCTACGCCCCTGGAAAAAGGACCGCGCCGGTCGGTGACCGATCGGGAGACGGATACCATTTGGGTGTGCGAGTTTTTCGCGGACCGGCTTTTGAAAATCGACGCGCGCACAAAGAAAGTCACCGAATATCCATTGCCGCATCGCTATAGCCAGCCGTATGGAGCTACCGTCGACAAGTATCACAGAGTGTGGATTACGATGCTGAATTCAGATAGGATCGCCCGATTTGATCCCGCAACCGAGAAGTTCACGGAATTCGAGCTGCCAACGCGCGGCACGGAGATTCGCCACATTCAAGTCGATAGCAGTACGAATCCGCCGACGGTTTGGCTGCCTTATGACAGGACAAATAAGATTGCTCGCATTCAATTCAGAGCGAGCTCGGTAGCTCCATGAGCAACTCGGTTGCACCGCTTGGAAGTGCCCTGATTTGGAATTGGAAGTTGCCGCGATAATTTTGGTCTTTAGGAGGTCGGAGCTTCAGCTCCGACATTCAGGTTTGAATCATTTGGGGCTTCAGCCCCTGAAGCTTCAGGCCCTAAAGGCCCTTCCCCGTGGCCGCAGATTGTCGGACCTAAAGGTCCGACCTCCTGAACTGCAGCTTGTATTGATCGCCACTAATCCAGCGGCTGAACGCGGACCAGGTACCCGTTATAGTCGACATACCATACGGTAACTGGTTTTGTGGAGCTGTCGATAAACGTCCTGCGATCGTACGAGAAAGGCTCCGGCATCTCATAGACGATCCATCGTCCGGTCTTGGGATCCAGTCTCACCATTTGTCGTCCGTGCAGCACACCCGCCCACACTTCGCCATTTTTGTCCGGCATCGCTTCGTAGAAATCCGTGAGCGGGCTGGGAGCCGTCGGAGGCCAATACTCATCGATGTGACCCGTCTTGGCATTTAGTTCTACAAGAGCGCCATCACCCCCGCCAAACCAGGGATTTCCGTAGGGATCAAATCCTCCTCTTTTGGCGGTCGCCATGTGAGCCCCGGTGTTTTGTTTCAGCCATTCTCCCGTTCGAAGATCCAGACGCTCTACTGTATTTCCCCAGGCGGGCAGTCCACCGCCTCCCCAGTAGTTGCCATCATTGGAGATCAGGCTGTCATAGCTGAAGCTCACCTGGAGGGGGTACCGTTGCAAAACCTTACCGGTCTCCGGATCAATCTTCCGCACGTTGTTGTCCCGGCTATCCCACACGAAACCATCAGGCGTCATTGCGAAATTACCGAAACCGGGAGCATTCACGGGAACGGCGTCCTCGATGTGCGCTTGCGTGACCTTTCCCGTCTGCGGATCAAGCTTGTTTAAATTGTGTCCCCAATTTTCGGAAAACCAAACGGTGTCGTTCTTGTCCACCTTGACCGCGTGAGTCCCGGGCATCGCGCCGGGCGTCAGCGGAATCGTGTACTCCTTCACGATTCCCGTGCGGGGATCCAATTGGCCAACGGTTTGGGTCTTGTGACTGCTAAACCACATGTTCCCCTTCGAATCGCCTTGCACATCGTGAAGAGCAAGCAATTCTTGAGGCAGTTGGTATTCCGTAATGACTACGCGCGTGGCCGCTCCACGAGGACGGGGGAATACCCGCAGCGGGCCATCCTTCGCCTCCGGACCGCGAATTCTCGCCAGCCACTTGGTGAGAATGTTGGCTTCGTCATCGGAAGTTCCGTCCTGGCGGGAAACGGAATTGTTTCCGCCTCCCGTGGAGCTGGTCCCCTTAATGCGAATCACGAGCGAAGTGCCGGAATAGTGCGTCATCCGGTCAACAATCAGGTTCCAACTTCGTTCGTCATACCGGTTTCTAAAGACCTGCTGCCAGGAATGGCAGGCAGAACAATTCTTTTGGAATATCGCTTTCTCCTCGCCGGTGCCCGGCACGTTCCACAACAACTCCGCGCCGCTCAACTGAGTTTCTATCTCGGGTGTCGCAGGCAGACCATCGCCTGGGGAAACTCTCTCCAGCACGATGTCGTCGAGCTTCGCTGTACCATCAATCTGGACGGAGTCGATGCGATAAGGGTGGAATTCCCGCGGCGTTGGGATCCGCAAGGTGTAGGCTCCCGCCTGCATCTTGGGAAACTCATAGTGGCCATCTTCATTCGTATACACTGTCGTTCGGACGCCATTCGGCGCGACCAACTGGACTCCGATCCCTTCCGGCGAGTCTCCACTTGCTACCTTCACGACTCCTTTGGCGCCGCCCGAGAGGCCGCTCTGGACGGGCCACTTCTGTGTCTCGGCGAGGTACAGGGGATTCGCCGGCGGATTTTCCCCTTCGACGCAACATTTTCCTTCCCGAATATAGGCCGCCAAATCAGCGATATCAGAATCGGACAAGGTTGTTTGGAACGCGGGCATCCCAGGACCGCCCTCTTTGATTTTTGCAATTACGTTCTGATCGGTGACCGGGTCACCCGACATCATGCTCTCATGTTGATAGAGGCTCTTCAGATACGGACCGGTCTTGGCATATTTGTTATGGCACATCCAACACTTAAAGAAATATATGTTTTCGCCGCGCGCCGCGCCGCTGTCGGCCATCAACTTGTAATGATCGAGGCGAGCCGAACGCTGTAGATCGTCCGTGTGCATGACTTTAGCCGCAGCCGTCTGAGGCTGCCGGGGCGCCGCCTGCGCCGTCCCCAAATAGCCGGCAGTTCCCACTAGAATGAACGCCGTCGCGATGGCGAGCGCCATCAGAATCGCGGCTGGTCGATATTTGCGGCTTTGTGGTTTCATAGAGTCACCTGTTCACACTTGCGAAGTGTCGAAGATAAGGTCCTCGTACTATAACGCCATCCGCGGCCTTAACAATCGAGTTGGCTGCCGCTGGCTGTCCCTCTGGCATGGCGCCACTGGATGGTATGTTGAACAATACAACGAACCAGCTCGCGAGTACAATCAATTGGTGGGCACAAATAGCCGGCCGGCTCCGCAACCCGAATTGATCCGATCTCGGCGACACTCATACGAAAGTCCATGTGCGAAGGTCCAATTGGCGCGAGCAACGGACGCGCTTGCGTGATCTTTCCCGTCTGCGGATCAAGCTTGTTCAAATTCTGCCGAGGGAAACCCCTAACATAACGCAATTTTTTTTGGCCGCATCAGCTTCCGTTTCGGCCCACCCCCCATTTTGAGACTGCCGTTGAGTTGAGTCCGGGAAGTTTGAGGATCCGGTGAATGGATTCTACAGACGAACTGGGGATTACCTCCGGATTGTCTTAAGGGGGGTACCTCTCATGCGGCATCCGGTATGCCGGACAGCAATTTGGGTACACAATCAAAGTTGGTGCTTATCCCTTGAGCTTAATTTCAAGAACCTGGCAAACAGTGGCTGCGAGATCTCAGATAACCATTCGATTCCTGAAGCTGACGCAAGCAACCACGCTCCTGGCGGCTTTGTTCATCTCTTTTTTCTTCTGTAGTGGTTGCCAATGGAATCGGGACGCACAAAAACAGAGGTATTTTCAGAGCGGCATGGATTACTTCCAGAAGGAACGTTATCCGGAAGCGATCATCCAGTTCCAGAACGCCGTCCAGATGGATAAGCGGTTCGCTAGCGCGCACTATCAGCTCGCGCAATGTTATCTGCGTCAGGCCGAATGGTTGCAAGCGCAAACGGAGCTTTTGACCACCGTTGGATTAGATCCCAGGAACTCGCAGGCACAGCTTGACCTCGGTCAATTCATGTTCCAGGGCCGGCAATTCGGGCGCGCCAAGGAGCGCGCTCAACTGCTCCTCAAGGACAACCCCACAGATGTGAAAGCGAAGATTTTGCTGGCCACCAGCGACGCCGAATTGGGCAATCTGCAGGATGCTCTCGCAGAGGCCGGACAAGCGGTTGCCACGGCACCGGATGATGCGGCCCCCTATCTGACCCTCGGTATAATCCATGAAAAGCTTGGACAGTTGGATGATGCCGAGCAGGACTTCCAGAAAGCCGTTTCTCTCGGACCTACGTCCCTCCCCTCACGCATGTCTCTAGGCGACTTCTACCGGCGACGAAGGAACTGGGCCGATGCAGAAAACCAGTACCGTGCAGCATCCGCTGCGATGCCGAAGAGCGTTGCTCCATGGACTGCGCTTACTTCCTTGTACGTCGTTTGGGGAAAGAAAGACTTCGCGGAGCAGAATCTTCAGAATGCCAAGAAAATGATGCCGGAGCAACCCGAGGGCTACAGGCTGCTGGGTGAGTTCTACCTGGCCACCGGCGATTTTGCAAAGGCGGCTGCCGAATACGCTTCGTTGTATCAGCAGCATCCCAAAGATCTCTTTGTTCGAAAACGATACATTGAACTTTTGATTCGTGACAAACAGTTGGAACCGGCAAGCAAGCTGAACGAGGCTATCCTGGCAGAGAACTCTCGGGATACAGATGCACTGGTCACCAAGGGGCAGATTCTTAACCGTCAGCAGAAGTCCGCGGAGGCCATACCCATTCTCGAGAGTGTGGCGCGCAACACCCCTGCGAACGCGTTAGGTCACCTGGAGCTGGGTGGCTCGTACGCTTCAACCGGAAAACCCGCTCTGGCGGAAAGAGAGTTTCGCGAGGCGCTGAAGCAAAATCCTTCTTTACTTGAGGCAAAAGAAGGTTTGACGCGCGTCGCCTTCCTCGAAGGCGATGTCAAACTGCTGGATCAATCCTCGAATGACTGGCTTAAGGCAGTACCTGCCTCTCCCCAAGCACACGTCTTTCGCGGGATTGCCGGCCTCCGGAAGGGCGACGCGCCCGGAGCGGAATTGGATTTTCGGGCGGCCCTTGAAGGTTCGCCGAAGAACCCAGCCGCCTATGCGGGCCTGGCTGACGTGCGCCTGCTTCAAAAGCGCCTGCCGGAGGCCGAGAAATTCTACGAGCAAGCCCTGGCGCTTGACTCTCACTCCAACGAGGCGCTCCAGGGTTTAATCGGTATATTTCTTATTCAAAAAGAGCCAGAAAAGGCAGTACGCCTCGCCCAGGCTCAAGTCGCAAAATTTCCGGATAGTGGCTCCGACCATCTTTTGCTGGCGAAAGCGCTCCTTGCCAATCAGAGAAATGCGGAAGCGCGGGTCGCACTCGAAAAGTCGATAGCACTCGACAATGGAAACTGGAGCGCAGTCTTTCTGCTAGCCCAACTTCAGGGTATGGCGGGTGAATACGCCGCCGCGGCAGCCAACTACGAGCAGATCATCCAGCAGAAACCTCATGATGTAGAGGCATACCTCGCCCTTGGACTTTTGCACGAAAAACACGGTGACTGGCAAAAGGCTGAACAGATTTATCGCAAGGCACATGAGGCGGAACCTGATCAACCAGCGATCGCCAACAATCTCAGCTACCTGCTTCTCGAGCATGGCGGCGATTTGGGTTACGCGGTTTCACTGGCGCAGACTGCGCGGAAAGGCATGCCGGATTCGCCCAGCGCCGCGGACACCCTCGGTTGCGCCTTCTACAAGATGGGTGTATTCGATTCGGCCGTGACTCTGCTCCAGGAGGCGACCAAGAAGGCTCCTACGAATCCGACCTACTTTTATCACCTTGGCCTAGCCTCCCAAAAAACGAACAAATTCGAACTTGCTAAGGCGAGTTTTCGACGCGTCCTTCAGCTGGACCCGAAATCTCCTCACGCAGAGGAAATTCGACTAGCGCTTGCCGAGCTTGACGAGGCCAAATGATCTCGCCCGCCATGCGTAGCGATTTCCGAGGTGTGCCGGTGGCGAGCGAGGAAACGCTGACATGCGAAAGCGATTTCGCCCGCACGTCTGGTGAGCCTAAATAATGTTCTTATCGCTTATTGATCGAAATTCACAAAGCAAGTACATGACACCGTAGGAGCCCCGCCCGGGATTGCTGCCGACAGGTATATCAAATTGGCTCGGCGAAAAAGAAAGCCCACCGGAACTCCTCGCACGGCGCGTCGTTCAAATTCGATGCGTTATGCTGCTAGGCGATCGCTTCTTGAGTGCCAAACCCAACAGAGCGAGCATTCCAGTGCCAAGTAGCATCAGACTGGAGGGCTCGGGGACGGGCGTGATCGTAAGTGTTGCCGGGATACCATTCCCATCAGTGCTACTAAAATAATCTGGCAGGGAGAAAGTGCCCGTCAAGAATGTAGGAGCGTCCTCGGTACCAGAATAGATCTGGGATCCAAGAGAGAGTACACCTTGAAATGTATCAAACAATAAGAATCCGCCCCCGACAGGGAGCGAAAGGAAGGTAAGACTGGCTGGGTTTTGTGGAATGTCGTTTTCAGAATAGCCAACATCTGGAATGGCAAAAGCAAGACCGGGCAAGTAGTTGTCCGCCGATATGATTGGTGAAGACGGCAGTTGCCAGGTAAATGTGTTGCCCCCTTCTTGATAGGTAAAATTATCGATTGTATCGGCCTGAGCTTGGGTCGCCGAGAATAGGGCGAAAACGGCCAACACGAAACAACTGGTAATCAGATAGCGTCGCATATTTCTTCTCCTCTTGAATTCTTGCATAAAGCACAAAACGCTCGAGACATGGCGAAAAATCCTCGCTTTGGATAGACTAGAAACGCGAGAACATTCAATGTATGGCATTTTCAGGGCCAAAGTTGACCGAGGTTGGGTCTTTCTAACACCAACAAACTTCACCTTTTGGCAGGGAACGCACGGGACAGATCGGACAATCAAGGAAGAACTGTGCCAATAGTGGGAAGAATGCTGGTGATGGGTCCGGGAACAAGGCATGACCTTCTCTGGGGGGCGCCCAGCCCTTGCTGGTCCTGAAAGAACTGTAAT
>Ga0208988_1000057_pt1 | contig 12216 bp, 5 predicted proteins | sample MedBloCARef_M1_FD_187850 | JGI IMG/M metagenome (GOLD analysis project Ga0208988, IMG submission 187850) | Forest soil microbial communities from El Dorado National Forest, California, USA - Mediterranean Blodgett CA Ref_M1 (SPAdes) (version 2) | ecosystem: Environmental > Terrestrial > Soil >... | reverse complement strand
CTCGAAGTAGCCAAGGCGCAGGCGCAGATCAAGCAACAGCTCAATCGCTCGCAATCCTCCTCCGACCTAGAACCGGCCGACTTGACCGAGACTGCACTTCCCTACACTTTCGACGAATTAGTGTCGGCTGCACAGGCCCAAAACCCAACGATCGCGGGCGCTCAGAAGCTGGTTGAGAAAGCGAATTTGCAAATCGATCTTGCACGCAAGGATTTCTATCCGGATTTTAATCTGCAATACATGTGGCAGCGCACGGACCCCGCGCAATTCCGCGCCTACTACATGCTCAGCTTCAGTGTTCGCGTTCCTATCTATCGCAGCCGCAAACAGCGTCCGGAATTGAACCAGGCGGAGGCAGACCTGAACCGGTCTCGCGCTGAGGTTGCAGTCCAGACGCAACAAGTCTCCTTTGAACTTCGGACTGAATTTGAAACTGCACAGAAGACCGCCGAGCTGCTGAAGATTTACCGCGAAGGGCTGCTTCCTCAGGCACGCGCTGAATTCGAAGCGGGCGTGGCTGCCTACCAAAACAATCGCCAGGATTTTCAGGCACTGCTGACTTCGTTTCTCGATGTGTTGCACCTGGACGAAGAATACTGGCAGAGCGCCGCGGAACGCGAGACGGCGCTGGCACGGCTCGAAGAACTTACGGGATTGTCATTGCACGATGAAGGGGCAAAGAGATGAGAACTTATCGAACAGGTTTCTTGCTGGCATTGATTGGCAACCTCGTGTTGGTGGCGGTTCTGGCGGGACTATGGTGGCACTACCGCGTGGGCGAACCGGTGATACGGGCGGAAACTCCATCGGCGAATGCCACGGCGCAAGTCACAACAGAACAATCAGCGGGCGCGCCGCCCGCATCGGCGGAGACTTCCTTAGTGCCGGTGCAAATCTCCGCGCAGAGATTGCAGAGCATCGGAGTGAAGACCGGCGAGGTTGAGCGGAAACAGGTCCAAGACGAGATTCGCACAACGGGGACCGTGGCCGTGGATGAAACCAAGCTGGCCTACGTGCAAGTGCGGTTCTCCGGGTTTATCGAGAAAGTTTTCGTTGACGCAACGTACCAATACATCCGTAAAGGGCAGCCTCTATTCACGGTTTACAGCCCAGACATCGTGGCCACGGAACGGGAGTACCTGGTGGCCAAGCAGAATCAGAAAATGATGGAACAGAGTACGGTGCCAGGTGTCGCGTCCAGCGCGGCATCGCTGCTCGGCGCGGCGACCGAGCGGCTGAAACAGTGGGGCGTTCCGCAACAAGAAATCGAGAGACTGGAGTCCACCGGGCAAGTGCAACAGGAACTCGAAGTGGATTCGCCGGTCTCCGGATACATCACGGAGCGCAACGCGCTGCCCAGCGTTGCGGTTCAGCCGGAAATGCGTCTTTTTTCCGTCGCCGATCTTTCCAGCATCTGGGTGCAGGCCCAGGTTTTTCAGAACGACCTGGGACGAATCAAAATCGGTGACGCCGCAGCGCTGACGGTGAGCACTTTCCCCGGCCGGACCTTTCGCGGCCGAGTGGACTTCATCTATCCGCAGTTGGACCCGGAAACGCGAACGGCCAAGGTGCGGGTGGTCTTTTCCAACGTAGATCTCCAGCTCAAACCCGGCATGTTCGCGAACGTAGCATTGAACGTGCCGTTGGGACGCCAACTTGTGATTCCCGCGAGCGGTGTTTTGCAATCCGGCAACCGCCAAATTGCGTTTGTGGAGCGAAGCGACGGGTACCTCGAACCTCGCGAGGTGGAGCTGGGCCCACGTGTGGGAGACGATTTCATCGTACTGAAAGGGTTGAAGGCGGGAGAGCGCATCGTTACGTCCGCAAACTTTCTTGTGGATTCGGAGAGCCAGCTTCGCGCCGCACTCGGATCATTCGTGCCGCCTCCACCGGGAGCCGGAGCGGCATCGGTGATGAATGCTCCTCAGGCGAGCGCCGAACTGACTTCCGAACCAAGTCCGCCCCACAAGGGCAGCAACGTCTTCCGCGTAAAACTCACGGACTCGAGCGGCGCGCCTATTTCCGGAGCGGAAGTCTCGGTGACTTTCCTTATGCCGGCAATGCCACAGATGGGAATGGCGGCGATGCGGACTCCTGTTGCTCTAGGCGACAAAGGCAAGGGTGTCTACGAAGGTTCCGGCGAGCTTGGAAGCGGTGGGACGTGGCAGACCACAATCCTGGCGAAGAAAAATGGGCAAGCGATTGCGAGCAAGCAACTGAGCGTGAACGCGACAGGAGGAATGTAACGTGATCGCTCGGTGGATAGATTGGTGCGCGCGAAATCGATTTCTCGTTTTCACGGGCACACTTTTGCTGGTGCTCGCGGGAATCTGGTCTCTGCGGAGAATCCCCCTCGATGCGCTGCCGGATATTTCCGACGTCGAGGTCATTGTTCATACTCCCTGGATGGGTGAACCGCCCAGCATCATCGAAGATCAGGTTACTTATCCCATCGTCACTAAACTGCTCGCGGCTCCGCACGTCAAAGCCGTAAGAGCGCAGACGATGTTCGGCGATTCCTACGTCTTCGTCGTGTTTGAGGATGGGACGGATCTTTATTGGGCAAGGTCGCGCGTCCTCGAGTACATGCAACAAATCCAGGGGCGGCTACCGGAAGCGGTTCACCCTGCGATCGGGCCGGACGCAACAGGGGCCGGATGGATCTACGAGTATGTCCTTGTCGACTATAGTCATCGACGCAGCCTGGCCGACCTGCGCAGTCTCCAAGACTGGTATCTGCGCTACCAACTCGAAACCGTTCCCGGCGTGGCGGAAGTGGCCACGATTGGCGGATTCGTCCGGCAGTATCAAGTGAATCTCGACCCCGACAAACTTCGCGCGTACGGAATTCCACTTTCGACGGTTATTGAAAAAGTGCGCGCCAGCACGAATGAGGTCGGCGGGCGCTTGCTCGAACTCGGCGGCGCAGAATACATGATTCGCGGGCTCGGCTATCTGCATTCGCTGAGCGATCTGGAGACCGTGCCGGTTACAACAAAGAATGGCACGGCCGTGCTGATCCGGGATTTGGGGATCGTCACCTTCGGACCGGATATCCGGGAGGGAGTTGCGGAGTGGCAGGGACAAGGGGAAACCGTTGGCGGAATTGTCGTTATGCGCGACGGGATGAACGCTTTGACCGTGATCAATGGCATCAAAGACAAACTGAAGGAAATCAAGCCTTCCCTGCCGGCGGGCGTCGAGGTGGTCGCTGGATATGACCGCTCCGGGTTGATTCACGCATCGATCGAAACGCTGCAACGCGATCTGCTCGAAGAGGCGATCATCGTCAGCATCGTTATCGTTGTTTTTCTATTCCACTTCCGATCCGCGCTGATTCCGATTCTAACGCTGCCGATCGCCGTGATCGCAGCCTTCATACCGATGTACTTCCTCCATGTCAGCTCGAACATCATGTCGCTCGGAGGGTTGGCGCTCGCGATAGGCGTGCTCGTGGATGCGGCGATCGTCATGGTTGAAAACGGGTACCGGCAACTTTCGGAACACCAATCGAAGGAACCGGCTCCCCTCTCCGAGGCACAAAGACAAAGAATCCTGCTCGATTCGGCCAAACAGGTTGGCCCCGCTATTTTCTTCTCACTGGTGATTATCGTTGTTTCGTTTCTACCGGTCTTTTTGCTGGAAGCGCAGGAAGGGCGAATGTTTCGGCCGTTGGCTTGGACGAAAACGCTGGCCGTTGGTTTCTCCTCGGTGCTGGCGATTACTCTGGTCCCGGTTCTGATGCTCCTTTTCATCCGGGGACGGCTCCGCCCCGAAGCCCGCAATCCCCTTTCCCGCCTGACGCAGGCACTCTACCTTCCGGTTCTGCGTCTGTGCCTGCGCTTTCGGAAGACGACACTCGTTCTCAACCTAGTATTTCTCGTTCTTACTTTGCCCCTCGCTTTGAAGATTGGCAGTCAATTTATGCCGCCGCTCTTTGAGGGCTCCGCTCTCTATATGCCGTCTGCTTTGCCTGGAATTTCCATCGGGCAGGCGTCGCAGTTGCTGCAGGAGCAAGACAGGATCATTCGCACGTTTCCGGAAGTCGAGACAGTGTTCGGAACGATCGGACGTTCCGACAGCGCCACCGACAACGCTCCGCTGGACATGTACGACACGACCGTCATGCTCAAGCCGCGAAGCGCGTGGCGGCCAGGAATGACTTACGACAAACTCATTCAGGAAATGGACTCGAAGCTTCAGTTCCCAGGGTTGTCGAACACCTGGACGATGCCCGTTGAAAATCGCCTGGACATGGAGCTGACGGGCATCAAGACGCCCCTCGGCATGAAAATTCAGGGGCCGAGCCTGGAGGGCATCCAACAAGTTGCCGCGCAATTGCAGCAGGTTCTGACCAGCCTTCCGAACGTGAGATCTATCTTCGCGGAAAGGGTTTCGCAGGGCTTTTACATCAATATTGAAGTCAATCGGGCGGAGGCAGCTCGTTATGGGCTTACCGTCGCGGACGTGCAGCAGACCGTCACTTCGGGAATCGGCGGCGAAACGGTGACCGAAAATATCGAAGGCCGTGAGCGGTACCCGGTCAACGTCCGCTACAACCGCGACTTTCGAGACAATGTCGAGGAACTTAGACGAGTCCTGATCGCTACCCCGGCCGGCGCGCAAATTCCCATCAGCGAAGTGGCGAAGATTTCGTTCTCGCGCGGGCCCTCCATGATCCGTGACGAGGATGGAGCCCTCACCGGCTATGTGTATATCGATCTGAATACGAAGGACTATGGCGGCTTCGTCGCCAGCGCAAACAATTTGTTCCATCAGAAACTCGCGCTTGCGCCCGGCTACACTTACAAATGGTCCGGCGAATACGAATTTGAGTTGCGCGCGAAAGAGCGGCTGCAGCTGATCCTTCCGGTGGTTTTCTGCGTCATTTTCCTGTTGTTGTACATGGTGTTTCACTCCGTTGCCGAGGCCGCCGTCCTCATTTTTCCCACGATCTACGCGCTGACAGGAGGACTGATTCTCCAAAAGATTCTCGGGTACAACTTCAGCGTTGCCGTTTGGGTGGGCTACATCGCGCTGTTTGGCATTGCCGTTGAAACAGGCGTGGTCATGGTCGTTTATTTGCATGAAGCATTGGATCATCGGCTGGCAAGCGGAGTTCCATTGCGCCATGAAGACATCGAGACCGCTGTAATCGAAGGCGCGGTCCAGCGCCTGCGCCCGAAACTCATGACCGTGAGTGTCGTATTGGCCAGTCTGATCCCCATTTTGTGGGAGACAGGCGTCGGTTCAGACGTGATGAAACCAATTGCCGCGCCTCTGGTCGGCGGCATGATCACTTCCACGATTCACGTACTGATTCTGGTGCCCGTGTTTTTTGCGTTGATGAAGGAACGATCTTTGCGGAAGGGGACACTGCAATCATCCAAAGCAGGGTAAGTAAGTGACGACGAGGCGATTCAGACGAGGGGCGCGCCCTTAACGGAAGCAGAAGATGGCGGCAATTCGCCAGTGACAGGATGCGCCGGTTTCCGTTTGGCAAACATAAGCTGGAGCCGGTCCATGTAGAGGTAGATGACGGGAGTGGTGTACAGCGTGAGGACCTGGCTCACCATCAAGCCGCCGACAATGCTGATTCCAAGCGGGCGGCGCAATTCCGCTCCCGTCCCGGGTGCCAGGGCCAGCGGCAAGCCTCCGAGTAACGCGGACATCGACGTCATCATGATCGGGCGGAAACGCAACAAGCACGCCTGATAGATCGATTCCTCAGGCGTTTTCCCGGATCGCTCCGCCATGAGCGCGAAGTCAATCATCATGATTGCGTTTTTTATGACGATTCCGATCAAAAGAATGATTCCAATCAGGGCGATGACGGTCAGCTCGGTATGAAACACCGACAAAGCCAGAAGTGCTCCCACTCCCGCCGATGGCAGCGTCGAGAGAATCGTTACGGGATGAATGTAACTCTCGTAAAGAATGCCGAGCACGATGTAAACCGTGATCAGCGCCGCCAGAATCAGCCACGGTTGGCTCGCCAAGGAGGACTGAAACGCCTGGGCAGTTCCCTGAAAGGTCGGACGAATATCCGAGGGAAGGCCAAGTTGCAGAACCGCCGCTTCGATTTCCTTCACCGCGTCACCCAGGGCTACGCCCTCCCCCAGGTTGAACGAAATCGTCACGGCCGGAAATTGTCCTTGATGGGTCACTGCGAGGGAGGTGGTCTTCGTCTCAAAATGCGTGAATGCGCTGAGCGGCACCTGCGTTCCCTTCGACGACCGCACATATAGTCTCTGGATCGCATCGGTGCTGTCCCGGAAGGCCGCATCCACTTCCATCACGACATGGTACTGGTTCAACTGGGTATAAATCGTTGAGACTTGCCGCTGACCGAACGCGTCGTATAGAGTGTTGTCGATCACCTGCGGCGAAATTCCCAGCCTGGATGCGGTATCCCGGTCGATGACAAGAGCTGCCTGGAGACCCCGCGTCTGCTGGTCCGTGGCCAAATCGCGCAACGCCGGCAATTGCCGGAGCCTGGCCAGGACGCGCGGCGCCCATTCGTCGAGGTCCTTCAAATTTTCGCTTTCCAGTGTAAATTGATACTGCGAACTGGTAAACCGGCCGCCCACGTTAATGTCCTGATTCGCTCGAAGGAACAAGGTGGCCCCGGGGATCACAGCGAGCTTCCGCCGCAGGCGCGCAATCACCTGGTCCACCGGAATTTTTCGCACGCTGATCGGCTTCAAGTCGATCTGCATGCGACCCGTATTTTCCGCGCCGCCGCCCGTATTGCTGGACATGCTGGCGACCGCGGGGTCACTCAACACGATTTCGTTGTATTGCCTCAATTTGCCCTGCATGGCCTGGAATGAAAGATCCTGGGCGCCCTGGATGTTCCCGCTCATGCGCCCCGTATCTTGCTGCGGGAAAAATCCCTTTGGAACGGCGATATATAAGTAGACGCTCAAGCAAATCGTGGCGCCCGTCACCGCGAGCATTAGAACCTGGTGACGGAGGACCCAGCGCAAGCCGATCGCGTAAGTCCCCAGACTCCGTTGAAACACGCGTTCGGTTGCCCGGTACAGCTTCCCGTGTTTTTTGTCCTTCTCCGATTTCAGGAATCTGGCGCACATCATCGGCGTAGTCGTGAGGGAAACACACAGAGAAACGGCAATGGCCACGCTCAGCGTGACGGCGAACTCCCTGAAGAGCCTGCCGACGATGCCTCCCATCAGAAGGATGGGAATAAACACGGCCATCAGCGAAACGCTCATGGACAAAACGGTGAAGCCAATTTCGCGGGAACCTTTCAGGGCCGCCTGCATCGGAGAATCCCCTGCTTCGAGGTAGCGGGTGATGTTTTCGATGACGACGATGGCGTCGTCCACGACGAAACCCGTGCAGATCGCCAGAGCCATAAGAGAGAGATTGTCGATGCTGTAGTGCAACAGGTACATCACGCCGAATGTGCCGACGATGGACAACGGCACTGAAATGCTCGGGATCACCGTCGCCCAGGCGTTGCGCAAAAACATGAAAATGACCATCACCACCAGCGCGACGGTCAACATCAAAGTGAATTCAATGTCGTGGACCGAGGCGCGGATCGTGATCGTGCGATCGGAAGTGATATCGAGGGTGGCGGCGGGAGGGATCGTCAAGCGCAACTCCGGAAGAACCGCCTTAATGTTGTCGACCGTCTTGATGATGTTGGCGCCGGGCTGCCGGCTGATCGATATGTTGACGGAGGGCTTGCCGTTGGCGTAGCCCGAATTGCGGATATCTTCGATTCCCTCGGTCACTTTCGCGATGTCACTTAACCGTACGGGCGCCCCGTTTCGATAGGCAACGATCAGAGGCACATATTGTTCGGCCTTGAGCAATTGGTCGGTCGCAAACAAGACCCACCGATTGCCTTGGTCCTCCAAATTCCCTTTGGGAGTATTCGCATTTGACGTCCGAAGTGCGGCTCGCACTTCCTCCAAACCGATCCCGTAGTGCGCGAGCGCATTGGGATTCAAATCCACGCGAACCGCCGGCTTTGCGCCTCCACTGATGCCGACCTGGCCTACGCCGTCCACTTGGGATAATTTCTGACCGAGTATGGAATCGCACAAGTCGTAGAGATGACTTCTTGGAATCGTGTCCGAGAAAATAGCCAGGTCCATGATGTCAGGGTCGGAGGGATTGATCCTGCGGTAGTTCGGCAGGCTGGGCAGCCCTGCGGGCAACTGCCCCGCTGCGGCGTTGATCGCAGCCTGCACGTCGCGGGAAGCTGCGTTGATGTCTCGATCCAAGTCGAATTGAAGGGTGACATAAGAGGATCCAAGCTGGCTGGTGGACGTCATTTCCGTGATGCCGGCAATGCGGCCGAATTGGCGCTCGAGCGGCGTTGCGACTGAGGACGCCATGGTTTCCGGACTGGCCCCCGGCAAACCTGCACGGACGAAGATCGTGGGGAAGTCCACCCTTGGAAGAGCTGCCACCGGAAGGAAGTAAAACGCAACTCCTCCTGCCATGAGGATGGCGAGGCTCAACAGCGCGGTCGCTACAGGTCGGCGGATGAATGGGGCTGAAATGTGCATCGTCGGTAATCCAGCTTCCACCTAAACTTACTATCTGCTCTCTCTTAGAGGGGCTAAAGACACGTCTTGGTTTCAAGAAATCGAATGGACTGTTTGTTCTGGCGGGCTACCCTTCGGAAGTCAGGGTAAACAAGTAGCGCCCGCACGCCCAGGACGGCCAACCTGGAGCTCATTCTTGATTGGCTCACCGATCCGCAATCAATTGACGCGAGGGTGGCCTTGCGGCGTTGAGTTGCTCCCGGCATCTGGAGAGGCCGGAGGCGGCATACCCATTCCGGGGCGTGGATTTTGCCCCATTTTGGGCTGGCTGCCCACAACGTTCCACTCGGCGCCTTGCCGGTCCAGTGTGTATTCGACTTGCATGGTGGCGGTGCCTTGTTTGGCGCGGAACTCCACCTGCGCCGTGGCGTGGTCTCCGTTGATGGAAACTTGTTTCACTTCCCGTTCCATCGCTGACATATTCATGCCGGTGAGTCCGCTTAGATGCTTGTCAATACCCGCGCGTATGGCGTCTTGATCGCTCACTTGTGTCTTGCATCCAGTGGCGAAGGCGAAAAGGAAAATCATGGTGCAGGTCGAAATCCGTCGGTTCATGTGAATGTCCTCACGTTCTAGGGCTGATGGTATTCTCCCATGATTTCGGCACGGATGCGGTTCAAAAATAATGGGCACGGGAAACGGTAACGTCTAATCCGCATTTCTCACATAAACTCTGCGGAAGTTTCCCGCCGGGTTTACCTCGACCAGGGACGGCGCAGGTCCGGCGCGATCCCGTAGCACAGGCTTCAGCCTGTGAAGCATCGATGAGCCGCCACCCAAACCACACAGGCTGAAGCCTGTGCTACTCAAGGCGTCCACACACCGCAACGCGATTCGACGCAGCAACCTGACATCGCAGAACAGATTTGTCACGCACTTGTGAGATATCGGGGTTAGTCGCGGCGGTCTGAGGCGGTTGCTGTTGCGGTGAGGTACTCGACCAGTTCGAACACTTTGGGGCTGGTGCATACTTCGTAGTAGGCGTGAGCGGCTGCGGAGCCGATTTTGCCGTCAGGCAGCAATTGGCGCACGTAACCGCGGCGGATCAGGATAGGCTCGAGGCCTTCGCCGACCGGCGTTTCCCCGGCGTAAAATGTGACGCGCTCCTTGCCCCAGGGCATCACGCAATCGGCTTCCACCATCGTCAACGCGATTTCTTCTTCCAGTTTCAGAAAACCTTCCTCGTTCAGTTCCACGCCGTTCAGATTGAAGCGAATCAGGAATTCGTCCGCTTCATCTTCCGCCGCGCCTTCCATCATGGTCTGGAACAGGAAGAGGCGGAACATCGAAGGGTTCTGCGCCAGCAGGCGTTTTGCGGCTTTCGAACAACTGGAGAGCCTGTCGGACAAGTTCAATGCCCGGGAGATCATGATGCGCGAGTCGGTATCCATCCAATAGGTCGGCGCGGAACCCTGGTAGGCGATGCCGATTCCCAGTTCGAGGCGCGGCAGGTCGCTGGACTCGGGCCGGTCGTTGTAGGCGAGCGAAACGGCTAGAATCTGCCGGGCGAGCGCGCAGGCCTTGGAGACGGCGCGTTGCTGCGCGCGGTTCGATTCGGTTTCAAAAATCGCCAGCACCAGCGCATCGCCCTCGATAAACACTTTGGCCGCGCCGTAACGGTCGAGGATGCGCTTCACCGGCTCATAAAAATTCAGGCTGAACAGCGACGCAGGATTGAGTCCGCGCTCCAGCAATTCGTGAGTAATCTTCGTCGAGCCCCGCACATCGGCCTTGATGATCGTGTGGGAGAGAACCCGGTCCTCCGCAGGCCGCGCTTCTTCCGGCAAAATGAATTCATACAAGCTGTTGTTCAGGCCCGAGAGTTCGCGCGTGCGCTCGTTGCGCACCAGGTTCACGCGTTCCATCGCGGCCGTCAGCCGTTCGTAATTGCGCATGTCGCGGCGCAAGCGCATGAAGTCCTCCGCGAAGCGAAGGGCGACAGTACGGACTTCCTCCCGAGGCGTGCGGCGGATCTTTTTCGCTAACTCGTCGATGCGCTGCGTCGAAAACTGCCGCGCGGGAAACTGCTTCAGAATGTCCTCGACGCGCTTGAATTCCTCGCGCGAGACGATCGCCTTTTTCAACTGCTGCAAGTGGATCGGCGGACAGAAGTCGTGACAGATGTTCCGCAACTGGTAGCTGGCCAGAACGTGAATGAGCAAATCGCGCTGTTCGAGCCTCGCGATCCATTCCTCCAGCAAACGCGTGCGCGTTTCCGCCGCGCTGCCGCGCTCTTCTCCCGGAGCGCTGGCATCGAACAGGCGCCGCGCGTTCTCAGGCTCATTGAGGTAGTCGCCCAGACGATTCTGATACTGCTCGGAAAGAAAGTCCGCCTGGCCCCGCGCTGCTTCGAGGCGCGGGCCGGTGGCCTCGAGTTTGTGCCTTAAATGGCGAAGCCTTTTTTCCACGTCAGTAATCGCCGCGCGAAGGGTTGCGGGATCGGAGCCGAGCCCTACGCGAGCCATCAGGCCGTCCGTGCGCTCCAGACGGCGCGCCAGTGTGGCGTGCTCCTCGTCGAGGCGCGCGATTTCCGCGCGGCTTGCCATCGTATAGTCCACCAATTCCTGATGCGCCCGCCACGCATCGCTCAGTTCGCCTCCCTGGTCTCCGGCCAGGACCGATTCCCTCATGAAATCGAGCAGCAGGGCGTCAAAAGTTTCAAAGCGGTCCTGGTCGCGCAAGTAATTTCCCAGCAAGACGTATTGCTCGAGGAAGAGGACGTCGTCCTTGCCGCCCTCAACAAAGGCCAGCCGGTTGGTCAAAATTTCATAGGCGGCGGCCATTTCTTCGCCGAACAAAGCTTTCCGCGACCTCGCCAGGCCGTTTTCTTCAATCTCAATTATTACTTGAAAGACGTGCTGTCCTGTCTGGCGGAAGACATTCCGCCGGTCCGCTTGGAGTTCAGCCAGCCGCGCTTTCATCACGTGCGCCTGCTCGGTGTGGTCAAAATGCGCGCCGCGATTGCGGATCCATTCCTTCGCTTCCAGCAAGAGATTTGCGAATTGCGCGCTGATCTCCTGGGTAAGGAATTTCAAGATCGCCACACGCATCAGAAGATCAATTTCAATGTTTTGCCCGTATTTGGCGCGCTGCAGTCCCGCATGCAGCAGGTCCGAGAGATGGCGCTTCCATGCGCCAGCCTCCGGCGGGCGCGCCGCCTTGCGGTCTGGCGGCTTGCGGTCGGATTTTGAAAGGAAAACGAGATTGGCGTTTTGGCGGATGAATTCCAGAAGGTACGCGCCCGTCAGCTCGACGAACTTGGGGCTAAGAAAAACATCGTGGTGGATATTGTCCACGCCCACAGTCAGCGTGCCTAGAGATAGCTCCGCCAGATAGGTCTTCAGGTTGATCCGCGCGGGGCTACCCGCGGAGAGCATGGATGAGCGCTCGGGCATATCGGGGTCGAGAGAGACTCCAACCCAGAGTAACAAGGCAGCAGAGAGCGAACAAGACGCCGAACCTTACCCGTTAACAGTAGGCCGAGCACTTTCTCGTATAAGGTTTTGACCGTCAGGGTGCCGTCGATACTTTCTGCGTCCACCATACCAGATCGTCGTTGGAACGCCCATTTGTGTATTGTCAAGTGTTAAGCAACAGGCTACAATCTGCCAGGTGAAGATACGGAGCTTTG
>Ga0208988_1000056_pt1 | contig 12254 bp, 12 predicted proteins | sample MedBloCARef_M1_FD_187850 | JGI IMG/M metagenome (GOLD analysis project Ga0208988, IMG submission 187850) | Forest soil microbial communities from El Dorado National Forest, California, USA - Mediterranean Blodgett CA Ref_M1 (SPAdes) (version 2) | ecosystem: Environmental > Terrestrial > Soil >... | reverse complement strand
GGCCCGAACCGCAGCGAATCCAGCACGGCAATCGGCCGCGCGCCCATCGTGAAGATGTCGCGCAGAATCCCGCCCACGCCGGTCGCCGCGCCCTGGAACGGCTCGACGTAACTCGGATGATTGTGCGATTCCATTTTGAATGCCGCGGCCAAACCGTCGCCGATATCGACGACACCCGCGTTTTCACCAGGTCCCTGCAACACCTGAGGGCCGCGAGTCGGCAAGCGGCGCAGATGCACCTTGCTCGATTTGTAGGAACAGTGCTCACTCCACATCACGCTGAAGATGCCCAGCTCGGTGAAGTTCGGTTCGCGCCCAAGAATTTTCTGGATGCGCGCGTACTCTTCGGCGGTGAGGCCGTGTTCAGCCGCGAGTTCCGGTGTGACTTTGATTTCGGTGTCCAGCATCTTCCAGTCTGCAAGGCTTTCTGGTAGCGCCGGCGTCCCGCCGGCTGTTCTTTGGGACACAAATATGGAGCAAAAATGCCAGCGAGACGCCGGTGGTACGAAACAACGATGCCTCGAAACACTCGGCACGCTCACCCGATTTGCAGCAAGACTAAAAGTTGCGCGCTTATGCCGAAACCGTCGACTGCCGCGTGAATGATTGAATCAGCGAACGGAATATCACCAGACCGTTGGTCGAGCCGAGCGCCGCTTCGACCGCGCGCTCCGGATGTGGCATCAGGCCCATCACGTTGCGTTCCCGGTTCGAGACGCCCGCGATGTTCGCAAGCGAACCGTTCGGATTCGCGGACGCATCTTCGCGCCCCTCGGGTGTCGTATAACGGAACACGATCTGGCGGTTGCGCTTGAGTTCGGCTAGCGTCGCCTCGTCACAGAAATAATTTCCTTCGGCATGTGCAATCGGCATTTTCAGCACCTGCCCGGATTTGGCCTCGACAGTGAACGGCGTGTCCGTAGTCTCGATTCGAATGTGCACTTGCCGGCAGACAAAGCGCAGACCCGCATTGCGCGTAAGCACGCCCGGCAGCAAACCCGCTTCGCAAAGAATCTGAAAGCCGTTGCAGATGCCGAGGACAAGTCCGCCGGCGCGCGCGAATTTCTCGATCCCACGCATCACGGGAGAAAACCGCGCAATCGCGCCCGTGCGCAGGTAATCGCCATAAGCAAACCCGCCGGGCAAAACGATGGCGTCAAAACCAGCGACTTGTTCGGATTGATGCCACAGGAATTCAACCGGTTGATGAAGGACCTGGCCCAGGGCGTGGTAGGCGTCGTGGTCGCAGTTCGAGCCGGGAAACACGACCACACCGAATTTCATCGCGCGAGTTCTCCCCTCATTCGCGCATTTTATCACAGTCGCGAGGCCCACTCGCGCCCATACTGCGATCCAGGGGGATCGATTCAGAAATCCGTTACGACAGCCCGCATTTACTTGACCTGCGAAACATTTTCCGCCGCAGCGCGATAGGTCCCAAATTTCTTCGCCACCTGCTTCAGCGTAGGATAAAACTGCACGAACGTGTGTTCCACTGCGGCATGATCTTCATGACACTGCCAGCATGCGGCCTTCGGGTTTGCCTCCGCTGTTTTTGCGTCCGTCCTGAAGTTGAAGTACGCCCACTTGTCCGGAAATCGGGTCTCGTCCTTCACCTCTACGCCGATCCCCATCAGATCGGTCTGGAAATGGCCCGTTTTGTTGATGGAGCCTTTGTGCTGTGATTCCCGATCCTCCACAACGAACATGGCCTTGTCCGGCCACTTTCCGCCGGCCAGGAATTGGCGGTAAGCCCACTGTGGAACGAATACATTCGTGAACATTTCGTGGCTTCCGGGAGACGGGTTGTAGTTCATACCCAGGCCGGAAGAAAGGAAGATCCATTCCCGATAGTCGTCAGGACGTATTAACTTCCCCTCTGTGTATCGAGGCTTTTGCGAATCCGAGTTTGGAGTTTGGCCCTGCGACGCTCCTACGAATAGAAGGAGGCAAAGGGCAAATGCGGCGCCCCAAAGAATAGTTTTCTTCATGGTTCTCCACCGCTGGAATTGGGCGCCGCGCCTCACGTGGTTCTCACGCAGCGCGCCGTCCCACTGTGCTCTTCGACGCAGGGCAATATATAACGTGAGCCGTTCGGGAGGAAGGTCCTCCAGCATTTCGGTGAGGAAACTATCGCCGGCGGGAAGACTTGCGTGGCTTGGCCCGACGGGATTTCGCCTTGCCGCGGCGTGCAGGCGCCCGGCGTTTCGACTTTTTACGTGGGTGTGATTTTGCTGCCTTGGTCGCTGCGGCCATTTCTCTTCGGCGGGACGAGGCCCAGCCGGCCATATTCACCTGGCGTCCGCGCGCGAGGGCCAGCGCGTCGGCGGGTACGTTTTCGGTGATGACGGAACCTGCGCCGACGTACGCGCCATCGCCGACGCGCACCGGCGCAACCAGCGCCGTATCGCTGCCAATAAAGACGCGCTTGCCGATGGTCGTGGGATTCTTGTGCACGCCGTCGTAGTTGCAAGTGATGGTGCCCGCGCCGATGTTCGTGCCCGCGCCGACGCGCGCGTCGCCCAGGTACGTCAGGTGCATGGACTTGACGCCTTCGCCGAGAACGCTCTTCTTCACTTCCACAAAATTTCCCACGCGCGCGTTTTCTTCCAGGCGCGCGCCATCGCGGAGATGCGCGAACGGCCCGACCTGCGTCCCGCGCGAGAGGTGGCTCGCAATCACCATCGTGTGCGGCTTGACGAGCACGTTGTCTTCGAGCACGGCGTCAGCCAGCACGCTGCCGGTGCGAATCGTGCAGCCCGAGCCGATGCGCGTTTTTCCCAGGAGTTGCACGCACGGCTCGATGCGCGAGTCCGCGCCGACGGTGACTTCCGGATCGATCAACACCGTCTCCGGCATCTCGATCGTCACGCCCGCATCCATTACGGCGGCGCGTTTACGCCGTCGAAACACCGCATCCACAGCGGCCAGATCAGCGCGCGTGTTGCATCCAAGGACTTCGTCCGGATCGGCGGCGAGGACGGCCTGCACATTCTCGCCTTTCCGGCGCAACGCCGCGATCGCGTCGGTCAGGTACAACTCTTTGTGAACGTTCTGAGGTTTCAACGATCCGAGGCACGGCCACAATTTTTCAAGAGTGAAGCAGTAGATGCTGGAATTGATTTCATGGATCGCGCGCTGATCGCCGGTGAGCGCGGAATCCTCGACGATGGCGTCAACGGAACCGCCGTCGCTGCGCACAATTCGCCCGTAGCCCGCGGGATTTTCGATTTCTGCGGAAAGAATCGTGGCAGCGGCGCCGCTTTCCCGGTGCGCGCGCGTGAGTGCCGCGAGCGTCTCCGTGCGGATTAATGGCGCGTCGCCCGGCAGCAGGATGGCGAATTTGACGCGCGACGGGATCGCGCGCCGCGCCACGAGCATCGCATGGCCCGTGCCGCGCTGCGGCTGCTGCAACGCCGCCTTCACACCGAGTGGCGCGACCGCGGCAGTTACGTCCTCGGCCTGATGACCGACGACCGCAATCATTTCACGCGCCTTGAGCGGTTGGCACGCGCGCACGACGTGTTCAATCAGCGTACGCCCACCGGCGCGATGCAGCACCTTCGCCAGGGCGGATTTCAATCGCGTGCCCTTGCCTGCAGCCAGGATCACAACCACGTAATCAGAAGTTGCCATGCCTACATTGTCAGTGGTTCACGCCCGTTTGACAACGAACTGCGATGCCGGATTGTGCGAATGGGACACCTCTGCAGCGCAATGCGATGGGGGCCGATTAGTTTCCGGCGGGAGCCGTGGCAACCGCGCGGATTTGGCGATGTTCCGAGGGGGCTTCGTTATACGTCTCGGTCCACAGGGAGGAATCGGCCAGCAGGCGCGTGACGAGTTGCGTGTGCAGCGCGTGTCCCGCCTTGTGGGCTTCGACGCGCGCCAGCAGCGGGTGTCCGACCAGCGCCAGGTCGCCGATCAGGTCGAGAGCCTTGTGCCGCCCGAATTCGTCCGGGAAGCGCAACGGACCGTTCATGACGCCGCTCTCGTTCAGCACGATGGCGTTGTCGAGCGAGCCGCCGCGAATCAGCCCCATCCGGCGCAGCCCGTCGAAGTCCTGGACGAAGCCGAACGTCCGCGCGGGCGCCAGCATCCGGCTGAAGGATTCCCGGCTGACGCGCAACTTGACTTCCTGCGCCCCGACCGACGGGTGCGCGTATTCCACAAAACAGCGAACCTGGAAATCGTCGGCGGGATAAATCCCGATGCGCCGGCCGCCTTCGGAAACTTCCAGAGGTTTCACAACTTTCAGGTAGCGCCGCCGCCTTCTCAGCCGGCGAATCCCGGCCTGCGCCAGCATCTCGATGAACGGCTGCGCGGAGCCATCGAGGATTGGCAACTCGAGCGCGTCAAGTTCGATATACACATTGTCCACGCCACAAGAATAGAGAGCCGCGAGCACGTGCTCGGTCGTGGAAAGCAGCACGCCCTTTTTCATCAGGCTCGTGGCGTAGCTCACTCGAGCGACGTTGCGCACGTGCGCTTCGATCTCAAAGTTGTCCAAATCCACGCGCCGGAAAACGATTCCTGTGTTGGCAGACGCGGGCACGAGTCGGAGGTGCGATTTCACCGCAGTGTGCAGCCCGACTCCCTTGGTCGAAACGGGTCTTTCAATCGTGGTCTGATAAGTCATAATCGAGCCGGAACTATAGCATCTTATGTGCCCTGATGCCATTTAGTTACTTCATTAAAATCAATAAGTTGCGACCAAACGGTAACGCATGTGTGGTAAAAAAGACACAAAAGACACCAATTAGCGTGGCCGATTCGCGTCAATTGCTCATCTCGACCCGCCGCGGCTTCCAAAAAGTAACGACGAGCCCCCTCCGTACACGGAACTTCGGTTAGAACGCCGCCGGTGTGATTTTTGTGGCGCAGCCATCCGTTACGCCGAGCCCCGCAAGTGTGTAACACCGGGGCATCTGCAAAGTTTGCTTCTAACTTTCTTTTCCTTCGGGATCGGGGACGCCGAGTTTCGAGAGGCGGTAACGGAGTGCGTTCCGGGAAAGACCCAGGGTGCGGGCGGCCTGGCTCTTATTGCCATTGGCGCGGCGGAGGGCTTCGCGGATCGTTTCATCTTCCCATTGTTCGAGCGTCATGCCGGGTGGCAGGACGTGGCCTGAAATCGAAGGAGTGCGCGCGGCGGGATCATCGAGATGAATGTCGGCAACATCAAGCGTGGTACTCGAAGTTGTTCCCGCCGACGGGGCGGAAGAAAGCGTGACGCCGCGCTCGATAATGTTCTGCAGTTCGCGGACATTTCCCGGCCAATGGTAAGCCATCAATCGCTTCATGGCTTCGGGCGTAATGCTGGTGACAGGCTTCGCCGATTCGCGCGCGTACCGCTCAAGAAAATAATTCGCCAGCGCGGGGATGTCTTCCTTGTGATCGCGCAGCGGAGGAATGTCGATCGCCACAACATTCAACCGGTAGTAGAGGTCCTCGCGGAAGGTGCCGTCCTCGAGCGCAGCGCGAAGGTCGCGGTTGGTGGCGGCGACCAGGCGGACGTCCACTTTGTGCGTTTTCGTGCCGCCCAGGCGTTCGAACTCGCGGTCCTGGAGCACGCGCAGGAGTTTTACCTGGATAGCCGCTGGCACGTCGCCGATTTCGTCGAGAAACAGCGTGCCTTTATCGCCCAGCTCGAATTTCCCCTGCTTGGTTCCTGTCGCGCCGGAGAACGCGCCTTTTTCGTATCCGAATAGCTCGCTCTCCAGCAAGTTTTCCGGAATCGCCGTGCTGTTGATTTTGATGAAGGGGCCGGAAGCGCGCTGCGAGTGCTCGTGAATGGCGCGGGCGATCAGGTCTTTTCCGACGCCGCTTTCGCCGCCCAGCAGGACCGTGGAGTTCGTCGGCGCCACTCGCTCGACCAGCGCAAGCACCGCCTGCATTTTGTCGCTCTGCGCCACGATGTTGTCGTAGGCGTAGCGGCGTCCCAGCGCCTCGCGCAGCGAGCGGTTTTCTTCGCGCAGGCGGTGCGAATCCAATTCCTTGCGAATAACAAGCACGAGTTCGGCAAGCGAGAACGGCTTCGTCACGAAATCGCTCGCGCCGATTTTCATCGCTTCGACGGCCGATTCGACCGTGCCGTAGGCCGTCATCACGACCACGGGCAGCGCGGCGTTCACGCGCTTTACGGCCTGCAGAAATTCCAGGCCGCTCATTCCCGGAAGGCGCAAGTCGGTCACCACAAGGTCCGGTTTTTCGCGGACCAGAAGTTGCAGACCGGCCTCCGCGTCCGCCGCCGAGTGAACGACGAAGCCTTCCTCGCCCAGCTGCAGCTCGAGCAGCCGCCTCATCTTGGCTTCGTCTTCGACGACGAGAATTGTCGCTTTTTCTTGGCGTGTGTTCACGGAGGTTTCGATGCCGCGGCCCTTCGGGCCGTTCCTTCATTGTGCCAGCCCGCCCACGGCGAAGTGAAGCCGCAAATCGTATATCGCAATACTATCTGCTGCGTACGGGAATGGACACGCTGTTCAAATTATGTGAGGATACCGGCCAAAGAGTGAGCTAGTGGCTTACAGGCTCGCACGGGAGGGCTTCCATGGAAAGGCGAAAATTTCTGGCTTCGTCGCTCGCGGCATCGGCGCTTGCTGTCACCACGACCGGCAGCTATGCAGAGGCTGCGCAAGGAGCCATGCAGGGAAAGGGCCGGGAGTTCTACCAACTCCGGCGGTATCACCTCAACAGTGGGCCGCAAAGAAAACTTTGCGACGATTTTTTCCGCGATGCTCTCGTGCCGGCGCTGAACCGCCTAGCGATTTCTCCTATCGGCGTGTTCGATCTTTCGATTGGGCCGGAGACACCTTCGATTTATGTGCTGATGCCGGGCCTGTCGGCGGAAACACTGGCCACGGTGGAAACTCGCTTGGGGCAGGACGCCGAATACATGAAAGCTGGCGCGGCTTTTTTGAATGCTCCCGCCAAGGAGCCTGCGTTCGACCGGATGGAGAGTTCATTTCTGCAGGCGTTTGAGAAATGGCCCAAAATCGTCCCACCCGCGGCGACCGCCGCGCATGGCCCGCGCGTTTTTGAGTTGAGGATTTATGAGGGCGCCACCGATCAGGATCACCGGCGGAAGGTGGAGATGATGCAGTCGGGCGAATCGGAAATCTTCACCAAGGCAGGCGTCGAGCAGGTATTTTATAGCGAGACGCTGATCGGATCGCGGCTGCCGAACCTCACCTACATGCTGGCGTTCGATAACCTGGCCGATCGCGACAAGAAATGGGCCGCGTTTCGAGCTTCCGATGAATGGAAGACGTACTCGACGCAACCCAAGTACGCGTTCGAGGCCATCGTCTCCACCATTAACAACTTTATTCTGACGCCGACCGCCTACTCGCAGATTTAGTCGTTACTGCGGGCAGCCACAACGCAGGTCCGCCAGAGTCCCGTAGCACAGGCTTCGGCCTGTGAAGGGTTTGATTCTCAGCTGCGAAAATCACACAGACTGAAGACTGTGCTACTTACCTTCATGTTAACTTGGCGTTGCTTGCGGGAAAAACACGCGGAAGCGCGCGCCCTTGGTGGTGTCGCTGTCCAAACGGATCGTGCCGCGATGGTCGTCCACGATCTTGGCGACGATGGAAAGCCCCAGTCCGACACCGTCCTTCTTCGACGTGAAAAATGGATTAAAAATCTGCTCGCGCAATTCGGGCGGCACGCCTGGCCCCGAATCTTCGACCGTTACACAAACACCAGGCCCTCCATTCGAGACTTCCGGCGCAATCGACAAGCGCAGCATCCCATTCAATGCTCCATCCGGGGTTCCCTTCAATGACCCGGGCTGTCCCTCCATCGCCTGCAACGCATTCGTGATCAGGTTGACGAAAACCTGTTCGCAAAGCTGGCGGTCCGCCTGAATTTCCGGCAATCCGGGAGCGTACTGGCGTTGAATTTTCACCTTCGCATTGGGGAACGAAGCCGCGGCCGACTCGAGCGCGTGGTCCACAATCTCGGAAATGTGTTCGGGACGCGTTTCAAGTTTCGAGGGTCTGGCAAAATCGAGGAACCGCACCACCAGCGCGTTCAACCGGTTCACTTCGGAGGAGATGTAACCTGCCAGCTCGGCCACGAGGGGCTGCGAACCGGCAACTTTCTGACTCAACATTTCCGCCGAACCCTTGATCACTCCCAACGGATTCCGAATTTCATGCGCGAGCCCCGCGGAGAGCTGTCCCAGCGCGGCCAGGCGCTCGGCGCGGCGCGCTTCGGCTTCCGCGCGGCGCAATTCCCGGTTGGTCTCTTCCAGTTTTTTCGAGAGAGTCTCCAGCCGCTCGACCTGGCCGCGATTTTCCATCACGAAGCGGTTCACCAGAATGGCCGCGATGAAAAAGAAGAGGACCCGGATCGTAAGGATGCTGATGCCGGCAGGGTCCAGCTGGTATTCCTGCAGGGCCTCGATCAAGAGAGAAAGGTAGGCAAGTGACGCGACCGTGGTCCACGCCAAAGTGCCGATGGGACCGAAGTAAACGGCTGCGCTCACGACCGGCAAAAAGAAAATGGGATAGTAGTTGCTGTTGATTCCCATATCGCCGGTATGATCGAGCAGCAGCGTCGCCAGGAGGATCTTGATCGCAACGACGTAGGCAGGGCCGCGTGCCGGCTGGCGATTGATCAGCCAGCCCTCGAAAAGCTGAACGACGACAATCGCAAGAATGATCAGTTGTTTGTGGATTTCCGATAGCGGTGGAAGCAGCGCCAGCCCGCCCAGGAAGACGAGCCAGAGGAAGTCAATCCAACTAATTGCCGATCGCTCGCGATCCAGCATTCTGCAAGACTCCCGCAAAGTCTAACACGGGGCGCAGAAGCGAGTCGCCGAGACTCTAGTAGCGGCGCGGCATGCCGCGCCCCTACACCGATATCATCTGGAAAAAGTTGAGTTGTTCAGGAGCGGAAGCCTTACTGCACGCGCTGGGAGTGGGACTCGGTGTTGACCAAAGCCTCGAAGATGGCGAGCACGTGGCGGCGGTATTCGACCAATCGAGTGAACACGTCGCGAAGGGTAGGCTCGCGCTCGGCCTCGCGATGCCATTTGAGCAGCACCGCTTGTGGGACTTCAATGTCGCGGCGGAGCTCTTCGGCTGAGTGCCCGCGCAGGAACAGGCCGTAGAAGAAGGCCGCCTCCCGCTGCGGAAAGTCGAAGTCGTGTTGGGTCTCTTCGACCGCCTGGGCTGCGGCTGGAATCGTCGGGTTTGTTTCGGTCTGCATCTGCATCTAGAGACAGAAAAGGCAGTTTACCGGAAGTTTCTCTGGCGTCAAGTGGTACCCCTGTCCAGGGTTGACATATTTGCCATGTCGGCGGCCAAGCGTTCCGGACAGCCATGTTTGATGCCGGAGGCGAGGGCAAGGATTTTTCATGCCATCTCGCGAACGAGAATCTCCCTCAGTTCCATAAGTACCATCAAGATTTAAGCTGGATTATCCCGGTTTGCCCGGCTGGCGCGCCGATCGAACGAACTCGCGCAAAGCCGATACATTGGGTCCGTAGGCCCCGATGCGGGCCGCATCGACAGGCAAACCCAGGCGCTCGGCAGCCTCAACATTGATTCCGGCATCATCGAGTTCAGACAGGCTAAACCCAATGGCTGGAAGCACACGTTGCTTACCGCTCGGGTACACCGGGCGCGGCGGACGGTGGCGCTGCCACGGACGATTTGCGATCGCGAAGAACTGGTGCCAATCGTTTTTGTCCCACATCGGTCGCTCCCGCGCCCCCGGGACTCAGGACGCTCTAAGGATTTGATGCGCCAGATCCCTTTATGGTCGCTTCCCGTGGCCCATTCTGGGCACGCTTCCGGTATACGTCACAACTTCTCCTGCGTCCAGCATAGACTCGGGAATGTTACACATACGTTGCTAAAGAGCAATTATCAGGTTGCACCCAACAAATTTGTTAAAGCGCAAACTTCGATTCTTTCGAATGAAATTTGAATCAAGGCGGCGTGGCGCTTCACGTGGAACAACGCGCCAAGCCGTTCCGTATCACGTCTTTGCGGCCATATGCCCTCGCGTCCTGCAAGCTCAGCCCACAAGGCTGTGCAACCATGGCGCCCGGCTGTTATACTGTCGGTATTCCAACGCCCCCTGTGGAAATTGATGAAATGTCGAAGCTCGTCATCGTCGTTCACTACCATGAACTCTGGCTGAAGGGCGGAAACCGCCGCTTCTTCCTGAGTAAACTGCACATGGGGTTAAAGCGCGCGCTTGAGGGTTTGCCAGTCGAGCGCATCCTGCGTCCGGGTGACCGCCTCTTGATCGAATTCGGAGAAGGCGCCTCGGTCGAGGAAGCGGTCGCGCGAATCGAGCGCGTCTTCGGCGTGGCGTTCTATGCCGTGGCGCGCGTGGTTCCTCGCGGCGGCGATAACGATCTGGCGACTCTTGGGAGCGCGGCGTGGGAGGAAGTTCGCGGCGAGAACTTTTCGACGTTCGCCGTCCGCTCCAAACGCAGCGACAAATCATTCCCACATCCCTCCACAGAAATCGACGTTTCTGTGGGGCAGTATTTGGTCGATCGGTTGCGCGCCGAGGGGCGCGCCGCCCGCGTCAAGTTGAACGATCCGGAATTAACCTGCCGCGTCGAAATTCCGCCCGGGCCGTCGCTGCTGGTCTACGCGCGAAAAATTTCCGGCGCCGGCGGGCTTCCGCCGAACACTGCCGGACGCATGACGTGCCTGCTCTCCGGCGGATTCGATTCGGCGGTCGCCGCGCACAAAATGATGAAGCGAGGCGCGCATCTGAGCTTCGTGCACTTCTGGGGCGGGGGCGCGCGGCCGGGCGAATCTTCGGTGCACGTGGCGCGGGAACTGGTGCGGCGGTTGGTGCCGTGGCAATTTTCCGCAAAACTTTATCTGGTGCCGTTTGAGCCGGTCCAACGGGAGATTGTGGCGAGCGCTCCGGAAGAATTCCGCATTTTACTGTATCGCCGCATGATGCTGCGCATCGCCGAACGAATCGCGCGCTCCGGCCGCTCGCTCGGGCTCGTCACCGGCGACAGCCTGGGCCAGGTGGCCTCGCAGACGCTCCACAACATGGCCGCCGTCGGCGACGCCATTCGCATGCCGTTGTACCGTCCGCTCGCGGGCGACGACAAACTCGAAATCATGGCCGTCGCGCAAAAAATCGGCACGTACGCCATCTCCGCCGAACCGTTCCACGATTGCTGCCCCATCTTCCTGCCGCGCAATCCCGCGCTGCACTCCTCCCCCGAAGAACTCGAGCGGGCCGAAAGCGCAATGGATGTCGAAGCGCTGGTCCGCCAGGGAATCGAAACTGCGGCGATCGAACGCTATCGCTACGGAGCGGGCCGCGTCGAAAAAGTGGAATCGTTCAAATCCGCGACGGCTTGAGGCAGTCCGACCCGACGCCAAAAATCTGAAGCGCATGTCCCCCTGCTTTCAAATCGCTCCCAGCCATTTGACCGGAAATTGCGCAGCAAGAGAATTGGCCAGGCGTTCGTCCGCGGTAATGAGCTGAGCGTTGGAATGGACGGCGAGGGCTACATACAAACTGTCATAGACGGTTCGTTCAAAAGCTGTGGCGATTTGAAACGCGCTGTCTAACAATTTCAGAGACGGAACCGTGGGGAAATCGTGTTGCGTCAACGACGCCAGCGCCGCCCCCGCCGACACTTTTGGGAAGCGACCCAGGCGAACCGCCTTCCAAATTACGTTTGCAAATTCCACCCAGAATAGATCAGGGACAATGAACTGGACCTCTTCTTTCGCGTACCTGGCGAGCAAGGCAAAAGCCTCGTCCGCGAGTCTTTCGCCATTCGCCGGTAGAAACCACTTTGCGGCGACGCTTGCGTCCAGCACGATCAGGCTCACCGCTCGCGGTCCTCACGCAGCATTTCTTCAGTGGAGGGAAACGCCCGGGTGGAGTTCGGTCGCTTCGTGCGCATCCGAACGAGTTTGCGCAGCAAGTCTTGCCTCGCCTTCAATTCTTGCGCCGTGGGGACGTTTTCTTCCAGCAAGGCAAGGACCTCCGCGGCGATCGAGCGGCGCCGGGAGCGCGCGCGGCTACGGAGCGCTTCGTAGAGCTCTTTGGGGACGTTTTCGACGTATAGTGTAGCCATAGGAATTCCCTAGGGAAAGCATAGAACAAAACCAGGATTTTAACAACGAAAAGAATCGCGGAAAACAAAACCGGGGTGCGTTCACTCGCACCCCGGTTAGGTTGCAGATCTTGATTGTTGGGAGACGATTACCAGCGACGGTCGCCACCGCCTCCGCCGCCACGATCACCGC
>Ga0208988_1000054_pt1 | contig 12409 bp, 10 predicted proteins | sample MedBloCARef_M1_FD_187850 | JGI IMG/M metagenome (GOLD analysis project Ga0208988, IMG submission 187850) | Forest soil microbial communities from El Dorado National Forest, California, USA - Mediterranean Blodgett CA Ref_M1 (SPAdes) (version 2) | ecosystem: Environmental > Terrestrial > Soil >... | reverse complement strand
GCTTCGCCTATGCGCAGCAAGCTCCCCGCGGAAAGACAAGCTACATGCCGGTCGACATCACGGAGCCGTTCTCGGCGATCTTCGCCAGGCTGTCCGCGCAGAAGCCGGAGGTCACCCGGGTGCACATGGCGCTTGTCAACGAGCGGTATGACCTGAGCAATCGGCCGGCGGCCGGCGTCACGATGGACCGCACCAAGCCGGTGCAGGAGGGCGTGCGCGTCAAGCTTCCGGCGGGAAAGACCTGGGAGGCTCTTGCGGAGATGAGCCCGGAGCAGATCCGCGAGCAGAACGTGTTTCCCAAGGGATTCTATCCGCTGCCGCACCCCAAGCATCAGGAAGGCGGCTTCGTGTTTCCGCATTTCCTGATCGACGAGATCAAGCGGCAGGAGGGACGCGACCTCACGCGTTTCGACGTCGATTACGACATCCCCGAACATTTCCTGCCGGACTTCCCGCCGGCGATCTATCTCAATCAGCGCACCGACCTCGGCGACGTCTCGCAAGGCAAGCTGGTCACCATCGAGAACTATTACGAGATGTTCAACGGCATTATCCCTCCCAAGCAGCTGGAAGGCTTGCGCCTGCTCGTCACTCCGTTCCCGCAGCAGCAATTCAATCAGACGGAAGACCGCCGCTCCGAGCTGGTGAGCCGCGGCGCAACATGTTTCGACTGCCACTCGAACGGCCACACCAACAAGGCCACGCATCTTGCCCCCGACGCCCGTCCGGAGGAATCCCGCCATCGCATCGTCACCCCCTCGCTGCGCGGCGTGCAGATTCAGCGGCTGTTCGGCTCGCAGCGCGCGCTCAAGACCATCGAGGATTTCACCCAGTTCGAGCAGGCAGGAGCCTATTTCGACGGTGACCACGTGATCGCCGCCAAGAAGGGCATGAACCCCCTCGGTCGGCTCACCCAGGTCGACCACATGGCGGAATTCCAGGAGGAGCTGGGCTTCCCGCCGGCACCGAAACTCGACGTGTTCGGCCGACTCGATCCGAGCAAGGCCACGCCCGCCGAGCTGCGCGGCCAGGAGATCTTCTTCGGCAAGGGCCGGTGCGGCGCCTGCCATGCCGCGCCCTATTACACCGACAACCTGATGCACGATCTCAAGACCGAGCGCTTCTTCAAGCCGGAGATGATCAACGGCTTGAATTCGGTCGGCGACGGCGCCATCAAGACCTTCCCGCTGCGCGGCATCAAGGATTCGCCGCCCTACCTGCATGATGGGCGCCTGCTGACGCTCGACGACACGGTGGAGTTCTTCAACCTGGTGCTTGGCACCAAATTGGCGCCGCAGGAGAAGCAGGATCTGGTGGCGTTTCTACGGACCCTTTAGGCGGGCCGGCCGTCACGCCATTGCGTCGTTCACGCCGCAACGAGCTGAAAATGCTCCCAAACGGTCGAACTCGCCGCGAGCACCTTCGGCCAGCCGCCGGATATTTCGTGCTGGCCCGGCTCGACCAAGCGTCCCGCGAAGGCGAACTCCGCCGACCTCGCGCCGAACGGATAGGGTGAAAGCTCGTAGATGCCCGGCTCGCGGGGACGCACGGTGATCGTCGCGTCCTCGCGCGCATTGAGCGGGACATGCTCGAAAGTGGCCTGGCTGCGCTCGCGTGGATGGGTGCGGTTGAAATAGAGGGCGAGCGTGTCGAAGAACTGAAGCTGCTTGTAGTTCTGAAGCAGCTTTCGCTCGTCGAGCCAGGGTGCGGCGATGGGGTCTTTCGCAAGCTCCGCCTTGAGCCGTTTTTGTCGCTCGAGCTCTTGGTCGAGCATTCGCTGTGCGAGCGCTCGGTCCTGCGGCGGGATCTTGTCGATGAGGACCATGGTCGACAGGCCATAGCGCCCGTTATAGAGCCCCCAGCTGTGCATGCTCGACATGAGACCGCAAAAGGGATGCTGCCGCTGATTGTAGTCGGGCGACAGCCGGCTGGTGACCGTGATGTATTCCGCAGGAGTCTCGACGAGGTTGAAAGGCAGGCCGGTCTTTGGATCCGTCGCCGGATCACGGTCGAACTCAGCCCAGCCGGCATCGTGGTGCAGCACGACGTGGAACATCAGATCGTTCGGATCGGGCGGCTGAAATTGCTCGTTCCCGAAGGCGCGGGCGAACTGATGCGATAGCGCCGTATGCTCGTACATCATGACGGCCAATCGAGGCTGTCCCGCCGGCGCCGTCTGAATGATCATGGCAAGGAGAGCTCCATCTGCATTGGTCAGTGCGATCCGCCGACGAGGTTATGAGATCTCGGCGGCGCTGTCGTGAGGGCCAACCGGCGGGCCCGCGGATGATGCCTGCAGGCTCTTCTGCCCCGGTTGTGCGGCTCGGCGGCAGGGGTTTACCGCACGTGGGAATGCGTTCATTGTAGCCCGACTTGTACATGGACCATACGGCAAGCTCACGATGAAACCCGCAGCCTTCCGCTATCATGCACCCAGAACGATCGATGAAGCGGTCGCCATTCTGGCCGAGGTTGCGCCGCAGGACGGACGCATCCTGGCGGGAGGGCAGAGCCTCGTGCCGACCATGGCGTTCCGGCTGGCGCGGCCGCCGCATCTTGTCGATATCAACGGCGTGGAGGCCCTCAAGCGGCTCGCGGTCGAGGACGACAAGCTCTGCATTGGCGCCTGCGTCCGGCATTCGGCGTTCCAGCGCGCCGTGGTCGAAGGCCCGCTGGGGAGGCTTCTGTCGGCCGTCGTGCGGCACATCGCGCATTATCCGATCCGCACGCGGGGGACCTTTTGCGGCAGCATCGCCAATGCGGACCCGGCCTCCGAATGGTGCGCCGTCGCGGTCGCGCTCGGCGCCGAGATGGTGGCGCGGAGCCTACGCGGCACGCGGGTCATTCCGGCACATGAATTCTTCGCCGGCATCATGACGACCACGTTGCAAGACGATGAGCTGCTGACCGAGGTGCGCCTGCCGCTGCTGCCGGCGGACACGCGCTTCGGCTTCTATGAGTTCAACCGACGCGCCGGCGATTTCGCCATCGCGATGGCGTTGACGGTCTATCGGCTGGACGATGGAAAGATCATCGCGCCGCGGCTTGTGGTCGGGGGCGCGGAGCCGCATGCACGCCGGCTGGCCGAAACCGAGCAGGTATTGGCCGGTCGTCTCCCGGGTGCCGAGAGCTTCGCCGCGGCCGCCGACTCCGCCGCGAGGGCGGTCGATCCGATGGAGGACGCCACGAACACCGCCGAGTATCGCCGCGATGTCGTCCGCGTCGTCATGCGTCGCGCCCTGGATCAGTCGGCATTGTGACCGATGGCGCGTGCGACTGGATTGAAACGAATGCCGGACAACACCTTGCTCATGGGAGCGGACTGATGAACCGTTTTCGATTAGCCTGGCTGTGCGCTGTTGCGGCGGTCCTCGCGTTCCCCGCCGTGACGCCGCTCGTCGCGCAGCCCAAGCCCGCGCCGGCGGCGATCCGCATCGTGAACCCGCCGCTTGTCAATTACGCGCCCTTGCTGGTGGCGCGCGACAAAGGCTGGTTCGAGGAGGAGAACCTCTCAGTCACGTGGTCGACGGTCGCGCAGACCGCGGTTGCGATCGAGGCGGTTTTTGGCGGCAGCGTCGAGTTTGGCGGCGGCGGCGTCCTCGAGCCGATGCTCGCGCGTGGCAACGGCCTCGACCTGATGTTCGCGGTGCCGACCGCGCGCGTGCAGCGCTCGCAACCGGACAACTCAGGCCTGGTCGTGCGAACCGACAGCGATATCAAGCGCGCCGCCGATCTCGCCGGCAAAAAGGTATCCGTCGGCCTCATCAAAAGCATCAACCACGTCCATTTCGTCGAATGGCTCCGGAAGAGCGGCGTCGATGCCAAGACGGTCGAGCTGCAGGAGATCCCGTTTCCCCAGATGGCCGACGCGCTGCTTCAGAAGCGGCTCGACGCCGTCTGGGCGGTCGAACCCTTCCTCACCGTCATGCTCAAATCGGGCAACGCCAGGGTCCTGGCCTATCCTTACCTGGAAAATCTGCCCGGCATGGACCTCACGGCGTTCTTCGCCAAGGAGAGTTGGCTGAAAACCAATGCCGACGTCGCGCGCCGGTTTCGCCGCGCCTACCAGCGCGCCGTCACCCATCTGATCAATGCGCCCAAGGAGGAGCGGGACGGCTGGATCGCCCAATTCACCGGCGTGAAGCCCGAGCTCGTTGCGGGCATGAACCTGCCGGACTTCTCGACCGACTTCAACGTTCCGACGCTCAAGGCCAACTTGGACCTCGCGGTCGCCCAGCGGCTGGTCAAGCCGTTCGACGTCGAAACAATGGTGTGGAAGCCCTGAGCCGCGACATCCTCGATCGGGTCTGGAACGCGAGCGGCATCCGGCTCGTGGGCGACGGCGTCCCGGCCGGGGACGTCATGGTCGGGCAGCGCGAGCTCGCCAGTTGGGACCAATGGTATCCCTATTGGGCGGGTCGTGGCGACGCTTACGAAAACCTCGCGCGCGCCGCCCTTGATCGCGGTCGCCGGCAGAGCGCGGGCGAGCTTTTCTGGCACGCGTGCCTCTCCTACCACTACGCCCAATTTCTCTGGTTTCACGATCCGCAGTCCCGGGAAGCCGGCCAACGGCATAAGGTCGAGCTCTATCGGGAGGCGGCGCCGCTCTTCGTCGCGCCGGCGGAACGTTTCGATCTGGCATTTGAGGATTTCGTGATCCCGGGCTATCTGCGTCTTCCGCCGGGGCGGATTGGGCCCTCGCCGGCGGCCGTCATCCTGGGTGGCCTCGAGAGCACGAAGGAAGAGAGTTATCGGTTCGAGAATCTCTGCCTCGCGCGCGGCCTCGCGACCTGCACCTTTGACGGTCCCGGGCAAGGCGAGATGTATTTCCAGGCGAAGCTGCGTCCCGACTTCCATCGCTTCGCATCGGCCGTGCTGGACTGGTTGGTGGCGCGGCCCGAGATCGATTCCGCCCGCATCGGGGTCATCGGCCGCAGCCTCGGCGGCTTCTACGCCGTCCATTGGGCCGCGCATGAGCCGCGTCTCAAGGCCTGTGTCTGCTGGGGGGTGTTGTTCGATCTATCCTATTACGACGCGATGCGCGATCCGGCCCGCCGCGGCTTCGCCTATGTGGCGGGCTTCGACGATCCCGAACGCGCGGCGCCTTATCTGAAAAAGACGCTCGATCTCGCCGGGCAGGCCGAGCATGTGGGCTGTCCGGTCTATGCGCTGCATGGCGCGCGCGACACCTTGATCCCGCCGGCGCAGGTCGATCGGCTGCGGGCGGCGCTTGCGCATCATCCCGACGCTCAATTCGACGTCCCCGAGGACGGCGACCACTGCTGCCACAACCTCTACCACGTGGTCCGGCCCCGGATGGCGGATTGGCTGGCGGAGCGGCTGGGCGGGCAGACCGCTTAGGGTGGGTTAGCGCCACGCGAGTGGGGCTCGCCCGACTTGCGCAATTTTGATGCCGATCTCGGGCAAGCCCGAGATCGGTGGCGCGTAACCCACCATCGCGAACGGTGAGATTCAGCCGGTGCGTTACGGCGCTTCGCGCCTAAACCACCCTACGACGCTGCCCGCATGCGCGCCTGCGCCCCCGGCCAGCACGCCATCACGTCGTCGCTCGGCGCGACCTGTCCGAAGAACTGGTCGATGTTGTGGAGCGCCGCGTCGTGCTCGCGCTGCGAGAAGGTGGCGGTGCCGTCACTCGTAAACACCACATAGTAGTCGCGCAGGAATGCCTGCCGCGCGGTCGTCTCGACGCACACATTGGTGGCGACGCCGGTCATGATCACGGTGCGGATGCCTCTCGAGCGCAACACCAGGTCGAGATCGGTGCTCTCGAATGCACCGTAGCGATGCTTGGTGACGATGACCTCGTCCGGGAGCGGCTTGACCTGGTAGAAATCGCCGTTCCACGCGTCCGGCTCGCAGACCGGATATTGGACATAGGCGCCGTTGCGACGGCGTTTGGCCTGCTCGAGCCAGACCTCCGACAGATAGTGGTTTGGCCCCGTGTTGTAGACGTTGCGTATCCACACGCAGGTGACTTTTGCGGCGCGCGCGGCTGCCAGGAGCCGCTCGAGACGCGGCATCATCTGCTTCACCAGCGCGAGATCGCGGCCTTCCCGGTGCATGGCGCCGCCTTCCGCGCAGAAGTCGTTCTGCACGTCGACCATCAGCAGCGCGGCGTGGCGGGGATCGACCTTGTCCTTCAGCGTGCTGAGCATCGCGGTTTTCTCCTTCTTTCGTCAGTCATGCCGACTTCACGGCTTCCAGATCATGGCATCGAGATTGAACGGCTTGGCGAGCTTCTGGCGCACCGCAATGTCGAAATTGGCCTTGAGGCTCGGAACGTTGAACTCGGTGGCGAATTGCGGCAGGTTCATCGCCGCCACGATCTCCGGCTTGGCGCCCGAATATTTCGCCACCCAGTCGTTGCGCTCCTCCGTGCTGGCATCGATCAAATGAGTGGTCGCCCGCTCGATCGCGCGCTTGAAGCGCAGCGCGGCGTCCGGATTGGCCTTCACCCAGCTCTCCTTTGCGACGTAGCCGGTGATGTCCATGTGCGGCACGTTCTCCTGATATGGATAGGCGATGACGCGCGCATTGCCCGACCTGATCATGAAGGTGAGGAATGGCTCGACGTTCCAGACGGCATCGAGCCGGTTTTGGAAGAGCGCGTCCGCCATCTGCGGAAACGGAAGCTCGAGGAATTCGACCGAGGCCGGATCGACGCCATTGCGCTGCAGCCATTCGCGCAGGTGAACATAATTGGGACCGTTGATCAGCCCGGCCGAGACCTTCTTGCCGACCAGATCCTTGGCGGTCTTGATCGTGTCGTTGGTGCGCACCGCAAGCCCGGAATTGTCGGGCTTTTCGGGGCGAATGCGCGAGCTCGCGGCAAGAAACACGATGTCGAGCCCGTTTCCGCGCGCCACCATGGGCTCGAAGATCGATCCGCCGCCGATCTCGGCGCTGCCGCCGAATACGGCTTCGACCGCGATCCCGCCCTGGGCCACGGTCGTCCAGGTGACGTTGAGGTTCTCGTCCGTGAAGAAGCCTTTGTCGCGCGCGACCACGAGCGGGGTGAAATTCGTGACCGGCATCACGGCGACGCGGATATTGGCGGGAGATGGCCGCGACTGGGCCATTGCCGCGTGCGGCGCGAGACCGGCTGCCGCGGCAACCAGCCCCCAGATCACGCTCGTACGAAAGACAGACATCGATTCATCTCCTCGGGTTCGCGCGCTATTCAGATCCTGCCGCTGCTTTCGTGATGCCATCGCACAACTCTTCCTTCGATCAGGAGAAAAATGCGGTTCAGGCAGTAACCGAAAGCCGCCAGCGTGAAAATTCCGGCATACATCTCGGGCACTTTGAAGGTGCGCTGCGACAGCAGCGTAAAGTAACCCAGTCCGTCATTCGATACGATCATTTCGCCCAGGACCGCCAGGATCAACGATATCGCCAGGCTGATGCGCATCCCGGTCAGGATTTGCGGGCTGGCGGCCGGAAGCACGAGCTCGCGGAACGTCTGTAAGGTGGTGAGGCCGAGCGTTCGCGCGGTGTCGAACTGGACCCGGTCGATCGAGCGCACGCCGCTATAGGTGTTCAGCAGGATCGGAAACACGGAAGCGAGCAGGATCAGCACGACTTTCATCTCGTGCCCGATGCCGACGAACAGCACCAGGACCGGCAAATAGGACGGACCGGGAATCGGACGTAGCACCTCGACCAGCGGCTCGAACAGGTTGTAGAGCACCCGATAGTAGCCCATCGCGAGACCGAGCGTCACGCCGATGACGACCGCAAGGCCATAGCCCAGCATTTGCCGCCAGAACGTCGCCAGCATGTGCTTGGCCAGCGTCCCGTCGGCCAGGTTCTCGGCCCAGGCCTCGAAGATCCGCGTGACAGTCGGCCAGGTCGGAGATCGCACCAGATACATGGCCGAGAGCTGCCACAACGCCAGCAGCACCACGATCAGGATCACCCCGGTGACGCGCGACTCGCGGAGCATGGTCCAGAGCTCCCGGCTCATGACGCCTCCGCCCTTCCGGCCATGACCTGCGTCACCATGTTGCGATAGAGCCGTTCGCGCAGCTCAAGGTAGGTCTTATCGCTGCGGGTCTCGATCTGCCGTCTCGGATAGGCCAAAGGCACGTCGACATCCTCTGCGATCGTGCCGGGGGAAGCGCTCAGCATGATCACGCGCTGGCCAAGGTAGAGCGCCTCGTCGAGGTCGTGGGTCACGAACAGGATGGTCAGGCCGAGGTCGTGCCAGAGCTTCAGCAGCAGATCCTGCAGCTCGACCCGCATCATGGCATCGAGCGCGCTGAACGGCTCGTCCATCAGCAGGATTTTTGGCCGGCGCGCGAGCGCGCGCGCAATTGCCACGCGTTGCTGCATGCCGCCGGACAACTGATAGGGGTAATAATTGGGATATCGCGCGAGGCCGACCATATCGAGGTGTCGAAGGCAAAGCTTCTCGAGCTCCTTGCGGGGCTTGGTGGCTTGATACTTCACCCCGAGAAGCACGTTCTCCAGCACGGTCTTCCACGGAAAGATGGACTTCGTGTATTGCTGGAACACGAACATCATGTCGGCCCGGGGCCCGTGGATCGGCTCGCCCTTGAGCCGCACCAAGCCCGCGCTCGGCTCCGACAGACCTGCCATGATATGCAACAGCGTCGACTTGCCGCATCCGGACGGCCCGATCAAGGCGACGAAGGCGCCTTGCTCAACCGAGAAGGTCAAGTCTCGAAACGCGGCGCGGCCATGCGAGCTGAATCGCTTTTCGAGCCGGTCGACCAGCAGGTAATCTGTCATGCGAAAGAGCCGGATATACGAAGATTGAACGTGCGCCGGCGGCGATGCTTTCCTAACATTGCACAGATATCACCACAGACCCAAGGGTGCCCGTGTGCCGATTGATGCCCATGCTCATTATATTCCTCCGCAACTGATCGACATGGTCGCAACCCAGGGAAGCAAGCTGGGAGTGCGGCTCATGCAATCGCCAGGCCACGCGCCCCCGGCATTGCGTTTCGATTACGGGTTTGACGTCCGGCCGTTCTTCCCGCGGTTGGTCGAGCCGGTCTCCCAGCGCGTTGCCTGGCTCGACGAGCAGGGCATCGACCTGCAGATCGTCGGCACTTGGCCGGACATTTTCGGCTATGGCCTCCCGGCCGGCGAGTGTGCCGCCTGGCACCGCATCTTGAACGAAACGCTGGCGGAGTGGTGCGAGGAGAACAAGGATCGCTTCGCCTGGATCGGCTCCGTGCCGCTCACGCAAGCCGAGGCTGCGGCGCAGGAGCTCGAGCGCATCGTCGGCATGGGCGGGTGCGGGGTCATCATCTCGGCCAATGTCGAGAATATCAATCTGGGCGAACTGCCGCTGGACCCGTTCTGGCGCAAGGCGGAAGCCCTCGGCCTGCCGGTCCTGATTCATCCGGTGCTGGTCGGGCCGGCGCCGCGCGCGGCGAAATTCGGTCTCGCCCAGGTTGCGCAATATACTTTCGACACGACCCTGGGGGTCGGCTCGCTCCTGATGGCGGGCGTGCTGGATCGGTTTCCCCGGCTCAAGCTCGTTTTGTCGCATGGCGGCGGCGCCTATCCCTATCTCGCCGGCCGTTTCGACATCATGCATCGCCGCATGGACCGGCAGGCCCAGGGCGATGTCGCGGCCAAGATGCCGTCGGCCTATGCGTCGCAGATGACCTATGACAGCATCGTCCATGCGCCCAAGGCGCTGCGGTTCCTCATTGATGTGGCCGGGCTTGATAACGTCGTGCTGGGGACCGACTATTCGTTTCCTCCGGCCGACATGGAGCCGCTCGCGCTGCTCCGCGCCGCCGGCTTGTCGGCGGCCGACGTCACGGCGATCGCCGACGCCAATCCGCGACGGGTGTTCGCACATCTGGGGGATCGAGGATGATCGCACGTTGGGTGGTTGCCATCGCGGCGGCGGGGCTGCTGTCCGCCGCACAAGCGCAGGAGCTCAAGACCGTCAGGATCGGCGTGGTGAATTTGAGCACCGACGTCGCGTTCTACATCGCCGAGAAACGTGGATATTTCAAGCAGGAGGGGCTCAAGGCCGATTTCATCTACTTCGATTCCGGCGCCAAGATGATCGCGCCGCTCGGATCGGGAGCGCTCGACGCGGGCGGCGGCGCTACATCGGCCGGGCTCTATAATGCGGTCGAGCGCGGCATCGAATTGCGCATTGTCGCCGACAAGGGAATGAGCATCGACGGTTACGACTACAAGGCGCTCGTGGTGCGCAAGGACTTGGTCGACAGTGGCGCTATCAAGTCACTGGGTGACCTGAAAGGAAAAAAGGTCGCCGTCGTCGCCAAAGGGGCAGCGGACGAATCGGTCCTTCATCAGGCCCTTCTCAAGGGCGGGCTGCAAGACGCCGATATCGAGCGGCTCTATGTCCCCTTCTCGCAGCAGATCGTCGCGCTGCAGAACAAGGGCATCGATGCGGCGATCGCCGGCGAGCCGGATATCACCCAGATGGTGCGTGCGGGGATTGCAGTCCGCTTCGCCGGGTTGTCCAAATTCTATCCTCACGAGGCCGCCCATGTGCTCTACAGCGGCAAGTTCTCCCAGGACCGGGACACCGGGGTGAAATTCCTCAAGGCCTATTTGCGCGCGGTCCGCGACTATGATCGTGCCCTGAAGGACGGCAAGATCGCGGGGCCGGGGGCCGAGGAGATCATCGCAATGCTCGGTGAAATGACGGGCGTGAAGGATCTCTCGATCTTCCGCGACGCCGTACCGCCCTATATCGATCCGAACGGTGCGCTGTATATGACCGCGCTCGAAACCGATCTCGCCTATTACAAGCAGCTCGGCCTCATCAAGAACGACCTGACGCTCGACCGCGTCATCGATCGCTCCTTCGCGCAGGCGGCGGCCGCGGCGCTCGGTCCATCCAAGAAGCAGGACTGAAGCGCGGGCAGAGTGAGCCGATGACGGGCCATGCGAGAACCGACGGCGGCGTGACCTGGGTCGGCCGCTCGATCCGGCGGGTGGAGGACTCGACGCTCGTCACCGGACAGGGTCGGTTCACCGCCGATCTGCCCGCGGCGCTGTGGGTCCGCTTCGTCAGGAGCACGGTCGCCTCGGGCCGGATCGTCCGGATCTCGGCGCCGAAAGGCGCGATGGTGGTGACCGTCGCCGATCTGGCCGCGCTGAAACCGATCCGGCCGATGCTGCACAAGTTCAACTATGTGCCGATCAGCCAGCGGGTCCTGGCGGCCGATGTCGTGCGCTTTGTCGGCGAGCCGGTCGCGGCCGTGGTCGCGCCGACCGCGCAGGAAGCCGAGGACATCGCCGATCTGGTCGAGGTCGAGATCGAAACGACTCCGGCGGTGGTCGATGCACCCGCGGCGCTCGCACCGCGGGCACCCTTGGTTCATGCAGAGGCGGTAGGAAACGTGGTCGTTGAGGGCCGCCTGAAGACGGCGGGATGCGACGCCAAGATCGCGGCGGCGCACCGGCGTATCAAGGTCGACATCCGCTCGCACCGGCAGAATGCCTCCCCGCTGGAGGCGCGCGCGGCGCACGCCGCCTGGGATCCGAGCAGCCGGCGCGTGACGCTCACATGCACGACGCAGATGCCGCACATGATGCGGACGATCATCGCCGATCTGATCGGAATGCCGGAATCGGACCTGCGGGTGATCGCTCCCGACGTCGGCGGCGGGTTCGGCCAGAAGATGTCGCTCTCGCCTGAATTCGTGCTCGTGACCTGGCTCGCGCGCAAGCTCAAGACCTCGGTTGCCTGGACTGAGGATCGTCGCGAGAATCTGATCGCGTGTTTCCACAGCCGCGACCAGCACGTCTCGCTCGAAGGCGCATTCGATGCCGACGCGCGGCTCACCGCGCTCTCCGCCGATATCGTCGCAAATGTCGGAGCCTATTCCTGCTACCCGACGACCTGCGGCGTCGAGCCGCTGATGGCCATGGCCGAGATGCCCGGGCCTTACGACGTGCGCGACTATGCCTGCGTGTCGCGCGGCGTCGTCACCAATACCTGTCCGATGGCACCGTATCGCGGCGTGTCTCGCCCGGTGATCACCTTCACGATCGAGCGGCTGATGGACAAGGCGGCCGCGGCCTTCGGCCTTGATCCGGTGGAGATCCGCCGCCGCAACCTGGTGAAGACGTTCCCCTACACGTCCGTCACGGGCCTGGTGTTCGATGAAGCGACATATGTCGAAACCATGGACGCAGCGGTCGCAGCCGCCGACGTCCCATCCTTTCGCGCCCGCCAGGCCAAGGCGCGCCGCGAGGGCCGCTATCTCGGTCTCGGGCTTGCGACCTTCTCGGAGCGCACCGGCTATGGCACGCCGGCCTTTGCGGCACGCGGCATGGAGGTGACGCCGGGCTGGGAGACCGTCGAGCTCGCGATGGACCCTTCCGGGTCCATCGAGGCCCGGATCGGGGCGTCTCC
>Ga0208988_1000053_pt1 | contig 12452 bp, 15 predicted proteins | sample MedBloCARef_M1_FD_187850 | JGI IMG/M metagenome (GOLD analysis project Ga0208988, IMG submission 187850) | Forest soil microbial communities from El Dorado National Forest, California, USA - Mediterranean Blodgett CA Ref_M1 (SPAdes) (version 2) | ecosystem: Environmental > Terrestrial > Soil >... | reverse complement strand
TGAAGGACATCGGGATCATCACGCCGCCGCAGAAACCCTGCAGGGCGCGCAAGACGATCATCTGCTCAAGATTGCGCGCGTAGGCACAGGCAACGGAAAAGACCAGGAACAGCACCACGTTCGTGATCAGGTAGCGGCGCGTCGAGAAGACCTGGGAGAGCCAGCCGGTGAGCGGGATGGCGACGATCTCGGCCACCAGGTAGGCAGTCGAGATCCAGCCGCCGTCGTCGATGCCGGCGCCAATCGCACCCTGGATGTCGCCCAACGAGGCATTGACGATCTGCACGTTGATGATCGCCATGAAGGTGCCGATCGTCGAACCGACGACGGCGGTCCAGGTTTTCAGGGGGACGGCGGGAGTCATGGCCGCACGCCGGCCGTCAATGCCTCGCCCTGGTGTCGACGGTCGCCTCGACCGACATGCCGGGGCGCAGGCGGCCGGCGAGCGCCTTTTCGTCGAGCACGATCTTCACCGGCACGCGCTGCACGATCTTGGTGAAGTTGCCGGTGGCGTTGTCGGCCGGCAGCAGCGCGAATTCGAGTCCGCTCGCCGGCGACACGCTGTCGACATGGCCCTTGAGCGTGACGCCGGGGAAGGAATCGACCTCGATCTCGACCGGTTGGCCCGCGAGCACATGGGTAAGCTGGGTCTCCTTGTAGTTGGCCACGATGTAGACGGCATCGAGCGGCACCACCGCCATCAGCGGCGTGCCGGCCTGGACGTACTGGCCGACCCTGAGCGAGCGGGCGCCGACCACGCCCGCCACGGCGGCGGTGATCGACGTATAGGAGAGGTTGAGCTCGGCTTGGCGTACGGCCGCCAGGCTGCGATCACGCTGGGCCTGCGCCTTGGCGCGCTCCGAGGCGAGAATGTCGAGCTTGCGCTGGGCCATCAAGAGGCCAGCACGGCTCTTCTGGAGCAGTGCGGTTTTCTGGCGCATGGCAGCCTGCGCCTTCTCGGCGCGCTGCACAGTGCCGTAGCCGCTCTTCTTCAGGTTGCCGTAGCGGACGTTGTCGGCCTCGGCGTAGGACAGCGAGGCCTTGCCGACGGCGATCTCGGCCTTTTCCTGCTCGATCGCCGACTGCTGCTGATCGATCTGGGCGTCGAGGTTGGTGAGCTCGGCGTCGTCGCTCGCGACATCGGCCGTGGCCTGGGCCAGCGCGACCTTGAAGTCACGATCGTCGACGCGCGCGACAACGTGGCCCGCCGTCACGGGCTCGTTGTCCTGGACCAGGACCTCAGTGATGTGGCCGGTGATCTTGGGCGAGACGACCGTGTAGTCGGCACGGATATAGGCGTTGGTGGTCGATTGCAGGAAGCGGCCGACTTTCCAGTAGTCGTGGCCGGCGTCGGCTGCCACGGCGAAGCCAGCCACCAGGGCAAGGCCCAGGGCGGTGCGCTTCAGAACTTTTCGCGGCGACGCATGCACCAGGCCGCCGGGACTCAACCCAACGGCGAGGTAGGACAGGAAGGACATGCTACACTCCCCCCGATAAGCCCGTAGGATGCGCTGCCCCTCGCCGTTTGGTAATTCGAGATTTGATACAATTATGTTTAGCTGACCATGCAATTTCGTCAGTCAGGGGCGCCGGCGGCGCCGTGCGAGATGAGCTGCCGCAAGGGCAAAAAGGAGCCCGGAGCCGCACGATCCGAAGATCGCACGGTCCGGGCCCTTGGACGCCCCCTCAATCCCTTGAAGCGCGTTATCTAAGTCTGGCGGCAATCTGTTTCAGGCTGGCCTCCGTTTTGCTGGCTAGATCGTTGAGCTGCGCATTGCGCTCGACCCACTGCCTGGCCTCTGGCGGCACCTCGTAACCCAGCATCGAATCGGGAAGCTTGAACTGCAGGCTGCCTGTTGCGGCAAGATACGCCACGCCTAGAAAACCCAGCTTGAACAGCCATCCGAGCAGAAAACGCATCGACACCCCGTTTGCAGGTCAATGATAGTTTCACAGCCTTGGACAATACCAGCGTCGGATCGTATCAATTGTTGTGTGTCGGGTGGCCGCGCCCGGCAAAGCTTGCCCGCACATGGTCGGCAAGGTCACGCGCGGCGGGACTGAGGCCCGGCGGGGCGTAGAGATTGATCCGAAACTCGGGCAGCGCCGGCAGGCGAGCCTCACGGCCAACCTTGCCCTCGAAGATCTCGAAGCGCCCAGGCACCGAGGAGCGCAGCAGCGGCGCCACGGCGAGCCCGGCCTCGAGGACGGCATAGACCGGTTCCATGCGGCTCACCTCGCAGACCGCGCGCCAGTCGCGCCGCGCCTTGCCCAGCGCTTCCACCGCGACCGGCCGGAACACGCAGGTCGGCGCGCCCAGCGAGACCGGCAGCGGATCCTTCAAATGGGCATCGCCGCCCGGCACGCCGACCCAGACCAGCCGGTCGGTGCGCAGCGTCTCGCCGTGGCGGCCACACTCGGTCTCGGTGGTGAGCGCAAGATCGACGCCGCCCGACCTCAGCTGCTCGCGCACTACCTTCGAGTCCTCGCACACCAGGCTGACCCGCACGCGCGGCTGCGCCTTGGCGAAGCGGCGCAGGATGGGCGGCACGAAGCCCGCGATGATGTCGTAGGGCACGCCCAGGCGGACCTCGCCTTCGAATGACGGCGTGCGCATCGAGGACCAGACTTCGTCGTTGAGCGCGAGCAGCCGACGCGCTTGCGCCAAAAGCCGCTCGCCGGCCGGCGCCAGCACCAGCCGCCTGCCCGCCCGCTCGAACAGACGGCAGTCGAGCGCCTCCTCCAGCCGCTTGATCTGCTGGCTGGCGGCCGCCTGGCTGACGCCGAGAGCCGCGGCGGCGCGCGTGACGCCGCCCGTCTCGACGACGGCAAGGAAGGCGCGCAGCAAGGCGATATCGAGGTCGTTGCGCATGCAGCCGATCATAAGGGAAGATGAACGGTCATATCAAAAACATTCGTTTTTATTATTAACCGATCGACGATACCGTCGTGGACGGAGGCAATGCATGTCAAAAATCTCCGGCCTTTGGCTACCGCTGGTGACGCCGTTCAAGGATGGCGATGTCGATTTTCCAAGCTACGAACGCTTGATCGATCACTACCTTGCGGAGGGCGTGGATGGGCTGTTCCCGCTCGGTACGACGGGCGAATCACCGGCGCTGGACGACGACGAAATCGACGAATTGGTCGAGCGCACCGTGGCGAAGGTCGCCGGCCGCGTGCCGGTGTTCGTGGGCGTGGGCGGCAACGCCACGCACAAGGTCGAGAAGACGCTGAGGCGGCTGGACCGCTTCGCCTTCGAGGGCATCGTCTCGGTCTGCCCCTACTACAACCGGCCCAGCCAGGACGGATTGATCGCCCACTTCCGCGCCATCGCGGCGGCGACCGATCGTAACGTGCTGATCTACAACATCCCCTACCGGACGGCGGTGAATCTCTCGAACGACTCGCTGCTGGAGCTTGCAGAGGTTCCGAACATCACTGGCGTGAAGGACAGTTCGGGCAGCATCGCGCAGTCGCTCGAGCTGCTGCAGCGCAAGCCCGCGGATTTCTCGGTGCTGACCGGCGAGGACGCGCTCTTCTTCACCATGATGGCGAACGGCGCCGACGGCGGCATCCTGGCGGCGAGCCATCTCATGACGGCAGGCTTCGTCGAAGTGGGACGGCGATTCGCAGCCAACGACGTGGCCGGCGCGCGCGCTGCCTGGGCGCCGCTTGCGTCTTTCGTGCCGCTGCTGTTCGCCGAGGCCAATCCGATGGCGATCAAATACCTGCTGTGGCGCCAGGGCCTGATCGCCTCGCCCGAATGCCGCCTGCCGCTGACGCGCATCTCCGATGCGCTCGCCCGTCGTCTCGACGCCGCGACGGCCGAGCGGCTGGCAGCTTAACCGCGCGCCCTGAGCAGATCGCGAATCTCCGTCAGCAGTTCCTGCTCCTTGGTCGGCGGCGCGGGCGGCGGCGGGGCGGCCTGTTCCTGCGCGAACAGGCGGTTCATGCCCTTGATCACCAGGAACAGGATCCAGGCGATGATCAGGAAGTTGACCGTGACGGTGATGAAGCTGCCGTAGCCCAGCGTGGCGCCGGCCTTCTTGGCGGCGTCGTAGGTCGGCGCCTGGCTCGCCGCGGGCGTCAGCCCGATGAAGTAATTGGTGAAGTCGAGCCCGCCGAAGATGCGGCCGATGATCGGCATCATGATGTCGTTGACCATCGAATCGATGATCTTGCCGAAGGCGGCGCCGATGATGACGCCGATGGCGAGATCGACCACGCTGCCGCGCATCGCAAACTTCTTGAACTCCTGGAGCATGTTGCCCTCCATGGTTGTCAGGACACCCGCAGCCAGACCAGCAAAGCAGAAACCGTGACCACCGAGAAGGCCGTGGAAAGCAGAACTGAGGCGGTATTCTGCTCGACCGAGATGTCGAACTGCTTGGCCAGCACGAAGGCGTTGGCGGCCGTCGGCAGGGAAGCCATCAGGAGCGCGACCCGACCCGCCACCGATCCAAGGTCGATGAAGAACGGCAGGATCAGCGCCGCCAGGAGTGGTTGCAGCAACAGCTTGATCAGGGTGGCAAGGCCCGCTTCGGCCAGCCCGCTCTTGATCGACTTGTCCGACAGGAACAGCCCGATGGCGAACAGCGCGCAGGGGGCGGCCGCGGCCCCCATGAGGTCGAGCCACTTCTCGACCGGCGTCGGGATCGGCAGGCCCGCGCCCGAGGCCAGGATACCGAGCGCGATCGACATCGGCAGCGGGTTGCGGGCGACGTTGAAAGCGGCCCGCAGGAATGTCTTCAGCGGCCCGCGGCCGGCCGCGACCTCGAGCTCGATCAGCATGACGCCGAACACCATGGACACGATCGAGGTCACGATGACCGCCAGCATGGCGGGCGGCAGACCCGCCTCGCCGAAGGCAGCCAGGCAGAGCGGCACGCCCATGTAGCCGACATTGCCCCACGAGGCGGCGATGCCCTGCAGGCTCATGGCCGCGAGCCCGCCTTTGCGGGTTCCCCGTGAAACCAGTCGGGTCGAGGCCATGCCGACGGCGAAGGTCGCGACCACGGCCGCGCCAAAGCCCAGCATCAGGGCCGGGTCGAGCACCGCCGCGACCGGGGTCCGCGCCAGGGTGCCGAAGAACAGCACTGGCAGGGCGAAATAGCTCACGAAGGCGTTCAGCGCCGTGGTCGCCTCGCCACCCAGGATGCGCCAGTGGCCGGCCAGGTAGCCCGTCAGGATGACCCCGAAGATCGGGAAGGCGACGTTGAGGATGGCCTGCACGGCGGTGAGAAACCTGCGATTTCAGTTGTTGTAAACGATTAAGAATTTGACATAAATGACACAAATACCATAACATTTTGCCGCTATATCGAGGCCGCACCGTTCCCCTCATCGCAAGCGGCCCGGGAGAAGTTCCAATGCGTCTTTTGATCGCCAGCATGGCGGCCCTGGCCGCGGTCGCCTTTGCCGCCCCGTCCTTTGCCCAAACCGAAGAGCCCGCCACGACGCCTGCGCCCGCTCCGGTCCCGGCCACCAAGGCCAAGCCGGGCACGACCGCCTACTGCCAGACGCTGAAAAGCAGCAGTTCGCGCAGCGCCTGCATGAAGAAGCTTCATGCCCAGGCCACGCCCAAGGCAGCGCCCACCACGAAGAAGAAGACCAAGAAGACCACGACCGCTGCGACCCAGCCTGAGGTGGGCCAGCTCGCTCCGCCGCCGGCCGCCTCTTCGCCGGCGCCTGCTCCGGCCCCGACCGGCGGCGCCGTCGCCGTTCCGCCGCTGCCGCAGAAGACCATCTGATTCTGCGCTAGTCTCCGCTCTCCCAACCCAGGGAGAGCGACATGGCACAATCCGCAGCGCTGATTTCGACCGAGGAACTCGCGCGCCGCATGGGCGCGCCGGCGCTTCGTATCTTCGACTGCACGACCTATCTCAGGCCGCGCCCCGAAGGCGGCTACGACGCTGAAAGCGGCCGCACCAACTACGACAAGGGCCACATCCCGGGCGCGGCCTTTCTCGATCTTGGCGGCGAACTCTCCGACCCGCAGTCCAAGCTCCGCTTCACCCTGCCGCCGCTCGATCAGCTCACCAAGGCCTTCGCCGCCAAAGGTATCGGCCATGGCACCTTCGTGGTGCTCTACAGCCACGCGACGCCGAACTGGGCGACGCGCCTCTGGTGGATGCTGCGCGCCGTGGGCTTCGATGACGCCGCGATCCTCGACGGCGGGCTCGACAAGTGGAAGGCGGAGAACCGCCCGCTCTCGACCGAGGCCACGACCTATCCGCCGGCCACGCTCACCTTGCGCGGGCGGCCCGAGATCTTCGTCGACAAGAACGCGATCAAGGCCGCGATCGGCAAGACCGATACGCTGACCTTGAATGCGCTCAGCCACGACCAGCACAAGGGCACGGGCGGCGTGGTCTATGGCCGCGCCGGCCGCATCGCGGGCTCGTCCTGCGTGCCGGCGGCGAGCCTGTTCGGTCCGGACAAGACCCTCAAGCCGATGGCCGAACTGCGCGCCGCCTTCGAAGGCGTGGGCGCCGCGCCGGACAAACGGGTGCTGGTCTATTGCGGCGGCGGCATCGCGGCCACGCTCGACGCATTTGTGCTGACCGCCCTGCTCGGCCACAAGAACGTCTCGGTGTATGACAACTCCATGCAGGAATGGTCGAACGATGCCAGCCTGCCGATGGAAACAGGCTGAGGAGGACAGAACGTGGCCGCCTACATGATCGTCGAGGTCGAGACGACCGACGAGGCCCTGATGGCCGAATACCGCAAGCACACGCCGGGGCTGGTCGCCAAGTTCGGCGGCAAGTTCGTCGTGCGCGGCGGCAAGACAAGGACGCTTGAAGGCGGCTGGACGCCGTCGCGAGTCGTCGTGCTGGAATTCCCCGACTATGCGGCGGCCGAGCGCTTCTACGATTCGCCTGAATACAAGCCGGTGCTCGACATGCGGCTGAAGGCGGGCAAGTCGAAGGCGATCATCGTCGACGGACACAACGGCTGATGGCGGCTGCCGCGGAGCTGGCCGCCTATCGTGCGGTCGGCACGCTCTACAACGCGTTGATGACGGCCCTGGTGCTCGGCCTCATCACGCGACGCGGCGAGGAGACGGCGCGCGATTACGTGTTCCGTCACTTCCGCCGCCAGCATCTCGAGAAGTTCCTGCCCGGCCTGCAGAAGCTCGGACTGGCGGACCAGCCCGACGCGCCGGCCTGCGCGCTCTATCACTACCATTCCAACGCCTTGGGCGGGGTGAAGACCGGCTACCTGCGCGAAAGCGACAGGAAAGCCTGGGTGCGCTATCCGCCGCCGCGCTGGATCTGGCGCGGCACGGCGATCGCCGCCGTCCCGCATTCGGTGTCGGCCGCCATGCTGCACGGCTGGCACGGCCATAATGGCGTGTCGCTCAAAAATCCCCGGCTGGGCTTCGTCTGCACCGGCATGACGGTCGACGGCATGCCCGGGCTCGAAGGCTATTACCTCGACTACGGACACCCTCTGAAAAAAGACGAGCGCGTGCGCTTCGCCTACGGCACGGAAGAGATGCCGCGAGTCGACTGGGCCAACCAGCCCAGGCTCGAGACCGTCAACTGGCCCGAGGAGCGCCGCCTGCGCACCTTCCGCGCCTACGCGCTGGAATATCTCCGCACCATGCTGCCCACCCTGCAGGAGCTTCTGGGGCCAGACGATGCACAGACCGAACTCGGCCGCGTCGCGCGCCTGGTCGGATTGCAGTTCCACGAGGAGACGGCGCGGGACATGGATCTCCCAACCGATGTCGAGCGTGGCGATCTCTCCAGCGCCCGGGACTTCGGCCGCTGGCTCGCCTCAATTCTCAAGGCGCAAGGCGAAGCAATCGAAACGACGGAACGCGACGGCGTCGTCACGGTGAGCCAGACCGGCTGGCGTGCCGTGCGCGAACTCAGGCTTGCCGATCCGCTAAAAGCCTTCGATGCCTGGAACGAACTGTGGCTCGGCGCTGCCGCGGCGCACGATCGGTTCCTGAAAGTTCAGACCACCCGCGCGCTGGGCGATAACGGCTGGTCGATCGCCTGGCGAATCGCTTCCAGGTAACACGCCGGCAAGCTATGGCCGGCGATCGTCTCTCCGAGCTCGCCGAGCGGCAGCCAACGTGTTCCCAGGTGCTCGCGGCTCAGCACGACATCGCTGCCGCCCACCAGCCGGCAGGCGAAGGGCAGAATGCGCACGAAGCGGCCGGGCAGCACCTCGAACAGGTGCTCCTCGAGCGCGCCGCCGATTGTGACGGCAAGCCCCGTCTCCTCGCGCACCTCGCGTTGGAGGGCGGCGCGATGATCCTCACCCGCATCGGGCCGGCCGCCCGGCAGGTCCCATTCGTCGCGTTCGTTCAGCAGCAGGAGGACGCGGTCCTGATTGATCAGGACGCCCTTCACGGAGATCGGCGTCGCACTCATGTCGTGAGCATAGCAAAAGAAAAGGCCGGGGATCGCTCCCCGGCCCTTCCGCAATTTCTTGAGGACGACTGGACTTAGAAGTCCATGTCTCCGCCCATGCCGCCGCCGCCCGGCGGCATACCCATCGGCGCCTTCTTCTCGGGCTTCTCGGCGACCATGGCTTCGGTCGTCACCAGGAGGCCCGCCACCGAAGCGGCGTCCTGCAGGGCGGTGCGCACGACCTTGACCGGATCGATGATACCGGTCTTCACCATGTCGCAGTAGTCACCCTTCTGGGCGTCGAAGCCGTAGTTGGTGTCCTTCTGGTCGAGCATCTTGCCCGCCACGACGGCGCCGTCGAAGCCGGCATTCTCGGCGATCTGGCGGACCGGCGACTGCAGCGCGCGGCGCACGATCTCGATGCCGACCTTCTGGTCGTCGTTGGCCGAGCGCAGCTTGTCGAGCGCACGGATCGAGTAGAGGAGAGCAGCACCACCGCCGGCGACGATGCCCTCTTCGACGGCCGCCTTGGTGGCGTGCATGGCGTCGTCAACCCGGTCCTTCTTCTCCTTGACCTCGATCTCGGTGGCGCCGCCGACCTTGATGATCGCGACACCGCCGGCGAGCTTGGCCAGGCGCTCCTGGAGCTTCTCGCGGTCGTAGTCCGAGGTGGTCTCCTCGATCTGCGCGCGGATCTGGCTGATGCGGCCTTCGAGGTCCGCCTTCTTGCCCGAGCCGTCGACGATCGTGGTGTTCTCCTTCTCGACGATGACCTTCTTGGCCTTGCCGAGCATGTCGAGCGTGACGTTCTCGAGCTTGATGCCGAGGTCCTCGGAGATCAGCTGACCGCCGGTCAGGATCGCCATGTCCTCGAGCATCGCCTTGCGGCGATCACCGAAGCCCGGCGCCTTGACGGCAGCGATCTTGAGCCCGCCGCGCAGCTTGTTGACGACCAGGGTGGCCAGCGCCTCGCCCTCGACGTCCTCGGCCACGATCAGCAGCGGCTTGCCCGACTGCACGACCGCCTCGAGCACCGGCAGCATCGCCTGCAGGCCCGAGAGCTTCTTCTCGAACAGCAGGATGTACGGCGAGTCGAGCTCGGCGATCATCTTGTCGGCGTTGGTGATGAAGTACGGCGAGAGATAGCCGCGGTCGAACTGCATGCCTTCGACGACGTCGAGCTCGGTGTCGAGGCTCTTGGCCTCTTCCACGGTGATGACGCCCTCGTTGCCGACCTTCTTCATCGCCTCGGCGATCATCTTGCCGATCGACTTGTCGCCGTTGGCGGCGATCGAGCCGACCTGGGCCACTTCGTCGGTGCCGGTGATCTTCTTGGCGCGCGCCTTGATGTCCTCGACCACCGCGTCGACGGCGAGGTCGATGCCGCGCTTGAGGTCCATCGGGTTCATGCCGGCCGCGACCGACTTCACGCCTTCGCGCACGATCGCCTGGGCGAGAACGGTCGCCGTGGTCGTGCCGTCGCCGGCCAGATCGTTGGTCTTCGAGGCCACTTCGCGCACCATCTGGGCGCCCATGTTCTCGAACTTGTCGGCGAGCTCGATCTCCTTGGCGACGGTGACGCCGTCCTTGGTGATGCGCGGGGCGCCGAAGCTCTTGTCGAGGACGACGTTGCGGCCCTTCGGACCCAGCGTCACCTTGACGGCGTTGGCGAGAATGTCGACGCCGCGCAGCATGCGCTCGCGTGCATCGCCGCTAAAGCGGACTTCCTTGGCTGCCATTGATTAATCCCTCTCGGATGTTGGTTGATTGCTGTTGGCTGAGACGCTCAGGCGGCCTTGCGGACCGCGGCGGGGGAACCTTCGATGATTCCCATGATGTCGGACTCCTTCATGATCAGGAGATCTTCGCCATCGAGCTTGATTTCGGTGCCGGACCACTTGCCGAACAGGATGCGGTCGCCCTTCTTGACGTCGAGCGGAACGAGCGTGCCCTTCTCATCGCGGGCGCCCGGGCCAACGGCGACGATCTCGCCTTCCATCGGCTTTTCCTTGGCGGTGTCCGGAATGATGATGCCACCCTTGGTCTTGCCTTCTTCCTCGACGCGCTTGACCACGACACGGTCGTGAAGCGGACGGAACTTCATGTTTTTCCTCCAAAGTTACGGAAACAATTCCTATCAGCACTCTCCTGCGATGAGTGCCAATGGCGCACGGGATGTAAGGGTGTGGGTTGTTTGAGTCAAGGCGAACGCGAAAAGGTTGCGCCAAGTCGTTTCGCACTAGCAGCAATCATCAGCGATGGCTGCTAATGCATTGTTGTGGAACGATTTTATTGATTTTTCGTTAAGCGGGAGTGAATATTCAACTCTGCGTACCGTGTCAAGGAGTGCTCGATGGACCGCAGTTTTGTCGCTCAGCTCAACAACTACCGCATCACGACCGCCGAAATCCTCTATTGGATGCCCGACCACAAGCACGTTCTGCAAAGTTTCGTTTGGCAGAACCTCGATCTCGCCCCCCGTTTTCCCGCTCTCACCAAGTTCCTCGATTTCTGGGAACGCAATCTCGACGGCAAGGTCCACCGGGTGAAGGTGGCCAGCGCTGCCCTGATCAAGCCGGCCGAGTTCAAGTTCGCTTCGGGCCTATACGCCCTGCACTGACTGTCTTGCCCTGGCGTATTCGGCGGCGGTCCGCTCGACCAGCTCGGCGACCGACGGCACGTCCGACACGCCAGACACGGAGTGGCCGGCGCTCCAGATGTCCTTCCAGCGCTTGGCATCCGGGCCCTCTGCGTCACGTTTGTCGCGCTCGGCCGCGTTGATGTCCTTGGCGATATCGATGGCGCCACGCACCGGCAGGTTGTCGGGATCGAGGCCAGCGGCGGCGATCGAGGGTCGCAGCATGTTGGTCTCCAGCCCGGTGAAGGCGCGGGTCAGCAGTACGTCGTCGAGCCGGCTCTTCACCAGCATCTCCTTGTAGGACTCCTTCGCCAGGCTCTCGCGGGTGGCGATGAACTTGGTGCCCATGTAGGCAAGATCGCAGCCCAGCGCCTGGGCGGCGGCGACCGCCTGGCCGTCGGCCATGCCGCCCGCCATCACCACGATACCGTCCCAGAATTTCCGCACGGCGCGCACGAAGGCGAAGGGATTGACCCAGCCGGTCTGCCCGCCTGCGCCCGCGGTCAGCAGCACCAGCCCATCGACGCCCGCCGTCACCGCCTTCTCGGCATGACGCACCGAAGCCACGTCGGCCAGCACCAGGCATCCCGAGTCCTTGAGCGGCTTCAGCACCGGCTCGGGCGAACCGACCGACGTGATCACGATCTCCGCCTTGTGGCGCAGGACGGCGGCAAGATCGTCGGGCACCCGCGGATTGGAGCGATGCACGATCAGGTTGGGACAGAGCGGTGCGGGCGCCCGGCCGGCCTCGTCGGCAGCGCGTAAAAGGTCGTCGCTCATGTCGGCCAGCCAGCCGTCGAGCTCTTCGACGGTGCGGCAGTTGGCGGTCGGGAACGAGCCGATGATGCCGGCGCGGCAAGCCGCCTTCACCAGCGCCGGGCCCGAGACCAGGAACATGGGCGCCGCGATCAGCGGCAGACGCAGGCGGCTCTTCAGAGTGGCGGGCAACGACATGGCAGCAGACTACCTCAGCGCAGCACGGCGAGAAGCACGATCCCGACCGTCACCAGCACCGCGGCGGCGATGCGGCGCGGTCCGAAGCCTTCCTTCAGCACGAGCGTGCCCAGCACGGCGCCGAAGATCACGCTGGTCTCGCGCAACGCCGACACCGGCCCCAGCGGCAGGCTTCTGGCCGCCACGAGATAGGCGAGAAAGCCCAGCACCGACACCGCGCCGGCGAAGAGGCCGACCGCGCCGTGGCGGCGCGCATAGACCACGAGGTCGGCGCGCCGTGCCGCGACGCCATAGCAAAGCATGCCGAAGCCGGTGACGATCTCCAGGCAGGCCTGGAAGCCCAGCACGGTCCCGGCAGCGCGCACGCCCAGCCCGGCGAAGAAACTGTAGGTCGCGACGGAGACGCCGGTCGCCAGCGCAAAGCCCACGGCGGTGCGACTGGCGCCGGCGCCAAAGGACAAGGACATGATGCCGATCGAGATCATCAC